>Ga0180732_1000074_pt1 | contig 106379 bp, 103 predicted proteins | sample KR11_01MetaG_FD_148674 | JGI IMG/M metagenome (GOLD analysis project Ga0180732, IMG submission 148674) | Groundwater microbial communities from the Olkiluoto Island deep subsurface site, Finland - KR11_0.1 MetaG | ecosystem: Environmental > Aquatic > Deep subsurface > Groundwater | place... | reverse complement strand
TGATTGTCAGGGGCGAAGCAATCCCCACCAAGGTTTGCCCTCGTGGTGTAAAGGAAAACATGTCTATGAATACTATATTGACTAATTCAAACGACCTCACCCCCGACGAAATCAAAATTGTCGAGGGCCCCTAACTTCTGTCATTGCGAGCCCCGCATTAACGTGGCATAAAGCACTTGTTGATTGTCAGGGGCGAAGCAATCCCCACCAAGGTTTGCCCTCGTGGTGTAAAGGAAAACATGTCTATGAATACTATATTGACTAATTCAAACGACCTCACCCCCGACGAAATCAAAATTGTCGAGGGTAGGTGATTTGTCCATCATTCAACCGTAGGGGCACGGCGCGCCGCGCCCTAACTAACACAGGCGCGGCACATAGTCCCAGCTTTATCGGGACAAGGTCACCCGCAGGGTGAATCCCCACCAAGATTTGCCCTCGAGTCTAATACGCAATCATGTCTAAAAAAAATAGTTGCAAGATAGCAAATGATCAAAAAACAGGAGGAAACAATGGACACTTATGATTTTTCAGAACTTGAAAGCAAATTTGAAGACACTGTCAAGAAAATGAAAGAACCGCGTTTCACCAGCCATGAATTCTTACTCAAATTGTCCCAGGCGAACCAGATTGAATACATCAAAGCCTTGCATAATTACACCGTCAACGGTAACCAGACTCCGTTTAGAACCGTTCACGGCATGCTGATGAAAAAACTCAAAGAACGCACTGATCTGGTGAAATGTATATCCGTAGATTGTAAAGACTTGGATATTTTTGGTGATACCGTCAATAACGCCCTTTGGGAAAAAGTCTAGGCCGGGTGAACCCACGTAGGGGCAATTCACACGGTCCCCGAGCGAAGCGAGTGGGACGAATTGCCCCATCATTGATAATGTTAGGAGAATATGACTCTTACCGTTACATTTGATTTCAATTGCCTTGTTTCCGTTGAAAACATGGAATCCGGATCAGATGAGCTATTTGATCTTATTCATCTTCATGAAAAAGAGAAAATAACAATATCAATTCCTGCAATTTCGGCAAATGAAAAACTAAAAGATGGAAATTATTTAAAAAACTTCAAAGATTTTCAACAACGAATAAATCAACTATCTACAAGAAATTTTGTTTTATTGAAACCTATTGCAGTCTGGGGTATGTGTTTTTGGGATTGGTGTATCTGGGGGAGTGACGAGGATTTTGATCTATTGAGAAAAATTCACTTGGTCTTGTTTCCAGAAACACCATATGAATGGGGCGAATATGCAAAACAAAAAAATCTCGATATTAATATACTGGATCAAACATGGAAAAACCATCGATTTGATTCTATGACTATCTGGTCTCATATCAAATACACAAATGATTTTTTTATAACTAATGATAATAATTTTCATAAACAAACGAAAAAGGGCGTATTAATCAATTTTGGCGCCAGAAAAATACTGACAACTTCTGAGGCATTTCATTATTTGAAAAAATCATCATAAATCTATGTTTCTAACGTAATAAATAAAAAAGGGGCTTTCGCCCCGGTTGAATCCTACTTCCCAGACATGCTGGCGTTCAGATTCAATTTTATTTTACACCGCAAGTCAATAGTTTGTGATATACATTTTTAATATTTTCTGGAGGGTAATTCAATGAGCTACGTCGACGACAATCTATCCAAAAACGAAAAAGTGCTGTTTCGCGCCAGCGTCTCAAAAGCTGTTTTTCTGGGTCCAATCTTGATGGCGCTTCTCACCATTGGCGTTTTCGCAATCAGTGTCGGACGTAATTCAGTTTTTGCATCAGAACCAATTGGCCAAAGTTTTATGATTCTATTTTCATTAATTCTAGGGTTTTTCGTTTTTTTTCTGGTTCTGCAGGCGCTCATTTACCTGGCCACCACCGAATTTGCCGTCACCAACCGCCGTGTTATTGCCAAGAGGGGATTCATTCGCAGACGCACGGTGGAAATGCTATTGATGAAGGTTGAAAGCGTATCGGTGTACCAAAGCGTTGTTGGAAGGATATTCAACTATGGCACGGTCATTGTCACCGGCACCGGAGGAACCAAAGAAGGGTTCAGTTTGATCTCCGATCCGCTGGAAGTCAGAAAAAAGGTCAACGAAATCCTTGAGGCTTACATGCATGCCTATTCATCCTACCAACAAAGCAAGGCTGCTGAAACTCAATTTCCTGCTGACTAATTAATGGCAGGTAAAAATGAATGCCGACCAAAAACCTAATTTACACCATCGTCGTTCCATTCGCCTCAAAAGTTACGATTATTCTTCTGAAGGCTCATACTACATCACCATCGTCACTCATAACCGCGAACTTCTTTTTGGCAACCTACAAGATGGGGTTATGGCGTTCTCCAACGAAGGTCAAATCGTTTGGGATGTCTGGAATACTCTTCCAAATCGTTACCCCCAAATTGAATTGGATTGTGCCATTGTGATGCCCAACCATTTTCATGGCATTATCAACATTGTTGAACAATATCCACCCGTTGGAATCATTAATGATCCACAACCACCCGTAGGGGTAATTCATGAATTACCCCTACGAGACCATGAATTACCCCTACGAGACCATGAATTGCCCCTACGAGACCATGAATTACCCCAGCCAGACCATGATTTGCCTCTACCTAATGATCGGTCGTCTCGTCGTCGAATGTTACTCCCTTTGGTTGTCGGTTATTTTAAAATGAATACTGCAAAACGCATCAATATATTGCACAACACACAAGGTCTTCCAATCTGGCAACGGAATTATTATGAACATATCATAGACACTGATAAAGAATACAATCAAATTGCAGAGTACATCCTGTCAAACCCTCTCTATTGGCAAACTGATTCAGAAAACAATTGCTAATCATTGACAATTTCCCAATTATTAATTCCCCCTTGACTTAATAGAACATTAGTGCTATTTTAACACTATTATCCGTTCTTACCGGTTCATCCCTCTTTAGTAAATAATTTTGAGAATTAAGATTTATTAAAATGCTCTTCTTTGCGTTCTTTGCGTCTTTACGAGAGAAATGCCCTTAGTCTTGGTTTTGTACTTGCTCTTTAAAAAGGATAAATAAAATGCCATCTCATCCCCCAAATGAATTCGATCATGAAAAAGACCCCTGTTCAATTTGCATCCTCAATGATTGCACCAATTGCCCCAACCAATCCGAAACAGATAGGCTCCTCGGCATCAACGGCCTAGCCGACTTCAGTCACGATGTTGCTGTTCTTAATCACAACGTTGATGAATTGAGAAAAAAACTTCCTCCAGAGTTCCAAACCCAGGTTAATGATGACGATGATGACGAATGTTTGTTACCCCCTGCACCTCGGCCTTTCAAACTGCACCCGCCTAAAATCATTGATGTAAAACCAAAAAAGAAAAAGTCCGCTCGGGCCAAGGCATCCTCGCCTACCGTTAAAAAGAAACCTGGCGCACCAAAAGGCAACCTCAACGCCCTAAAGCACGGCATATACATCAGCGGCCAACATGTCAAAAACATCACCCCCATGGAGCGTGCCAAACTCGGCGATCTTCATGATTTGATCGAAAACGTCAAAACCTACATCGACAAAGTCTACCAAAACGGGTTGACCCTCAAAACCACCGAAGAAATGAACGACACCCTCAAAAAGATTACATCGGCATCCGTTGCGCTCACCCGTTTGTTGCACACCCAGGATGCACTCATGTATTCCAGCGTCCCATATGACTTGAGTGGTGAATCCCGTGCCAAAACCATCAAATTGCTTAGCTACTACCAAAAACAGCAAGACCTCTACCGCGAACTCACCAACCCTGTACCCGAACCTGATCAAGGTGCCACTGGTGAACCTTTGCCCGAACAAAATCAAGAAACTGCTGGTGATCCTTTGCCCCAACAAAATCAGAAATAATTGTAAATAATTGTAAATAATTGTTTTTAATTGTTTTTGATTTCGCGTAAAGAAAACAATTAATTTTACGCCAATGCAAATTGAAAGGTTGTTCCAAACGCGAGAGGGCAGGTCACGGACCTGCCCCTACACGGGAATGACGCGGTGGTTTGTGGAGGGATTGGTTTATCCGATTCACGCGAAGGTGGCATACCAAGGTCTGAACTCGTTGTAAAAGTACAACGGCAATCAATTGATCATTTTGTTTTTTGATAATGGAGGTGTCGAACTTAGTTGCTAATTATTTGTATAAGCTGCTGTTTCAACAAAGGCAGATCGTTTTCTACGGTTTGCCATAAGATATGCGAATTTGTTTGAAAATAATCGTGAACCAAGACATGCCGCGTTCCGATGATTTTTGACCAAGCTATATCAGGGTGTTTCGTTTTGAAGTGTTCGCTTGTTTTGTAAGCTGCTTCACCGATGATCTGGATATGATGGAGTATCCATACATTGAGCAATTCATCTGCATCTCCTTCGTGGAGTCCATGGCATTGCTGCTCAATTTTATCAATGGCCAGAAGCATATCTTTACATCGTTGCAGGTCGTCTCTCATATGTCTTTTGCTTCAGCCAGCACTCGCTGCCGCATATCCCCTTTTAGCCCGCCTTCCGTGACCACATCAACCGGAACGGCCAGCGATTCTTGAAGGTCAAATTGCAGACCGCCCAGATCAAAGAGACTGCGGTTTTCTTCGAGATTGACCAAAAGGTCGACATCGCTTTTTTCATCTGCATCACCGCGGGCAACCGAACCAAAGACGCGAATACGGGTCGCGCCGTACTTCTCCGCGATCTGGTGGATCATTTTTTTGTGGCTTTGCAATTCGGTATAGTTCATGTTCTTATTATAACGAGATTTTCTGGTAGGAGTGGCACTTTTCAGTAAATAGAGCCTGATGAAGAAGGAGAGCCAATGATCGAAACGAGAGTAGTTGAGCGGCAGTCCGACAAGAATTTTACGTGGTGGGATGTAGAGCGACAGGGTGTTCCAAACGCAAGAGGGCTTGGCACGCCAAGCCCCTACAAGAAAATTACGCTGTAGTAAGTAGAGTTAGTGGTTTTCCTAAGAAGGGTTTTCTTTGTGGGCTCGCGGTCTTTGCGCACCTGAGCGTTCTTTGCGAGTGGTGCCGCGCCTCCGCGAGAGAAAAAGCCCTTAATTCAAACGATATTTGGTCACACCGGCGACATTCTTCAACCCTTCGCGGATGTCGTTCATGGGGTCTCTTTCTTTGGTTTTGACCACCAGAGTGACGATGTGCGTATCACTGGTTACATCGTTTTCAACACCGATGGAAAGCACTGATTTCTTCATCTTCTTGAACATCTCAAGCAAGTCTTCAGCCAAAGCGGGGTTGCCGTGGGCAATAACATAAACATTGACGGTCTCATAAGAATGAATCCATTTCTTCTCAAGCACGTTGAGCAAGATCAGGATAATGAGCAGCATGCCGGTGGTGGCCAGACCGGCAAGGTAATGCCCGGCGCCGATAGCCAGACCGACGATGGCAATTGTCCACAGCGAGGTGGCGGTGGTGAGCCCTTTGACGCTGGTGCCGTAGCGCAGAATAGCGCCTGCACCCAAAAAGCCGATGCCCGAAACTACCTGGGCAGCCAGCCGGCCGGGGTCGCTTTGATGCCCCTGGGCAACATATTGAAAGGCCAGGTTAATCGAAATGGTCATAGCCAGACAAGAGCCAATGGCGAGAATGGTATGCGTGCGCAGCCCGGCAGGCTGGTTCTGGCGTTCTCTTTCAATGCCCACCAGCATGCCCAGTGCAGCCGCGATGCCCAATCTTATGATAATTTCCAATTCTGGAATCATATCAACCTCGTTTCTAATAATATTATAGCGTTAATGAATGGTTGTGTTGAAAGCGTCAGCGTTAAAAAGGTCGCGGGTTTTCTGAATGTCTTTTTGGATTTGAGCCACCAGTTCTTTGGAAGACTCAAATTTGATCTCAGGCCGCAGGTAATCAATGAATTCGAGCGAAAGTTCCTTGCCGTAAAGCTGCTCGTCAATGTCGAGGATGTGCGGCTCGATCCGCGGAACGGGCAGCGGATTGTCAAAGGTGGGGCGCACGCCGATATTGGTGACGGAGGCGTAGCACTTGCCGTTGACCAGCGCGCGGGTGACATACACGCCGTTGCCCGGCACCAGCCTTTCGACCTGGTGGCTGAGGTTGGCGGTGGGCACACCCAGGCCTGTGCCGCGGTGTTCGCCATGCACGACCTGACCGCTGAGCTTGTAGAGACGTCCGAGTTTCTGGGCGGCAGGTCTCACGCGGTTTTCAAGCAGGTCAGTGCGCACCTGGCTGGAAGAGACCATGCCATCCGCGTTGGAGAGGGGTTGGGCAATCTCGAGCCTGAAATCAAGCTGCGCGGCGATCTCGGTCAGCTTGGCAATGCTGCCTTCACGGCCCTTGCCGAGCGCGAAATTGGGGCCGACCATCAAGCCTCGCAGGTCCAGACGCGCTTTCAAGCCCTGCATGAATTCAAGCGCAGTCAAGTTGGCGAGCGCCTGGCTAAAGTTGAGCGTCAGCACATCTTCCACGCCGAGGGTGCAGATCAGTTCGCGCCGCTCTTCGGGAGAGGTCAACGCCCAGGCCAGCGGAGCGCGCTTAAAGAAAGTAGCCGGATGCGGCCAAAAAGTGATGACCAATGCCGATGCTTCTTCAGTGTGTGCGCGTTCGACCAGCCCCTTGATCAGCGATTGGTGTCCGAGGTGCACGCCGTCAAAAGAACCGATGGTGATCCACGCGTTTTTAGTTTGTGAAGCGTCAAAAGGAGCGATAAAGTCCATCAGCCTATTATATGAGAAAACATGATAAAAAGAAAAATCCCCCCTAAAAGCGGGGGGATGAGCAGTTTAGGAGAAAAACACCTTTTTCGGCTGCCATTCTTTAGTGCCGTCTTCAAGTTCATCCAGCACGAGGAGGGCCACCAGTTCGCCCTGTTCGCTGACCCCGCAGGATCGCGGACCGGCATCATCAGCAGCGGGAATGCGGTGTCCGTGGCGGATGGCATCCATCTGCACCTGGTCGAGTTCAATGGCTGGCCAGTCAGACAGCGCTTCTGCCGCAGGGATGAGGTACTGGTACCATGAGCCATCCATGAAGGCTTCGTTGAGTTTGCGCAGCGGAACCGCATCACGCAGGGTGAAGCGTCCGTTCTTGGTGCGCCGCAGCCCGGTGAGAGTGGCGCCGCATCCGAGCCGTTCGCCAAGGTCGTTGGCCAGTGAGCGCACATAGGTGCCAGAGGAGCAGTTGACGTCAATCACCACTTCGGGAGGCGCCCATTCGAGCAGCTCGAGACTGTAAACGTCAATAATGCGGGGAGCCAATTCAACCTCTTCGCCGGCACGGGCCATATCGTAGGCTTTCTTGCCGCCGATTTTGATGGCAGAGTAGGGCGGGGGCACCTGTTCGATGCGGCCCACGAACTTCTGCAGCTCGGTGTCGAATTGCTCTTCGGTGACTTCCACCGGTGAGGATGATGTGGTTTTACCGTCTGCATCAAAGGTATCAGTTGTGGTACCCAGCATGATGACAGCCTGGTAGCGTTTGTCTGAGGCAGAGACATACTCACTCAAACGAACGGCCGGTCCGAGCAAGACGACCAAAACACCCGACGCGCGAGGATCAAGGGTGCCAGTGTGACCCGCACGGCGAATGTTGCTGCCGCGGCGAATCGCCTGGACGACGTCGTGAGAAGTCATGCCGGTTGGCTTGTCTACCACTAAAACCCCCGAAATCGCATTTTTCATGTCAAACTTGTCACTCATTTGATTACCCATTTCTACCCTCCATCTGGTTTACCCCGTTGTACACTAATGGTCTCTTCCTTTACAGATTCAAGATATTTGGCGGTAAGTTGCAATACCTTTTCTGTTACAACTGATAATGATCCGACGCATTCAACACCGGCCGCAGCGGGATGTCCGCCGCCACCCAGAGAATGAGCGATGCCTGAAATATCCAACCCGGGTCGGGCACGCCAGCTTACTTTGACCAGATCGGGTTTTTGCTCTACAAACAGAACCACAACATCCAGCGGGTCAATGCTTGAGAGGATATTAGACAGATCGGCGTCATCGTTGCCCGGATAACCCGCATTCTTGCGGTCTTCAAGGGTCAGCGTCGTCCACACCAGGCCGTCATTGTGTTCAAGTTTTTGCAAGGCATAGCCCCAGTACTTGGTAGCTTCAAAGGGACGGCTGATGAGCGCCTTGTTATATAGTACAGTAATATTGGCCCCTTTGTCCATCAAATCTGCAGCGATGCGCAAAGAGTCTGATGTGGTGTTGGAGGTTCTGAACCCGATGGAGTCGCTGAGGATGCCGGTGAGCAGCGCATTGGCGACGGGTAAATCCACGATCAGCCCCAACTGCGGAATCACATCTGCAAGAATGGCGCAGGTGGCTACGGCGTCGGGTCGGACGAGGTTAATTTTGGCGTAATTTTCGTTGGTGATGTGGTGGTCTATACAGATGTCGGCTTTGCGATCACGCAAAACGCCGCCCAGCCTGAGCAGGTCGGAGGAGTCAAGCGCGATATACAGGTCGCAATCTGGATCAAATTTTTGTTTAACCAGTTCGCTGCCTTGCAGGTGTCTGAATGTGTTTGAAACACCATCCCGCAAGACCATTTGCACCTGTTTGCCTGAAGTTAGCAGCGCCAGGCCGAGCGCAAGCACAGAGCCCACGGCATCACCATCCGGTCGGATATGTGCGGTAATGCCGATGCGGTCTGCTTGCTGAATAGCCTGGCGAATTTCATCCAAAATCATAAGATTTTTATTTTTTCTTCTTGTCATCAGCATGAATTGCAGCGATGATCTGCTCAATGCGATCGGCTTTTTCAGGGGTTACATCCCAATGAAAACGCAGGCGCGGAAAACTTCGCAGTTCAATTCGGTCGCTCAAGTACTTGCGGATGAAGGGGGTTGCGCTCTCGAGGCCTTTCAAGATTTCGTCAGAACGCGTGATACCTTCGACGGCTGAGACATAAATCTCGGCGTATGAAAATTCACGGTCAACGCTAACTTCTGTCACGGTAACACCCGCGACACGAGGGTCTCTGACTTCGCTGCGTGCAAACATCATCGACAGTTCCTGTTGGAACCTGTCGTTAATGCGAGTCAGCCTTATTGGAGAGGGCATAAAATCATCCTTCCTGATGGGTCAATTCATTAACTTGTTTTTTCGATCACGTAACTTTCGAGTATGTCGCCTTCGCTAAGGTCATTATACCCTTTTAACGAAATTCCGCACTCAAAACCTTGACGAACTTCTTTGACATCGTCTTTTTCATGTTTGAGTGAAGAGATTTCGCCGTCAAATACCTTTTCGCCATTGCGCATCACGCGGATGCGTGTGTTGCGTCTGACTTCGCCCTGGGTGACGCGGCAGCCGGCAATTGTGCCGACCTTGTTGATGGTAAAGATGGCGCGCACCTGGGCCTGACCGACACTGACTTCTTTAATCTCGGGTTCGAGCATGCCTTTGAGGGCTTTGTCGATGTCTTCGATCATGCGGTAGATGATTTCGTAGAGACGGATTGAGACGCCTTGTTGATCGGCAAGATTGCGGGCGGCATTATCCGCGCCAACGTTGAAGCCGAGCACAATGGCTTTTGAAGCTGTGGCCAGCATGACATCGCTTTCGCTGATGCTGCCGGTTTCGGCATGGATGATGTTTATCTTGATGTCGCCCTGGCTGAGTTCATTGAGTGAGTTGATGATCGGTTCGAGTGACCCTTGCACATCCGCTTTGAGGATGAGGGGCAGTTCACGCACTTCGCCAGCCTGGAATTTCTCGAACAATTGCTCAAGGGTAGCCTTGGCTGCTATCACCGTATTGCGGTTCTTTTCGGTTTGACGCTCCTGGATGATGGCGCGGGCTTCTTTTTCACTCGCTGCGACCTGGAAGAGATCTCCAGCGGGGGGGACGTCGCCAAAGCCTAGTACCTGAACAGGAGAGGCAGGGCCTGCGCTCTTTACTTTTTTGCCGGTGTAATCAAACATGGCGCGCACTTTACCGTAGGTATCTCCGGCCAGGACGGTATCACCAGATTGCAGTGTGCCGTTTTGAACCAACAAGGTGGCGACAACGCCTCTGGCCTTGTCGATCTGGGCTTCAATGACAGTGCCGGTAATCTTGCCTTCAGGATTGGCAACGATTTCAATGCTGTCGCTGACCAGCAAAATGGCTTCAAGCAGATCTTCGAGCCCCATCTTTTGTTTGGCAGAAACGGGGATGATCATGGTGTTTCCACCCCATTCATCTGGAACGAGGTCCAATTCGGCTAACTGCTTTTTGACAAAGTCGGGGTTGGCATCAGGGCGGTCAATTTTGTTAAGGGCAACGATGATGGGCACCCGCGCAGCTTTGGCGTGGGCAATGGCTTCTTTGGTTTGCGGCATGACGCCGTCTTCAGCAGCCACGACCAGAATGACGATATCCGCACCCTGGGCGCCGCGGGCGCGCATGGCAGTAAAGGCTGCATGTCCCGGGGTATCTAAAAAGGTGATCAGGCGGTTCTTTTGAATGACCTGGTATGCGCCGATATGCTGGGTAATGCCGCCGGCTTCTCCGCTGGCCACGTTGGTTTCGCGGATGGCGTCAAGCAGGGTGGTCTTGCCGTGGTCGACGTGGCCCAAAATGGTGACCACAGCAGGACGTTTGACCAGTTTCTTGGGGTCTTCATCCATGATCAGACGGCGCCATAAGGGCACTTCACTTGTATCTTCGGGTACGGCATCTTCTGCTGAGACTTCTAATACAGCTTCAAACCCTAATTCAGACGCCACGATGGCGGCAGTATCAAAATCAATCTGTTGATTGATATTGGCCATCACACCATTAGACATGAGAATTTTGATTACCTGGATAGGACTGGCGGATGTCTTCGCTGCCAGATCGCGAACGGTGAGATTCACCGGAAATTCAATGGTCTTGCTGATATTGCTCTCGCCCATAATGCACCTCCAAAAAATGTGCCCCCTTGAATGCAGCCTGTCACTTTCTAAAGCTGATCATCCTTGTGGTACCTCTGAGCAAGTCAATTTCAGATCAACCGATCATGATGCCGTTCCCTCTGCTTCATCAGTTTTGGTTTGGCTGCCTTGAAGGGGGTTACCTTCTGGCAGAGTTGCCATAAATTCGGCCAGCCTGGCTTTATCTGAGGCTGTTAACTCTACCTTCAAGGCGTTATTGATCGGGCCTTTTACTGCTTGCTCCCAACATGACCGGATGTTGTGCAGATAAGCGCCGCGGCCATCAGCTCTTCCCGTTGGGTCAATGGTGATGCCCTGGGGAGTGCGTACAATGCGAATCATTTCTCTTTTTGAGAGAACGCTCCGACACCCTATGCATGTGCGCTGAGGCACGTGTTTTATCCGTTTTTGCGCTTTTCTGGCCACCAGTCCTTCTCGCTTCTTATTCCTCGAAATCCCAATCGCCGCCGCCACGTTTGTGTTTCTTGGTTACCATGGTGAGATCGCGGTCAGGATCATACGTCACAACGACGTGCTTGCTCTTCTTTTTCTTCTTTTTGTTAGGATCACTGGATTCGCCATCTTCTTCATCGGCGATTACAGCAGTATCCAACACCTCAGGACGCAAGGTGAAGATTTCTTCAAGTGAAATTTCTTCTTCAGGTTCTGCCTCGGCAAGTTTAGCTTCGCCAGCAGGTGTTTCTTCTGCAACAGCAACGTCAGCACCTTCGACGGCAGCATCCACAGGCAGGTTTTCTGCAACCGGGGATTCAACCGCGGCAACTTCTTCGACGACAGGTTCCTGAGCCTTGAGGGTTGCGGCTTCCTGTTCAGCGACCAACTGCTCATCAAGGGCGACCATCATCATTTCAATGTTGACCATGGCGCGCGGACCGATGCCTTGCAGGCGCAGGATGTTATCTGGTTCAAGTTTCATCTGCACGGCCAGTTCGCCAAGGGTGGAGAAACCGGCTTCTTGCAGGATATAAGCGACATGTTCGGGCAGCTCGCTGTCAAGAATGCTGACAGTGAAGGTTGAAGCAGGTACCAGTTTCTTGAGTTTTTCAAACTGAGTCTCTTCAGCTTTTTTCTGCTCTTCGGTTTTGGCAGTGGCTTTGCGCTCAACACGGTCGACGAATTTGGCAATGAAGTCTAATTCTTCGGGTGTGAGCGGGCGTCCCTCTGCTTTACGGCCGAGGTATTCTTCCATCTTCTCGACGTTTTCTTTTTCGCTGACAAGCATGGCAGCAAAGGAGCCGTCATTCTTGATCTTGAAAAGTGAATCAGAGGCGGCTTCTGGCAGACTCTTGATGTCGATACGCCAACTGGTCAGCTTGGCTGCCAAACGGGCATTCTGTCCGTCACGGCCAATGGCCAGGCTGAGCTGATCTTCGGGGACCACGACGGTGGCTGTTTTGCCTCCGCCGACTTTTTGTTCATTGAGGTAGACACCGCTGACGCGGGCAGGACTGATGGCTTTTGCGATGAAAATAGCCGGATCAGGGTTCCATTCGATGACGTCAATCTTTTCGTCGTGCAGTTCGCGCACAATGGCCTGGATGCGGACACCGCGGATGCCTACGCAGGCGCCCACCGGGTCAATGCCCTGCTGGGTGGCTGAGACGGCGACTTTTGCGCGCTGGCCGGGTTCACGGGCGATGGAGCGAATTTCGACGATGCCGTGGAAGATTTCGGGAACTTCGTTTTCAAGCAGGCGGCGCAAGAAATTGCGATGGGTACGAGAGAGAATGATCTGCGGTCCGCGCTGGTTATCTTTTACTTCAGCTACCAGGGCGCGTACACGATCGTGAATGTGGAAACGTTCACCGGGGATCATTTCTTTGCGCGGCATGCTGGCTTCGGTTTTCATTTCGAGACCAACGGTTAAGCCGGTGGCATTGACTGATTGCACCATGCCGTTGACGATCTCGCCGAGTTGTTTTTCGTAGAAGATAATTTGGGCGGCACGTTCAGCATCGCGGATGCGCTGTTGAATGACCTGGCGGGCAGTTTGGGCTGCCACACGTCCAAAATCGGTGGGGGTGGTTTCAACGGTGATCAAGCCGCCAAGTTCAATCTCGGGATCGACCTTGCGGGCATCCTCAAGGGCAACTTCGGTGATGTCGTTTTCAACCGACTCCACGACCTCTTTTTCGGCATATATGGTCACTTTGCCGGTCTCGGTATCGACGACGGCTTCAACATTTTGCTGAGCCGAGGCGTTTACAGAGCGGCGATAAGCGGATACCATTGCCGATTCGAGGGCTTTTAGGATGATCTCTTTGGGTAGTCCCTTGTCTTCAAGTACTTCGTTGAATGCCAGGGTAAATTCGTTCTTCATGCTTTTTTCTCCGCCTGTTATGGTTACTTATTTATGTGAAATAATAAGAAAAGTGGGGGCTACCCACTTTTCGGTGTTGAAATCTCCTTGACTTAATTACCACTAGTTATTTTATCATATTGTCAAGCAGCATGCAAGGAAAATTGCACCGAAACAGATTTGAAGAAATTTTTTTCTTTTTTATACCATTATCTCGCACATTTGCCCTCCCGAAGGACATCGGGACGATGAGGCGGCACGGGCCAGGAGAAAATCTCAAAGAATATAAAAGGTCAAGCTACGTCTTTTTCTTTCAATAATGCCTCAACGAAAGGTGCCATTTCTTCAGGATTAGTATTTGGCTCAAAGCGTTTGAAGATGCTGCCGTCTTTGGCAATCAAGAATTTGGTGAAATTCCATTTGATCTGGCTGCCAAGGCGAGTGCCTTTTTTTGAGCGCAGGTATTTATACAAGGGGTGAGAGTCTTTTCCATTTACGTTGATCTTGGCAAACACTGGGAAGGTGAGCCCAAAATTTACCTGACAAAATTCTTGAATTTCTTCATTGGTGCCGCTTTCTTGCCCGGCGAACTGGTTGCATGGAAAGGCAAGAATTTCAAGCCCCTTGTCGTGCCAGGCTTCATAGAGTGACTGAAGCTCTTTATATTGGGGAGTGAATCCGCATTTGCTGGCTGTGTTAACGATGATTATTACTTTGTTCTTATACTGTGACAAAGCTACGGATTTGCCTTGGGCGTCTTCTACTGTGAAATCATAAATAGTCGTCATAATTTTCTTCTTTCTTTTATTTATATATACACCTTTTTGATTAAAAATGCATTGGAATTGAGTAAAAACATTGGTTTTGTACTGCCTTTTTTGACCACAGTAAAGTTTGATAGCGTGTAAATTAAGAATTAATGCTTATAATTATTCAAATAACTTTCAGTGAGGAAAAACATGTCTGATTTCTTGTGGTGGCGAGACGGCGTCATTTATCAAATTTATCCGCGGTCGTTTGCTGATAGCAATGGCGACGGCATTGGCGATCTGCCGGGTATCACCGGCAAACTGGATTATCTAGCCGATCTCGGTGTGGACGCCATCTGGCTGTCGCCGATCAATCCCTCGCCGGATAAAGATTTTGGCTACGATGTGGCCGATTACAAAGGGATTGACGCCAAGTATGGCACGATGGCTGATTTTGAAGAGCTGGTCAAACAGGCGCACGAGCGCAAGATCAGGGTCATCCTCGATCTGGTGATGAATCACACCTCAGACCAGCATCCCTGGTTTATCGAATCGCGAAGCTCAAAAGACAACCCCAAGCGAGATTGGTATCTGTGGCGATCAAGCCCCAAAGGCAAGAACGCTCCGCCGAACAACTGGCAATCCATTTTTGGCGGCAAGGCCTGGGACTATGACGAACAAACCGACGAATGGTACTACCATATGTTCGTCAAAGAGCAGCCTGACCTCAACTGGCGCAACCCGGATGTGCGCACCGAGATGATCTCGGTTTTTCGCTTCTGGGCTGAGCGTGGCGTGGACGGATTCAGGCTGGATGTCTTTAATGAGTTTTTCAAGGATGATCAATTCCGCGATAACCCGCGCAAATTTGGCATCCGCCCGTTTGATCAGCAGGTGCATATTTATGATGCCGACCGCCCAGAGATGATGGGGGTGGTTGAAGAAATTCGGGCGACGCTAGATGCCTACCCTGAGCGTTATGCGGTGGGTGAGACCTTTTTGGCCGACCCAAAAACATCTGCCAAATATTGCGGTGACGGCAAATTGCATGCAGCTTTCAATTTTGCTTTTATTCACTTTCCGTGGAAGCCGGATAAATTCTTAAAATTTATACTGGAATGGGAAGCGACGCTCGGGGAAACCTGGCCAAATTATGTGCTGAACAATCATGACACACCGCGCAGTGCAACACGCTTTCATGCACCTGAAAACGATGAGCGGATGAAGGTTGCCGCTGCCATGCTGCTCACCCTGAGGGGAACACCATTTCTCTATCATGGTGAAGAAATCGCCATGCGCGACATTCCACTTAAAAAGAGTGATGTTCAAGATCCGGTTGGACTGCACTATTGGCCATTTAACAAAGGACGGGATGGCTGCCGCTCGCCGATGCAGTGGTCTTCAAAACCCAATGCCGGTTTCAGCAGCGGAAAGCCCTGGCTCAAGGTTCATACGAATTATGTCAAGCGAAATGTTGAAGCCCAAGATTCAGACCCCGGTTCGATCTTAAATTTCTATCGCAAGTTGCTGAAGCTGCGAAAAAAAACTCCGGCTTTGCAGCAGGGGATGTTTGTGCCGCTGACTTACGATCCGCAGCAGGTGATGGGGTATCTGCGTCAGGTGGAGGGTCAAACAGTGTTGGTGGCGTTGAACTTTGGCAAACGCAAGATCAAACTGGCTTTGGGTCCGCGATTGAATGATGCCAAATGGGAGCTGCTGCTTTCAAACAAGCGAGATGCATTGCCCAAGATTGAAAAGGGCTGGCTGCATTTGAGTGGCGATGAGGCTTGTATTTTGTTGTTGAAGTAAAAATCCATTAACCACGATAAAACGAAATACACAAAAAAATAAGGGCAAAAAACATCATAAGGGCAAGTTCCCGAATTCAAAATGCAAAAGAATTCGGGAACAATAAGAAATCGGGAACTTTATTTTGGCCAAGATTGATAAAGGCTCGCTGTATTTGTGCGGGGTAGAGGTTTGTATTTTGCTTCTTAAGTAAACCTTAAACCACGAAAAGGCGAAATACACGAAAAGTACTTCAATCAGAAAAAGATAACAAATTTGAGGGCAAGTTCCCGAATTCTAAGAGCAAAAGAATTCTGTAATGCACCCCATTAATTGGACAAAAGTTAAGTAGAAATTAAGGACTGAGTTCGGAATTGAATTGGACTCAGTCCTTTTAGTTTAACCTTAATTCTGCGGTTATTGTAGTAATCAATATACTCAGATAACTCCTTTGTGAACTGTTCAATCGATGAAAAATCCTTGTTGTAGAAGAACTCAGACTTGAGAATACCAAAGAAGTTTTCCATTACACTGTTATCGTAGCAATTCCCCTTTCTGGACATGCTTTGGCGAACCCCCTTGTCTTTCAACTTTTTCTGATAATCTCTCATCTGGTAATGCCAACCTTGATCCGAATGCAAGATCAGATGGGAGTCTTTTGGAATCCTCTTGAAGGCACTTTGAAGCATTTCGGTAATAAGCTCGAAATTTGGGCTTTTTGAGAGGGTGTAACTGATGATCTCACCGTTGAACAAGTCCAAAATTGGGGAAAGATAGAGTTTCTGTCCAAACAGCTTAAACTGGGTTATGTCAGTTACCCATTTTAAGTTGGGAAACTTCGCTTTGAAATTACGCATCACGAGATTGGGTGCAACCTTACCCACCTTACCTCGATAAGAACGGTACTTCTTTACCCTAAGTATACAAGTGAGATGAGCCTGTTTCATGAGTTTCATCACCAACTTGTGATTTGTAGTGAACCCCCTATGGTGCAGTTCAAGTGTGACCCGCCGATAGCCATAGCGGCCTTTATTCTCGACACAAATCTGTTTTATGGCTTCTTGTTCACTGGAATGCTTTTCAGGCTCACCCTGATGCTTCAGGTGATAGTAATAACTGCTCCTGGGGAGTTTAGCTGTTTTCAGGAGTTTTTCCAGAGGGTATTTTCGCCTTAGCTCAGAGATGACAGCTATCTGTTCGCTCTTTCGCGCTTTTCCCGTTCTGCAACTAAGGCGTTCAATTTTTTTAGGTATTCATTCTCTATTCGCAGGTTCAAATTCTCTTCTTCCAGCTCTTCCAACCTGGTCTTTGAAGGTTTTGGTTTTTGAACCCTTGCTTTTCTACCTTTATTCTTGTCTTCTAACCCGTTTATGCCATTTTCCAAGTATCGTCGCTCCCATCTACCAATTACTATTGATCCACCTACTCCAAATTTTATCGCTGTTTCTTTGTATGTAAGTTTGTTCTCATGCATATATTCTAATATTTGATACTTTTGCTCTGCTGGCCAGTGGTAGGCGTGTGTATGAAGCCCTTCTATCCCATTTTCCTTATATCGTTTGACACTATCATTCAGCGTATCGAAACTTATCTTGTATCTTTTAGCTACGCTTGTAATACTGTGTTTTCTACTTCTAGTATTGCTGCTAATCGTTCCTCTGTTTTGAACTTATTCATAAAAACTGCACCCTTTCTGTTGGTGGTGTCCAACTTTTGGGGTGCAGTGCAATTCGGGAACTACTACACACTGGTTATGCCACTTTGAGGGGAGTGAGGTCAAATTCGACGCCGTCTTCAAGGCCGGTTTTTTTGAGGATGTTGACCGTGGTTTCGGAAAGTGCAACGCCCTCCACTGCGGAGCGGTCAGCGTTTTCAAATTCTTTCTCGCCATGGATGTAGATGCGTTCTTCTCCTTCGGCTTTGGGGGATTCTTTGAGCTGAGTCAGCAGCTCATCCATGTCGGTTTTGAAACTCTCCAGTTCGCGGAAAGCTTCAATCTTAATGGCCGCGAAGAAGTGACCCACGCCGGCAGCAGAACTGCTGGATGAGCCATACACATTTTCGCCAAAGGCAGAGCCTGCCAGCACGCCGGCAAAAATGTCGACTAGCAGCGCCAAGCCGTAGCCTTTGTATCCACGCAGCAAGTCTGATCCACCCAGGGGCATGAGTGCACCTCCATCAATGACCTGTGAGGGGTCTTCGGTGATGTTACCCTTACTATTCACTCCCCAACCAGCAGGAATGGGTTTGCCCTCTTTTTGATAAACCGAGACGCGTCCAATGGGCACAATGCTGGTGGCCATATCCAGCACGAAAGGCCGTTGTGACTTTGCAGGAACAGCCACGGCAATGGGGTTGGTACCTAGCATGGCTTTTCGACCATAGGTGGGTGCCACCAGAGGACCTGAGTTGGTGAAACTGACGCCGATCATGTCTTGCGGCAAGGCCAGCATGGCGTAATAACCGGCGATGCCGTAATGGTTGCTGTTGCGCACGGTGGCAAAGGCCAGCCCGGTGTTGGATGCTTTTTCGATGCAGTTTTGCATGGTCTTCACCCCCAGGGGATGACCAAGCCCGTTGTTGCCGTCAATCGCCAGGGTGGTGGAGGTTTCTTTGATGACTGTAATCGGTGAGAGGGGGTTGATCAGCCCTTTTCGCAGTCTTGATCCGTAGTAACTGTTCAATCGAATCATACCGTGTGAATCCACGCCGCGGGCATCGGCAGAAAGCAGAACAACCGCGGCCATGGAAGCATCTTCAGAAGGCACTCCCCAGCGCACAAAATAGCGAATGGTGTAGTCTTTGAGGTCTTCCTGGCGGAAATAGAATTTTGACATGGAATCCTTTCTGGAACGATCAAAAAATTATACAATATGAATGCAATTTTTATGGCAGTCAAATAGGATGTTTTGTAGTCTTAAAGATAAAAGGACAAACATGAAAAAAAAATCGGTAATATATGTTGTTTTTGCCCTTGTGTTGGTTGCGGGTCTGACAGGCTGCGGCGCGGTCAGCAAGCTGATTAGTTCTGATCCGATTAAAGAAATGCTGCTGGCTACCCCTGCCGGCACGTTGGAGCGTATGGAAGCTACTGAAGTGGTTCAATCCACTGAGGCTCCACTTTCGAGCCAACTTCTTTATTCTGATGATTTCAGCGATCCCGATTCTGGCTGGAGCATCATTGATGATGAATACGGCACCACCAATTATGTTGATGGCACTTATCAAATTATTGCCATAAAAGAAGGCAGCTACAACTGGGGGGTTGCCGGTCAATATTTTAGTAACATCAGAATTGAAGTGGATGTTGATATTCTTGATAATAACCCCGAAGTTGAAGATGGTTTTGGAGTAGACTGCCGCATTCAAGATAATGGCGATGGTTATGGATTTCGCATTGATACAAGCGGCAATATCGCTATTGAACTATTTTACAATGACGAAACCACTGAACTTGTGGAGTGGGTTTATGACGATGCTGTTTATACGGATGGTCGAACCAATCATCTGACCGCAGTCTGCAATGGATCAGAATTAACCTTGATCGTAAATGATATTGAGGTGGCTTCGACAACGGATTCCACCTTTGCTTCTGGTGATATCGCCCTCTCCGTTTATTCTGGTAGTGATGATCCGATCACGGCTGCTTTTGACAATTTGGAGATCCGATCGGCTGTGGGTTTCACTGATGAAGTTTCGCCGCTACAGGGAGACTTTGCATTGGAAGTAAACAACCAGACGGATTTTGAGATCTGCGGATTATTTGTAGTGCCAGCCGCCGAAGAATTCTGGAATGTTGATTTGTTAGCGGATGGTGAAAGCATTGCACCAGGTGAAAGCCGAACTTTCTCAGATCTTTCTGATTCGAGTGTAGATATCAGGGCTGAAACTTGCGACTTGTTTACCGTAAATGAAGCTTATGAATTTGACCTGGTTTCAACTCCGAGCTTCACACTTACCGGACCGCGTCAGTTGCTGCACCAACCCTTCGACGACACCGATGGCTGGCCCATTGGCGTAGTGGATGGTGGAATGATTTCTAATACCAACGGTGAATCCTATACACTCACAGTGACTGAAGCTGAAAAGCTTGTGACCGCCAATAGTGATTTTTCTGGTCAGAACCTAATCCTGTTTGCCAAAGCATCCATGATGAAGGCTGGTGCAGGCGATATGGGGATTTATGGTTTGACCTGCCGTATGCGTCCAGATGGCAGCGGAATATTCTTTGCTATCCGCGGAGATGGCATGGCCAGTATTATCGCGATCAAAGGCGGCGAGATGGAGCAGCTTACCGATTGGACGAGTTCAGAATATATCAATGCCGGTGTTGAAGAGAATTACATTGAAGCCAACTGTTTGGGCTCATATTTCACCATGTTAGTGAATGGTGATTTTGTGGGTTATGTTGAAGATACGCGTTACCAGAGCGGCAAGGTTGGCGTGGCGGTGTTCTCCCCGGCAGGCGAATCAACCCAGGCTGATTTTGATTTCGTGGATGTGTATGCAGGGGAGTAATACCGCAAACCTAAAATCGTTAACCACGACCCCTCTCGCGCGCAAAATCAGCGAAATGCCTCAAAAAAGGTTGGGACAGGTGATGTGCATAGATTGCGAAAAAGAACATACCAGGCGAGACTGTCTTAACAGAAAAGTGTCATTATTGTTGGGGCGAAACAAAAAATTGGGGCACGTTGCAACGTGCCCCAACAAAGTTAACTCAAGCCAATGATTCTGCCGGTTTCGGGTTCGATGTCAATTTCCATGAAGATGGGTCGGGTGGGCAAGCCTGGCATGGTGGCCATGGTACCCAGCAGCGGATAGAGGAAGCCGGCACCCACCGAAGCTCGCACGTCGCGGATGGGGATGATGAATCCGGTCGGCACACCCTTCAATGTTGCATCATGAGAAAGACTCAAATGAGTCTTGGCCATGCAGATGGGCAGCTTGCCAAAGCCCAGGCGGGTGTAATCCGCGATGCGCTCCTCAGCTTCGGGTGAATACTCCACACCGGCGGCGCCGTAAACCTCACGGGCTATGGTCTCAATCTTGGTCTTGATGGAGTCTTCTAGTGGATAGAGGAACTTGAAGTCGGTTTTTATTTCGCAGGCTTTGATCACAGCGTTGGCCAGGTCAACAGCACCTTCGCCGCCTTTTTCCCAATGGTCACAGACCACTGCATCCACAGCGCCGCCTTCTTCGATGGCGGCTTTGCGCACCAGTTCCAACTCAGCGTCGGAATCCGCGACAAACTTGTTAACCGCCACGACCACAGGTACACCGAATTTCTTGGCAACCTTGATGTGATGCAGCATGTTGCCAAGACCAGCGCGCAGCAGATCAAGGTTTTCGGATGTGTAGGCCAAGTCAAGCGGTTTGCCTGCCACTACCTTGGGTCCGCCGCCATGCATCTTGAGCGCACGGATGGTGGCGACGAGCACCACCACGGAGGGTTTCAAACCGGAGTAGCGGCACTTGATGTTCATGAATTTTTCCATGCCCATATCCGCGCCAAAGCCGGATTCGGTGATGACGTAATCTGCAAGCTTGAGGGCGATCTTATCCGCGATGATGGAGGAGTTGCCGTGAGCGATGTTGGCAAAGGGGCCGGCATGCACAAAGACGGGTGTGCCTTCGACGGTCTGCATGAGGGTGGGTTTGATGGCATCGCGCATGAGCACAGTCATGGCACCAGCGACACCCAGGTCTTCGGCGGTCACTGCTTCGCCGGCTTTGCTGATGCCGATGACAATGCGCCCGAGGCGTTCGCGCATGTCTTTCAAACTGGTGGTGAGGGCAAGGATGGCCATAATCTCTGAGGCCACGGTAATGTCGTAGCCGGTATTGCGGGTAAAGCCCTTTTCTTGTGGGCCGATGCCGATGGTGATGCCGCGCAGGAAGCGGTCGGATGTATCCACGACACGGCGCCAGGTGATGGTGTCGGGGTCAATATCCAGGCGGCAGAGCTTGCGCCTTTCTTCTGGGGTCAATTCATCAGGGTCTGAAGCGGTGATCTTGAACTTTTCAAGGCGCGCCACCATACTTTTAGTGAAATGACGCTTGCCACTTTTATCTGTGGGAAGCAGGCGATTGAAAAGTTGCTCATCGGTAGACTCCGCCTCGTGGAACATGCGGGCATCAATGGCGGCAGCGCACAGGTTATTGGCGGCCGTGATGGCGTGGATATCTCCGGTGAGGTGCAGGTTAAATTCTTCCATTGGGATCACCTGTGAATAGCCGCCGCCGGCGGCTCCACCCTTGATGCCGAAGGTTGGCCCCTGTGAGGGCTGGCGAATGCAGGTGATCACACTTTTATTGAGGTGTGCGCCCAGCGCCTGGCTTAGCCCGACGGTGGTGGTCGTTTTGCCTTCTCCAAGAGGGGTGGGGGTGATGGCGGTGACATCAATATATTTGCCATCGGGGATGTGGTGCAGACGTTGAAGCACTTCGAGGCGTACTTTGGCTTTGGTGTCTCCGTATTGTTCTATTTCGTTGGGCAGCAATCCGAGTTCTTCAGCGATCAAAGTAATTGGTTTGAGTGTTGCTTCTTGTGCGATGTCGATATCGCTGGGAACAGGTGAGCGCCTTTTGAGCGGCGTGGCCGTAAATGATTTATGGGTTCTGGTTTCGGGGGACATGTAAAACCTCCTACTTAATTGTTGGTTCTTTGATTAAAGACGATTTAACCTGATTTAGCAAGGTAAAAATGGTTGTTTGTTGCAAGCTAATTGAAAGCTAACTCGTCGTAACAAGTTGAATTTTATATGCTATACTCACGTTGTAATACTTTGTAAGCAATCAAACCTGTACAAATTTTGAATGGAGGAAAATATGGCTGAAGTCGCTTATTGTATGAAATGCAAGCAGAAAACTGACATGAAAGAAACTCAAGAAGTGACCATGAAAAATGGTCGAAAAGCTCTTAAAGGCAAATGCACTGTCTGCGGCACCGGAATGTACAAGATCCTCGGAAAGTAATTTGATCCTTTGATCGTAAGAACCGCATCTGAAAAGGTGCGGTTTTTTTTATGAACAGCAGAAGACTATTATTAATCTCTTTTGAATACTGCTCAGGTTGCTTTGCCGGTTTGATGCTTGATAAAAAAGCTGATGCTCTTGCGATTCCGAACCCGACTCGCGCTTGCTCTGCAGATACAAATCACAAAGCGACTGATATTTATTGGGGTTTTATACCCAAGTTGTATAAAGTAAAATAACATTATATTATTATTCATGACCTAGATAAATTGTTTATATGGTTGAATTATTTTGAAGTGATTATGGATGGTCAAGAATGGTGGAGGTAATATGACCAATAATACTATTCGCAAGGTTGCAATTGCCACAGGCGGTGGCGATGCACCCGGATTGAACGCGGTGATTCGCGCGGCGGTGTTGGCAGGGATTGCACGCGGATGGGAGATGTACGGCATCCGCGACGGTTTTAACGGTTTAATGACGCCTGAAAAATACAAAGACGGCGGTGTGATCTCGCTTACGCGAGAGAAGGTGAGAGGCATCACCCATTTGGGCGGTACGATCATCGGTACCACAAACCGGGGCAATCCATTTCAATATCCTGTCAAAAACACGGATGGAACCTATACCGAGATTGATCGCTCGGATGAACTGGTAAGGTCATTTGCGATGCATGAAATTGATGCGCTGATCTCGGTTGGGGGTGACGGCTCAATGTCGATTGCCAATTCACTTTCTGAAAAGGGCGTGCGCGTCGTAGGCGTGCCCAAAACGATTGACAACGACCTGGATCAAACAGTGGTGACGTTTGGTTTTGATACTGCGGTGGGGTTCGCCGTAGAATGCCTGGACCGTTTGCATACCACCGCAGCCAGCCATCAGCGTGTTTTGATCGTTGAAGTGATGGGACGATACGCGGGCTGGATCGCACTGGAATCCGGGGTGGCTGGATCGGCTGACGTGGTGCTGATCCCGGAAATCCCGTTTGATTTGAAGAAGGTGTCAGCAAAGATTCTTGAGCGGCAGCGATCGGGCAGCAACTTCTCAATTGTGGTAGTGGCTGAAGGTGCAAAACCAGTTGACGGAAATGTTTCGGTCATCTCAAAAGAAATCGGCCGAGCCGAAAGACTGGGCGGTATTGGTGAAAGAATCACTGAAGAACTGCAACAACTGACCGGAAAAGAAACCCGTCTTGTGGTGTTGGGTCATTTGTTACGGGGCGGTTCACCGACGGCCAACGACCGTTTGATCGCGCTGAGATTTGGGGCAGCGGCAATCCGTGCCTTGGATGAGGGTCATTTTGGAGTGATGGTAGCGCTGGATCCGCCTATCGTCAAATATGTGCCTTTAGCAGACGCCACCCGGCGTATGAAGAATGTGCCGCTTGATTGTGACACCATGCTCACCGCTCGCGACCTGGGCGTAAGTTTCGGAGATTGATAATTGATTAGTTGTCGTGTTTGATACTATTCAATGAAGTAGTATTGAATCCGTAATTTTCTAAATGAGCACTTATAAGCTTGAACGCCTCCTCCCGAGTGGGGGGAGGTGTTTTGCATGTGCCGCTATAACCCTGCACTTTGGCATCGGAATAGGTTTGTTTTAAAAAGTTGATCGTGTAGTAGTGATCACAAGAGATAAGTGTGGCTTTGCCAAATTGGTAGAAAGGTGCCACAAAAGGTGGGTAGACAATGGCATTAGTCTCCGGGTCACGGCTTGAATCAGAGATGGCAAACAGAAATATCTGGCGGTTTAGGGCCAGGGGTTCATAGAGCGTCTTTCCTGGCATCCACGAAGGTTGGGGGATGCCGAGGTAATTGAGCAGGGTGGGGGCGATATCCATGTTTTGGGTATTTTCGATGACCTTGCCGGCATGTTCATCATGAGGGAAGTGAATTAGCAGCGGCACCCTGGCTATTGACCAGCGTTGGGTGTGATCGCTTCCCACCACCAGCACGGAGCTCTCCCACAGACCGCGGGTTGATAATCCGTTGTAGAGCTGATTGACTGCATTGTCAAAATCGAGAATGCTGTCGAGGTAGAAAGACTCAACAAATTTACCTTGAGTGGTTGGGTCAAGCCCTTCAGAAAACACCTGTTGGGTGGGATAGTATTTTGGGCCGTGCGTGCCCATCCAATGAATGTGCACAAAGATGGGCTGCTTGCCCTCGTCAAACAGTTTGAAAAGGTAATCCAGTTTTTCCTGGTCGTTGAATTTTTCTGGAGATTCGGTGACCTGCAGAAACGGGTTGGTCATTTTTTTGATGTAAAAGAGATGTTCAAGGCGGTCAGAGATGCGTGAATAAACTTCGCGCATAAAGAAGTAGTTGTTGGTGGGCAGCAATTTGGCCAGGCTGGATTGTATTTTGTTGCTGACCGGTGATTCACCATTGGCTTCGATAAAGGCGTCTTGAAAATTGATGCGGTAGGCGTCGGCGTAATAGGTGAAGTTCAACTGGACGGTGTAATAACCGTAGGACTGGAGAATGCCCGGCAGATGTTCGTACGCATCTGCATCTTTGAGAATATCCGTGGAAGCCAGGGTGCGAGTATCTGTCGGATATTTACCGGTGAGGAAGGATGTAGTGGAGCCGATAGTGCCCTGGGCATTTGAGAAGTTGTTATTGGCCACCAGAGAAGTTTCTGCCAGTTGTTTGAGAAAGGGGGTGGTGTCTTTTTCATACCCATATAATGAGAGCTTGGCAGAGTTGAGCGCGTCGCCGGTAAATAAAATGATATTGGGTAATATTTTTGGGCTGATTTCAGCGGTGGATTTGGAGAGCGGGTTTTTCAGATAGGGATTGAATGCAACAGGTAATAAAATGCAGGCTAAAACAATCATCCCAAGTGTGAGCGGAAAATGAAGTTTTTGATTTGCGTTGAGTTTGCGGCGTGACTTTGAGATTGAACGGGCCCATTTGAAGATGGGATACATCAAGCCGATGGTGAGCAAGATGAAGCCAACCAGGTAAAGCGTACGCACAATCCCTTTGGTAGAGACAACGCCGTACTTGAAGGTGGTATAGGTGATGTTGTCCACAAGGAGTAAAACTGTGGCAGAGAGAAGCAAAGCCGGAATGAGGCAGAGCAGAATTCTGATCACGGCGCGTCCCGTTTTGGCGTTCAGGACGTAGTAAAAGATAATGAATGGCACAGAAAACAAAATGGCTGTCAGCGCAAGAATGCCTGAGCCGTTGAGAAGCACGGATGCTTTTTCGAAAAAGGAGCTGCCGCTGATAAATGAAGTTTTGGAAATGATGAAGAGCCATTCCATTAATATGTAGAGCAATGCAGCGAAAGGAATGAGCAGAGAGACTTCCACGGGGGTAAAGCGGGCATGCTTGATCAAATGGAGCAATGATTTCATTTGGGCTCTTTGAGCTGAGGTGGTGATGCAAAATCAAGACTCTATTTTACTCTTTAATCAGGCGAGTGAATGGGGTTATTCTTGTTCTTAATGCAATAATCTTGTAACGAGTTATCCTAAATAATCAAACGGGGCGGGATGTTGATCTGCGCGCAGATATTCAGTGCCATTGATTTCAAAGATACCAATACACATTCGATGGTAAGCGCCATCTTGAGTGAAAACGGTGTTTCCGGTTTTGATGAGGGTCAGGATTTCTTCTCTTGAGTATAGTTTTGGAGGAAGAAAAGAATTATGGAACAGATCTGTCTTGTATCCTTTTAGGGACTCGACTGTCTTTTTATTCTCACTGAAGTTGAATCCGTTAATGTAATAATAAGCCATTGGAAAATTTCCTTTTGACATATTATAGCTCAAATGTTCTAAATTTGAATAGAAGGGTACAAATATTTTGAAATTGCTAGCTATTGTATGAGTTGTAAAGGACTAGCTAAAAAAGCAAAAACTTTGAAGCAGGATTAAAGTTAATTACCTGACTTTTAGTGCAAATTCTCTTAAGGAGCGATCAGGTACACCTTGGTGGGGATTCCCGATGAATCTGGGACTTTGTGCTTCGCCCTGTAAGTACCTTGTATATTTTATTATTCAGTTGGGCAGGGCTCGCAACACTTGCACTGGCTGCAAGTGCCAGTGTGACAGTGCATACACAAAAAAACACCCCAAAAAGGAGTGTTTGCTGTGGGGCGAGAGGGGGTCGAACCCTCACGATGTCACCATCGACGGATTTTAAGTCCGTTGCGTCTGCCGATTCCGCCACCGCCCCAACGCATGTTCAATTTTATCGCATTTGAATGCTTCGTCAAGTGAAAAAGGGTGTTTGTGTGCTTATTTGGCTGAATCTTTTTTGATGCGCGCCCAAACAGAGTAAAAATGCACCAGTGGGGATGATATTCTGCCCATGGGTTGGGCTGAGCGTATGGCCACGCGCAAAGACTCGGCATCGTGGAACTCAGGCAACTCAGTATAACAGCGGCCAATCTCGTTTTGGTGATGCCCATCCGAGCCGGCGTTGCCGGGCAAGCTGTGGCTCACAGCAAACTCAAGCGCCAGTTTGTTGTAGTTGCCGTCCAACACGCGTGCGTTGCGGACCTCCACGGCGTCAAGCTGTGGGGCGAGCCATTCGAGGGTCTCGATCGGCCAACCCGAGCGCTGTGGATCGAAGGGGTGCGAAATGCTGATGAATGCGCCTTGATCTTTGAGGCGTTTGAGGGCTTCTTGAGGTTCAAGCCGTTTGGGTAAGGGCGCGGTCACAAAAGCGGCCAGGAACTCTCCCTGAGTGGTCTGAATTTCTTCACCCACGATGATCAGATCAGGCGCCATGCGGTAAGCCTCAAGCGCACCTTCGATCGAGTTGTGGTCGGTGACCACCAGCTTATCCAATCCGCGTTTGCGTGCGGCCTGGATCAAAGCGGGGATAGGGGTGAGGCTGTCTGATGAGTGGTAAGTGTGGCAGTGAAAATCAACCTTCAATGATTCTGCCTTCCTGGCTTTTGATTCCGAGTGGTTTACCGGCGACGGACCAGAGCCCAAGACCAAAAATAAAGGTAACCCAAAATGTAGCCATTCTGAACAGGATGGTGGCTGCCACGGCTTTTTCAGGTTGAAAATCCAGCAGCAGGGTGAGCAGCAAGGCCATGGCGACTTCCATCACGCCCAATCCGCCGGGCAGACGGCTGGCCAGGCTGACGGTGGTAGCAAAGGCGAACACAAGAATGGCGGTGGCAATTAACGGCAGGGAGGGAGCGAATCCCAATCCTCGTAATATTAAGAATAGTGCGGCTCCTTCGGCTGCCCAGGATAGAATTCCAAGAAAAAACGAAATTGCCATGTTACCGATTGTAAAGAGGGCCGGGTTGGCGTCTATACATTCGCGTAACTGTGGAATGACCTGTTTAAGGATGGGTACTTTGCTGCTGATGACTGAAGAGCCACCCTCAGGTTGAGGAATCTTGAAATAGATTAACAAACCGATAAAGGCTAAAAAGAGGCTGAGAAACAATGGCCATAGTGAGGGATAGGCGATGGTGCCGATGACCATCAGAACGAACACGCTCAACCCGTCAGAGATTTGTTCAACCATGAATACCGAAACAGCGCGTTCCACGGGGATGCCCGAACGTTTAAAAAGCCAGATACCCTTGAAAGATTCTCCGACCCGGGTGGGGGTGACCGACAGCGGCAGGCAGATCATGAACAAGACCATAGATTCTAGAAAGGTGACGTTGCGAACGCCTGAAGTATGAAAATTAATGGCGCGTTTGAGAAAGCGCAGTGCTTGATTGAGAAAACTTAAGGCGATCGCCAGCCCAAAATTGAGCCATTGAAAAGTGCCAAAAAGCCCAACTACCTGTTTGGCATTTCCCAAAAACGCCAGCCCAACCAGGACGATTAAGCCGAGGATGAGACCGGGTATAAGCTGTCTGTAGATGGAGCGGGTATGCGCAAGCATGAATTGACCTCAATACCCAAATTATAAGTCGAAAATTCCTGAATTGTCCATACAGGTTAGCAAGGAATGGAAAATGCTTTTATCATCTTCTAGCACGTTATTATTTTCGTAGAAATTTTCATCTTTTATCCGATAATCCGCAGTTGCAATATCATTGGGGATTTGTATAATAAGAGTAATTAAGTCTTATTCATAATCGTCACGTATAGGAGTTTATAGATGAATCGAAAATCGCGCTCAATTTTGGCAGGTTTATTGGTGTTTGCTTTGGTCAGCCTGGCGTGCGGCATCTCAATCCCTAGTGGAACAGCTATTGATAATGCTGCCACCTCTGTGGCAGGCACGGTCGCTGCCCTGGCCGGGACAGCCGAAAGTTTGATTACCGCCATCCCGCATGATTTAACTGAAGTCCCCGGTGAAGCTCTGCCGACACTGCCGCCCCTGGTTGAAGCTGCCCCGCTGCGAGTGAGTTTTGCGGCGCCTGACGGCAGCCTTTACACCTGGGCTGAAGGGATGGGTGCAGCGGTCATGTTGATTGGCCCTGAGAATATTTTGGAGTCTTATGTCTCGCCAGACGGATTGATGATTGCTTTTCAACGCTATATCGATTATCAATTCGTGTCGCTTGAAGTCATCAATGTTGATGGTAGCAACCGCCGTACATTGATGGATGCATCCGCCATGAATGCGCTGCCGCGGCCTGACGGATCGATTGGCTCTGATGTAGGACAGATCGCCTGGGTGCCTAACAGCCATGTATTGGCCATGAATACGAGGACGTTATATGAAGGCCCTGGATTGTCTTATAGCGAGAACCTTTATCTGATCAATGCTGATACCAGCGTATTGACCACATTGCTGAATACAGGTTCATCTTCGTGGAAGTTTTCATACTCACCGGATGGTACCAAAATTGCGATCAGCCTGCCCACCCAGGTGGATATGTATCACTCAGATGGAAGCGTGTTGAAACTGAATGAAATCGTGTATGATTTTGTGAACACGGCCTCTGAATATGCCTGGGTGGCTTCACCGGTTTGGTCGGCTGACAGTTTGAACCTGGTGGCGGGTGTTCCGCCAGCCAACCCGTGGGATTTGGTGCCTGGTGATTCGCGGGTTTATCGTTTTTCAGCGGATGGTTTGTCTGGCGAAATATTCTTGCAGACTGCAATGCCCAATTTGCAAGGCGGAAATGTTGCCTTCTCTCCGGATCATAGTAAATTCATCTACTTCACCCGGTTTGGTGCGCTGGAGGATAACACTTATACGCTCAACATCGGGTTTTTTGATGGAATGCCCAGCGTGGCATATGCCAATGGAAGTTTCAATGAGAATCCTGTTTGGTCGCCAGATAACATACACTTCTTCTATGCTACAGGCAGCGGAGGTACCAACACGCCTTATATAGGTCAGGTTGGGGCTGCGCCTGCTGCCATTGCAGATTACGCCAATGCCGGTCAAATCCAATGGCTGGATGCCAGCCGTTACCTGGTGGTATCTCAAAACGCCGGAGTATCAAGGCTGCTGCTCGGTACGATTGGCGCACCAACCGGTTTGATCTATGATAGTGTGTCAAGCTCTTCTAATCGGTTAAATTTTTCCGTCAATCGCTGAGATCATTAGTAATCCAAGGCCAGGGAGCCATCGCTTCCTGGTCTTTATTATCCCTTGACGAAAGACGCTTTATTAAGGTTATAATCTTGAATGCGTTGATATATAAGGCGCTTTAGCATAGAGGAGTGTATTCATGCCTAAACACCTTTCACAAAGTATTATTACTGTTCTGTTTTTGATTACTCTCGGTTTGAGCGCCTGCCAGACCGCGGCCCCTGACCCAGTGACTACCGAGCAGACAATGCAGGCGGCTGTAGCGCTTACGCTCACGGCTGCGCCAACCCTTACGCCAATACCGACGGCGACCAGCACTGCAACACCGACAGCATCACCCACACCGGTAACCGTGGTTTATGGGCCGACCAACTTTCCGCCAAATATTAATCCACTCACCGGTCTGGAAGTGGAAGATCCAGCGATTCTTGATCGCAGACCAGTGATGATGAAAGTGGCGAATCAGGCTGGCGGACGCCCACATGCCGGGTTAACCAACGCGGATATTGTGTTTGATTATTACATCGGCAATGGTCTGGATCGTTTCGTAGCGCTTTATTACGGCAAAGATGACAGCAGAGTAGGGACGATGCGTTCAGGAAGATATGTAGATATTCCGCTGACTCAGATGTATCAGAGCATTATCGGCATTATCTCAGCCTGGAAACCCGAATTGGACAGGTTTTTGGGTACACTGGGCGGCAGGGTAGTCAATGCCGAGCATTGTAATGATCAATTTAAAGCCATTTGTGACGATGGGCCGAACACAGAGACCAGTGTGTTTGGCAATACCGCCGAGATGACAGCATATTATGCCTCCAAAGATTACGCGACCAACGATAAACCCAACCTGGATGGTATGGCTTTTGCCACTATTGCGCCCTCGGGAGGGGTTCCCGCGAATCAATTTACCATGCGTTTTGGCAAGAATATTAACCACCAGTGGATTTACGATCCTGCTACCAAGAAGTACATGCATTGGATAGATGAAGTGGACAGCAACGGTGATTCACGGATGATCCCTCTGGTTGATCGTAATAACGATGAGCAGTTAGCCACTTCAAACGTGATCACGATCTTTGCAAAGTTAAATGTATTGAATGGTGACACCGATTCAATACATGAATATGAAATTGTCTCAACAAAAGGTCGTGCGCTGATATGCCGTGACGGTATGCTTTATGATGTCTTTTACAAAACCGGTTGGGATACACCCATTCAGTTTTTTGACGCTGAGGGAAACCCCTTCCATCTGCAGCCAGGCAACACCTGGATTCATTTGACTGGCGTTTTTTCAAAGGTAGAACAAGAACCAGCCGGAACATGGATGGTCAGATTGCGACTTCCCTGATCCTGAGATATGTTGTCATGTATAACACAACGCCGACTTTTTCTGCCGGCGTTGTGTCATTTACTGGCGTGTAAGGGAAATTCATCCAGCAAGTGGACGCAAAATTCGCGTGAATTGGCCTTACATTGACGGCAAGGCTTTTATGAAGGTTTGCAGAGCACCTAATGAGATTGAGGAATGGTTGTTTTCAACGAAGGAAATGCTTTCCTTCGAGCCGCTGGCGATAGAGCCCAACAGGACGATGGCTTGAAGGTCAAGATCCCAGGCGCCGCGGATGGTGGAGAGGATGCACCACTCGGCGCAGTAGCCGGTGATGATCAGGGTATCAACGCCCAGTGCTTTGAGCTTTTCGTCTAAATCAGTCTTGTTGAACGCGTTGTTGTAGGTCTTGGTGATGCGCAGGTCACCAGTCTGAACATCGAAGGCTTCTGGCAACTCAAAGCCTTCAGTGCCTGGCAGGAGGCCATTTTCTCTTTCCATGTGCTGGATAAATACGATCGGCAATTTTTTCTCATGGAAAAGTCTGATCGTGGGGACGATGATGTAATTGACTGCGCTTTCAAGTGATTTGGCAGTGTCGGGGTCTTCTTCAAAGAATTGTTTCTGAACATCAATAACCAGTAATGCGGGTTTCATTTTGTCTCCATCGATTAGATTAAACAATAAATCTTCCGTTTTGATAAATGAGTTTGCCATCAGCAAACATCTCTGTATCCTTACGGGCGTCGCAGATGAAATCCCAGTGCAGACTTGAAACGTTTTTGCCGCCGCATTCTTCAAAGCCAGCGCCGACTGCCAGATGGAAGGAACCGCCGATCTTCTCGTCAAAGAGGATGTCTTTGGTGAAGCGGTCTATGCCGTAGTTGGTACCCAAGCCGAGCTCGCCGAGGACGCGCGCGCCTTTATCTACATCCAGCATTTTGTTGAGGAAGTCTTCATTCTTGGCGGCAGTGGCTTTGACTGCCTTGCCGTTCTTGAATTCCATGTGCACGCCTTCTACTTCGCGGCCCAGGTGGACTGCGGGAAAGGTGAAGCTAACCCAGCCTGTGGCGGAGTTCTCGACAGGGCTGGTGAAGACTTCGCCGCTGGGCATGTTCTTGTCGCCATCCGAGTTTATGAAAGCGCGGCCTTCAACACTCATGACAATATCCGCGTTGGGGCCTTTAATGCGGAATTCTTTCTTGCCAGCCAGGAAATCCACCAGTTTCTGTTGGTCGTCATGCACTTTCTGCCAGGCTTTGACGGGGTCAGGCTGATCTACGAAAGTTGCTTTGAAGACGAAATCTTCGTAATCTGCCAGGCTCATGTCGGCATCCTGGGCGAGGGAGGGGGTGGGGAAGTTGGCCATGGTCCAGCGCAGGCTGTGGTCGGCGGAGCGCTTCATGTATATCTCGTACCATTTGCGCCAGCCTTTTTGGCGGGCTTGCTGCAAGATAGGATCCACGGCGTTGAGGGCGCGGGAGTTTTCGGGTGCGGCGATGAAGATGGCGGCGTTGGCCTGTTTGATCATCTGCATGTCGGTGGGGGCGCACCAGTTTAATTGTTCGGGGGTGGCATTCTTGAACAGGGCATCGGTGATTTCGTCTGAAGTGAGGGAGTAGGTGGGATGAGCGCCGGCTTTAACGACTTGATCGACGATTTCGCGAACGAGGGGGGTGCTCAGTCTGCCAGCCTGGATGTGTACCCAGTCGCCGGGTTGGGTCTTGACCGAGTAATTGACGAGTACATCCGCGTATTTGACGAGCCTGGGATCGGACATTTTTGGTCTCCTGTGGTTTGTGTTATGTTGTTAATTTTAGTCTTTATTATCCATAAATTCCACTTGTTTTAAAATCTTAACCACGAAGACTTAAATTATCAGGGAAAGGCAAGTCTCTCGCAAAGGCGCAAAATACGCAAAGAAGTGCTTTTGAAGAACCAAAAAAACCACAAAAAATTACCACTCGCTACGCTTACCCCGAAAAAAACTTGGGATATGTGGGGTGCGAAGTTCGCGATACTCGAAAAACACTAATTGACACGTGAAAAAACAAATAACAAAAAAAACGAACAGTAAAAATCTGATGAAAAACAGCTTCAAAAATTGCATTTTCGATTCGTTTTTGTTTCAGAAAACCCCTCTCGCTTCTCTCGCCCTCAAAAAACGAGGGTCATGAGGAGTGCCAAATTCGCGAAAACAGTACCCCATTCGCTCCGCTCAGGGGCGCAAAATTCGCGCAAAGAAAACGAATCAGGTAGTAAATTACTGAACCAACAAAGAAAATATGTTCTATTATTATATTATAATACATGTGTCAAGTACTTGAGTCATTTTCAATTGACTAACGATTAATTTGATTATTGCCCCATTATTATCCAACCCATTAAGCCACTAAAACTTTATTATTTCTTGATGTTTATGCTCTTTTCTTGCCGGATTCTTTTTAGGCAAGGGAAAGCGACTTGGTCTATTTCCTATTACTTTAGCATAACATATCTGTAATTCTTGTTTCCTCGACCCATAGGATTAAAAACCAAAATAGTTGCTATACTTAATTGGTACATTATTTACTCAGGTTTATTAAAGGTGGAAAAACGATGAGTAGACGAGCTGTTTTTATTCTCTTCCTTGTGTTAAACCTAGTGTTAGCCAGCGGAGCGTACCAGGAAGCTCCAAGGCAGGTTCGGGTCGGCATGTATGAGAATCCCCCCAAGGTTTATTCCACTTCAGACGGCACCATCGAAGGCTTTTGGCCGGCAATCCTAAATGAAATCGCCAAACAGGAAAATTGGCAGATTGTGTGGGTAAAGGGCACCTGGGAGGAGTGTCTTGAGCGATTGGAAAAGAACGAGATCGATATCATGGTGGATGTGGGGGTGACAGACGCCAGAAAAGAGCTTTACACTTTTTCTAGTAAAACGGTTTTGATCAGTTGGGCCAGAGTTTATGTTCGAGAAGGCACCAATATTCAAACCATTCTGGATCTGGACTCAATGAAAGTGGCTGGTCTTGTAGGCGCTCTGAACTTTGACGGACCTGAGGGCTTAAAAGTGTTGGTCGAACAATTTGGCATCAATGTTGATTTTAGAGGTATGTCCAGTTATGAAGAAGTATTCCGTGCGGTTCAAAATGGTATTGTTGATGCCGGTGTCACAAATAAAGATTTCGGTGATGTAAATGAGCAAGAATATGGTCTTGATAAAACGCCTATTATTATTCAACCTACCCAATTAACATTTGCTTATCCAAGAAATGGGCAGCAAACTGATTACTTGTTGGAAACCATCGATAACCATATCACTTCTATGAAGGCAGATCAAGACTCTGTCTATTACAGCGCACTTTACAAGTATTTTGACATCCATTCAGATGATATGTTTATCGAAACCATTCCTGAGTGGATTCCGCGTTTGGCACTTTTATTTTTAGGTATATTGCTATTTTTGTTTGCGGTGAGTGTAGCTTCAAGAATCCAGGTGTCTCGGCAAACGAAAAAACTGCAATTAAGTGAAAAAAGATACGAAACCCTTGCCAGAGTGACTCCGGTGGGGATATTCAGAACTGATGTGGATGGAAAAACAACCTATGTCAATAAAACCTGGAGTCAGATTTCAGGGCTGACTTTCGATGAGGCGATTGGAGACGGATGGCTGAGCAAAGTTCACCCAGAAGATAAAGCGTTGCTGACGAGAAATTGGGAGATGATTACTTCATTATCAAAATCATCCACCGCGGATTATCGTTTTGTCCATGATGATGGCGCAGTGGTATGGGTCATCGGCCAAGCCGTGCCGGAATACGATGCCAAGAATGAAGTGATTGGCTATGTAGGAACAATCACTGATATTACTGAACGCAAAAAAGTTGAGGAATTAAAGGTCGCAGTGGCTAAGGCTGAATCAGCAGATAAACTGAAGTCTGCGTTTTTGGCCACCATGTCTCATGAGTTACGCACACCTCTGAACTCGATCATCGGATTCACTGGCATTTTACTGCAAAAGTTGGTGGGTCCGCTCAGTGCAGAACAAGAAAAACAATTGAAAATGGTGCAATCCAGTGCGCTGCATCTTTTGAATTTGATCAATGATGTGCTGGATATTTCAAAAATAGAAGCAGATCAGGTGACGATCTTGAGTGAAACCTTTGAGATTACGCAAGTGTTTAGCCAATGTATTGAAAAAATCCAACCATTGGCAATGTACAAGGGATTGAAACTTTCAAAAAAGGTTGAACATGAGCCGATAATTCTGGTAAGCGATAAACGTAGAGTGGAACAAATACTCATCAATTTGTTGAACAATGCAGTCAAATTTACTGAATCTGGCGAGGTGGTGCTGAAAAGCAAGCTCGTTGCAGAGAATATTCAAATATCAGTTCAGGATTCTGGAATTGGTATTGGCCATGAAAATATTCAAACGCTTTTTATGCCATTTATGCAAATTGATACCGGATTGACACGAAAATATGAGGGCACAGGTTTGGGACTTTCAATCTGCAAAAAACTGGTCGAGTTACTAGGCGGCAAAATTTGGGTTGAAAGCGAATTAGGAAAAGGTAGTGAATTTATTTTTACCTTGCCCATCCAGCGGAGTGAAAATGAGTAAAACAATACTTGTCATTGAAGATAATGAACAAAACATGTACCTGGTCACTTTTATCCTTGAAAAACATGGTTACCGTGTGCTTCAGGCGCAAACAGGCATACAGGGATTGGCATTGGCGATGGAAAACCAGATTGACCTGATTCTGTTGGACATTCAATTGCCAGAGTTGGATGGCTATACCATTGCCAGCATGATCAGAGAAGTTGATAAGCTCAAGGAAATCCCGATGATCGCAGTGACTTCTTATGCCATGAGCGGTGATCGCGAGAAAGCGCTCTCTTCAGGCTGTACCGGTTATATCGAAAAACCCATTAATCCAGATACTTTTATGAAAGAAGTGCAGCAATTTCTGTGAACCAAGATAGAGGGATTGAAAATGCCAAAAATATTGATTGTTGATGATAATCCTCAAAATTTGTACCTGCTGGAAATACTTCTGAGCACGAACGGGTATGAGGTTGCTCAGGCATCCAATGGTTATGATGCTTTTGAGATGGCCAAGATTAGTGCCCCAGATTTGATCATCAGTGATATTTTAATGCCCAAAATGGATGGGTTTACATTGTGTAAAAATTGGAGAGCTGATGAAAAACTTAAAGTCATCCCATTCATTTTTTATACAGCAACTTATACAGAAGAAAAAGACAGAGAATTTGCATTAAGCCTTGGCGCGGATCGATTCTTCACAAAACCCATGGCGCCTGATGAAATTTTGATGGCAATCAAAGATCTTCTTCAGTCTAGTGAACGTGAATCACTACCTGCTAAAAGAAATCAACCCTCTGAGGAGGGACAATTCTTACGGGAATACAATGAGGTCCTGGTTCGGAAGCTTGAATCCAAGATGCTTCAATTGAAAAAGACGAACTCACGTTTGTTTGCTTTGTTTTTTTCAAGTACCATTTTCAACCTGCATAAACCTTATGAAGAATCAGTCAACCAGGTTTTGATTTCATTAACCGAGAAAGCCGGATATGAAAAAGCAGCTTATTTCAGACTCTATAATTCAGATATTTCAAGTTTTGATTCAATCGGGTTTGACGATGAATCGGTGAACAAATTTAAAGCAGAAATGGGCAAACATCGGGGAAGCAGTTTTGGTCTGGTTGGTCAGTGCATCAAGAATAAAGCTGCGATCAACAAGGAATCACTGCAAGATGACCCTGATTGGGAAGAAGGGTTTGCGGGGATTAAGTCACTCCTTTATATGCCAGTTCAATATGATGATCAATTATTCGGAGTCTTAGGTTTATTTAGCTCCGAGGCGGGTAGTTTTGGTGAAGAAGATGAGCAAATACTATTCACTTTGACCCACAGCCTGGCCATCTCCATTTCGAATCGAATCAGTCAAAACCAGGTTCAAATTCAAATTAACCGACTGGCTTCACTGCATCAGATTGATATGTCGATCAACAGTAGTTCTGACTTGTCGCTGACACTAAGCATTGTTCTATCTAATGTGGTGGCACAATTAAATGTGAATGCGGCGGATATCGTCCTCGTTGATCGGTTTTCGAATGAAATAAAGGTGGCAGCAAAAACGGGGTTCTCAAGCATATTTCATGATGATGCTGCAATTACAAACTTAATCACTCAAAGAGTAATCAAAGAAAAGGATTTGATAGGTGTAGATTTATTGGAAACTGATGCTCCCCAGGAGTGGACCAAGGAAGGATTCAAAGCTTATTGGGGGGTTCCTATCATTTCAAAGGGTGTGGTTAGAGGTGTTCTAGAAGTATTAAACAAGACAAATAACAAACCAGGCCAGGATTGGTTGGATTTTTTGGACACATTAGGGGGGCAGGCTGCAATTGCGATCGAAAATGCCGAAACCTTTGAAAGTTTGATCCACTCCAACCTCGAACTTCAAATGGCTTATGATTCCACCATCGAAGGATGGTCAATGGCATTGGACCTCAGGGATAAAGAGACTGAAGGCCATACTTTGAGGGTGACTGAAATGTCGGTGAGGTTTGCTCAAAAACTGGGAATCAGCCAGGCAGACATCATCAATCTTCGCAGAGGAGCGTTATTACACGATATAGGCAAAATTGGGGTTCCAGATCACGTTCTATTAAAACCTGGACCGTTAACTGATGAAGAATGGGTCATAATGAAACGGCATCCAGAGACCGCATTGCATTTGATTTCAAGGATTAAATACCTGAACAAGGCGATTGACATTCCTTACTGTCATCATGAAAAGTGGGATGGCACAGGTTATCCGCGTGGGTTGTACGGAAATGACATTCCCATTGCGGCACGGTTATTTGCGATTGTGGATGTGTGGGATGCGCTCTCAAGCGACCGTCCGTATCGGGCAGCGTGGCCAGAAGCGAAAATCTATCAGCATATCATTCAAAGCAGCGGTACTCATTTTGATCCTGACCTGGTTCCGGTTTTTCTAAAGCTTCAAAGGGAATAAGATTTGACATGTAAATTACAGTTTGACGTATCGGAATTAAAGGAACTCTGGCATCAAGAAATAGGACGGTATAAATTTTTGGTGAATAATAGACTCTTACGGTCGTCTTGCAACCCCACCCATGGATATGAGCTAAACAAGTAAATATTGGGCGAAATCGCAAGAAGTGCAATATTATATTTATCTACATAAGGTGTCAAACTCAAAAGCTATACTCGAGATATCTTTTTCTTATGATCTGTTATTTGATTTACTATCAGGCCGATAAATATAAAATTAACATCCGATATTTTGAATATGTTCAAAAAAAAACTAATGCAAATAGTGTGAAAAATGCTAAAATTATGTTAGTTGAAACACATCTTTGCTCCTGTTAGAGAGAAAACAGTTGGCAAAAGTAAGCAGACATATGAATTGCGGAATAAATATGATATCTGCGCGGATTTATCTTCACAATTACATCACAAAGCCCAGGAAACAAACATAAAAAGTGATTTCGATGGAGGAATCATGAAGAAACATCACTTGTTCGGTAGTCCTTTTTTGTGTTGTGTGTTAATTGGGATGATGATGATTTCATCCTGCAACCTGCCCACAGGCAGCAGCGTCGGTGATCAAAGCGAGGCTATAACACAAACTTTCGCAGCAGTAAATTTGAGCATCGCACAAACCCAAACGGCTGTGCTACAGAATGAAACTCCAGCACCAGTTCTGGAGGAAACCATAACACCCCAGCCAATCGATAATGTGGAACCCACCGCAACAATCGAACATAAGATGGTTCCAGGAGACCCTCCCGGAGGAACCCAGAGTGCAATGATGGATTCTGATTCATCAAAATCGGCAGGTGAGAACCGTGCTCGAGGAGGGGAATTGTTCAATATCGGTTTATTCGAACGTCCTTTTACAGCCAACGACATGGTTTATTACCCTGATCTGGATATCCAAAAAGCTGTTTTGAATAGCACTAGCGATTGGGTTTATGTCGTAATCAATGTAAAGGGGCCGAGTCCAGAGAATGAGATGCGCGGTTTTTACGGTTTGGAGGTGGATCTGAATTCTGATGGACGGGGAGATGTGCTCATTCAGGCAGGACAACCTGACAGTAGCTGGAGCACAGATCGGGTCAAAGTCTGGCAGGATTCAAACAAGGATGTCGGCAGCCGAACCCCTTTAACAGCAGATAACCCAAAAACGGGTGACGGCTATGATGTTTTGCTTTTTGACCAAGGCTTGGGGAATGATCCTGATCTGGCCTGGGCACGACGTTCGCCCAACGACATTAACGCTGTTCAAATCGCATTTAAACCAAGCGCAATCAATAATGATACGGGATACCTCTGGGGTGCATGGACTGATTTAGGCGTTATGGAACCTTCCTGGTTTGATTATAATGACCACTTTACACACGCGGAAGCAGGTTCACCACTTATAGATTCCCAACATTACCCGCTTAAAGCATTGGCTTTGGTAGACAACACATGCCGTTGGGCTGTCGGATTCACACCCAAGGGTAATGAACCTGGAATTTGCCCATTACCTGCAACGCCTACACCTACATTCACACCCCTACCAACCTTTACTGCTACCCCCATCCCCACGCCCTCAAATATTACTGGTATCGTTTTTCGGGATGGAAATGGTGACCTTGCATATCAAAGCGGAGAATTTCCTTTGAGCGGTGCTAATGTACACCTCTACAGTGGGAGTTGTGGCTCCGGAGGAGGTGAGATTGCCTCTACCAATACTGGTGCTGATGGGCGCTATAATTTTGGAGGCCTTTCTGCCGGCACGTATTGTGTGGATGTCTCTCCTGCGCCTGCGTCGTTTACAGCTCGAACCCCGGCCACAACCGTGATCATCGGTGTGCCTAAATCTCATACTGTTAATTTTGGTTATTTCTATCTAGGCTAACACTTAATTTGGATATAAAGAGAGGCTGCCATGATTTCACAGGCAGCCTCTCTGGCATATTGCGACAATACAGAGAGAGAATTACAAAAACCGTCTCGTTGCAGTATAAACTGCTCATCTGTTAAATTTAAATGGATAATCATACCAAATGCGATTACCCTGCTGAGTTTTGCCTATCATTGAAGCAAAAATCATTTTTTGAGATTTACAGAATTGACAATAGGCAGAAAAATTCAAAAGCAATTTATGTTCAATTTATTAGCCTGTTTACCTTTAGAAATTTTCCGTTTCATTAACTGCCTACCTTAACATGATATTATTGGAAACGCAATTATCATCCCTGGTTTTTTATAGAAAGATTAAATGGAAACACGTAAAAGTAAGTATAAGTGGTATCTGTTATGCCTAATTTTGATCACAAATATTGTCATCCTGGCTATGCCGTCGATGGCTTTATCAGTGCTTTCAAACGAGATCGCACAAGAATTGAATTTAAATGTGGTGCAAATAGGAGTTTTATGGGGGATCGGTTCGCTGCCAGCCATCTTCACTAGTCTATTCGGCGGGTCATTGGGAGACAAGTTTGGACCCAAGAAAATGATGCTGGTCAGCACCTTGCTGGTTGGATTGTTGGGGGCTATCAGGGGTTTATCACCTAATTATGGCTTTCTATTGGTTTCTGTAGTGTTGGTTGGCGCCTTTATGCCCTTTGTGTTTTTAAATGGCATCAAGACTATTGGACAGTGGTTTCCAAATTCGCAGTTGGGGTTGGCGAATGGATTTGTGACCATGGCCATGGCGCTTGGTTTCTTTTTGGGGTCAATTCTCAGCGCATCTATTTTGTCTCCCTGGTTGGGAGGATGGCGCAATGTGTTTGTTTTCTACGGCTTGATTGGGGCTTTTTTATGCATCCCCTGGTTCTTTACGCGTTCGGCTCCAATTCCAAAATCGGTAACGGGGCAATCGGTATCCATGGGGAAAAGCATTCAATACGTTTTTAAAATGAAAAATATTTGGCTGATTGGTCTGGTGATGTTTTGCATGACGGGGGCTATTCAAGGGGTGATGGGCTATTTGCCACTTTATCTGCGGGGCATCGGCTGGGAAGGTCTGCGGGCTGATAGCGCACTTTCTGCTTATAACCTGGTGAGCATGGTTTTTGTTCTGCCCCTGGCATTGATGTCTGATCGGATGGGCTCGCGTAAAAAAATCATGGTCATTGCTGGCATTATGACTGTATTGGGATTTAGCTTATTAAGTATCGCGAAGGGTAATTGGGTTTGGGTGTTTGTTTTGTTATCAGGGTTTATGCGTGATGGTTTTATGGCCATGTTATTTACTTCAGTGATTGAAACTGACGGGATCGGTCATGTGTATGCCGGAACAGCCATGGGCATTATCAACGGCATCGGTGGCATCGGCATGAGTGTGGAGCCTGCGCTCGGCAACAGCCTGGCAGCTTATTGGGCTGGTGCACCTTTTGTTTTTTGGGCGGGTTCTGCGTTGATTGCTACGGTGTTGGTTTTTTTCTTACAGAAAAAAAGCAAGGTTGTTCTTGAGATTACCGAGATGGAATTAGTAATGGCTTGATTATTGGATGTTGCTATCGTTTTGCATATCCCCGGTTCATTGTTGAAACCGGGGATCATTTTTATTCGTTCATTAGCTTTGTTTGATAAAGGTGCCTTCACGGAGGTCTTTAAGTGCTTCCATGATCTCTTGTTGAGTGTTCATTACGAAGGGGCCGTGTCGAGCGATGGGTTCACCCAGGGGTTTACCAGAGATTAATAAAAATTTCGCTCCGATTTTGTCTGCCGTTACCTGAATGGACTCTCCTTCGCCAAAAATAAGCAGTTTGGTGGCTGAAGCAAAAGTGCCGCCAAAGTCGCCGTCTCCGAAGTAGAGATAAGCAAAGGCGGTATGGTCAGACGCTATGTGTGTGGTGAAGGTGACGCCAGGGTCAAGCGCCACATCCAGATAGGTGGGGTCGGCAGCAATTTCTGTCGCCGGTCCGCGCTGGCCAGCGAATTCGCCGGCGATCACTTTTACACGAATGCCTGGATCAGGCTTGGTTTCAGGAATTGAATCCGCCTGAATTTCTTGATAGCGCGGAGGGCTCATTTTTAATTTGGCTGGCAAGTTAACCCAAAGTTGAAAACCCTCCATGTGGCCATTAGCGCCTTCTTGGGGCATTTCTTCATGCATAATGCCGCTGCCAGCGGTCATCCACTGAAGGTCGCCGGCTGAGATGACACCTGAATTACCAAGACTATCCGTGTGACGCACCGACCCGGCTTGCATGTAGGTGACGGTTTCGATTCCGCGGTGGGGGTGCATGGGGAATCCGGGCATATAATCCGCGGGGTCGTGTGAGCCGAAATGATCGAAGAGCAGAAAGGGATCGACATAATCTAATTGACGGGTGGCAATGGAGCGGCGCAGTCTGACGCCGGCACCTTCCATAACTTGTGTGGGTTCGATGGTTTTGATGACCTTACGAATTTGATTTATCTCAGACATATTTGCTCCTTGTATTATTGATAAATCATACCTTATTTAGAAAAAATCCTCCACTAAAAAGTGATAACTTCTTGCAAGAATAATTCTTGGATTCTAATATTGTTATTTATGATAGAATACGACAAAATTAGTCTTATTTAGGAGCAAATGAATTATGTTGCCTGGATACTTGCTTGCGTTGCGTGAGAGTTTGGAAGCTGCACTCATTATTGGAATCGTTTTTAGTGTATTGGCAAAAATGGACCAGAAACAACTTGGACGTACAGTCTGGATCGGCGTTTTAATGGGCGTTATTGTCAGTTTGTTTTCCGCTTTAATTCTACATCGAATTGGCATGGCATTTGACGGTCAAGCCGAGGAAATATTTGAGGCAACTGCAATGCTGCTTGCGGCAGCTATCCTAACTTGGATGGTTTTCTGGGTGCGTAAACAATCCAGCGCTACGAACGACCGGATCGAACAAAGCATCAAACTATCAATCTCTCGCCAAAGTATAGGTGCACTTTTCAGTTTGGCGTTTTTGGCAGTGGTGCGCGAGGGAATTGAACTCGCATTATTTCTGCTTGCGATCAGACTAGAGATTAATCCTGATGCAACTTTGTTGGGAGCATTATTGGGTGTCGCTACCGCAGTCTTGGTAGGTGTTATTGTTTTTTCTTCGGCAAAGAAACTGAGTCTTTCACGTTTTTTTCAAGTGACCAATATTCTGTTGGCATTATTCGCGGCTGGTCTCGTTGGTCTGAGTGTGCATGAGTTAAATGAATTGGGGTGGGTGCCATCTGTGATTGATCATGTTTGGAATCTGAATCCAATTTTGCCCGAACAATCCACTTTGGGACAACTGCTAAAAGCCATGGTTGGATACAAAAGTGAACCTTCTTTAACGATGGTAATTGCATATTTTGGTTACTATTTGCTTTTATTTTTCATTTCAAGGATCAGACTCAAAAATATACCTCAATAACAGAGCCCCGGAGTAATAAACAGACTGTTCCTTAATAATGTGGAACAGTCTGTTTTTCTTGTATATTATAGTTTTTTATTCGTAGCGGATGGCAACGGAAACGGATGTTTCACTTAATTTAGTCATTTGAACAATCAATGATTTTCCATTTTCGGATCCAGTGAAAACTAGTTGAGAAACGGTTTCATCATTGAGGGTTAAAATTTCATTTTCGGTAAGACCTTTAGCTGATAATTCTTTCTTGTAAAAATCAAAAACGTCTGACATCTTGGTGGCTGTTTGATAGATCAAAGTTCCCTGAGCATCCATCACATTCTCAGCGTCTGGCAGAACAGGGAATTCTGTTTCTACAATTGCTTCGGGTTGTTCCGGGGCTTCAGTGGCAGCAACAACGGCTTCTGTTTCGACTGTTTGAGTGTTTGAGTCAATTGAAATTTCTTCGCCTTTTGGAGAGCAAGCAAATAAAGATAACGACAGAACCAAAACTACCAATATGAAAAGAACTTTATTTTTATTCATTTTATACTTCCTCCTAGATATATAGTGATAAATTTGGGTATGTTGACTTACATTTCGGTACAACTTGATTCCTGTAATTATTATAAGGCTTGCTTTAAGTTTTTTTACGAATTAATCTGATTTGCTTTTTGCCCAACATGGTCAATAAAAACCGGTTATAGATTATTTTTTTTCTATCCAAAATGACAATTAAACAGCGGTCAGCACTTGTTGTGGCATTTCTATTGATGGGGGCGTTGAAGGAAAAATTAGTCGAATTTTCATCTGGTGAAGTCACACAAAAATCGGTTGACCTTCACCCCTATTATGTTATTGCAAGTGAGAAAATACAGTTACAGTAAAAAGCGCCTTGCATTTACGGATTAAGCTAGTAAAAAATTGATGCGAGTTGAGTTAATTCCTAATAATTAGTGTCATGAAAAGTAAGAAATGTATACGGTAGAGGTGAGGGCGTTTCATAAATAAGCACTTTTGAAATAGTAGAACGACGAAAATAGTGCCTTGACAGACATAGTAATATGACGTATAACTATTACATACAGGAGGCAGTATGGTTGATAACAAAATTTCTTCAGATTTGCTCAGAGGTCATACAGATACGATGATCCTCAAGCTACTCATGGATGGTGATAAATATGGATATGAGATATCCAAACTGATCAGTTCCAATTCACTTGGCGAATATGAACTGAAAGAAGCCACTATGTATTCCAGCTTGAAACGGCTTGAAGGCGACGGTGGAATCACATCCTATTGGGGCGATGAGACCCAGGGCGGCCGGCGGAAGTATTACCGAGTCAGCGAAAAAGGTAAAACGCTTTACGCAGAGAACAAAGCGAATTGGGAATACGCGAAACGTATTCTGGATCAACTTTTATAACGAAAAGGATAAAAATATGAACGCAAGAATTGAAAATTACTTAAGAGGTGTTTTCTCGCAGTACGAGGATCTCAAAACGGTTAGTGATTTGAAAGAAGAGATTTCTGTCAATCTGCAGGACCGTTTTAATAATTTGATTAACGAAGGTCAAGATGAAGAAGTTGCTTTCAAGATGACCATTGATTCGGTTGGCGACATTAGTGAAATCGTTGACAGCATCGCAGCTAAAACAAAATCTTTGCAGAAGATGGTGCATAAAGATTATTCCAACCTGGATATGAGTAATTCAGATTTACGCGGCGTTGTTGCACAAAACGGCAAGTTTGATAACAGCTCATTAAAAGATGCTGATCTAAGCGGATCAGATTTAACCAATGGATCATTTAAATCTATGGATTTGAAAAATGTCAAATTTAATGGCGCTAATTTAACCGGAGCCGTGTTCAAATGGTCTGATTTGCGAAATACGAGTTTCAGAAACGCCAACCTTGAAAACACTGAATTTAATGGATCGAATTTAACCGGAGCCAGTTTTGAGAGTGTTATTCTAGTGGGCACCAATTTCAATATGTCAGATTTAAACGGAACATCATTCAAGAATGCTGTCATTCAGAATGTCAATTTCAAAAATTCAGATCCCAGAAAAGCAATTTTTGAACGCGCAACTATGGATAAATTAACTTACGCATTATTGAAAGGATATAAAGCCAATTTGACCAACGTCAATACGATCTAATTTCTGCCACTTTATTCTACAAGTTAATCCACCTTCAGTGAGATATTACCTCACTGAAAATCACGAAAGCGTTTTCTTTCATACCGAGAAAATGATGATTTTTTGCACCTATTTTCATGAACATAAAAATCAGAAAGGATAATCCAATGAATAGTTACCAAAACAAAGCAATCCAGGTTAATGGGCTGCAAAAAGGCTACAAGAAACTTCAAGTATTAAAGGGGGTAGATTTTGAAGTGGAGAAGGGCAGTATTTTCGCCCTGCTTGGCTCAAATGGCTCGGGCAAGACTACGATCGTCAAAATTCTCACCACGCTGCTCAAACAGGATAAAGGTATAGCAATCGTCAACGGGGTCGATGTTGCGGCACAGCCCGACCAGGTGCGTCAATCCATCAGTCTGACGGGACAATTTGCCGCGGTGGACGAAGTATTGACGGGGCGAGAAAATTTGATCATGATCGCCAAACTGAGGCACCTCAAATTTCCGCGAAAGGTGGCTGATGAGTTACTGAGCCGTTTCAGCTTGACTGATGCCGCTGATCGCAGAGTCGCCACTTACTCTGGCGGGATGAGCCGCAGACTCGACATTGCCATGAGTCTTGTAGGCAAACCGCAGCTCATTTTTCTTGATGAGCCGACCACCGGGCTTGATCCTGAAGGGCGCATCGAGGTATGGAAGACGGTTAAAGCACTGGCTGCCAATGGCACAACGGTGTTTCTGACCACACAGTATTTAGAAGAAGCCGAGCAACTTGCCGACCAGATTGCTATTTTGCATGAGGGCAAAATTATCGCCAATGGCACGCTCGCCGATTTGAAAAAATTGTTCCCGCCTGCAAAGGTGGAATATATTGAAAAACAGCCGACCTTGGAGGAAATCTTCCTCGCCATCATCGGCAAGAAAGAGGAAAAATAAATGGAAACACAAAAAAATTACTTTTGCAGCGATATGGGTGTCATGCTTGGACGGTCGATGCGGCATATTTTCCGCAGCATGGATACAATTCTCACGGTAACCATCACTCCGATTGTGATGATGCTGTTGTTTGTCTACGTTTTCGGCGGCGCCATTCAAACCGGTACAGATAACTATGTTAATTACTTGCTGCCGGGTATTCTGTTGATTGCAATCGCCAGCGGTATCTCTTATACGGCTTATCGCCTGTTTTTGGATATGCAAAGGGGAATCTTCGAACGCTTCCACTCCATGCCGATTGCACGTTCGGCAGCGCTGTGGGGGCATGTGCTGACCTCACTGGTATCGAATGCAATATCGGTTGCGGTCATCATAATTGTGGCGCTGCTGATGGGCTTTCGCTCACAGGCGGGTGTATTGGAATGGCTTGCCGTAGCGGGTATCCTCGCATTGGTTACTTTGGCCTTGACGTGGGTGGCTGCGATCGCTGGATTGTCTGCAAAATCGATAGATGGGGCCACTGGTTTTTCATATCCGATCATCTTTTTGCCCTTTATCAGTTCGGCGTTTGTGCCTACCGAGTCGATGCCCAAAGTGGTGCGCGCCTTTGCCGAAAATCAGCCGGTAACTTCGATTGTGGAATCCATCCGTGCGCTGCTGTATGGTCAACCGGTTGGTAACGATATTTGGATTGCACTTGCCTGGTGCATCGGGATTATGATTGTGGCTTATCTCTTCGCCATGCAGGTGTATAAACAAAGGGCATAGAAGCCAAAAACTTTGAATACCATAGTGATTCCAGTCCCCTGCGGTGTAAATGTAACTGCGGGGGATTGATTATTTTAAGAATTACCCCTTGACTTGGAGCCAACTCGAGGTGTTATAGTAAGAATGGAGGAAAACTATGAAAATTGCAGAAGTAAGTAAAGAATACGGCCTATCTTTGGATACGCTACGTTACTATGAACGGATTGGATTGATCCCGACCGTGATGCGCACCCCTAATGGCATCCGCGATTATGGAGATATGGATATCAAAAGGGTCGAATTTATCAAGTGTATGCGCAGTGCCGGGTTGCCCATTGAAGTATTGATTGATTATGTTGCACTTGTGGAGCAAGGGGATTCCACTGTTGATGCGCGGAAAGAAATATTAAAGGAACAAAGGGTATTATTGGCAGCAAAAATTGAAGATCTTCAAAAAACCCTTGATTTGCTGGATTACAAAATCAGCATTTATGAAAATAAGCTGCCGACAAAATAAAAAGGGACCATCTGAGTTCAGCGTGGAGGAGAAAAAAATGGAAAAGCGACAGTTAGGCAAGAGCGGTCTGGAAGTTTCAGCCATGGGACTTGGCTGTATGCGTATGACTTTTGGCGATGCACCGATAGGCGGCAAGACGGAAATGATTACTTTCTTGCACAAAGCCGTTGATCGGGGAATTACCTTCTTTGACACCGCGGAAGTTTATGGTCCGTATACCAATGAAGAATTGTTAGGTGAGGCGTTTGAATCTCTAAAGGGCAAGGTGGTGATCGCCACTAAATTTGGACATAATTTGGTTCCTGGAAAAATGGGCAGGGAGGCAATGAATGGTTTGGACAGCCGCCCTGAACAGATTAAACGGGTTGCTGAGGCGTCACTAAAAAGGTTGCGGGTTGAAACATTGGATTTGTTCTACCAGCACCGGCCTGATGCGAATGTGCCAATCGAAGAAGTGGCTGGCGCGGTGAAAGAACTGATTCAGGAAGGCAAAGTGAAGCACTTTGGTTTATCTGAATCTGGCGCAGATCTCATCCGCCGTGCGCACGCGGTGCAACCGGTGACGGCCATTCAAAGCGAGTATTCGATCTGGTTCAGAGAGGTTGAAGAAGCCGTTTTGCCAACTTGTGAAGAACTAGGCATTGGTTTTGTGCCTTTCAGTCCGCTCGGCAGGGGCTTCTTGACAGGTAAGATCGACGAAAAAACAGTCTTTGACAGGTCTGATATCCGCAGTAACAATCCCCGTTTCACAAAAGACGCCATCAATGCCAATCAAGTGGTCGTGGATTTGCTTAAAAAAATAGCATCACAACTGGGTGCCACACCTGCACAAATCGCACTGGCCTGGCTGCTGGCACAAAAACCATGGATTGTACCGATACCCGGGTCGCGCAAGCTTGAACGGCTGGATGAGAATAATGGCGCTCTCGCGATTAAATTAGCGGCCGATGATCTCAATGAGATTCATCAGGCGATGACGGCGATCAAGGTTGTGGGCGACCGGTATTAGTGTTTGATGAAGAATAATAGAAAAAATTTATTAGGTGTCGGTGCGCTTGTATTGGGAATATTAATTTTCTCGCTGCAGGATATTACGGTTAAGAAGATGGGGGGCAGCTATCCCATTTTACAAATCGTTATTCTGCGCACGCTGATCGCGATACCCATCACCTTGATCTTTTACCGTATGGAAGGCCAGAGAGGGCTGCCCAAAACCAAACAGCCCAAACTCGAAATCCTAAGGGGCGCTTTTCTATTCCTCTCTTATACCACTTACTTCATGGGGCTGGCGTCACTGCCATTAGCCGAAATTTCGGCGATCAAGTTTTCGACCCCTTTGATGATCACGCTATTATCGGTGATGATATTGGGAGAGAAGGTGATGTTCAAGAAGTGGGTTGCGCTGATCGTAGGGTTTATCGGTGTGCTGATCATTATCCGCCCGGATTCGGCGCATTTCAACCTGGGGTCGATATTTGTGCTGCTGAATGTGTTGTTTTATGTATTGTCAATTTTGGTCACCCGCCGGCTGCAAACCACTGACAGCAGCGCAACCATGGGTTACTTTAGCACCTTTGTCTACTTGGGTTTTTCGGCCATTCTGGCACCCATCGTCATTGCGATTGGTCCCATGCCCAACGCTAACCCGAGTATCGCTTTCCTCTTTCATGCGTGGAGCATGCCGACCTGGCTGGATTTAATCGTCATATTTGGCCTGGCATTGATCTGGGCTGGCGGCATGTTCTTTATTGCCAAAGCGTACAGTTTGGCGAGTGCATCCGTAGTGGCACCCTTTGAGTACATGTCGCTGCCCATCAATACCACCTGGGGCTTTCTGCTATGGGGCCAATTCCCCTCATGGATAACATTGTTCGGCGCAGCCTTAACCATGGGTAGCAGCTTATATTCACTGCTGTTGGGTCAAAAAGAGCGACCCACAGAAAAAGTCAGCCTTGAAGAAGAAATCGCCAATTTTGAGCACAAGTTGAAGTAAAAAATCAAAGTTGGGAAAATATTCACCAACTTTGATCACACAATTCTATTCAATTACGAGTTGTAATTCTTGTCAAAAAAGTAAAAAATCTTACTGCGAAATTGTTTGACGAAGATCAAACAAATAGTATCCATCACCTTGTTGATATGGATAAGTTGCAAAAAGGTGATCACGCAAATCTGGCTGCAATTCAAGTTCGCCATTCAGCGTCACAAGGAAATAATCTTTTCCTAATGCTAGTTCCTTGAACATCTGCTGAAATGCCGGATCGGTAGCGCCAACCAGTGATTTGATGGTACGGTCTCCGGCAGTCGGCCACAATTTCGGATTCACATATCCCCAATAGCTGATGCGATAACCGTTGTCGTGGGTCAGGGCGATGACGGATGCGTTGCCCCCAATGCTGGCACCGAGATCCGTCCAATACTTGGCTTCATGGCGGTAATCTTTGGCTATTAAATTTCCGCGGGTGACCTGCACACAGAGGCCTATTGAAAACAATAAAATCAACATCACAAAAGTGCGTGAGACCCAATTCAGGTTGGAGGCTTCAAGTTTTTCGAAAATGACTGCAAAAAAGAAGCCAAGACCCAGGGAGATGGTTGGAATTAATGGCAGGTGATAATAGTTATGCGTGTAGATGTGGTAGGCGAAGGTGAAGCCATAGAGAATGTATCCTAACCAGAGACAGAAATAAAAGACTCGATTTTGTTTTACCTTGATCAGGAAGATGGCGAGCACTCCGAGAACCAACGGAAAATAACCCGTGACTGACTTGGCTATTTGCAGCCAGTTGGAATACCATTTTGGGTCGATAAAGTATTGTGGGAAGAAACGCGTTCCGAAAATTGAATAGGCATTGCCGCCGACAGTGGCGCTAATGGCATTAAAGACGATTGCAGGCAGCAAGGCCAGCGCAGCCATCAAATAGATTTGCGGATTCTTGATCCAATTTTTGAACCCTTTGGAAAGAATCAATCCGGCAAATGAAAAACCAACAAAGAAAGCTGTTGGCGCTTTGACAAAGAGCGCAATACCGGTAAACACGCCGGCCAGAACTGCGTTTTTCATTGTCGAATTGTCAGACCAGCGAATTTGAAAAAATAAGGCCCAAAGGATGGTCATCACCATCAAAGGATCAGGTTGAAAACTTCGGCTGGCAAGTACACCAAATGGAATAAAAAGATAAGCTGCGAGCGCAGCATAAGCGCCGTTTATATTCATCAATTTGCGGGCTAAAAGAAAGAGGGGGATGCCACCGAGCACCCAGAAAAGCATTGACAACAGCCGCGGTACAAGGATATTTTCCTGGCCGATAAGGCGGTAAGTAAATGCCGCCAGATACTCCATGATAGGAGGTTCAATTCTGGATTCGGCGTTGCCGGTGTTAATTCCATATCCGCGTAAATCTTGCGCCATCGCAAGGGTATCAGGTGTATCCATCTGATAATAGATGCCCCTGGCCATGATGAAGGAATGCAGTTGACGGGTGGCGGCGAAATCAAGGGGCAGATCAGCAAAATCAATGAATCGAACTGCAAAGCCTGCCAGCAGAAAGAGTACAAGCAAAAGGTTGACAACCCACCTGGTTGGTTTAAGGAAAAGCAAAGTTTTTGGTGAATCCGATTCACGCAAGGTTACATCTGACATGAGCATGTCCTCTACTTGGTATTAATTATCAGGCTTATTATAACGGTCAATCGAGTGAAATATGGCTTGCTTGTGCTGTACCAGTGATAGTTTCACGGTTACTGGCGGATGGTATATAAACAGACGCTGACTGCGTTTAGCCCTTGTGTAAAAATCTTGCATTCAGAATTAAGCGAATGGGCGGCCAGCCACTGGCCTTCAAAGTCAAAATCTGATGTGGGAGAATTTTGATCGCTGACCAACCATACCCTGGTGCCTGAAGTGATGCGGTTGGTAAAAATCCACAAGGTGATTTTGTTGAGGGCGGCTTCAGGGTTACCCGTCTCGGCAGCCCTTGCGATTTGTTCAGCAGATGGGTAAACGAAGGGCAGAGACGTCCACGCGACGGAGGGTGCGCCCCAATTCATCCAGAAGGTCCAGAGGTCTTCGGAATACGATTTTACCAGAACAAGGTCTGCAGGCTGGTATTCATTGTTAAGGTACTCTTGCGATATTTTAAAATCTTCTCGAGATGATGAATATGCCTCGTCGTTGCGGTAAAGAGAAACCATTCCAAAGTTGAGTGAAATGGTGATGATAAAGGCAATCAGGATTACCCATTGTCGTTTGATAGAATTTGCTCCAATTAGGATGAGTGATATCGGTAGTATTGCAGCAAGTACTATCCACCAAAACGATGATGGGTTTCGAATCAATGCCAGATCAAGCGGTTGACCAGTAAAAATCCAGGTGAGACCCCAGTTCAGGATGGAAGTCTGTGCGCTCCAAATGGTAGAATATTCCGACACCGGGGGGATCGTATTTAACATTTCGAGATAGTACTGACGGACGGGTATTACCGAGGCAATTATTTGGATAAAAATGGCTACAAACAGCAATCCCACAAGTAACTTTGAGCCACTGCGATTTTTTATCAGTGCGTCAATGGCCGGCGCGGTGGTGAGCGCCAATAACGGAATCGCGGGTAAAACAAAGCGGAGCCCCCAGTTTACGTGGCCTGCCCACTCGGCACCATAGAAAAGCGCTTGAAAAACAACAATAAAGACAAGATACAACCAGGCTGCCCATGAGGAGCGAAAACGAAAGATCAAACTCCATAAAGAAAGCAGCAGCACAGGCGAGAAGATGAAAATGTTTTTACCGGGGCTAATAAACGGACCAGTTAATGCTTGCACAAAATCGGTCTGGGGATTACTGACAAATTTTTGGAGAATCGAATAGTAATACTCCGGGCTGAACCTGGTCAGCATGGGGATTTCGGGGACGATAAACAACCAACAAAGGATCAATCCGCCGATGCACAAGAGTGGAACCCACCATTTTAGTTTGGTTGATTTATCGCTTTTTTGGTTAACTCGCTGGAGGTGGTGAAATGCGATTTCAAGCAGCAGAATAGGCAGCGCAAGAATGATGCTGTTCTTTGAGAGGATACCGGCAGTCAACAATCCAATAAGAATTATCCAAAGGATGGACTTTTTCAATGGGTCCGAACGTTCTTGCTGCTTGGATTGCCTTAAGACGATTAAGGTATACCAGGCAGCCGCCAAAAAAAACATAGCCAGCGGGTCGCGAAAAAAGGTGCGTGCGTAAGGCATGGCGATGGTTCCCAGACCGAAAAGCGCAGCGACCAATAAGCTCACTTTTCTGGAATAACCCATCTTCGCTGCGGACAATAATACAATTGACGCTGTGGCGGCGGTCACCCAAATGTTCAACAAGAACATGCTCTGGATCCGTCCGAGTTGCAGCAGGGTAGAGAGCATGGCCAGCAGACTTGCGGCCATGGCCTGGGCTGGCTCGATGTTCAAGGCTTGATTTGACCAAGGCTCAGGGATGGTGGCGTATTCAAAGACGCGCTCATTGCCCAATACGCGGGTATTGTTGAAATCACCCTCGAAAGCAAAACTTAACGCTCGAGATGCCAGAATGTGTTCGTCATCAATGAGAAAGTTGCCAGAATAAAACAAAGAATAGATAATGGTAAATAGAATGAAAACAATAAGAGCATCAAAAAAGCTGGTTCGTGTTCTCATACTAGCCGCTTTTCTTTCACAACCATTTTTTCAATAAAGGATACAAGAATTTATAGCGTGCACATTCTGTGAGCAGATGTTTACGCAGCAATTTCCTTTTTGCAGCGAAAATGAAGCCAATTTCTGTCTGCTGGATTTTGTTTATACCAGCAACTGTTTTATCTGGTTTCTTAAAGCGTCGTAAAAATTGCTTGATCAGTTTTAAAGGATTTACGGGAAGACTTAAGTCACGCGAAAGGTATTGATCAAGTTCAGCCTGGTAGCGGATAAGTTGAGCAGCGATGATGGTATGTTTCAGGTGCTGCAATGTAAAGCGCGTTGGATCAACCTGGTGGATTACCCTGGCATGAGGCAGGATGGCGATGGCGTATCCCAGTTTTTGGATCAAGCTGGCAGCAATGATCTCTTCTCCACCGCTGTAGTCTGCTCCGCGGCGGCCATAAGCGCCACGAAAGCCGCCGATCTGAAAGAGGACTTGTCGGCGGGCGCACCAATTTGCACCCCAGGGAAATTGTGACCAATCGTCTACCTGTGTATAGCCCTTGTAATCAGTTTCAAAATGACTCCAATAACGTTCCCACCCGGGCTGCCAGGGCATATCAAGATGATCGGGGCGCTGCAGCAAAATGTGCCCTCCAATCAAGCCTGCCTCGGGATGTTTTTCGACGGCTTCGAGGATTTTTTCAAGCAGGTCAGATTCAGCCAGTGCGTCATCGTCTAAAAAGAGCACCCATTCACCGTTAGCCTCAGAAAAGCCTGCATTACGCGCATAGGATAATCCGCGGAAAGGGCATTGAACCAGACGCAGATTAAGGGGATGGCGGAAGAATTCCCACTCACGGTATTGTTCAACAAAGGGGATCAATTCGGAATAATCAGGATTGTTATCTACGATAATGACTTCGTAGTCTGATTGCGGAATGGTTTGCCGGGCGATTGCCCGTAGGGATAACTCTAACAACACATTTCGGTTATAAGTGCAGATCACCACCGAGATTTTGTGTTTGCAAGGCTGCGGCTGCCAGGTCTGACTTTCAATTCTGCGCAATGCCAATGAGCGGCACTTTATGTCGAGGGCTTTGATCCATTCTTCTATATCAATGCAAGATTCTGCAATCACCTGAAAATGTTGATCGACGGTTAACGTTACTTCATATGCGGGCTTTTCATTCTGCTCATTAGGCGCGATGGCAGCGACTTGATAAACATAGTCTTGCGGTGTGGAGAGAAAGGACTCTTTATCTTCAGGTGATGCGCATATTTTTAGATGAATGCACGGAATCCATTTGATGGGCAGAACCTGATGTAAAAAATCTGAGACCGTAATGCAAATCTGCCCGCGCTCGTGTAGATGCGTTTTAATTTGAACAATGGCTGGATTTTCTAATTGATCATCTTCGAAAATCCAGACCAGGGGCATCAAATTGAAGTCACGTCTGAAATCATCAAAGGCCATTAAAAATTTTCGGTCTTCAGTGATTTTCAAGGCGGCATCCTGACTGGTCAGTGAGGCGGCATGCATGCGGTATTGATAGACAGGTTGCTTGAAATCGGTATGTTTAATGGTGAAGAGTGAATTGACCTGCATCCAGTAATCATAATCTTCGCGGGTGTATTGAAATGGGCTGTAACCAGCAAGCAGATCAGCTACCACGCGACGATACATGAAAGCGCCGCCAATGAAATTGTTGGGGATGGTGTTTAATTCCGATGGATCTGTGGGCAGATAGACGTGTTCGCTGTGGTGCGGAAATTGATACCCCTCATACCAACTGGAGTTCTTTAACGGCGCTCCCTCTTCATCAATGAGGTCCATATTTGCATAGACCATTTGCCAGGTGGGATGTTTGCTGAGACAGGCAACCATTTTTTCGATGAATCGGGGCATCAGCAGATTATCATCGCTCGTCCAGGTAAAAAACTCGCCGCGCGCGGATGCAAAGCCGGTGTTTAATGCGCCCGGCAGTTTCAGATTGGACTGGCTTATTATTCGAACACGCTGATCTTTTTGTTCAAAATTGCGCACTATCGAGGGGGTTGCGTCAGTTGACCCGTCATCCACGATGATTAATTCGAAGTTCGTATAAGTCTGGGCTAACACACTTTGGATGGCCGCTGCGACATAACGTTCACCGTTGTGAACGGGCAAGACAATTGAAACAAGGCCAGGTAAAGGCGGTTTTGTTAACTGACTGAGGTTTTGCGGATAGAGTTGATCTCTTTTTAATTGATAGTTACGAAAGTCAAATGAAGGCCACGAGAGCTTCGGATCCAGTTTGCGTTTTACCCCTCTGGCTGCCTTATGAATGAAGTCTTTGTTTTCAGGCGCGTGTTTTGGAGTTATTTTGTTGAGAAGGGCTTCTCGCCTTGAACCCCTGGGAATTGCGATAAGGCGCACCTGCCAAAGTTTGAAGAGCAGCTTCCATCCGCGGCTGGATTTTATGCTGTCAAGTTCTTTTAGATTAAAAGTGAGTGATGCATTGATTTGGGTAAGATCGTGCAAATTATTTTTGTATTTATTATTAAGGGATGAATATTTTTTTTGTTGTTTATTCTTTTCAGCTTCTGTTGTCAGTCGATATAATGAAAACTCGTTCTGTAATGTCTCATATTGATGGGTAATCGACATAATGTTATTTGTCAGGTTTTGAGTTTCTTGCTTTAGATCCAGGATGATACCTTGACTGGCAGCATTTTGCTTTAGGGCTTGATCCAATTTGGTTGAAAGCGACAAGGCTGTGTCAGACAATAAATTGAGGACATCAGGTTTCTTGTCAGCCAACAAACCGCTCGTATTAAGCAATTGGAGAGTGTGTTCTTGGTTGCGCGTGGCAAGTTCAAGGTATTTGGAAACATTGCTCTGAATCGATTTTTCAACTTTTAACCGATTTTTGATGTTTTCTTCAATCAAGCCATAGAGTGTATCTGATCTCAGCTCATCAATAGTAACAAGGTTTTGTTCCACGCTGAATTGTTGAAAGAGCAATTGAATTTTTGGGTCGTAATTGACACCGATGACCGGAATGTGATGCATTAAAGCCAAAATAATGGAATGCAGGCGCATACCGAGGTAAAGGTCACATTGCGCGATTGACGTTAATCGATCTGCATTACTGGAATTTCTGGGCGTTATGCTCGTTCTGGTTTTGTTTTTGAGCACAGCTTGAATATTTTTGGCCAAAGAAAAATCATCGAGGAATTTATCTTTGGAATTTTGAAATGGGATGAACTGAACCCGGCTGTCGGGATGGGCTTCCAGGAAATGGTCAAGCGTCAGGGCAATCTCGTGCTGCCATTTTGATTGATCAACACCGACATCCCAATGACGCAAAGAGACGCCCACAACAAGATTCTCGTTTTGGCTGGGTAAATTGGAAGGAGTGATGTCAGGAAGCGCAAAAACAGCATCCGCAGTGAGGATTATTTTTTGCGCCGCAATGCCCATAGAAACCAATAGCTGTTGCGAAGCTGAATCGCGTACGGTGATTATGTCTGCCTGGTTAGCTATGGCTTTCATTAACACTCTGGCTTGATCGCTGAAGAGCGGGCCGACACCTACGGCTGAAAGCATCAACTTCTTTTGATGAACGGAGGCTAACAGGGCAACGCTTGCATAAAAAGAAAAGCCTGAGTGACCTGATGTGAAAATCGTTTTTGTCTCAACACCCCAATAATCGTGGAACAATCCACCACCGCCGAGGATCACCAGGTCGCAGTTGCTGATGGCATGAACGATGCCTGAATAATCCTCCCAGGTAACGGATTCGACTTGATGCGTTTTGCGAGTTGCAGTGGGATTGCCTGAGAGTACAACTATTGAAAGGTCAGTTATTTGCGTGCGAAGCCCCTGGATCATCGAGGCGAGGATCAATTCATCACCCAGGTTGCCAAAGCCAAAATAGCCGGCGATGACGATAGTCTTAGGGGGTTTCAATTGATTTCCCGGCTTCAACATTTTTGATATCCTCAAGATAGCATTGGATAACCTCTTGGGGGTTACCGATAGACATCAGTTTGCCGCGGTCTATCCATGCCACGTGATCGCATTTTTCTTGAATTGTACTCAGATTATGCGATACCATGATGATGGTTGAGCCGTTTTGCTTGAATTCGGCCAACTTTTGATCACATTTGGTCTTAAATTCCTCGTCGCCGACGGCTAAAATCTCGTCGAGGATCAAGATTTCAGCCTGCCAGAAGGTGGCAATAGCAAAACCAAGCCGTGCAACCATGCCGGTAGAGTATGTGCGAAGCGGGGCATCGATGTATCCGTGGACTTCAGCAAATTCAATAATTTTGGGCAGGTTAGCGGCGGTCTCTTTTTGTGGATGACCCAGGAGTGCCGCATTAAGAAAGATATTCTCCCGGCCGGTGAGTTCAGGGTGAAAGCCTGCGCCTAACTCCAACAGGGGGACGACCTTGCCATGCAAAATTACCCGTCCGTTGGTGGGTGAAATTACCCGGGCAATGACTTTAAGCAGCGTGCTCTTGCCTGCGCCGTTTCTTCCAACGATGCCGAAGGTTTCTCCACGTTGGATGGTGAGACTGACATCATTCAGCGCCCAGAAATCCGTCATGTGAATGTTGTTTTTCAAGAATTGGATGGCAAATTCTTTAAATGACTTAATTTGTTCCATCGGAGAGCGATAACGCACCGCAATATTCTGCAATGAAACACTGAAATAAGTGTCAGAAGAACTGAGTTGATTGGTCATGTGCGGTAGGTCAATTCATTGGCTTTTAATGAGAATATCAGCCATCCGGCCATCAGGGTGAAGACCGCAATCGAAGCACCAACGATCAGGATGTGGCCTGATGGGATGACACCATCATAAATAGGCTGCCTGATCAACTCCACAAAGTAGTAGAGCGGATTGAGCGGAAAGACCCATTTGCTGATCACTTCTGGAACGATCTCTTTGGGATAAATGATTGGTGTCAGATACATCCAGGCGGTTAACGCGACCTGGATCATTTCAACGACATCTGGAAAGTAAATCGCCAGGGTCGAAAAAAGCAGTGAAAGGCCGAGGGTGAACATGGTGAGCAGCAATATTGAAACCGGGAGAAAGCATAAAGAATAATGAAATGGAAACGAAAGCACCAGCATAATTATGGCAAGGGGAATCAATGAGATTAGAAAATTGACCAGGCCGGTACCAAGCGCTGATATGGTGAAGGTTGTGCGAGGGATGTAAATGCGGTGCAGAATGGCGCCTCCCCACACGTTCTGGTTCAAGGCTGCAAACATGGTTTGTGAGAAAAAAGTCCAGCCGATCAGGCCGCTGAGCACGTAAATCGGATAGCTTTCAAGTGAATGGAACAAGCGCGAAAAGACCAGGGCCAGAATCAACATGGTGCCAAATGGATTAAGCATGGTCCAGGCGATGCCGAGGACGGAGCGTTTGTATCGCGAGATAATATCGCGATTAACCAGTTGAATGATCAATCCGCGGTATTTCAACACCCCCTTGAGCTCTTCCAATGGAAGAGGATCGCGGTGAGCGCTGTCGTATGATTCAGTAACAATTGGCACGGAGTAGGTTTCCATTATGCTTGAACTCAATCACTCTTAATTTGAGAATCATCGGCTTTAGTCTCTCTTGCACGCAGCCAGTTTTTTGATTTAAAAGATAACACAATACCCTTAATCCACATTAATAAAAAACCGGGTAAATGGAGCAGTGATTTGAGAAAGACACGCGGATTGGGCAGCAGCAGCATGCCAATCAGGATGGCTAACATATCAAGCGCTACCAAACCAAAGCAAATCGCGGTGATCACATAATGCGGCATTGAAGCCAGGCCAATCAATGTGAGAATAAATATCTTCAGCAATCTCGGTTTGAAAAATATTGAACCCAGTATAGACCATCCATCGGGGCCGCGAAAAAAAAGATTCAGCACGGTGCGCCTGAAAACCCATAACGAGCTCCATTGGCCCCGAAACCAGCGGGCACGTTGGCGAGTGCCTGCGTTTTGGTCAATTGGCTTGGGATCATAAATGATAGGGGATGGCAACGAACGAATTCTTACTCTTCCTTCCACAAACAAAAGGCTGAGGGCGATGTCTTCAACATTGGTTTGAAGTTTGGGTACATATTTGATAAGCACTTCGGGTTTGAACACCATGCCCGTACCGCGCAAACGCACAGATAATCCAAGCAGAGAACGGAGCCGCTGAAAAATGGTCTGTTCAAGGATCTCTGAGAGCGCGCTGAGCGTTGAGATGGGTGAGGATTCAAACTCTGAGGGAGCAAGCCGGCATTGGAGCGCTTGGTCTGTTTTTTTAATGTTTTTGCGCAATTCACAAGAGAAATTTTCTGAGACGATGCTGTCCGCATCCAGGATGACGACAAAATCAAAAGATTGAAGCAGCGCTGTATGATGGCGGATAACCCAAACCAGGGCAGCGCTCTTGCCCGGTGAAGACCTGTCTTCTCTAAGGAGTACGACTGCGCCATTCGCTTCTGCACCGTTGGCGGTTTGATCGTTACAATTATCCGCGACCACGAAGAGGGCGTCAGCGGCCAGCATGGCTTTTTTTAGACTGAGAATGGTCTTTTGAATGACCGCCTCTTCATTACAGGCCATGATCAAATAGGCAATCGCAATGGCATCACCCTGTGGGTCAGACTGGTTGCGGGCCGGGTTCATGATGCGATTAATTCCGGCAGGGAGGTTTGGTAATTTCCGCACTCTATGCAATGGAAGCCGTCTGCAAGGGGGATCAAGGCACCGGCGCATTTTGAACAGGGCGCAAAAGTGTTGGAATCTCCGTGTTTTGAGAGAACCCAATCCCAATGTCCCTGCCAGGTTTTGGCTATGGTCTGCCACGAAAAGGGAGTATGCATGGCGTTTTGACGCACAAAACTCAAATACTCTGGTTGACTTATCAGTTTAAGGATTAGTTTCGCTGTAGTCTCGTGTGTGGCGACGTCGGTATGAACGCCGTCTACGAGGAATCCGTTATAACCTTGGCGGAGGACTTCTGGAAAAATGCCAATTCTACTTGCGATAACTACGCAACCGGCTCTCATGGATTCGTAAGCTGCCAGACCAAATCCTTCTTGAATTGCTTGCAGGTTTAGATTAATGCTCATTTGTAAAAGCTGCGGAATGAGCTTTTTTTGACCGACCATTCCATGGTCAACTAATCCAGGTTCGTCGGGGATGGCGGTTTGGGTGTCTCCCCATAACCCATATCCACCAAAAACATGCAGGTTGAAGCGTGGATCGGAATCACGCAATATTCTAAAAACAGATTGGGCATTCGTTAGCCCTTTTTCAGGGTATCCTAGATAGACAAGGTTGAAAGGATTGCGCTTGGTGTTTGTCTTTCGAAAGTATGATTCTTCAACCCCTCTATATGCTATGAATGTATGCGATTGATCCAATTGTGTTTGCTGGCAAAAGGTGTCTTTCACAAAATTACTAGGGAAGTAGACAAAATCAAAATCAGAATAGTTGACATGATTGGGCAAGGGGACGCCGTGCAGCATCAATATTTTTAGACGGGTCGCAATTTGCATGGTTTGCAAACTACCCAGGTCGAATTCGCCTCCACTGGTGGAGGCGATAAAAACATCTGTGTCAATGACTTTGCATTTTGAATGGTGAATATAGCGCACTCCCTGGATCTTTTTGTTGTGCGGGCAGTTAACATACACCGTTACATCGTGACCCAAGCGGGCCAATGCGTGTGCCAAACGGATGCGGGATGTGATACCTCCACCCACACCCTTATGATTGAGGGTGTTAATATCATACAAGATGTGTGAGTCGGGACAGTACAAAGAAATCTTGTATTTCATTTGTGGAGGCATCCAATTATGATTTGGTGTTTGTAACTTACTGGCCTATGGATTCAATGGCGGACAGGGCGTCACGACAAACTGGCGTTGGTAGGCCTCACAAAACGCAGTGGCTGTAGCAGCAAAGGTGTCTTGTGTGACAGTTATGGTTGCCTCAAGTGTGGGTGTTTCAACAGACGGGAGGCCAGCGTTTTCTGGAACTTGACACTGTGGCAAAAGCCAGTTCCCAAATAGCGCAAGGAAGGCGGGATCAACCGGCATCAAACTGACTGCATTTCCATTAATATCCAGAGACATGCTGACGCCGCATTCAACTGGTGTAATCACTGTCACATCTCGACCCATTGAGCAGTTAATGTTTGAGCAATGCAGCGAGAAAGAATGCGCTATGTCGTCATAAATAACAAGACCACTGGCGCCGATATTGGCAATATGACCTTCAGGGCTGGTGACGACGATGGTAGCCCAAACTGGAGCAGAAGAGTGGACGGCGACCTGACCTTTTTTGAGGGTTACATTATGGGTAGAGTTGCCACCACAGTATCCGGCAGGCAGGACACCAATTTCAGTATTACTGCCCAGGAACAATTGTGAGCCGTCGGGCATGGTGATGATTGCCAAACCGGAATCATTAGTTGCAGTAAAGGGGTCACATCGTGACGATGGGGGTGTTTCAATCAATTTGGGAACTTCCATGATACCAGGCGTTAAGGTTGAAAAGGATTCAGTGGCAATCACGACACCTTGATTTCTTGGAAGTAATCCGCAACCGGCTAACAAAGAGAATGTCAAAATAGTAAGGATAATGGCCGAAGCCTTAATGATCTTTATCGTTTGCATAAAATTCTCCATTTGTCAGATGTCATGTGATGGGTGAAAAAATCACCAGAAATCATTAAGCTAAAGGCTTATTTTACTCCGCTAATGCTTGAAACCGGTCTTTACAATCATGTAAGTTGTTCAGGTATGAATCAGCTAATCGGAAGGTAAACCTTCGATTTACTAATTATTATCCTTGCATGAAGTATGCCACCATGTTTGCTTTCTTGATCCATTTTGGCTTTAGGCGGAATGAAACAACTGAAAGCCACTTTCCAAATATCAAACACTATTCCACTCTTTGTAATTATCAAAACTACGAATAGCGTTTTCTCACTATTTATCGGTATTTATTAGTAAACCTCAACCAAAAAACTTTTTTACGGCAGGGCAAGACCCTTGGCTTGAACAATCATGTATGCTGCCCAGGCGCGATTTACCGAGTCAAATTGGCAGAACATGGGTTTGCCGCCCGAGGTTCCACATGAGGGCAGAATACCATCAAGGTATGCCTTTTCAGCCCACTTGGTCGCCCAATAACCTGTATCGGTCATATCGGCAAATACTGTTCCGCTGGCGGCAGGCGGAGAATAAGAAATCAGATTGCCCTCACCATCAAAGGTGTCATATTTCATTCGTAATGCGAAAACGACGGCTTCTTCTCGTAAAAGGATGTTATCAGGGCAGTATTTTAACGGAGATGCCTGGCAGCCGGCAGTTAGATGTGCCAGATATAAACCTTCAGCCCATTTTTGGGCATAGGCGTTGTTGGCCCAACTTTCATTGGTAAAGGTGACCCAGGGTTCAACAGGCGGTGTATAGCTTGTGCCATAGTTTGCTCTGAGGATAAAGACTGCGGCCATCGAGCGGTCAAGGTTCGTGGTCGGACTATACAGAGGCGGGTCTGAACTGGTTCCGGCAGTCAAACCGGCATTGTAGAGGGCTTGAACATAATCATGGAGCTGGTACGTGACGCCACCAAGGGTATCGGTATAGCTATAAGGCATGTCATTGAAGGTGGTGGTTTGTTCGGTGCCGTAGACATAGATGTCGTCAATTTGACCTGAGATGCTATCTGCGCCGCCACCGTTGTCATACATCAAAGTGAGGTAATCATAATGATCATGCTGGGTTGGCAGCGTGCCAGACAATGAACCGATTGCGGTGCCGTTATCGTCTTTAACGGAGATAGACCAGTTCAATCCGGAGACGATTAAGGTTGCATTGCGCCAAACCAGGGTGCCGCCATAAGCGAGTGTTGAAGCGGCGCCATCCACGTGGGAGGAAGTTCCGTTGGGGTAAAGAGACAGGAACTGAATTTTGTCATTGGAATCAATTCCAACAAATGTACCAGCACGGTCCGCTGCAGCTACTGCCGGGGTGATTTCAGTGAGTTCGTGCGCCAACCCCACCCACAGCATGGAACTACCGCTCGTGCTATTGATCTTGTATCTGAAATTCAATTCGATTGGGGCGTTGGTGGCGTGAATGGGAATTGAATAATGAAGCGGTGTGCCCTGACTGGCGGTGAAGTTCAGCACAGAATTGGTGGCGTCTCGCGTGACATTGCCAGAGGTGGAATCGTCATAGAGGTAACTGGTGGAAAAATTATCAGAGAAAATCAAGCTGCCTGTAATGTCAGATTGACAGCGATAAATACGCACATCATCCAACAGCCAGCCGAGATCGCCAACCGAACTGTCTGAACCAACCCGCCAGCGGAAATTAACGGTATGCCCTTTAATGGCAGCCGTATCAAGATTGTATCGAGAGGATACATAGCCGTGGCTGTCACTTACAAAACCAGTTCTGCCGGCTAATGGGTTGGGTCCGGTGGAGGGTGTGTAAATGGTGCCGTTGTAGTTTTGTCCGCTGTCAAACAGGGCACTTGCATCTTGCCAGGAACCGCTGTCAATCTTGTATTCAAGGACTGCGCCATCATAAGCTCTGCCTGTAGAATACTCTTTTTCAAAACCAAAAGCGTGATTGAAATGCAAATATGTTGTATCTGTGGATGGGATTGCCACGTTAGAAGCCATCGAAACTCGGGAATCAGCGGTGCTACTTGCATTGGGCACGTACATACTTATAGTTCCGCTGGTTGAGTACCCAATGGCTCTTCTCCAACTGGTGGTGGTATAGTCTGATAAATTCCATTTTGAGTTGGATGATTCAAAATCATCAAAGAATAAATCTGAAGGCTGCGTATTTGCAGGGCAAATCTGGGCTTGCGGCATAAAAGTTCCCAATGGGTCTTTGTTCATTTCAACTGCGTCGAGCGCTTTTTGCACTTCAGCGCAATCTTGCAGCACAACACCTGCACTGCCGCCAACGATATTGACACATGCTTGATGAAGCGCGTAATAAAGGTCTTTGTAATCTGACCCTGAAGTTAGTAAATGCATTTGAACTTCATAATAGATGGCAGCCACTTTGGTGATGCCCAAGCCTGTAATGGTGTACCCATTAAAAGTGTCGCCATCGGTCATCAGGTAGGCGGCTTTGTTGTTGATGCCGCTATTATAGTGAACTCCGCCATTGTCAAAACTGACTGAGCTTAAATTTTCAAGGTCACCATAATGATACAGGCTGCTGGTCATCCTGTCAGGATCGCCATAAATGGTTGGGTTGGACATGCTTCTAAATGCGCCATAATCTTCGCCAATCAACCACTTTACGGCTGGTGAATCGTTGCCTTTGCCGTTTGTTTGATCTACAAATTCACCCCAAATATCAGAGAAAGACTCATTTATAGCGCCAGATTGATAGTAATAAAAAAGGTTGGATGTGTGTTGGGTGACACCATGGGTTAATTCATGAGCGACGATATCGTCAGGGGTGAAATTATCGCCAAAGACTGCCTGGGTGCCATTCCAAAAAGCGTTGGCATAATTGAGATCGTAATGAACACTTAATATCATATCGCCTGGAGCGTTTGTAATTCCATTTCGGCCATGATGAGTATAGAAGAAGTTATAAGTATCAATGGCATAAGACAAGGCTCGATCAGCATCTGGATCCGCGCCATTGGTGCAGTTTGGCGTGGTGTCATCACATACGAAAGTGCCCGGCAGGGATGCACCATCATCTTCTGTTAAATGGTTCATGGTATAAACCGCTATGTTGACGCCATTTATTGCGTTAGGCTGGGTGGTAGGCAGCACCATCAAGGTTTCTGTAGGCGTTATTGTCGGTGTTTCGGTCGGCGTTGGTGTTTCAGTTGGCGTTTCTGTTGGCGTTACAGTTGCGGTTTCGGTTGGTGTCGTTATTGGGGTATCTGTAGAGGTTTCGGTTGGGGGTTCAGTGGTTTCAGTAACAGGCTCTTCAGTGGGAGGTCCGTCTTGAGCGAGTTTGTTCTGCTGCTGGTTTTTTATATTGAAGCTTGTATCAATTTGGTTGAAGTGTAAACTGATGCCGCCGTGGATGGCGTTAACCAGGATTAAGACTTTGAGTGAACTATTCGCTGCAGAAGTTGCTTCAAACCGCCAGACCAGTTCCGCGGGCATGCTGCTGGGTTTCAGCAGGCGTGGATCGTAGATCCATAGAGCGGGAGAGGAAACTGACACATCGGTTTGTGCAACGCCGTAACGTGAAGTCATCAATTGAGTCGCCAGTTGGATGGCATTTACTGCGTCTATCCGGGGGGTGGTATCCACTGATAAATCAGGGGATGCTTCACCCATCATGGCATAGAGTCCACCAGATGAAGAAGTGTTGAGGGTTATCTCGCCAGCCATCACGGGGATGCCCTGATAAAGCTGCTGGTAGCGTGAAGTGGTGCGGTCAGTATCGGCTTGCAGACTGCTTTTGAGGGTTAACTCAGAATTGAAATCGTTAATGCCAAACAAGGGAGCATATTCCTGTAACGCGGCGCTGTTTGATTCATTGCCTCCAACAAAAGGCATGAATGATCTATTGCCTGTTGAAAGCGGGGTGCCATCTTTTGAACCAATAAAGGTTACTTTTCCAGTTTCGCTGCTCTCACCAATAACAATCGAATTATCGTCACGCAAAATATCCAATTGCCGGTTTGAAGGTGATGCAATTGAATCAGGGTTCGCAGATACTTTTTGATTGGGTAGCAATTGACCTATCAAAGCAATAATTATGACAGCATGCAGCACTGTTCTTTTCATAAAAATCCTTCTCTGTGACGCGCGTTACAACCGAAAAAACAAAAACCTTACCCATTTTGGCAATGAACGCTGGCAAGAAAAACCTTGGTAACCAGACGTGCATAATAGATGGATTAACTACTTATTCGTTGCAAAAATCAATCCATAATATTATTAGCACATTTTCTATTAAGTAACAATAAAAATCACCTATAAATCAGGATAACATTTTTAATTATGTTTTGAACGCCATAAAGACTATGTAATGAAGAATTCTTATTCCAGGCCTTCAATAATAAAAATCAAGCTCGTTTTGAGCTTCCAGGTATTCTTGATAAGTCCCAAATCACATCGACTAAGATTCATCAAGGTAGCCTAAGATTCTTGGCTTTAACGATCATATAAGCTGCCCTAGCACGGTTGATCGGGTCATTTGGGCAGAAATGCGGTTTGCCGTCGGTGGTGCCGCAAGCCGGCAGAATGCCATCCAGATAGGCTTGTTCGGCCCATTTGGTCGCCCAATAAGAAGGGTCTGTCATATCGGCGAAAATAGTACCGCTGGCTGCAGGGGGAGTGTAAGGTACCACATTTATGGTTATTTCACCTGTACTTACATGGTCGCTAATCTCTCTTTTCCCTTTCTAGTGGAATTTGATACAGTAATTATTGATAAAAGGCTATCCAGAAAAAGAAAACCCTTTGATGACCTCAGCCTTGCTTTGTGATTTTGTTCCTGGACCGTCCGCATGGTGAGATTTCTCGGATTAAAAACAAAACTCCACTTTGGCACCTTCAAGCAATGTAGGTAGTAAATAACAAATGCTAAAAGGTGTTTAGTCGAGTTTGTTGTTGATAAAGGTTATTCGGTGATATTACGAAACAAGAGCAAGCAGAAGGTCATTGATGCCAGTGAAATGCATGCAAAGATAACTGATTCCATTATGCTGAGTTCAACACCTGCCAAAGCCATACTAATAATCATCGCGATCAAAGCTGCGCCCATCATTAAGGCTTTTACAAGTAACACCGAGGTCAAGGTATAGCCCCAAGGCTTTTTTTGCCACAACAAGATGGCCGTGATGATGCTGACCGGAACGATGATGCCGAGGTCTAGAACCTGGATGACCAGTGTCGTATAGGCTTCCAGTCCCACAGGGGGTGTTCCTGCAAGTAAAGGTGGGATGATCCTTCCTAGCCAGGCCAGTGTCAGGAAAGCGGCAAACAGCAACAGGAAAACGGCAATACCCCGTCGCGGCATCCCGCCTGAAACACTGCGGCTGACCCGATCCGTGTTCATCCTGGCAAGAGACAGAATGAAGGCAAACAGGCTAAGTGAGAACAACGCTACATAGACAAGGAAGAATTCGTTGTAAGCAGACAAGAAAGAATACGAAGCATAGGTGTAGAGCATATATCCAAGGCCGCCTGTTAGCAATAGTTCGCCACGCAGTGAGCCTTTGCGCGCTAAAATCAAACCGATCAAGAGCAGCGGGATGCCGACAAGCAAGGTGGCTGCATCCTGCCCGATGGCCTGTGTAGCGTAGGAAACCGTATCGTAGCGATAAAGGCCACGGCCAAATAATTCGAACGTTTCACCGCGCAGGGTTATGAATTCGGAAGGGCTGCCCGGTCTGGGCCAGAATAGTCCGGCACCCGCGGCTATAAGAGCCAGCAGAAGAATGGGATAGGTTAATTTGATAACGATAGAGTGTACTTTCATTTTGAAATCCTCTTTTGGCCGTTTTGTTGCGTGAAAGCATGGAAGTAATTCCAGGTGAAGAAGCATACAAAAAGGTAAACAACTGAGAAGGCAATCGTCGGGATTGGGTCCTGAAGCCGACCTGCGAACCAGTCCAGGTAATCAGCAACCAAAAAGCTGGTCATCAATGTAATTGCCTTGATAAGGAAAATCCCGGTCAATGCTGCACCCCAGGGCAACCGCCGCCATAGCCAGATTCCAGTCAGAATCGAAAGGGGTGCAACCAGAGCCATATCCAGCACCATAAAGGGCGTTCCACCAGAATATACATCTCCGGGGATGCGCCCCAAGATGATGGGCAATTCGATAGCGTAAAGCACCAACCCGGTGAAGACCAGAAAACCAGCCGTAATGCGGCGCAAGGGCATTTCACGGGTGGCCTCAGAAAGTTGTTTGACATCAAGCCGTGAAAGCAATGAAACCACCGCCATACAAGCCAGGCCAAAAATTAGGACGTAGGCCATGAAAAAGATGGTATATATACGGTCGAAGGCATAGTTGGCGTAGGCGTACCCGAGATAAACCACCAGCGCAATCCAAGCCATGTGGGCTACCTGGCTGCCGCGTCGTGCACGCCAGATACACAACCCCAGCAGCGGCACACAAATCAATGAAACAACATCAGCGGTAATGGTTCCGGTGGCAAATTGAGGGTCGACAATGCCGTCATAGAAACCGGAAACCGTAACTCCGGCTCCAGCGGTTGCTAAGGTCAGCAGTCCAATCGCCACTGTGATTATTTCTTCAAGGCGGCTAGGCCGAGAAGAGACAGACTTATTCATAAGTAACCTCCTAGTTACTGGTGTGTGATTAGTGAACAATGTTCACATTTGGACAAAAAAAATCATTTCTTGATAAAGACGACTTTTACCATTTCTAACACTTCGAGGCTGATGGATTCGAACTCTTCTTGACACTTGTTCATCATTGTTAATTTAAGCAATGAAATTCCATGCACAGTGAACCACGAGAGCATCGCCAGATGTAGGGGGGTATATCCATCAGGGAGTTCAAATTCACCTGAGCTTACTGCTGCTTCAACAAAGTGTAACAAGTCTATGAAGTTTGGATGATTCTTGAACTCTTCAAGACTGGCTGGACCGGTCTCAGTTGTGCTCATGATCAATTGGTATTGTTGGGGGTGTTGACTGGCGAAACGAATATAGTTTTGACCAGAATGGACGAACAAATCAGCCAAAGAGGTTATTCCTGCAGGTGGCGGCTCAGGCTCAAAGGACGCCATCATTTGCCAGGCTTCCTGGCGCAACACTTCAACGATAGCCTCTTTGCTGTCGAAATATTTGTACAGCGCGGCAGGGGAGTAGTTTGTTTTTTCGGCCAGGGCACGCATTGAAATACCGTTCAGTCCTTCAGACACCAACAAACTGCGGGCATTGTCGAGGATATTCTGACGGGTTAGGTCGTGACGTCGGTTGCGCGGAGAGACTCTTATCATAATTAGTAAACGTTGTTCACTAATTATACGATGTTATTGTATGAGGTGTCAAGAGTCATCTTCGCTTATTTTTATTCCCTATGGCCTGAAAAAGCAATACACAACCAAATTTCGCGGTCCTTCCAATATGTAGCTGACAAAAAAATTCTTTTTATCCCGTTTTTTGCGTTTCCTGCTCGATCAGCTTGGAGAGTTTGGGCAGGATATCTTGCGCATCGCCAACCACACCCAGATCAGCCAATTTGAAGATGGCGGCTTCGGGGTCTTTGTTGACAGCGATGATGGTTTTGGAGGAGCTCATGCCCACCTGGTGCTGAATTGCGCCGCTGATGCCAGCAGCGATATAGAGTTCAGGGCCAACCGTGGTGCCAGATTGACCCACCTGTTGGGTGTGCGGAATCCAGCCCTGCTCGACGATGGCGCGTGAACCGGCCAGGCCGCCGCCCAACTGACAGGCCAGGGTGCGTAAAAGCTCAAGGTTGGAGGCTTTCTGACAGCCTCTGCCGGCAGCCACCAATACTCTGGCGTTTTCGATGCTTTCTTCGCAGCCTTCTTCAATGTAATTCTTTTCAACCACCCGGGTGCGGATGGCGGCTTTGGTCAAGGTGACGGTGAAGTTCTCAACCACAGCTTGATGGTTATCATTCAGTGCGGGGATGGGGAAAACATTAGGTCGCACGGTGGAGGTTTGAGGACGGTTATAGGGGGTAATAATGGATGCCATGATGTTACCGCCAAAAGCCGGGCGGGTCTGCACCAATTGTCTTTGTTCGTCAATTTCAAGCCCGGTGCAATCTGCGGTCAGGCCAAGTTTCAGGCGGGCAGCTACGCGGGGCGCGAGGTCGCGTCCGTGGGGAGTGGCGCCGTAAAGCACGACTGCTGGTTTGTTGGATGAGATAACCGCACATAGCACGCTGGTGAATCCATCTGTGGAGTAGGTATTAAGCAGGTCATGGCGGCACAAGATGACCCGGTCAGCGCCGTAATGCCCCAGTGTTTGCAGATCAATTGCTTCTGAATCCGTCAGAACCACTGCAATCAGTTCTTCACCCAGGTCGTTCGCGAGCTGTCGGCCTTTGCCGAGCAATTCAAGTGAAACCTTTTTGGGCTTGGGCAAGTCTGCGGCATCGTCCAGTTCAATCCACACCATGACGCCCTTATACTTCGCCAGTTCTTCACTCGACGCCAGCTTTCGCTCGATATGAAGTGCATTAAAGCGGCAGACGTTGGTGCAGGTTCCGCACAAGGTGCAGCTTTCATTAACTTTGAGCAGATCTTCTTCAACGAAAAACGCGCCAAACGGGCAGCTACGGATACACAGTTTGCATAACGTACAGCGTTCATGATCAATGATTAACATGAGTCATCTCTTCCTTGTCGGCCAATCATTCTATAAAGCGTTTTTCTTTGAGAAAATTAAAAATCTCGGCAGCAGCCTGGTCGGTTTCAAGGTTCTGCACCAACCTTCCGCATTTCTTTTCTGGAGGCGGGAAGACTTTGACCACCTGGGTGAAAGACCCTTTGAGCCCCAATTCTTCTGCGGGGATTCCCAGATCGTCAGCGCTGACGCTGCGGATGGGTTTCTTGCGGGCGTTGAGCACATCCAAAAACGAAGGTGCACGGCGGACCACTTCACCCTTACTGCAGGTGATCAGCGCAGGCAAAGAAGCTTCAACCACTTCGTATCCGCGTTCGACTTCCTGTTTCACTCTCACCTGTTTCCTGGTGCTGCTTAAACCCACCTCGATGCCGTAAGTGATCTGGGGCAGCGAGAGGATTTCGGCGATTTCAGGGCCAACCTGGGCGGTGTCTCCGTCTATGGCCTGCTTGCCCACCAGGATCAGGTCATAATCAGGCACCGTCAAGCGGATGGCTTCGGCCAGGGTCAGCGCTGTGACCCATGAATCCGCGCCGGCAAATTTGCGGTCAGTGACCAGAATGCCCTCATCCGCGCCAAGCTCGAGGCAGCGCAGTAGTGCATCTTTGGCCTGTGGCGGTCCCATGCTGATGACTGAAATAGTCACATCCTCAAATTCCTGTTTGAGACGCACGGCATGATCCAGCGCGTATTCGCAGAAGGGGTTGAGGATGGATTTGACACCTTCACGAATCAGGGTGCCCGTTTCGGGGTCCACCTGCACATTGGTGACTTCTGGTACCTGTTTGATGCAGACCACTATTTTCATGCGTGCACCTCCGCGGGGAAGATGTTATTGGGATTCAACAACCCCTGGGGGTCGAGGGCTTGTTTCAAGTTGCGCATTTGTTGTATTTGCGCGGGGTTAAACATCAGGGGCAGGAAATGGCTTTTGATTTTACCGATGCCGTGTTCAGCCGAGACTGCGCCGCCGAACTCAACCGTCTTTTTGGCAAATTCTGCATACAACTGCATGCCCTTTTCGAGTTCACCCATGTTTCTCGGCATGATGTTGACGTGGATGTGGTTGTTGCCAATGTGTCCAAAGGCGGCCCATTCCAGCCCCAGCGCCTCACAGCGGGATTTGTAGAGCGCCCACATTTCTTCGAGGTGGTCATCCGGAACCGCCATATCTGTGCCGAGTTTGTGGATGCCTGGATACTGTTTCTTGCGTTCAGCCAGAATGCTGTTGATGGTCTCAGGCACCATGTGTCGGAAGACCTTGAACCTATCCAACTCGCGGCTTTCGTAACCAGCCCAGGAGCGTGCCAGATCCGCGCCGCAGGAGGCGACGACCTTTTCTAGGATTGAAAAATCAAATTGATCAGCATGAGGGTCGAAGCTCATTTCAATGAAGATGGCGGATTTTGCGTCATCAGGGATGACCGGCATGCCCACAGTGGAGGGTTCCGTTTTTTGCAGATTGCGAAGCAAATTCAAGGCGTTGCCAGAATAAAATTCAAGAAAATCAAGCTGAAGGCGTTTTTCGGCGCGCAGCGCCAGGGTCAACTGAACGGCTTGTTCATCAGAATCGAGAAACTGGATGACGGAAACCTTATCTTCTTTCTTGACCAGTGCCACTTCAATTGAAGTGACAACCCCCAAGACACCCTCAGAGCCGATGAAAAGGTCTACCAAATCCATGTCTGGCGCGGCGAAAAGGCCTGCGGTGCTTTTGGTTTTGGGCTGTGCATAATCGGGGATGGTAATGTTGCAGGCTTCACCCTTTGAAGTCCACACCACGAACTGACCGCCGGGGGAGGCGAAATACTTACCCCTGGGAATATCCAAATATTCGCCGTTGGCCAGGTAGACACGCAAACCGCGAACCCAGGCACGGGTCGGACCGTAACGGTAAGTGCGCGCACCGGATGCATTGGTCACCACCGATCCGCCCAGCGAAGCGCTCATCTCGGTGGGGTCTGGTGGGTAGAAGTAATGCTCAACATCCTCTTTGAACAGCGCGAGGTTATGGTTAACCGCCGCATCCGTGCTTTGGTCAAGGGTGGGGAACTGTTTGAAACGCAGCATGGTTTCCAGGCTTTTGAGGCTGACACTGGTTTGCGCACGTACGCGCCATTCATCAGATTCAGCGTGAAAGTAAACTTCCTGCACTTGATCAAGCAGCTCCAGCGAGACCAATGCGCCATCCGAGGGGACGCTTCCGCCAACCAAACCGGTGCGAGCGGCTGCAATGGTGACGTGAATCTTGCGGCGCTGCATTTCACACAAGATCGCTGCGAGTTCTGCTTCATCCTTGGGGAAGAATAAAAAGTCAAAGGGTTTGGGCGGCAGCTTGGATTCGTCACACAGGTATGCCGAATACTCTGAACGTATCCTATCGAACCCCTCGATGCATTTGATTTTGGAGAAATCAGATTGCGGCGCTGGATTGGCAACTATTTCATGCATAATAAAGTCTCCTGATCAAACAGGTTTTTGTTTGAAGCTTGCAAGAAAGTATAATGGCAATAACAATACGCTGCCAATATTATCTGCTTTGGTTTTTAAATCAATGGTAATAAGAATCTGAATTTTGAAAAAATATTGTGTAATAATACCTTTAGAATACAAAAAAAGCAATTCGTCTAGACAACATTTTTTGCGTATAATAGAGTGATTATTGTCCACCTCGGTTAGGGTTAAAAACCAGCCTGAATACTATTTGCATATTATCTGATTTGTTTGTGATGATTGGTCTTCTGTAAATTGGCCAGTCTCATTGGATAAAGTGCAAATTCTTGCTGTTTTTTACTACCATCAGAATGGGGGCAGACTGTACAATAGAAACTTTGTAATTGCAATTTTATCAATTTATTTCGGTTTTGACATTTTTTTTGTGTATTGAAAATGCAATAGAAGTGTTCTGCAATTATTACTTCATCATTGAAACGGAGTTCTGAATCATGGCTAATGGTAAAGGTAAGATCTTGCTGCTCGAAAACATCCACAACGATGCATGCCGTGCATTTGAAGCGCATGGTTACGAGGTCGAATGCCTCAGTAAAAGCCTGGGCAAGGTAGAACTTCAAGAATCTCTAAAAGATGTCGTGGCTTTAGGGGTACGGTCCAAGACCGAAGTCACCGCTGATATGATCAAAGCCTCAAAGAAGCTGAGTGTTGTCGGTGCTTTTTGCATTGGTACGGATAAGATCAATTTGGCGGCCAGCTCTGAGGCTGGCATCCCTGTCTTCAATGCTCCTTTCTCAAACACGCGCAGCGTGGCAGAACTGGCCCTGGGACATATGCTGGCGTTGCTTCGTTTTATTCCTGACCGAAATAATGAAATGCATCAGGGTATCTGGAAAAAAACCGCCTCGGGATCTGTTGAGCTGCGCGGAAAAACGCTGGGCATCATCGGCTATGGAAACATTGGTTCGCAATTGAGCGTGCTTGCCGAGAGCCTGGGGATGAATGTGGTCTATTATGACAATTGCGAAAAACTGAGTTTGGGCAACGCAGTACGTATGCATACAATGGAAGAAGCCTTGCGCGTTGCAGACGTGGTCAGTGTGCATGTGAGCGGGCAGGTTGAAAACACTAATTTGATTGGCGCACCGCAGTTTCAGATGATGAAGACGGATGCCATTTTTATTAATTTAAGTCGCGGGTTTGTGGTGGATATTGATGCTTTGGCGGCGCGTGTGCAAAGTGGAAAGCTGAAAGGTGTGGCTGTTGACGTTTTTCCGGTGGAACCAGATAGCGGGGAAAAATTTTACTCCCCACTTCAAGGGCTGCCAAATACGCTGCTTACGCCGCATGTCGCCGGCAGCACTCAAGAAGCACAACGTGAGATCTCTGAATTCGTCTCAAGCAAGATGCTGCATTTTCTGTCAAGAGGTGATACGCGTTTGAGTGTCAATTTTCCGCAGATCGAGTTGCAGCAGCAGACAGAAAGTCACCGTATTCTGCACATCCACAAGAATATCGCTGGTGTCATTGCAGGTGTTAGTCAGGTCTTTGCTGCCAGCGACTTTAATATAACCGGTCAATCTTTGCGCACCACACAGGATATTGGTTACGCCATTTTTGATGTAAGCAGCACGGTCTCAAAAGAAATTCTGGATGCGTTATGGGCGGTGCCGGGGACGATCAAGGTGCGTGTATTGTCTTGATCTTATTTCTATTTTAAGCATATGACTTAGTACTTCAAAGTTTTTCTGAGATTAATGTGAGCGGCTCCCGGGTTTTACCCTGAGAGCCGCTTTGTCTCAATTACTACCAATAAATTTACCAGTAAACTACCATTAATTATGTTCTTGATTAATAAGAGGATAGAAAATCAAATTTAGTACATCAAGTTACACATTATTTGCAGGCACTTACTGAATTGTTTGCATTTTCTGAATTTCCTGCGCCGCCTGAATTGCCAGGACTGCAATCAACATCGGAAATGGGTGAATCGGTGGCGCCATCCGTTGGAACCGAAATTATTGTCGAATCGCTTGGGGTTGGAGTTTGTGTTGGTGTAACTTTATTTTTTGGTGTATTCGTCGGCACGAAAGTCGGTTCGGTAGTTTCTGATGACTCCGGAGATGGATATGGAGAGGGATCAAGGTTGCCATCAGTATCACCAGGGGATACCTCTGTAGAATTTGTCGATGGAAAGATTGCTATTTCTCCAGAATTAATGATTGAGTTCTGAGAAGGGGTGTGAATTTCTACTTGCCCTTGGAGGACGCGCATCTCGGCCGACCCATGTGGGAGAATTTTTAAAATGAAATGAGCATTGTGGCCGTTAGCCATACCGACCTGTGTTCGAATTGTAAATGAATCTGTTTTTTTTGCAGTCTGATTTTCGGTTTGTCCGCTTACTTGTTCCAGCGAGATTTCCCATAATCCTTGAGATTGTGTCAATTCCATTAGTTGGACTTCAGATTCTGATCCTAATAGAGTGTGTTCGCCGCCTGGGAATCTTATAGTTGCCTGTGACTCTGACAAAGAGCGGATTGAAGCATTAATTGGCACGGATTGACCATGTGTTACTGTATGCCACGAACCTGTCGTTGGATCCTTCATTTCGACCTGTCCGGTAACATTTTCAAGATACCCGGCATATACAACCCCCGGGTTCAGATTGAAGAGAAAAGCAAGAGTAATTAAAGCCAAAACTGTAAGTGCAATAAATGCAGGTCTAAAAAATGGCAACCACCTGGTTTTTGTTTTTGCTGGATATTTTCCTGAATAGGCTTGAACTACTTTTTTGTGAGCACTGGGTGAAGGGGTTTTCCAATGTAGTGTTTGAATCGCTGAAAACATGCGTTTGTATATTTCAAACGTTTCATTACATACCTTGCATCCGCTTTCGAGATGCTTCGTCAACACAAAGCTAGATGAAGAGTCCAGGCGACCTTCCAGAAAATCTATGAGTTGTTCGGTTGAGTAATGTGTATTATTATCCATCGTCTATTTATTCACTAATATCAAAAGTTGTTACTGATCAAAATGGTTTTTAACTTTTCAAGACAGCGCGAACGGGTGGGGCCAATGCTGTTAGGTGAGATATTCAAGTCTCGTGCAATTTCAGCATATGAGGAATTCTCTTCATCGAAATAAAGACGCCATAATAGTTGATGACATGGTTCACCCAATTGTTTGAAAGCGGATAATACCTTTTGAGCATCCTCTACATGCTGAGCTAAATTTTCAGGAGATTCATCGGAGGCAAATTGCTCATCCAATTCTTCGAGATTTAATTTTTCATGCCGCCAAAGAGCCCAACATTCTCTGCGAGTAGTAGTCACCAACCAGGCGCCTAAACTATTCGTTTGACGTAAATGTTTTAACTCCTTCAGCAAAATCAGGCACACATTCTGAAATACTTCATCCGCCTCATTGGGTTGCAGACCAGTGCGTAGGGCGGTGGAATAGATCAGTTTTTCATAACGCGCGATTAATTCCTCCCATGCAGACTGCTGACCAGCAATGCATTGAGCAATTAATTTGTCGTCTGGATAGTCAGATATCTTCAAAGTTGGATCCCGCTTTTTTGATCAACAGAATCTGATTAAACACAAAAAGACCACGTTGACCTATCAACTATCCGATTAAATAGAGTAGTTTCGGATAGTTCTAGTACATCCATTATAAAACTAATAATTATTATCGGTTCAATTGCGTTTTGGTAAATAATCCAATTTGACTAATTCATTTCGGTGTACACCAATGGAACAGAGTGTACTCAAGTGTGTTTGCGAATTGCTTGCCAGCGCTTGAAGGACTGACAGGTTAGAAAATTCCGGATTTATTTTGGGTGTTTCAATAAACGGGAAGATTACACACACCAGTCTTCTGTTTGATTATTGCTGTTATTGAAAAAACACAGAAAATTCATAAGATTTTCACATGTATTGCTTATCCTTAGCATGAGTCAAATATGAAAAGACGAAAAACACAGGAGTAAGCATACATGAAAAAGAAAAGTATAAAAGTATTTAGTGGTATTTCTGTTATCGCAATCTTAATTGTTGGCCTCTTACTTGCCACCCCATTTGGAACTGTATCCGCTTATACCGATGGAAAAGGCGGACCTGGTGGACGAAACGGCTCAGGCGGGGGTACAGGTTCTACGGTAACAGGAACCGGTACGGCATTAATCCCGCTTACGGATGTAGAAAAAGATGCGTTAACTCAGGCGATTCTTGAAGAATATGGTGCACTAAATCTTTACACCAGTGTAATGGACGAATTTGGGAATGTCGCTCCGTTTTACCGGATCGCCAGGTCAGAACAACAGCATGTGAATGCTCTAATCAAACAAGCGACGAAATACGGTGTCACGGTTCCCGAGAATCCGGGCATGGCTGAGGTTGTAACATTCAATACAATAAGTGAAGCTTGTGCTGCCGGAACAGCGGCTGAGATTGCTGATGCAGCTTTATATGATGAACTAAAACTTTTAACCACTCACACAGATATATTGCAGGTTTACACGGCCCTGCAAAATGCCTCTTTGAATAACCATCTTCCAACATTTCAAGCTTGTGACTAAGAAAATCACTTGATAACAAAACTCCCCAGCGTTGGGGAGTTTTGTTACTTGTAGGCGCTGATGATTAATTATTTGATACGGAAAAGATTTTTGAACGTTCTATGAGTTGTTCAGAGAGAACTTCACGCATTAAATTGCAGACTTCAACCATTTTTGGGTTGGCCACACGGTAAATGATTTCCTGTCCACGTCGTTCGGTAAGAACTATCCCCTTACCCCGCAAAATCCCAAGATTCCGTGAGACCGTGGTTTGACCTAACCCGGTCAGCTTGGCGATATCTCCAACATTTTTCGGGCCTTCAAATAAAAGATGCAAGATTTGAAGACGGGCAGGTTGGCTCATGCAATGACAAAGCTCAGCTTGCATTTCATAAATTATTGGATCATCCATAGTTATACCTTTTGTATAATATTTTTAGTGCAGTTTTTCAGTGTGATCGACTAATTGACCGGCGAAATAAGATTGGGCAACAGCGTCGATGTCTTGCAAATCGGTCACGATCGGTTTTATATTAAGTCTTAGCATGCTTTGATATGCACCCATTCCCATGCCGCCGCAAATTACTGCTTCGCAATCAGCAATAGCGCCAGCCATTTGGGCATGTTTATTATGGTGTGCTTCATCCATGCCGTGGTTTTCGCCGTGGTGTTCTTCGTGTGATTCACCCGAAAATTGGGTGTGTCCCAGCTTGCTGCGCATGTCACGGTTGATGATCTTTCCATTTTCAATGGTCAGCACCAAATAATGGGTTGCACGTCCGAAATGTTGACTTATGGATGTTCCATCATCGGTAATGATTGCTATTTTCATGTTGCTCCTTATTCGACAGGAAAGTGCCGACCACCAGGTTCTTCACGTTGATCAGCGGGATAAAGCACTAAAATGAGCTGCGAATCACTATCGTGGATGTTGGTCCATTGATGAGGCAAATGAGCTTCAAAAACCAAACTGTCACCGGGTGTTAATGTGTAACACTGATTTTCAATTGTATATTCGATCATACCTGAAAGACAATATACAAACTCATGACCGGTATGTACGATCATCTGTTCTCCGCTGCCCGCTTCTGGTTTTAAGGTTACGATAAAGGGTTGAACCGCGTTGTCTTTGAGATCTTTACCCAGGTTCTGCATAAAGGCATGGCTGAATTCAGCGCCTGGACGATGGTCTTGTGAAGTAAAGACCACTCGTTTGGCGGTTGGCTCAGATTCGAAAAAAGCTGAGAGGGGCACATCCAGGGCTCGAGCTAATTGCTGAAGGGTGCTGACAGAGGGAGAAGATTTGCTGTTTTCGATGAGGCTGAGTGTATTGATGTTCAATCCGCTTCGTTCAGCCAGCATTTTCAACGAGTATCTTTTGTCGTTACGCAACCCGCGGATTTTCAGCCCCACAATCGTCTCGGCTGAATTGGATTCATCTGGTGTGGCTTTTGCTGCGACATGGCGGTCATCAATCCTGGTGCGGCTAGTCTGTTGATTTACCATGTATTGCTCCAATAAAACGCGTTGTGCGTATTGTAGTAATAGAGTCGGAAAAAAAGTAATTATATCCCATAATATTCACAACGCTGTTTGCTTTACAGTAACGTTTTTGAGGCGGTAAGAATTACCCCGCAGATTTTTTTGATGTCATAAAAAGACTCTTAATCCGCGGTGCAATGGCCCTAAAAATGGGGCAGCGGTCATAAAAACCACTGAACACAATAATTCCGCCTGCAATCACGATCCAAATTGAATCCCACACAAACCATCCCAACGCCGCCGCAGTTAATCCCAACAGCGTGCGGAATATTCTTGCCGCCGGAGCAGGGGGCATGATGGCCGGTTTTTTCTCACTCAGGGTTGCTTCAAAAAAGAAGTCGAGCATGCCCTGGGTTTGCATGCCAGTACGGCGCAAGATTTCTTCGCCCTTGGCAAAACCGATGACTGTAGGGATGCTCATCACGCCTAATTCTTTCATCACTTCTGGCGATTCATCCACGTTGATTTTGAGTACATCCACCTGGCCTTGATATTTTTGGCTTACTTCTTTAAAACCTGGTGCCATTGCTTTACATGGTGAGCACCAGGGGGCCCATAAATCTACGATAATCGGCCTGGGATTGTATTTGATTTTTCTCTGAAATTCCAATTTTTTCATGGGTTTCCTCATATTAAATCAGGGGCGCAAACACTGCGTCCCTGGTTAATTTTGACAAATCCAGGTTATGATTTTTTCCTGGTTTGAATTTTTAACAATCCATAAAGCGGGCAAAAACCCACCACACCAGTGATGAGAAGCACCGCTCCAACGACCACTGCGGCAATTCCGAGGCCGCCTGCAATCACCTGGGTAAAGTATAGTGCCAATAAGGCAGCGCCGACAACAACCCGGATAATTCGATCCAAACCAGATTCATTCATTTTCATTTTGTATCCTCCTTAAGGATTTAACTTTTTGATAATATCTGCATCTAAAAGATTAGATGTCATTGATTCAAAGAAGTTACAATGTATTTACGGAATCACTAATTTTAGAACAACGATAAAAGAATATTTTATGAATTGAAGGAAAAGAATGGAAGCTTTCATTAAGGCACCAACGAAAATACCGTTATTTTTGCGATTTGGAATCTGGATTTCAAAGAAGGTCACTGGCAAAGACATGCTTCCAGCAAAAATCCTTGCATGGTATCCTAAGGCTGCCATTGGATCAGGGTTGTTGGAATCTTTGGTCGCCCATAAAGACCGAAATTTGGATGAGAGAATACTGAAGATTGTCCGCATTCAGGCGTCTTATGCGGCGGCTTGTCCGTTTTGTATTGATATGAACAGCTATCAGTATGATAAAAAACACATCTCCACTGATGAGTTGGCAGCGCTCCAGGGAAGAAAGGCGCTTGAAGAGGTAAAGACTTTTACAGAACGCGAGCAATTGGCAATTGAATATGCAAAATTAATCTCACAAACCCCTTTGAAATTTCAACCTGCATTTATAGAGCGCCTGAAGCGGCATTTTGATGAACGTGAAATGGTGATTTTGGCAAGTACGGCTGCACAGGTGAATTATTGGGCCAGGCTGATTCAGGCGCTTGGTATTCCGCCTGCCGGATTTTTAGATTAATCTAACCTGCTTCACCAAAAGAGAGAGGTAACATGCACGAGAAAAGGTTCAATCGAGAGATCGAAAGACTACGTGATCCAGATCGGATCGCCCGTTTGGAAGTGGCGCGGGTTGTGGAACTGGTATTGGCAGGTCTGGAGGGAACAAAAACACTTCTTGATATTGGCACAGGCTCTGGTTTGTTTGCTGAACAGTTCGCAGCTAAAGGGTTTGAGGTAACAGGTCTGGATGCGAACCCTGAAATGATTCCTGCTGCCAAAATGTTTGTGCCTTCGGCGGAGTTTCGTATAGGCGTTGCAGAAAAGCTGCCTTTTGAAGACAACTCTTTTGACATCGTCTTTATGGGCTTATTACTACATGAGGTTGATGATCTCGAAAAGGCATTAAGCGAAGCCAGTCGTGTTGCCCAACAACGCATTGCAATTCTTGAATGGCCTTATGAAGTGGGGGAATTCGGTCCGCCTCTGGAACACAGATTAGCAGGCGAGAAAATTGAAGCTGCAGCCAAACTGGTAGGGTTAAATTTGAATAAGCTAGAGAGATTGGACCAATTGGTTCTATATATGCTTGAAAAGTAATCAAGGAGATATTAAATCAAAAAGGATCATTTTTATAAATTGATCCTTTTTGATTTTGGGTGGTGACAAAAAATCATTCAGCGAGTATTTCAAAATTCGTTGTAATCTGTGCCGTCGCGCGAATCGTGGCTGACACGGAACAATATTTTTCTTCAGAAAGTTGAATAGCTTGAGACACCGCTTTTTCGGTCAAATTTTTGCCACCGACGCGATAATTGATGTGCACCTTCCGAAAGGTCCAGGGGGGATCTTGATCTTGCTCGCCCGTTGCACTTATTTCAAGGTAGGTGAGCGGCATGCGTTTCTTCTCAAGTATCTCCACAACATCCACGGCCGTGCAGGATGCCACAGCGATTAGCAGCAACTCTGATGGTTTGATGCCAACCCCTTCATCTGGTGTAGAAAGTACGACCGAGTGATTGGTGGAGTCAATACCCACAAATTGTTTGCCGCCGATCCATTTGACAGTTGCTGTACCCATGCCTTACCTCTGCTTTCAGAAAAAAAATGCTTCTAATTGAATTTCAAATCGTTAATGTTTTTGAATTATGTTTAATGACGCGATAGTTCCATCGCTGATGGCGGTGGTGATTTGCCTGTATTTCTTTACACGCACATCCCCTGCCGCGTAGACTCCATTCAAATTTGTTTCCATATTTTCGTTTGTCACAACGTAACCATACTCAGATAATTGCAATGGCGTATTTTTGACCAGACCGGTGTTTGGTACCATGCCGGCAAAAATAAAGATGCCATCCGATTCAAGTTTTACAATTTCTTTGGTTTTGAGATTCTCTGCCAGGGTGAGCATCTTTTCGTTGTTCTTGATAAACTCACGGGGTTCATGAGACCATAAAATTTTCGTTTTAGGATTGTTCAGCACTTTGTTGGCTGTTATTTTTTCTGCCTGCAGTTCGTCAAACTGGTGGATGACCGTCAGCGAATTGACCATTTGCAGCAGAAGTAACGATTCCTCCATGGCGCTGTTGCCGCCGCCAATGACGGTGACATCTTTATCTTTGTAGAATTCTCCGTCACAAGTGGCACAGTAAGACACACCTGACCCTTTGTATTCAATTTCGCCTGGTACATTTAACAAACGGGGAGAGGACCCTGTTGCGATGATGATGTTCCTGGTTGTGTAAGGTGTGTCATCTACGGTCACAATTTTTTCTGACTCATCAAGCTGAAGATGTGTAATTTCAGCCGCTAATTCAAATTGGGTGCCAAATCTGGCGGCTTGATCACGCATGTTGCGAGCGAGTTCGTGTCCGGCAATGGGATCAACAAAACCAGGATAATTTGCTACTTGATGGGTCGTTTTTATCTGCCCACCCGCCATGGATTCATCAATAACCAATGTTGATAGCGAGGCTCTTGATGTGTATATTGCCGCTGCCAGCCCTGCAGGACCTGCGCCAATAATGATTAGATCGTATGAATGTATATTGTTTTCCATGACATTACTTTCTTCTCAAACTTGAATATTGGATTCTTGGTAAATCCTCTTGATTTAGGCAAAAACCTCTTCAATGATGTCTTTAATCTGTTTTGCAGATTGAATGCTGGTGGTTGCTTTGACCACCTTGCCATTGCGGTAATATACCGTGAAGGGAAGACCGTTAAAGCCACGGCATTCAGGCAAAAGCTTGATCACGTCCGCATCAGGTGTATCGAAATCCATGTTGCGGAATTTTATGTCAGGATATTTCTCTTCGTACACTTCAAAAATCCCATATACGGGGATGCACATAGGCCCCATGCGTCCGCAGCACACGGCAACTTTTTCTTCTTGTGCAATGAGGTTGTTCAATTCTTCTTTACTTTGAAGGGTGGTGAGGTTTGTCTGAAGCATTTTATTCTCCTGGTTTGTTTATTGTTATTTGACACGATTTTTTATCATTGAATCAGATGAGTTGATCTTGATTCAAATTACTCAGAAAATGTTTTTGAACTGATAATTGGAAATTGAATCTGATAATTCTACATTCATAGATATAGATGGTATTTTCAAGCAAAAGTGACAAAATTATTAGTATTGGGTTCAGGATTAGGGTTAGAAAATAAAAAAACTTTCAAGATAACCGGATATAGGCCAAGGTTTCATGGCATAATTGGTTTTGCATTTTTCAGCAAACACCAGTTTCTCAAACAAAATCTCATGGCAGAATAAGGACTAATATGTTTTTCGTAGATGAACCCTACATTTCAGATTTTTTCAAACAAACCATTCGAGACAATAACATCCCGGTGGTGAATACAGCGTCAGCAAAAAAGTTAAATCTTTTGGCTGGCACCAATCTCATTAGTGAAGAGCAGGCTGTGAGTATGGTGCGCGAATCAGACTCGCACTTGTTCTATTCGACCTCAGAAAACGCCATCGAATGGATCGCCAAAAACCTGCCTTTTAGTGAACTCCCCAAAAAGATTGAACAATTCAAAAATAAAGCCAGATTCAGGCAACTGACACAATCCATGTTTCCTGATTTTTACTTCAAAGAATTACCACTAGACGCGATAAAAACGTTTGAGGTCGATGGGTTGCCCATGCCCTTCATTATTAAGCCAAATGTGGGCTTTTTTAGCATGGGGGTGCACAAAGTGACAACTATTGATGAATGGCAGCAGACGATTGGCGACATTCATAAAGAAATAGAACACACGCGAGGGTTGTATCCAGATGAGGTTTTGGGCAGCGGCTCTTTCATTATTGAACAATGCATTGAGGGGGATGAATTTGCAGTGGATGCCTACTATAATTCCGTTGGTGAGCCTGTCATTCTGAATATTCTTCATCATACATTTTCTTCTGACTACGATGTAAGCGACCGGGTCTATACAACTTCAAAAGAAATTATTGAGAATAACCTGGTGGAATTCACCGATTTTGTAGGCAAGATTGGCCAATTGACCCATACTCAAAACTTTCCTGTACATATCGAACTGAGACGAGATAGTCATGGGGTAATCTTGCCCATCGAAGTAAATCCGATGCGCTTTGGCGGCTGGTGTTCAACCCCTGATTTGACGTTTGCGGCATATGGCATAAATCCTTATTTGTATTATTTCAAGCAACAAAAACCCTTTTGGCCGGAACTTCTCAGCGGCAAAGAGGGAAAACTCTTTAGCGTGGTCGTACTGGATAACTCAACTGGGAAGAAAGCCGAAGAAATCGCCTCATTTGATTTTGAGAAACTGCTTGCCTGTTTTGAGAAGCCACTAGAGCTCAGAAAAATCGATTATCAAAAATATCCGGTATTTGGCTTTGTTTTTACTGAAACCAGGAAAGACAATATTGAAGAGTTGAACACGATACTGACCTCTGATCTTAGCGAGTTCATTTCTATGAGGTAATAGTAAAAAGAATATACCTCTATATATATGAAGAAAGGTCAAAGACGCTGATTACTCAGTGATGGTGTCAACTTCTTCAATATTTACGCCCTGCAGCAGAGGCTCGGCGTTGGTGATCAGATCAGATAGTTTTTCTAGGCTGCTGGTGATCAGCGGAGGTGTTTCGCCGGTCAGCGTAGAGATTTTTTCTCGCAGTTGAAGCTCTCGTGCCTTCAGGTCAGTGATGTTGGCTGCTGCTCCTGAGGGCAGGCGACGGCTGACTAGGCGGCTCCATAATATTTGGCATACCGCAGAAATGGGCGGGGCAACAATAATTCCGATGACGCCAAATGCATCCGCCAGCACAAGCAGCAGCACCAAAGTGGGCAGGGGATTGTTCCAACGGAGTCTAAAGAAGCGTGGTTTGATAAAAACGACCAATAAGACCATGATAATAAAAGCATATAACGTGGTGAACAAGCTAAGCTGTGTGCTGGTGATTAGCCCAACCAGCAGAGGCGGGATGAGCGCAAGGGGCAGACCCACAACCGGAATCATACAAGCTGCAGCACCAGCCAGCGCCATGAATATTGGGTACTGCGATCCGAGCAGCCAATAGCCCACACCGAGCAGCACTCCTGCAACTACACTGAGCATTACCTGATTACGGACGTATGCGCCAACTTCCGGTTCGACATTACGCCAAATTCCGCGGGCCTGTTTGCGTTGGTCAATGGGGAGTAAAGAAAGCCATAAACGTTCAAAATGAATCTGGTTTATGCTCCAGTATATGCTCAATATGAGTATGACGACGACTGCAGCAATGATGCTGCCGATGTTTTTCACGATGCTGAATAAGGTTGGAAGAATTAATTGACCTTTATCGCCGGTAAACGCGTGGAAAAGGTCACTCGGCGGCGGCAACCAATTCAATATAGTACTTTGGAAGGTGGTGCCAACAAGCCAATCCGGGAAAACCCATACATCCCTGACGGAGAGTTCCTCGGTGAGCGTTTGCAGTTCCGCCAGAGCAAAACGGATTGAGAGGAAGATGAGAAAAAAGAATGCAAGGAAAGCTACAATATAGGCTAAAGTCCATAATATACGCTTGATCAAACGTTTGCCAATCAGTCTGGTAGAAAGCGGCCGAACCACAGCCGCCAGGGTTAATGAAATGAAAACATAGATAATCGCAATTCGAAATTGCCAAAAAACGACCAGTACGAGTAACGTGGTCATGATTGCCAGAACAATACGGACGATTATTCGGCTCATGAGTCACCCGTCGGGATTTGGGCTAACAGAGAATCAAGGTCTATAGTGATATCTTCAATTTCATCCATGACTTTATCTATTTGTTTTACTTCTTTTGGTGCTCCTTCTTTTTTTAGCCTGGCTTGCTTTCTAAGTCCTTTGGCCAGGTTCTGGGCTTCAAAGCGCAGCCGGCTGACAATGTCGCGACCTGCCGCGGTTTCTGGTTTGAGAGAACCACGGTTGAAGACGAACCGATCAAGTATCAATTGGACTATGGCTGCGATGGGGATGGCCATCAATGCTCCGGTGATGCCAAAGAGTGAACTGAAGGCAAAAATGGATAACAGCGATACAAATGGGTTTACCCCAACTGCCTTTTTCATAATTCTGGGAACCAGCAACTGGTTTTCTAATTGTTGAATGACCACCGTCGCCACGATGACCCAGATCAATTTGGCTGGCTCAATAGATAAAGCTATGACCGCAGCAGGGATGGCACCCAGGATCGGCCCGATCATGGGAACGGCCTCCATCACACCGGCAACCAATGCCAACACCAGGGCGTTAGGCAGCCCAATGATTGAATAGGCTATCATCGCCAACACACCAATTACCAGACATAAAACACCCTGGCCAGCGATAAAAAAGCCCAGCTTGGATTCGACCGCGGTAATAATCTCAAGAATACTTTCACGATTTTGTTTCGGCAGCAGGTTGGTGAAGGATTGAATGGTTTTGGGACCGTAAATCGTCCAATAAACCACGAATAATGAAAAAGATAACCCCGTAAAAATGATTTTGAAAGCACTTGAAATGTATTTCATTACTTGTTCCGCGGAGGCCAAAATTTGCTGACCTGTGGGTTGAAGGGGGGTTAGTGAAGGAATCTTCTCAGGAAGGAAACTGCCTGTTAATGTCAGCAATGAATTTGAGTTTTGCAGCATCCATTCGCGCAGACTCAAGTAGTAGCCTTGGACAGAAGTGATGATGGTAGCGCTTTGATCAACGATGAGGGGATAAAGCAGGAAGAAAAAACCAGTAAGAAAACCGAGAAAGATTATGAAAATCAGCGCGACCCCAATTATTTGGGGGATATGGCGACGACTCATCCACAAAACAAGGGGTCTGATGACCGTGCCGATGACGATCGCGATGAAAATGGTAAATGCTATGTTGTAAAACCGATAAAAAAGCCAAAAACAAAAAACCACAAAAAGCGTGACCAGAGTCGCCCACACAATTCGCCTGAAGGTCCATTTTTCAGCAGCAACAGGTAAAAGGTCAGTCATACTTTTGCGCCATATTTTGATATTGTGAAGCTTGAATTGTAATGATTAAGGTTTAGATTTGACATAATCAGCATCTCGCAACAAGATGATGAAGATATAAACGGTCACTTTTTATATCTTCATCAAAAATTGGAAAGAAAAAAAACGGTACACCCCAAAAAGTGACTAATTCTTAAGCATGAACAAAGTAATCATGCATCTTAGTGAAAATCTGGCGGTCGGTCATCTTATCAACTGTGTCAATGGTTGCTATTTTTCCGTCAAGTTTTTCTTTTTTAAGGTATGATGCAAACTGGATCTTGGCTTCACCTGGGCCAAAGAGAAAAATGGAGTCGGCTGTCCGGATATTAAAGGCTATTTCTGAAAAATATTTACCCAAGTGTACAATATATTGGCGATTTCGAGTCTCTTCAGCTATTGCACCACTTAAGCCTTTGGGTGTATCTGAATGTGAACCGATTGAGAAACGGGTTCTTTTTTCAATGGTCGACAAAATTATTTGAACGGTCTCTCTCTGATTTTCAAGAGTAACAATGACCGCCTTGCGATGATCAACCCACAGACCAACCTTGTTTTTCATTTTTTCCTCTTGCCTGACGTGCTATTTCTTTTTTATTGGTTCAGGAACCGCATCTTTGCGTGCGATTTCTTTGAGGCGGCGAATATGTTTGCTCTCGCTTTTGGATTTTTTCTTCAACTTCAATTTGTCGAAAGGACTCAATTTATCTTTTTTGGGGTCGGCCATTTTTATTTCTCCGGTTAGCAACACTGCGAAGTCTTGCTACTTGAGGATTGAATTACAGAATCCCGAGAAGTCTTAACACGATGAGGATAAGTGCAATCACAATCAATGTGTGCACCCATCCACCGGTTTTTGGGAAGTTAGGAATTACTCTTCCACCAAAAGCGCCTAGAAGCCAAAGTACAACCAAAATAACGATTATCGTCCACATAATTTATTCTCCTTTTGAAATTTGATATTATCTGAAGTATTTTCAGATTTAGAAAAAAACTGAATGGTCTTCACGTCCTTCACCACTTGTATCAATTCCAGCTTTGAACCGTTCTAGCTTTGTCATGGTAAACCATGAATTCAACCTGATGATTACCATTAGAATTATTTGAGTGACAACCATTAAGTGGTTTACCCGCTCGGCGGGTTGATTTTGCTTATTCAGAGAGATTTCCATTTTTCCTGCTTCCTCGATTAAGAGGACAAACTCACACTCTTCGAATTTTCTGAAATGTTCAATGTATTCCAGAAAATTCGAAGTTGAACTTATAAAATTACCTTCTTCGCCTTATTGCTCTCACAATGATGATTAAGATTAGCGAACCTAAAAGGGTGACTAACATCGTCGGGAGGGTAATGGCATCATTGATCGTCCCAATATTGAGAAGGGGGCTGATGAAATACCCGGCAAGGAAAGCGCCAACGATCGCAATAACAATATTAATCAACAAACTTTGTCGGTCGCGCATGATCTCGGTGGCGACCCATCCAATTACAGCGGCAGCAATCAAATAAATTAGAACATTCATGTGGTACTCCTTTTTTCGATTAGTTGTGAAAAATTTATGTTTTGATGCACAGAATCTTTCGTATTAAGTAAGCAGGAACGCTTTATTTCTTCAAATTTTTTTCAAACTCGGTAACTCTTTTATCTATTTCTTCAACTGCGCGCTCATGGGTATAGCCGTATTTCTCTTGCAGAATTCCGGCGAACACGTCTAATTTACCGGCAGCTTGTTTCACATCATCATCGGTAAGTTTCCCCCACCATGATTTTGCTTCTCCACTAATTTGTTTCCATTTACCTTCAAAAATATCTTTATTCATTATGTTTCTCCTTTTTATATTGAAAAAAATTAACAATACCGTTTAGTTTTTATTTGTCTTTCAATTTATTACTGCGTAACCATCAATGATTTTTTCATTTTTACTAAATGATCGAAGCATCCAGGCCATTTTTTCGTGCAGACGAACGTTTTTTATTAGTACTTGTGATGTGCAAATTTCTCCATAAATATTTTTGCAATCTCGAAAATCTTCTCGAAAAAAACGGATGATGCTTTCGTGATCCAAAAGTAATTGAAAAGCATCTGGAACGACCCCGGGAGTTTCAGAAAGCCTGGAATTGGCAAGGAAATCTGAAATACTTCCTATGGGCTGAAAATGCAGCATCCGTGCGCGATCAGCGAGCTCGACCGCAATCTCATTTATTTGGATTAGGTGGATCTCGAAAATGTTGCACAAATCTGAAAAACCATCTCTACACAAATTCCATTTTGCATTTTTTGTTTTCATGCTTATTACGGCTTCATCTGCAATTGCATGGTTTAGAATTTCAAATATTTTTTGTGGATTGTTTGAGTCTTCAATTAATCTATATGGAGAATTCGCAACTTGTAATATGCTTTGCTGTTTTTCTTTGAGACTCATACAGTATCCTTTTCTCATTTCTTCCAATTATGCTGGATGTTTGGAGGTTCTCAGTTGTGTTTTTGATGCAATAGAATACTAAGAGAAAAGAGCTATCTACGTCCCTAACATTGCCTATAAATTTCCTATCAATTGTTTAGAAAATGGTACGAATGAAGAAAGTGGATCGTTTTGGAACAATAATCCACAAAAAGGAGTTTATTTAAGAACCATTGTGCGAAGATCTTACAAGAAGTATGGGATGATTGTTATACGCAGCGATCAGATAGAACCATGCACCCCCGGCCATTATTTTTCGCGCTATATAAAGCCATATCTGCAGTTTGCAAGATATCTCCTTTTGTATTGCCATTATCTGGATACAAAGATATGCCAATGGAAGTGCTTAATTCACTAATGGTGCTGTCTTCAATTTGCACCTGCATTTGACCGGTTAGCGAGAGAATCTGTTCTGCCCGTTCACAGGTTACTTGAAGTGAAGTGTCTGGCAAGACAACAATGAACTCATCTCCACCATAACGACAAGCAATATCCTCTTCTCGGATGTTGCGGCTGATAATGTTTGAAAATTCACATAAAACCACATCACCGGTCGGGTGACCGTAAGTGTCGTTAATTGTCTTAAAATTATCAATGTCGAGCATAATAACACCAAGCGTATATTTTTTTCGAGCAGCCCGGTTGATCTCTCTGCGCAAAGTCTCTTCCAAATAACGACGATTAAACAGACCGGTTAATGAATCTCTTACAGATTGTTCGCGTAATATTGCTTCACTTTTTAGTAAAGCGTCTTGAGCCTGTTTACGTTCAGAAATGTCACGGATATTACATTGAATCACTTTTTCGCGGCCTTCTGTATATACATTACTGACAAATTCAACCTGGATGAGTTGACCGTTCTTGGCTCGTAAGGGCAAATCTTTATACCGAATGTATTCGTTTTTCTGTAAAGCCAGAAATGCATTTTTACTGGCCTTAATATCTTTGAATGCGCCGACTTCCCAAAGTTTTTTTGAAACAAACTCGTCTTGTGTATAACCCAATAACTTTTCTAAAAAAGGGTTTACATCTTTAATGTCACCAGTTTCTGCATCCAGGATTAGAATGCCATCTTGTGCGGCTTCAAAGAGTCGTCTATAACGCAGTTCTGAGTCAACGAGTGATTTGTCGTTAATCGCTTTCATATTGCTGCCCCACCTCTCTTTTGTTTCTAGAATAATTTTTCCGAGTTTGTTGATTATTCTTGTTTGTGTTTGCATGGGTTCTGATTTCATTTGATCACGCCATATTCATCAAAAATTTCCTGGAAGGCGAGGTGATGCATTTTGAATGTATCGAGGATTATCGGATCAAATTGTTCTGGCTGGGTACGTTCATCACCATTGGAAATGATATCCAATGCTTGTAGATGGCTCAATGCCGGTTTGTATGGACGGATGCTGCGCAGTGCGTCATAGATATCGCAGATGTTCATGATGCGTGCGGATATTGGAATACCATCATTCTCTATCCCGTTGGGGTACCCGCTTCCATCCCAACGTTCATGATGGTTAAGAGCGATCTCGGCCCCCATTATTAACAAAGGTGATTTTCGATTCCCGAGGATGCTTGCTCCAACGGTGGTGTGCTGCTTCATGATCTGCCATTCTTCAGGGGTTAAAGCACCTGGTTTTAAAAGGATATGATCTGGAATGCCAATTTTTCCAACATCATGCAGCGGGCTAGCCAGGTAGATCATTCTATTAAAATCATCATCTTGATCAAGTAATTGGCCAAGTATTTGGGTGCATTCACTTATGCGCTGCACATGTGTGCCGATATCTTCATCCTTATATTCCACTGCGCGCGTCAAGGTAAAAATTGTTTCCAGATTGCTTTCCTGCAGCTCGGCAGTCCGTTCTAGAACTTTCTGTTCTAATAGGCCGTTATACTCTGTAAGTTTCTTGTGTAATAATCGAACTTCTAAAAAATTACGCACCCGGGCCAAAACTTCACTTAATTCAAACGGTTTGCTGATGAAATCTTTAGCGCCAACTTCTAAAGCGTGCAATTTGTGATTGGGCTGAGCTGTGACCACTAGAACAGGTAGATAACCCTCTGGCTCAATATCCTTTAATTTTTCCATCACCTCAAAACCATCCATGCCAGGCATTTGTAGATCCAGCAGAATCAAGTCATAATGCTCCGCTGCATGTAGAGCGTTAACTTCCGCAGGAATCGTTGTCGATGATATGGATGTGTATCCGGCGTTACTTAGCATTTGTTGTAAAAGTAGTATATTGGCATGTTGGTCATCAACAATCAAGATTTTCCCTGAGAATATTTCTGTCGAATTTATCATGAGGTTTCTTTCACTTTTAGTTCATTATTCTCAAGGTTATGGTCTGCGTATTCCAAAGCTAAATCGAGTGACGAAATAAAATCGTTGACCTTGATGGGTTTGGTGATATATCTGAAAAATCCAGATTCAAGACCCTTTTGAATATCTCTTGGCATGGCGCTAGCGCTGAGGGCCATGACTGGAATATGAGAGGTTAACGGATTAAGGTGCAGCATACTCAAAGCTTCAAATCCACTAATATCAGGCAAATTGATATCCATTAATATTGCATCTGGAAGCGATTTAATTGCCATTTCGACACCTGCTTTACCTGTGATCGCAGTGATCAGGCTTAAATCAGGGTATCTCATAAAAATTTGTTCGACTAATGTCAGGTTAGCAGGGTTGTCTTCAATATAGAGCAATGTGTGTTTTCTGTTTTTTCGGAATCGAGGTGTTTGTCCCTTATCTTCATCCTCATTCACTTCACTTGAGAAATGCGGTTCATTGATTGAAATCAACTCAAACCAGAAGATACTTCCTACACCAATCACGCTGTCAACACCAATCTCACCGCCCATGAGTTCAATTAATCGTTTTGCAACTACCAATCCGATACCCGTCCCCTCAACGCCGGTACTTTCCTGGCCAAGACGGTTAAATGACTGAAACAATTGTGAAATTTCTGAGGAAGTCAATCCATTACCGGAATCACGGATGCTGATGCGCACACGACCAGGAGTTCGTTTTGCACAACTGATTTCTACAATTCCCAACGGTTTGTTATATTTGATGGCATTTGAAAGCAGATTGGTAATCACCTGGATAATTCGGATGCGATCCGCTCTGACAAAAACCGGTTTTTCAAATTTTGGAAAAATTAAATGGATGCTAAATTGTTTTGCTTGTGATTCAACCATGCTTTGACATTCAAGAAATACTTCTGCAAGTGAAACAGGTTCTGGTGAGAGAGGAACCTGTCCGGATTCCACTTTTGCAAGATCCAGAATTTCATCAATCAATATTAAAAGATGCCATCCAGCCTGAAGGATTTGTGCAATATTTTGTTTTTGCACTGAAGACAAGGGCTGAGTATCGGTTTCTAGCAATTGAGCGAACCCTAAAATGGCATTTAATGGGCTGCGCAACTCGTGACTCATACTGGATAGAAACTCAGATTTCGCCAAATTGGCCTTTTCAGATGCGGTTTTGGCAATTATTAATTCGTTGTTTTTCTCTTTTAAAACCTGATCCAATCGATGGCTTTCAGTGACATCTCTTGCGGCGGCGAACATGCCTTGTAATTTGCGGTTGCGGTCATAGAAGGTAGTGGCATTATAAGAAACGACTGTTTCTTTACCGTCTCTGGCTCGCGCTGTTAATTCATAATTAGTAATTTTCTTTTCACTTAATACCTGTTTGACACCCATTTCGGCCCGGTCAGGGTCGGTAAAATAATTTTTGAAAGGTGCGCCTATTAGCTCATCCCGCGTGCATCCGGTGAGGGCTTCCATTTGTTTGTTGACATCTGTCAAGATACCAAATGGATCGGTGGTCATGAGTGCGTCGATATTGGCTTCAAAGAGTGAGCGTGTGTAAAATTGTTGGTCGCGTAAGCGCTGGCTGAGAATTTTTTGTTCTTCTTCAATCTGTTTACGGGCGGTATTATCCGTGCCGATTAACAGATAACCGATAATTTCACCCTGGGGGTCTCTTAAAGCAGTAACTGAAACAATAGCCGGGAACCTGCTGCCGTCTTTGCGGATGTAGGTCAATTCATAGATATCTTCAATTCCACGCGATGCTTTGAATACCAGGGCTTCGAAACCCGGCGTGATGGGGGTTGAGAGTTCAACGCTTAAGGATTTTGCCCGTGCAATGACTTCAACTGGATCTGAGATATCTGCCGGGGTTATCTTGTTCATCACATCGGCTGCTGCGTAACCCAGCATGCGCTCAGCACCCACGTTGAAAATTTGGATCACCCCTTTATCATCTGTGGCAATGCTTGAAAAATTTGCACTTTTAAAGATGGCATCTTGCAAAGCCCCTGCTTTTAGCAGATTTTCTTCAGCTTGTTTTCGAGCAGTGTTATCTGTGCCAATGAGAAGAAAGCCAATGATTCCTCCCTGGTCGTCACGTAACGCAGTCACTGATACCATAGCCGGAAAGCGGCTGCCGTCTTTGCGGATATAAGTCAATTCATAAATGTCTTCAATGCCACGAGAAGCCTTAAAAACCAGAGCTTCAAAACCGGGTTTAATACTTGTTGAAAGTTCCAGGCTCAAGGTTTTGGCGCGGGTGATTAATTCTTGTGGATCGGAAATATCTGCAGGGGTCTTGGTGTTGACCACTTCATCTGCCTCGTATCCAAGCATGCGTTCTGCCCCGACGTTGAAAATTTGAATTATTCCTTTGGCATCTGTGGCTATACTAGAAAAGTTCGCGCTGTAAAAAATAGCATTTTGCAAAGCCCCTGCTTTGAGTAATGCTTCTTCTGCTTGTTTTCTTGCCGTATTATCGGTGCCGATCAAGAGGTATCCGATAATTTCTTCGTTTTCGTCTCTTAAGGCAGTAACCGACACGATTGCCGGAAAGCGGCTGCCGTCTTTGCGAATATAAGTTAACTCGTAGATGTCTTCGATGCCGCGAGATGCCTTGAAAACCAAAGCTTCGAACCCGGGGGTGATGGGTGTTGAGCGCTCCAAACTTAACGATTTTGCACGAGAAATGAGCTCGAAAGGATCTGAGATATCTGCCGGCGTTTTTTTATTGACAACATCCTCCGCATCATAGCCGAGCATCGTTTCGGCTCCGACGTTAAAAATTTGGATGATTCCTTTTGCATCCGTTGCGATACTTGAAAAGTTTGCGCTGTTAAATATGGCATTTTGTAATGCCCCAGTAATTTTGTGAGTTTCCTGATGTTGTAAGCTTCTAATAATTATTGGCTTTACATCGCCAGATATTTTTGTTTTTGAGTCTGAGTTTTTTACCATTAATAGCCTCAATAGAATATAGTGCCCGATATGACGTCAATTAAAATCATATGAGTATTAGGCTATTTAAGTCCCTAAAACAAACTAAATAAAAACTATACAGGTTTATGTGCGATGTTTTTTCAAAAAACTTTCAAATTATGGACTTTGGAATTTAAGTCAGACTGATGAAAAAGAACCGGTCGATCATGCCCCAAAAAATCCCCCAGGCGCTGCCAAGAATAGCGCCGGCCATGATGTCTCGCGGATAGTGTGCGCCAACATAAATGCGGGTGACTCCAACAAGAAGGGCAATCGCATATAATCCGAGTGCAGCTAGCCAGGGAAGTTGCAAACCCTGGACCAATAAGACGGCTGTAAAAAATACCTGACTCGTATGACCACTGGGAAAGGATCTTCCAATGGCTTTTCCGCCAACAATGCGGGTTTGCGTTAATCTGACAAAGGGTCGCGAACGATAGACGATCAATTTCAAGAGCTCAACCACCAGCCACAAAGTTAGTGACCCCAGCATGAGTTTGTAAGATAATATTTGTTTACCAGTAAAAAATAAAATGATAGCAAACCCTAGCGTGGTGAGTGCATGGCCGAGTTGGGTAAAGGCAAACATTGTGCGGTCCAGCCATAATGGACGAGGTCCACGAACGTTTAACAACAAGAAAAACCATGTATCCAGACGTTGACCTGCAGTCAAAATCAGAGAAATAGCCAGAATGCAAAACCCAATAAGCATTACAGCAAAAATTTTATGTTTGAGTAGACCATTCCAAAAGTAATTTCTTATATGAGATGGCAATATAAGGATAATTACCAATAAACTCAAGGTAATAATTGACAAACGGAAAATGGATTTATTATTTTTAATCCAAAGAATAAATCCCTTGGGCTTTGTATCACCAGTAAATAGCGGCGGCTTACTCATTACTGTTATTACTCAATTTCTCTTCTGCACTGTTGGGGGGAATTAACACTGATGGATTTATTATCACTGTTAAAGCATGGTGCAAGACTTCTATGGTTACCTGACCAGTTCCAAGCATAATTCCATCTGCCATCACACTCATCGCAGGGTTTGTATCAATCACAAGCTTCCGCACCCTCAAATGTTTAATGCGCGAATCTTCTGGTCTATCCATGCCGATCCCAAAAAAAATGTGTTTTATAAGTTCCAACTTGGTCAAGTCAGCCATATGAATCACATCCAAAAAACCATCCCGAAAAGATTTTGCCGGGCACACTTGATAATGGAAACCCATAAATGGCATATTGGTGACCAACACGACATACCCAAAATCATGTATTTTTTTCTTTTGATCTATAAAAAGGCTTATCTCTGCCGGTGGAGAGGAGGATAAAGTTTTAAAGACTTCACCAATCTTGGATAAATCGCCATGTTGGATGTCATCTACTGTTGGAAATAAATCTGCCACTAAACCAATTGAAACACCTTCTAAAAAAGTTAATACGGTTTTTTCACAAGTTGCCTGTCCAAGGTCAACCTTGACACGCTTACCGGTTCGCAAAAGGGCAATGGCTGCGGGAATGTCATCAGGTATGCCAAAACTTAATGGCACATTATTCTGTGTGCCAATTGGAATGACCCCAAGCGTGGCATTGGTGCCTGCAAGGATTCTCGCCACGGCTGAAATGGTGCCATCACCGCCGCAAACGATAAACAAGCGAAAACCTTTTTCAAGCGCCTGTTTCACCGCTCCTTCAAGGTCACAGCCTGGTTCGACCAGGAAGGTTTCCGGAACGATCCGTTGAGCTTGAAGTTCGTGAATGATATCCACAATTTCAATGGGATGCGCCCTGGCAGCGCCGGCACTCGGGTTGAAGAAAAGTTTTGCAGGCAAGAAGTGTTTGGTATGTTTACTTGAGATCATCAGTTTGCTTTCTATACCTGCGTAAATTCTTATTTATCATTTGATAATGATCAAGCGGATAAAAATCGTCTTACACAAAATGTAGGTAACCTTCATTCAATCACCTAAATTTTTTGGTGGTTAAATCATAAGGTCTTCAAAAAACGCCCTGGATACGGCCGCCTATATTTCCTCTCAGCAGTAATCCAGGGCGGAAAATACAACTTAACGGTTATACCCGTTTACGTCCAAGACCCAGCATACGCAATATTAAAATGAGTACTATTGCGCCCAAAAATGCGATCACAATGGATCCAAAGTTTATGCCGCTCATGCCTGGTCCAATATTGAATACAGCAGAAGCAAGCCATCCACCGAGTAAACCGCCGATCACGCCCACGATGATGTTTCCGAGCAATCCAAAGCCGCTACCACGCATGATTAATCCTGCCAACCATCCGGCGATCAAACCAACAACAATCCAGGATAGTAATCCCATTATGTTCTCCTTTTATAAATTTGACTATAATTCCAGACAGTTGACTGTCTGGGACTTCGCTTACTGACACCATATTGTCCCATTTGAAAATCACTGAGATTTCACTCAATTATTCATAATCGTCTAGATTAAGGTTGGCTTTCTGTTTTCGAAGGTTTTCTGCGCTCACCATTTTACCTGCAAACCATCCGATAAATGCACCTGTAGTAAGCCATACCAAGAAATTTAATAGTCTCATTTTTACTCCTTTTTGAACTCTATTTTCATCAGGTTTTATAAAGTTCTTTCGTTTTAGTGAAACAAAACCACCGGTTATTTTTACTTTACCAATTAAGACCGGTGGTTAATGCCTTGCAACCATTAAATAGAACCGGGAGGTGAAGTATGCGTTTGTTCAGTAACAGAAGTCTGTTGCGTTCCTGTGGGTGACTGAGTTCTGGTGGTCCGTCGTATACCAGGTGCAGATTGTTGGTTTGTATGGTTATCAACAATCGTTTGCCTGACACTCACTGGGCCTCGTGGACGATAGAAAATCACATACAAGATCCGTTCAATGCCCCAGGCAATTAGCAAATAGACGCCCATGGCCAGCAGGGATGAAAACTCAAACACCATATTGCCAGATGCCGGAGCGCCGGTTAAGGATAGAAACGGTGCAACGAAGAAATTGGAGATACCATAAATGAAGCTGGCGAAGTTATTTTCTGCATAGACGCCGATCAATCTGAAAATGAAGCGTAATGCGATTATTGCTTCAATTATTCCGAGGAAGAGCCAAATCAATTGCGTCGCTTTGAATGTAGCAATTCGCTGGGTACGTCCTTCTTCGTGTTGTGATGTTCTTGTTTCTCTAAAATCAGTCATTTAAAACCTCTTTTCAATTTGTATTATTGCGTCGATTAGCGGGTTTGGCGGGATGGTTTGAGCAGATATCCAAGAATCAAACCAAACACCAAGCCAAAAGAGATCACAACCCAGGGATATTTGCGAACACTGTGGTTGAGATCAAATGGGAGTTTTTCTGCAACCTCATGTGCCTTGGTGTTATATTGTTGCATTCCGTGGGTGACTTCTTTATTGATGGACGAGGCTGCTTTAGTAACATTTTCTTTGACGAGTCCTCTAAATTCATCATACTCAGATTTCAATTTTGAGACGCCATCTTCAACCATATTATCAACAGCATTTTTTACCTTTGTGCCATCTTTTTCCATTTTTGCTTCAAATTGTTTTTCGTTCATCTTAATTATTCCTTTTCTGGCTTTCGCCGATAGTTGATTCTGTGTCGAGATAAGATCGAAGCATCCAGGCCATTTTTTCATGCATCCGCATCACGCTTACCATCAGGTCTGAGGTGCCTTCATCTTCATACTCATCATTACATTTGCGGATGTCTTCATGCAGATAGCGGATGATTGTTTCATGATCCTCCAATAAATGCAGGGTATCTGGTACTTCGGGATGATGTTCTGCAAGGTTAGTGTGAGTTAAATACTCAGCAAAACTTCCCATTGCGACGCCACCCACCATTCGCACTCTTTCAGCGATTTCATCAGAGATATCGTTCAGTTGTTTGTATTGGGTATCATAGAGAATGTGAAGCTCAAAGAAATTTACCCCGTGAACATTCCAATGGGCATTTCGTGTCTTCAATGTCAGCACAGCCTCATTCGAAAGGATGCTATTGAGAATCTTAATGATCGGCAGCCTTACATCACTTTCCAGACCGATGTTAGGTTGGATGAGGATTGGCACGGTTGGTTCGTGGCCGTTGTTTCGGATCAGTCCCATGTAGCCTCCTGAATCTTTTTCTATGAGTGGTACAGTAACAGCTTACATGGTTGGTCATACCTAAGTCCCTAATACAAACTATAAAATGTCTAAATAACCGAACTAACCTATATGATTAAAAGTTGTCAAAATTTGTTTTTGGCTTTGAAATCAGGGCTAAAAAATCAACGCAAAGTAGAAAAGACCACAATGCGATGATCAAATTCCCCATCAAGGTAATTCCCTGTACAAGTGATGAGTGTAAGGTGAGAAAGGCCAGCAGTGAGTTTTTGTTCATCTGACCCAACTTTGGCACCGAAGACTCTATCTACGATTTCTGGGTCCTTTAATTCTGCCAGGGAATACTTTTTTACTTCATCCACAACAAAATAAATAGCAGTATCTGTTTTATTTACTTTAATGATTATCAGGTCTCCGGGTTTAAGTCTTCTAATGCGAGCAAAAGTCTCGGGTTGGCCGAGTAGACCATTGACATGTCCAGCCATGGTGGCAGTTCCGGGCTCACCAGGGATTGCGCTGCCGCGATACCAAAATGCTGAAGACCAGTTTGGATCACCGTAAAGACCTTTCGGCGCATCCATATCATTGTTAATTGTCAGACCGACGCCAAGGATGGGGGCATCCACTTCAAGAATCGGGATCAAGATTTTGAGCGGCAATGGTACCGGCCCTGCATGCAGGTCAAGCGTGGGATCATAATCTATCCCCAGAATTGAAGGCATTGGCGTTGCCGTTGGCGAAAGCGAGGAGGTTAGACGATCGGGGGTTTTTGCCTCGCGCGCTAGTTGCTTTGCAACATCGCCAGACTCTTGCATAGCTTGTTTTTGGATACTTGAATGAGACGCAGAAAGAATTTCATCCTCCTTCCACGTCTCACTTTGAACAATACTTATGATTAAGGAAATGGTTAGCAGCAAAATCACGAGAAATAATTGTCTTCGAAAATAGAAAAGTTTATCAATCAATCTCGGTTTTGCGCTATCATTTTGATCCATTGTTGCGTTGGATTTTTCTGGTTAGATAGAAAAGAATCACAACACACAGGGCACTAAAACCTAAAATCAACCATAAGGTTCCATCGCTATTAAGAGGAGCGCCGCCTGTACTGGGAACACCAGCTCTGCTTGAAATTGCTGTGGCTGTGAGGGCTGTTTGTGTGCCAACATAGGCTTCAGTTGAACCGCTTTCGGGTTGTGGGTTGTCGGGGAGGACTGCAGCAGCAGGAGCTGAGTTGCAAGGCGGCATGCTTATGGTGTTATTGTCGGTGGTTACAGCACCGTTAAGCGACAATATTCTGCCGCTTACATTGGCCCCTGAAACAACTGTGATATCTCCTGAAGCAATCAGGGTTCCGATAAATGACGATCCTGATGCAATGGTTGCATCTCTGGCGACCTGCCAGAAAACGTTACATGCCTGTGCATTTCCAGCCATTACGACAGCACCACTGAAGGTGAAATCAGTTGAAATTTGAAAAACCCAGACATCCGAATAATCACCAGTCAGCGTGAGCGTTCCAGAAAATGCGGGGCTGGATGCATCTGTCCAGACACCTGGTAAAGGGCTAGTCGCCATGCTCCAAGTGCCATCAGAACCCTGACCAGCCAGGTTATTAAAAGCTCCTAATGCGTCACTTTGCGCGTTTGCCGCATTCGTTGCAGGACCTAAATCTGTTGAGCCGCCCACAGAATATGGACCGGTTAAGGTAATGCCTGGGCTAATTCCTAAACTCCCGCCTAAAGTAGTCATATTTGCACTGGAAGCCGATACACCTGCTAATAACGAGTAGTCTCCAGCCGCTCCCAGGCCGGGTGCACTGGCAGCACTATAGGGTCTGGCAATGACGCCAGAATAAGTAAATCCTGCTGCAGCAATGAGCAGAATCAGTACGATTGAAATGGTTAGAACTTTATTTGTTTTCATTTCTTCCATCCTTTTTGATTTGATATACAAGTAAGTGGTTGGATGTTGAGCAAGGTTTCATGCACGTTCAGGTCTGTTGCGGTTGAGGTTGACCCTATAATGATTGTTCCCTCAATACCCTTTGATGATGTGAATGAGTCACTGATAAAGTTTCTTGTCTTGATCATGGCAATTGAATCAGTATTCGATTTCAAGACAATATTTGTTGCATTTTCCTGGAGCATAAAGCTTGTTTCCAGTTTTTTTTTTGATTTGTCACCTTTGTTGTCCAGTCGTCAATCCACCAGGCATTGTTCAGGCAACCATTTTGCTTTGTATTTGTTTTTAGTAACGTCATTTTGCAATCCGATTTATGATCTGGATTCCTTGTGAAGAAATTTCTTTTCCCATAATTGCTTTGTTCGTAGGGTTGAATGGGGAATCGGGCAGGCAAAAATCCGGGTCAAAAATACACTCCTTTCTTCAGGGGAATAGATTCAATACCATATTAGGTGATGATGGCTGTTAATGTCCCAAACACGAACACAATAAAAACTCAATATAGTATTTTTTTAGATGAATTATTGATTTGAATGAAAGTCTGGAATTAAGCGGGATTTTTTATTCGCAACTTGCAAAAAATATAGGAATATTATTGTTTTCTTTGAGGACATATATCGGAAGGGATGGGTATTATGTTGAAATCAACCCATCTTATTTGAAAAGAGGAAAAATGAAAAAAGTATTTACCGGGTTACTCGTAATTGTTTTTGTGTTGGGTATGGTTATGTTGAACGTACCCCAGGCTGCAAAAGCGGCTCCCAATTCAGCTTTGGCACCAGGAGATTGGATCGTCCCCTTACCTGTAATTGGTACTGAGGTTTCAGTCACTTCAGTTGGGGCTCCTCCCTATCTTCAATTGATCACAGATGGAATCAAGACCACGGCACCAGCCCTTATCTGCCATGAATTCAGAGGTGCAGGCTTTGATTGGGTTGGAGAGATCAGACAATTGGTTGATAAGACATGGGTTAAGGTTAAGACCACAACAGAATTAGCTCCGGCACCTTCTGAAGGAATTTTTCATGCATGTGCACAAACATATTATGCTGGAACCTATGCATTGTTTGCTTACTATCATGTGCCCACGGAAGATGATCTTGTAGAAGAAGTCGCTATGGTCGAAAAACCTGGCTTGTGGAACAGGGGAAATGAAGTTTCTGTTGATTTTGTCATGTACCCCAGACCTTCATGGCTTGATAGCTACTCGAATGGTGTTGTTGTCACCAGCTATGGTGAAATCTGCCATCCATTTTCTTCAGGAAGTGCTACCATGATCGTCGAAATTCGCCAATTGAAAGATGGCCTATGGGCCAGACTTCCAACTACCTTAAGAGTTATTCCAGAAGTAGATGGTGTTAACTCGGCTTGCGCGATCGCTCCAGGAGCGGGAACCTATACACTCTTTGGATATGTAACTAAATAGCAACACAATAATCCAAACGTTTTTAACAAAAAAGCTACCCTCATCAATTAATCGAGGGTAGCTTTTTATTTTCATTTTATATTATGGTGGAACTCACAGATAAGGTTACAAGAAAAATCGTTGCCTGTGTTATTGCGCTTGAATGGTTCACAACAACAGAAGAGCACATCGATGAATTAGTAGATCTTTTTTGAGTGCAGGTTGTAACCCATGCCGGATACAGTTTCTAGCAGTTCGTTATAATCTCCCAGCTTTTTGCGTAAACGTCCGAGGTAGGTATGAAGGTAATGGTTTGAGCCCCGATATTCGGGCCCCCACACGCGCACCAGTAATTCATCATGGGTCACGATTCCATCCATACTACTGGCTAATTCTGAAAGAATTGAATATTCAGTTCTGGTAAGGTGAAGATCTTCTTCGCCAACGAAAACTCTGCGAGCTTCAAGATCGATAATCAGGTCACCAATTTGAATTCGATTGTCGCTCGTTTTTGCGGAGATGTATGTGCGCCGTAGAAATGCTCTAACCCTGGCAAGCAGTTCTTCATGTCCAAAGGGTTTTGTCACATAATCATCTGCGCCGGCATCCAGGGCTGCGACTTTGAGATCTTCTTCGAGGCGTGCACTCAAAATAATAATCGGCACATCTGAGCGTGCCCTGATCCAGGCGCATACATCCACTCCAGACAGCCCCGGGATGACAAGGTCAAGCAGCACAAGATCAACAGGGATTTCTTGAAATAGTGAAATGGCTGTATGGCTGTCTTCAGCTTCGCTGACTGTGTATCCGCGTTTGACAAGGTTCACTCTGACGAGTTTGCGGATATTTGGATCATCTTCTACTATTAGTATGTTTCCCATAGTTTGATACCCCGTTTCTTAGTTCATCACTGGATTTTTTGGTAAATTGAGAGGCAAAGTAAAAGAAATCGATGCTCCAATGACCGTTTTCTTTTTAACCCAAATTCGGCCTCCATGAGCTTCCACCAGGCCTTTGCAGATGGCCAATCCCAATCCTGCTCCTTGCAAATATTTCTGTTCTGAATTTGTTCCGCGTTTAAATGCTTTAAACACTTTTTTGATATCACTTGGTGAAATACCAGGTCCTTGATCACTAACATTGATCCGCAAAAAAGAACCATGGATACAGGCAGTAATGCTAATCATCGTCCCTTTTGGTGCATAAATTGACGAATTTTTTACCAGATTGACGATGACTTGTGCTATTCTTTTTGCGTCAACACAAAGCGTCGGCAAATTAGCGGGAATATTATTTTCCAGGATATGCCCCATGGTCAATATCTTAATTTGTGGTTCAGCATCTTCCATGATTTCGTAAATCGAGTGTGGTTCAAGCGTAATCGGCAGCATTCCTGCTTCAAGACGAGAAAGATCCAATAAATGGTCTATTAGTTCTTGCAGGCGTATAGTTTCTAGATTAATTGTTTGAATGAATTCGCGTTGTTCTTGAGGATTCCAAATGACATCATCAGCTAATAGTGTGGTTGCAAAACCCTTTATGGATGTTAAAGGTGTGCGCAGTTCATGCGAGATCATCGCCAGGAACTCGGTCTTTATTTCATTAGCTCGTTCTGCTTCAATTTGTGAATCTTCTGCGTCTTCAAGCAAATGGAGGTTGAAGAGGGTAATTGTCGTTTGGTCAATCAATATTTTTAGGTGTCGTAATTCGATGTGATCAAAATTCTGTTCTTTTGGAAAATATACCAACAGGCAGCCCAACCAGGTTCCCAAGGCAATCAAGGGAAAGGCCATTATCATTTTTATGTGTTCTTCTTGTAATAAATCTCGCACAGCGGGAGATAATCGTGGGTCTTCATTTACATTTGAAATAATTACTATTTGATTCGCTTGTAATAGTTTCAGAAATGACAAATCCTCATATAAACTAAATTCATTAGTCCAAGGATGAAGACTTTGACTGGATTGCCAGGCTGCTGTAAACTCAACGCCACGATCTATGCCAAGTTTCGGATCATCAAAAAAGATCAAAGCGCTGCGATTTGCATCTTGAAATTCGTGAGCAGACATAAGCGTTTTTAAAACAGCTTCAGGTTTTCTTACAAGACTCATTTTATGGCTTAAATCAAATTGCTCACGAGAACGATCCAAAGTTTTTCGCAGTTTAAGTTCTATTTGTTTTTGATCAGTGGTGTCTTCAGCAATATGGAAATGACAACAAGGCTTACCTTTGGCATCATCGATGATAAATGCCCTGCTATGTATCCAGCGTATTGTGCCATCGGGGCGAATTATTCGATAAATTTGACTGATCGGTTTGTGACTGACATGAGGTTTTGAAACCAAAACCTGTACGCGATCTTCAGGATGAACACTTTCTAGCATCGCAGATGGATCATCGAGCATCCCTTGAATGGAGCGACCCCAAACTGTTTCAAAAGCAGGGCTAATATACAAGATTTGGTTCGTTTCGATATCTTGCAGCCAAATGACTTGAACAATATTCTCAGTAATCTGCCGCAAGAGACCATTGTTGTTTACTACGGCTCGAATATCCAAAAAATCAAATATTTTCTGGCTGCTTATTTGGGGATGAATTCTGTTTTTTTTGGGTGTTGATGAATTACCTAATTCGTCATTTAATACGAACGTGGATGGTTTTATACCCAATTGTGCTAACTGTTGAGTAACCCATTTTGAAAATTCTAGTGCCAGAAATTTTTTTTCTTCAAGCCCAGCTTTACTAAAGCGAGTTTTTAATTCCATGAACTGGTTTTCGAAAAGTGTGTCCCTATGATTCATAGGTCCCTTTCTTTAGAACCAGGCACATCCAAATTAGCAATGAGTTTAAATCACAAAGTGAGGGTGCGGCTGGGTAACTTCATAATGCTATTCAATATGAAGTAATCTCAATATATTAATTTAACCAATAAATCCTCTACTTTCTACCAATAAAGTATTACTCCCTATATTCTTTATAACACGTTACCACATTGAAAAGATAGCCAAAAAATAAAAATACTGTTGGTGTAACATTCTTTCTGTAAAATGCTGAACCTTAACAAAAGCGGTGAGTCAGAAGTATCCTTAAGGTGACTAAACCAAAAAAGGAGAACAAAATGACTCACCAAAATGATTATACCTTTGCAG
>Ga0180732_1000073_pt1 | contig 106898 bp, 147 predicted proteins | sample KR11_01MetaG_FD_148674 | JGI IMG/M metagenome (GOLD analysis project Ga0180732, IMG submission 148674) | Groundwater microbial communities from the Olkiluoto Island deep subsurface site, Finland - KR11_0.1 MetaG | ecosystem: Environmental > Aquatic > Deep subsurface > Groundwater | place... | reverse complement strand
GATTTGGATCTATCTTTGTAATGTTATGAACTGTAACTTTATCTCCGAATACAGATATGCATAATCCATCTGCTACTTTCATGCATAATCCGCCAGATGGAATTTGATAAGGTCTATTCAGTGGAATATCTGCTATTGATGTTTCTGTTTCCGTATCAGTTGGATCAGCTACAGGACTTGGTAAAATTGGTCTAACTATAGGTATTTCTCCCGGCCAACCACCATCTCCAACAACCATTGCAATTTTAGTAAAACTGATTGTGTAATCATTTGTATTGTAATTTCCTAACGTATCATTGCATCTAACGTAATATGCGTATGTTCCAGCCACAATTGTATCGACTGGCCACGAGTGACTCGTGCTTGACAGTGTTGAGTGAGACATTGATGAATATGATACTCCTGATGATGTTGCATAACGGCAAACTGCTGCTTCGTTTGTTGTTAATGAAACTGTTGCTGAGGTTGAATATATTGATCCTGACGGACTACCAGCTGAACGAACTGGTGGTATTGCTTCTTGTATTGTTATTGTATGTTCTGATCCTAGTTTTAATGTTACATTTAATGTTGTTCCTGTTTGTGTAAAATTACAATCTGTATTTGCTTCATCACATAATATAGAATCTCTATAAACATCATATGTAGCTAATTCTGGCATATTTAATAACAATTCATGCGTTCCGTCTCCATCCAATATCATTTCAGTACTGTTAAGCCTATCTAATGAAAATGTTGTTGAAAGAAGTTTTACACCGTCTGGCATTCTAGATGATATCATAGGTATATCAGTCGAATAATTAAATTCAACATAATTTGGATAGTTGGGCCCATCTATTAGGCTGGGGTAATTTCCTACAAAATGTAAATTAATTGAATACCAGCTTTTACCAGCCATATTATAATTGACATTAGAATAATTTTTGTGCAACAATTGATAATCATATGTTATTGGAAGGATTTCAAGTGGAGTTATATCTGTTCCACCGTATCTTAAACGAATAGTTTTTAATATTCCACCCGTTGTTCTATAATAATTGTGAATAGACATGTCTTTTATTGTTCCATTCAGATAATCTGGTAGATTATCAATATATGCCGCTATCCAGGCACCGCAATGAAAAGATATATCGCTATTAATATATTTATCAAAGTGCATTGTTTTAGCATCTGTTCCTGTAACTTGTCCATGAACACCAACAAGATCAGGTCTGATATAATATACGATTTTGTTTGTAAAATTTATACCATAATCATAATAAGAATACATGTTAAATGAATTAGTTATGTTATTTCCCTGTGAATCGGTTATATTTACTCTAATTGAATATATGCCTGATCTAGATGGTGTAAAATTTCCATATATTTCTGATGTGGTATTTGAATAATTAAGTAGTGTCACTGGAATAATTGATATATTTTTTATAGTAAAAGCTGCTTGTGTGGTTTGATTTGAAAAACGAATCGAGATATTATATGATGTAATTGTACCAGTATCGGTTCTCAGTTGAGAATGAAGTGTCATAAATGATGTATTTTTATTTTCATATAAAACATTATTTTGTGCAATTACATTTGATGATGTTTCATAAATATCACTGCCAAGGTTTTTTGATATTAAATTTCCTGAAACAATGGTGTCTATCGCTCCAGTAAGATATATACCATTATTTTTATTGGAGCTTATTGTGCTGTTTATTATACTTACGTTAGACGAACTCGAGACATAAATACCACTGTTAATATTTGAATTTGCAGATATATTATTAAGTGTCACATTGGTAGATGAAATAATATATATCCCATTATTAATGTTCGAATCAGAAGTCGTGTTTATAAGTGTAATGTTTGTAGAATTTACAATTATAATTCCATTTTTGTTTATTGTCATGATTAAATTACTAACAGTGATATTATTACAGGAAACTAGAACAACTAATCCTGCATTTGTTATATCATTTATCTCAGCATTGTTAATACCATTGTAATAATAAACTGGTTTTCCGTCTATTGTGTTTGTTATATCTATAATATTATTATATCTTGCTATAGTCGTTGGACTCTGCCTTGCAAATTCGGGTCCATATGCATTATTTATTATGGTGTTATTTGCAACTATGTTACCTGTACCCATGTATGTATCGAGCATCACTGTATTATTTATAAAAGTATTGTTGGTTATATTAGAATTTGAAGGATTATATATGGCCACAGCACTTCCAATAAATGTATTATTATGTATTGTTGACGTTATTGCTGTTCCAAATGCCATATTATTTGAGTTAAAAGTATTATTTATTATGTGATTGTTTGTTGCTGAAGACATAGCTTGTATATCATATCCAAGAGAGGTCATTGTATTATTTATTATATAAGTCATGTTGGTATATGACATTATATAAAACGAATTGGTGAAATTTGTAATAATACAATTTTTAATTGTATTATTCATTTGGTTATTAATATGAAAAGCATGAATCTTGTTTCCAAGACCGTCAATCGCATTTCCCTGACAATCGAATATCACATTTGAAAAATTAAGCGGACTATCAATACATATTCCAGAATAATCGAATATACTAGCATTCAAATACGTTACATTATATGTAACATTATTAATCGCGTTTGTACAATCATCACAACTTCCACAATAAAGTGCTCCTAAACTGTAATTATAAGCAAATCCACTCATAGAAAGCATTACAAATATCAATAAGACAAATAACATCAACTTCTTCATAGATTATATTATTCAAAGATGGTATAAAAACATAATGGCGCCAACGGCAGGATTTGAACCTGCGGGTCCCAGAGGGACATCCGCTCTCAAGGCGGACGCATTAAACCGAGCTCTGCTACGTTGGCTTAGTCTATTGATTGTCGTAGTTATTTAAGAATTTAAGGTTTTCTGTATAAATAATAATATGGGAGAAGATAGAAAATATGGAATATTTGCTGTAAAAGAATGGAAAGAAGAAAATAGAACAAAAAGACAAGTGATTAACAGTGGCGAAATAAACCGTGAAGAATATGAAAACTTAAAATTATCTGGTGATCAGCCAAATAATAGTCTAATTTCAAAAGACTTTGAAATAAAATATCGTGCATTTGAATTCGAAGGAACCATTGAAAGACCAAAAGTTAGTATAGAATCTATGATAAAAATATCACTCGAATATTTTATTTCTAGCAAATCTATTCTAGCAGGTTAGGAACTCCGTCTTCTATTGGAAATCTTTTTTTACATTCTATGCAGACAACCGATTCTCCACGCTCTTTCAATCTACTATTACATTTAGGGCAAGATATCAAATCTAATATTTCTTCCGATAGCGACATATAACCACATCTAATAAATTATTCAAAAATTCAATATGGATAGAAATTAGTCTTTTCCTGCTAATTTCTTTTTCTTAACATATTGCCATATTTTTTTTGTCATTTCAGATGGAGCCAATTTCCCAGTTCCGAATACTTTCTCCAATGAATCCGTACATCCTTTAAAGCAAATGTTATATCCACCGAATGCTTTTTTCTTTTTCTTAAGTATAGCCATAAATTAAATTGGTAAGAAGTTGCTTATAAAGGTTTTAGATACAGGTCTTTCCATTCCAGGCATTTTCTCCACAGTCACATATTTTTACTTCATGACTATTTTCAGGCGAGCATCCACATGCCCCAATTAAATCCATTCTTGGGAAATCTGAAGAACTTTTACAGCATAAAGATATTGTAACTATTCCACCTGATTCTATACATTTTAGGCATTGTTCAGAAGTACATTCTCCGGAAGATATATAGAATGGATAAAATAAAAATATAACTAAAATTATAAAAAGAATAATTGTTGAAATTACAATAATTTTATTCTTTCTCATCTCTTATCAACAACTTTAATTAGATGCCAGCCGAATTGTGTTCTCACTGGTTTAATAGTTGTCTGTCCTTTCTCAAGCTCGAAAGCTGCTTTTTCAAATTCTCTAACCATTTGACCACGTCCAAACCAACCAAGATCTCCACCACGTTTAGCAGATGGACAGGTTGATTTTAATTGAGCCATTTTTTCAAAATTTGCACCTTTATTTATTTCTTTCAGAATATCATTTGCTTCCTGTTCTGTTTTAACCAGTATATGACATGCATGCACGTGAGTTACCATATAAACACCTCTAATAAGAATTGATTTTTGCCATATTTGAAATTATGCTTTCTTTACTTTTATTAATAAATTTTAGATAGAACAATTATAAAAAAATAAAAAAAGAGAAGTTATCTTCTCTTGGCTGTTTTTTTCTTTGTAGTCTTTCTTTTAATTATTTTCTTTATAATTTTTTTCTTAACTATTTTCTTTTTTCTAAACATTTTTTTCACCTCAAAAATATTTTTCACTAATTAGAATTAGTCTTTATCATATATAAAAGATTTTTAAAAAAATTAAAATTTTTATTTTTTAACTTTCAGTATTCTATCTGTCTTTACTGCTATTCCTTTCTTTTCTCTAATCATATCATCAGATGTCATCAAAGCTGTACCGAAACCAATCAACTCACCTGCTAAAGAAAACATACCAATAATATCTTCTTTCTCTATTCCTTCTGTAACTTTTACAACACCAGCTACGTATAATGGTGAACCATTACATACGTTTACTATCGCACCATCACCAACAATAACACTTCCCATATCATTACCTAATAATTCTAATGGTTGTATTATTTCTCTGATTATATTTTCATCGGAAGAAGCCATTGCATCAGATAAATCTTGTAATGTTACACACTGATCTTCTGTAAATTGCCCTGATTTAGTTCTACGCAATTCTAATAATTGCGAACCAACATTTAATTTCCATCCAATCTGCTCAGCCAACCGTCTGATATATGTTCCAGCCTGACAACCAACTTTAATAAGAATATACTGTCCTTGTATTTCGAGAACTTCAAGATAAAATATTTCTCTTTCACGTTCTCTACGAGCGACTGCTGATTTTTTAGGCGGTGTTTGCTTTATCTTTCCTATTAACTCATCGCACACTTTTCGTATTTCACTCTCTGCGACAAGCTTGTGTAAATATACAATACCAACATATTCTTTTTTTACTGTTAGAAGTATTGGCATTAATTTAGTCGTATCACCTAAAGCTATTAACAAAACACCAGATACATTTGGATCAAGAGTACCGCCATGCGAACATTTTTCAATACTAACTATTTGTTTCACATACGCATCTACAGTATGAGATGTTGGACCCTGTGGCTTATCTAAAATAATTAAACCTTTCTTAATATGTTCTTCGAGAGGACGTGCACCTGGATAACTTACATTAGCTGATGCCTCATCATCTTTAGTTAACCATTTTTTCATAAGAATAATCTGTGAACAGTGTTTAAATTATTTCTTTTTTACTGGGTTTGCTTGCTTTGCTGGTTTTGTTTTTTGTTTTGGAAGTTCTATTTCTAATTTCTTTATCAAACCAGATGATTTCCATGCGCTTTCTATCTCAGAATCTTCTCCAGATTTTAAATCAAATTTTTCAGAAATTGGTTCTAATTGAACAATGTTACATTTTCTTCTCTTAACTCTTGTTACTGATTTAGGACCAGTGATCATCACGAAGCTTTCATCTATGGGTGCAACTACTACACAATACTTGCCAGCTTCTCTTCCTGCGACTTTCAAACAAATTCTTCCTTTTTCAAGTATCATTTTTCTGACCTCTTCGTTTTCTTGTAGATTTTCAATACTTTCTCTGCAATCTTTGGAGATACGCCAACTTGAGTTACTTCTGGAATATTATTAACAGTGTTATTAGCATGATCTGATTTAGTACTCATAACCTTACCAACACTATATTCTCCTTTATGTTCTCTTATTCTGTAAGTATGGCCATCCATCACTACATCATGATATGGTGTACCTACTAAAGCACCAAGCTGAGTACGCACTGCCTCATTCATGCCCATCGCATATACATTTACATTAGTTATTGCTGTTGACGATGGTCTATCATCTTTTTTCTTTTTTGTAGGTTGTTGTTTAGGCGAACTCATTTTAACATAACTCCTTTAATCTTTATTCTCATGCATTTTGTGCACAATTCTGGAAATGGACGAGATGGTCTTCTCTGAACTTTTGTCAATTTCTTTATCTGAATCTTAGTATATCTACCACGATTTAATTTACAACCACAAATACCGCATGTAGGATGACCTGTTCTTTTCTCTTTGAAAACCCATTTATTTTTACCGCCAGGGGTTGTTATTTTTACTTTCAATTTGCTTCTTTGACTTCTTTTCATTTACATCACATCTAATACTTTTCTAAACATGAACGATAGAGGAACTGAAACAACTACATACCATAGGAACCAACCGAATGAAGTTCGGCCCATTATCTCAAATGGTAATGTAACTATTGTTCCTGGAAATGCTATTTTCAACCAAGGAAATATTAACACCACAAATACTAATGTTACCATCATAGGTTTGAATGTCATTTTCATTTGCTGATTTGACATTGCAAACATTTCTGTAGTCAATTTGCTTGTTTCTTCCTTGTCTGTTGTTTCTTTCATCTTTTTTTGCAATTCTTTAGTCTTGTCTCTTATCTCTTTTACCTTGCTTTGATTGACTAAATATTTATAAAATAATGTGATAATTAAAGTTATAAATGCAGCAATTATCAATTCCCCTACTGCTGCTGGCAGTGTTAATACTGGACTAAATATAAACGACAGCGCGCCATAGTATGCATCAATCATATTCATCACTCGGTTTTAACCTTTTTAAGTTTATCCAATATTCTTTCTACCACTTCATTCGGAAGTGCTTCTGGATTATCATTTACTATTTCTATAACCAAACCTTTATTTCTATAAAATTCCAACACAGGATTTGTACATCTATCATTTTCTTCCATTCTATGTTTTGTCATTTCTTCTGTTTCATCTGTACGTTGATAAAGTTCTCCTTCACATTTATCACATATTCCCGCTTTTTTTGGTGGTACACTAATTAGATTATAAACTGTTCCGCATTTTTTGCATGTTCTTCTGTTTGTAATTCTATCAAGAAGCATTTTTTCTGGAACATTAAGATTTATCACCGTATCTATATCAGTTATTTTTTCTAGATCTTTTGCCTGATCAAGAGTTCTTGGAAATCCGTCAAAAATAAAACCATTACTTGCTTCAGGTTTGTTTATTTCTTTTTTAAGAAGTTCCATAATGATATCATGAATTTCTTTAGCGCTCCAATCAGCTTTCTCGACAAATATCTTTGCACGTTTTCCAATTTCTGTTTCGTTTTTTATTTCTTGTCTAAGCAATTCTCCTGTTGATAAATGCAATATGTCCATTGCTTTTGATATTCTTGATGCATATGTTCCTTTTCCAGAACCAACTTGACCCATAATTATTAGTTTCATTTTTATTCACCCATGAACTTTCTTAGAGCAGGATTCATGTCTTCCATATGCTGAGAAGCGATTTGTTCGTATAATTGATAAACTATCATAACTGTAAGCAAAATACCTGTACCAGAACCTACGGCTGAGGTAAGATCTGCAAATCCTGCAAGGAATCCTACAAATGCACCGCCTAAAATTGTTAATGATGGTATATATCTGCTTAATACTTTTTCAACTATTCTTGGATCGTGTCTAAATCCCGGTATCATCATTGATGATTGTTTAAATTGATTTGCTACCGAATGCGCATCCATACCTGATGTCATAACCCAGAAAGATGAAAATATAGTTGAACCGACTATCATCATACTCATATATATCAATGATCTTGCAACATCTGTTCCAGTTAGTGGTGGCAAATTAAAGGTAACCATAATAATGTAACCAACTATTAATCCGACGATACCTCCCAACACTGACATTCTCAATGAATATTTCTTTATGAATTTTATTGCCAAGAATGCAAATGCCAGAGCAAGTACACCACCCATAACAGTAACAACTATCAGACTAACTGATGATGGAGCTGAAAGATATAACATCAAACCAGATGAAGGACTGCCCGTAGATAAATCATATTTTCCTAAAATTTCTATACCTCTTCCATAGAGGAGTCTTCCGACTAGTTGTATATTAGCTACAACTGCTGCAGTTAAAATAACTGGCATGTTAGAAGTGTAAATGAATTTCAATGGCCATTTTCTCGATCCAAACTTTCCAAACGGCATTGCAAATGACATTGGTATTTCTATCTTAACATCCTGCGCAAAGACTACTATCAAAAATACAACTATCGTTGCGATTAGTGGCATTAATGATATGAAAGCTTCCGCTGGCATACCTTGTCCTAAACTTGAAACAAAAATAGATAATATACCACCTGATGCTTCTTTTAGTGGTGGCGCGAAAATTCTAACAAATATTGTTTTAGAAACTCCCGCTGCAATAAATAATGATATACCAGATCCGAAACCCCATTTAGAACAAACTTCATCCATTAACATGATAATGAAACCGCCTGCTGCTAATTGGAATATAATAAGTATTGCTAACATTGCTCCGCCTGCTGCGGGCGGAATTGCTCCTGCCATAACATAGGCAGTTGCTTGAATGAAACAAAATGAAATAGCTAAAAGTTTCTGGGCTCCCATGAACTTTGCTTTTCCTTCTGGTTGCTGGATATTCCAAGGAATTATCTTTGAACCAACTAATAGTTGAAGTATAATAGAAGCTGTTACTATTGGACCGATGCCTAATGTAATTAGCGAACCGAATTTAGATCCAAAAACTATTTCGAGAAAATCAAATCTTGCAACTGCATCACCATCTATTCCCCAAATTGTTATAGAACCCAGTATGAAATATATTACAAGTATTAATAGCGTCCATTTTGCTTTGGTTTTAAAATTAAGTCTTGATTCGGGTTTTATTACTGTAGGAAACTTCTGAGAAATGGAAGCAAAATCAAACATTGCTTACCCCTCAATTGCTTTTCCGCCAGATGCTTCTATCTCCTGTTTTGCTTTTTCTGAAAATTTAGCTGCTTTAATCGTTAATGCTCTAGTTAATCTTCCGCCAGATAAAACTTTTTGAAAATTGTAATCTGCTAAATTAATTTCCTTCAGACCAAGTTTTCTTGTAAGTCTATCTATATCTCTTACATTTATTGAATTTATTTTATAAATTCTCTGAATTTTCTGAGGAATCTTAAATCCAAACTTATGACCCTGTCTTTTATGAAGACTAACTCCTTTTTGTGCTGGATTAAATCTTGTTACTAAAGATTTCTTATGTTTCATCAATCCCGCTCTACCACGTCCTCCTCTAGAACCAGCGCCTCTCCATTTCTTTTTAGCGCCGTGATAAGTATGAAGTCCTCTTCTCTTTGTTCCTTTTTTTACTCTTCGTACAACCATTAAATCATCCTCTTAAGTAATTCATTTATTTTTTCTCCTCTATAGCCAACTTCACCTTTAGGGAAATGTTGTTTTATCGAATGTTTGAAACCTTTAGATGGTGGTGTAAGTCTAAATAATGGAACGACGTCTTTTGGCGCAATGCCTGTCGATTTAAGTGCATCGAATACTCTCTTTGCATCTTCTTCTGTAAGTCTTTTGTTTCCAGGTTTTCTGCCTCTTTTCTCTACAAGAAGTTTAAGAACATCATCGCTAATCTCTCCCCAGGTAATATAATCTTTTACTTTTCTAAGCATTCCTAACATTGCTGGATTCTCTGGAGAAATTACACAGTGCATTTTTCTATGAAGTCTGAGCATGTTTAACGTATCTGTGATTTCATATCTTAATCCAACTAATCCTCTTATTCTTATTACTACATACATTTATTCCACCCTTCCCATTTTGCAACCTGTTGCCTTTTCATAATCTTCTCTTATTCTGAATCTATTTAATTTAGTGAAAGCATCAATAATCGCTTTAATTGTATTATATCTCGTCGCCGTTTGTCCTCTTGATTTGCACCAGATATCTTTTATTCCAGCCAATTTCATTATTTTCTTCGATTCGTCATTAACGCATAATCCAATTCCTTTTGGTGCTGGTATCAATTCAATATGAACAGATCCGCATCTTCCAATTGTTTTTACTGGAATTGAATGATGCGCACTACAATTGCATTCCCATGACCCACATCCTCTTCTTACTGGAATTAAATTAAGTTTAGCTTGATTAAGTGCTTTGTTAATAGCTTCTCTTTGTTTTCCTGCTGGTCCTGCTGCCATTCCTGCACCCACATAACCATTACCATTACCAACAACTACAAGAGCTGATGCTGTAAATCTTCTACCACTTTTATGCATTCTTGTTGTTCTTCTTGTCGCCGTTCTTTTAATTCCACCACCTTTTCCTGTGGTTCCCCCTACTAAAATAATTTCATTTTGTAAATTTGGAAGTAGAATATCAACTATCTGAGATTCGCCAATCTTTAAACCTTTTTCAAATATTTCATCTATGCTAGTTATTTTTCCTTCAACGACTTTTTTACCAAGAGCTGTCTTAGGAACCCACCCGCCTTGCATTGCTATCTTTACTTCTGTTGGAACTATAGCTTCTGGCGGAAGCTTAACTTCTTCTGAATCATCTTTTTCCGAAACAATCGTTGCCAAATCATTTTCATTAACAACTACTGCTTCCGAATCGTCTACTTCAGTGTCTTCAGGAAGACCTAAATCTATTTCTTCTACTTCTTCTTCAGGTACTTCTTCAACAATTTCTTCAATTTTTTCTTTCTTAGTCATCATAATCATCCAAGTATTTTCTTCTTAACTTCTTCGAAATTTTCTGTAATTTTATTTGCACCCATTATATGTTTTCCAGTAAGTCTATCTTCTTTAGGAAGCATCTCCTCATCATGAGGAATATCTATTCCTGAATCAATCACGCCTTTCAATGCTGCATATATTCTTGAACCTTTTGTTGAATTCTGCAAACCGATGTCTAATATTGCTTCATTGACATTAAGTCTTTTTGCTTTTCTTCCAGCCAATAAACCAGTTAAATATGCTGCAGGAACGTTACCAAGTGAATGTACCCATCCGTGTTTTTTAATTTCTTTTGATGTTACTGTAACGACCGTTCGGTCCCCAATGATATCAAAATTAACAAACTGTATAGCTATATTCGAAAGAGATTTTCTTATGACTACTCTAGTCTTTCCAGATTTAACAAGACCAAGTCTTCTTTTGAAATCTGTTTTTTGTAGTCTTCTCCTTCTATGTTGTATTATGAACATTTATTTTACCTCTTTCAAAATTTTATTTTCTTTTAAGTACATCGTTAAGTGCGCTCTACTTCTGAACATACCACCTTTAACAAGTTTATACATTATCCTATAATTATTAACTTTCATCTGTCCTTTTTCTCTCATTTCTTTAATCATTTCTCTTTGCGGTCTTATCTTTTTGAACCATTCTGCTTTTTTTGACTGCCTTCCACCCTTTGCACCTTTTACACTACCTCTTCTCTGTTGTTTTTTTGCTATATTCTTTGCAGCTTTTTTCATTGGTATTTTTACAATTATACCATCTTTAATGAATCCTCTTACATCAGATCTTGTTATAGCTTGAACTACCTTTTTATTTGTAGGATCAATCCATACTCTCTGCGGACTACATTTCATAATTTTTGCCGCAATCTTCTTTTGTTTATTTGTCAAAACGACACCTCTGTCATTCGTGGTTCAAGTATTATTCCGAATTCGTTGAAAAATGAATTACAATGTGGGCATATGTATACTTTATTGTCTTTCTTCCACGAACTACCCACTGTACCACAACTCGGACAGTTTTTTTCACCGATGAATATAAACATTATTTTACGCCTCTTAATTCTATTTTCTTAGGATTTAAAATTCTTATTTTCATTTCTTCTGCCTTCTTCTGTATGTCTACTTTTTTTCTATTACCAACTGTTGTAGCAATTCTTACGCATTGTTTTTCTGAATTCAATCCATTCATATCGTTTAAATTTGAAACTAGTATTTCTTCCAATCCAGATGGATGCATAAATCTAACTGCCTTAGGACTTCCATAACCAGGATGTGGTAAGAAACCTCTACTCTTTACATGTCTTCTCAATTTACATTTTCTTCCTCTTGGTTTTCTCCACATGAAACCAAGTTTAGCATGAATCTTAGCATTCTGTCTGTTAAATGGTGGTTTTACTTTTTTCTTTGCTTTTCTTAATTTTAGTAAATTCATAATTACCCTCTCGAAGATAGGAATATTCCATCTTGGAAAACTCTTCTATCACGATCTTTTATTTTTGTCGCTGTTTCTAAGTTTGCGCATGTTTGCCCAACTTCTTCTACATTTACGCCAGTAACTATAACATCATCACCCTTTATTTCGACATTTGTATCACCGATTATTTTTGATTTTCTCAAAGCTTTTCCACCTAGGAAATTTCCAATAATAATTACTTTTCCATCTAGTTTAACTGTGAATGGAAAGTGCATGTAAACTATTTTCATTGTGTATTTGTAACCATCTGTTACGCCGACAGACATATTTTTCAAATATGCTACTATTGTACCAATCATTGCTTTTATTTTTCTTTTATCTGAATCTGTTGACACTTTAACTTCTTTATCAGTTTTTACAATCTTTATTTTATTCGTAAACACAGGATTAGCAAAATTCTTTTCTAATTTTCCTTTCTTACCAGTTACAGTGATTTCAAAATTATTAATTTCTACATTCACGCCCTCTGGTATTTGAAATGTTTTTTCCATAATAATCACTTAATATATAAATGCTAACAACTTTCCTCCAATATTTAATTTCTTTGCTTCTGTAAATGGCAATATGCCCTTTGATGTTGATACTATAAGCATACCTACTCCAGATGATGGAAGAAATCTTCTTTCAAATCTTTCATAACCGTCTGCCTTTACTGAAAATCTTGGTTTTATTACGCCACATTTATTTATTTTTCCAAACAATTCGATTTTAAACATGTTTCCTTTTCTGTTCTCAACCAATTCGAAATTTCCTATATACTCATTTTTTTGAAGTATTATTAATATTTCTTTTGCTAGCTTTGAAGCTGGAGTAATTGTTTCTTTCTTTCCAACGTGATCGGCATTTCTCAACGACGATAATACGTCCGCTAATATGTCATGTCTCATTCATTTCACCTACTTAAATTTCTTGAAGCCAAGGTCCTTTGCAACTTCTCTAAAGCATTGTCTGCAGTAAAAAAGATCATACTTTCGGATAAGTCCTCTTCTTTTTCCACATATTCTACATTCTCTTGAACCCTTTCCAAACTTTCTTACTATTTTAATTCTCTTCATTCTATCTTTACTCCGAATGATTTAATCAACCAGTCTTTTGCTTCTTCTGGTTTAATAACATGATTTGAACCTATTGTTGATGATAATTTTTTTCTTGAAACTCTATATCCTCTTCTTTCTAAAGTAACACAGACATCCATTCCATATATTCCAATTTCAGGTTCGTATTTTACACCTGGTATATCTATGTGTTCTTTTATACCGAATGCAAAGTTTCCTTGTCTATCGAAACTTTTTCCTAATATAGTATTTTCAACAGCTTCAAATGCTTTCTTTAAAAATGCAATTGCATCATTTCTTCTTAAAGTTACTTTGCATCCAATTGCTTTTCCTTTTGGCATACCAAATGTTGTTCTACTATCAGTTGATGTTACCACAACTTTCTTTCCAGTAAGTGTAGTCATTAATTTATTTGCTTTATCTAGCTTATCACCAGCTTCACCACAACCTATGTTTATTGTAACTTTTGCAATTCTGATATCTCTCATTGTATTCATAATTATCACTCAATTTTCACCGCTGATTTATCTTTACCAATCATTACAATATTTGAAATCGGTGACTCGAATTTTTCATTTTCGCGTTCAAGCCACACTCTTTTATTAACATGATCTATATCCTGTATCTTAGCTGTAATTCCTTGATTTTTTCCACTAATAACTAGTGCAAGATTTCCTTTTTCGAATTTTATTATTTCAATTACTTTCTGTGATGGAATTTCAATTACAAGAGAATCTCTAGTTGAATATTTATCATTACTCAAAATATTTTTACCATCGTTAAGATTAATTTGTGTTTTTCCACCTTTCAATATTTTTTTATTTGCTATTCTACATATTTTTAATTTAGAATCATTACCAGATGTTTCCACTAATGTAAAACCATTCTTAGGAGTAACTCTCCATGATTTTTTAATTGTTGGTATTTCTACTACGTCCATAACTCCTACGCCAAATTTTATATCTTTTCTTATCTTTCCATCTACTAAAATATTCCCTGCGTTAATTATATTTTTTGCTTCTTTTGCATTCTCGGCCAAGCCAAGCACATCTCTAACTAGTATTTGTAGTGGTAATGCTTCTGAGTGCGGACCGCGTACTGTAGTTATGAATTTGTGCGTTTTTCTTTTTATTGGCCACCATCTTGGTGACGCCATTCTTTTAAGCCACATTTGTTTTCACCATTAATGCACTTTTCAGTGCCTCATTACAAACAGCTGATATGTTTAATCCAAGTGTTTTAGCTTTTTTAATTAATTTATATTCCATGTATACTGTTTGTATTACTTTCATTTACTTCACCTTCTGAATGATTTTCTTTCTTTTTGCATCATCCATTGAAAGATTTGTAATCATAATATTTGATGGGTGGAATGCAACTTCTACATCTTCACCTGTTGTCTTTTTTCGTTTCATACCATCTACGTAAATTGATACATCTTTCAAAGCAACTCTAGTTACTTTTCCATTCTTGCCTTTGAAATCTCCTCTAAGTATCTTTACTTCATCGCCTTTTCTTATACCAAGATTTCTTTTTCTGTATTGTTTTCTAAGTTCCTTTGTAAGGTGTGCGTGAACAAGCTTCTGTTTTTTATGTAAAGGTGCATTAAACAGTGCTTTCCTTTGCTTGCCTGGATTTTTTGTACTCATAATTATAACACCGATGTGGCAATTTTGCCTATCATTGAAAATCTTTCAACTGCTTCTTTTGCTATAGGAGTTTTTATTCTTGTTCCTCTAGGTTCTCCTTTTTCACCAACTATTACTCCTGCGTTGTCTTCAAATTTAATTCGCATTCCATTTGGTCTTCTATATTCTTTATGTTGTCTAACAATAACTGCTAAAACAACTTCATGTTTTATTTTTGGGTTTCCTTTCTTAACTGCACAAACAACCAAACTTCCAACACCGCATCCAGGTATTCTGTTTTTTACTCCTTTGTAATTTTTAACTGCGATAATTTGCAATTCTTTTGCTCCTGAATTGTCTACACATTTAAGGTAAGTTCCTACCTGGCAACCATTTGAAACTTTTGCTGATATTGATTTCATTATAAAACCTCGATAACTGAAAATGTTTTTGTTTTTGAAATTGGTCTACATTCCATAATTTTTACTGTATCTCCTTTTCTTGCGTTAATACATTCAGGATTATAAGCTACAACACTAGTGTGTCTTCTTTCATATCTTTGATATTTTTTCAAAAAGTAATTATATTCCCATCTAACAATTACTGTCTTTGAAGCTTTATCACTACTTATTGTACCTGTAAACATTCTTCCTCTAAGTGACAGTTTCCCGTGCCATGGGCATTTTGGATCGTTGCATTCTTTTGCCGGTTTCTTTGCTTCTACACCAATACTTTTCTTTACCATTTTTTCACCTTAATTTTTACTCTATTTTCAGGCCGCATATTTATTCTTGTTCCGCTGACCTTTACACGCTTGTTTCCAAGCTTGAACATGAAACTCGAGTTTTCTTTCTCGACTGTTTTGTATCCAATTTTTGTTTTTATTCTAAGCGTCTGACTCGTTTCATCAACGATCATTCCGCTCAAACCTATATTTGATTTGTTGGTACTCTCGACAACTTTTACATCGAGTCCAATCAACTCATGTCTTATCAGATTTTTTGCCGTTATCACTTCAACCAACTTCTATATTATTTTCATCAAAACCATTGTCAACAAGTATTTTCTTGACATTGTTTTTATGATTTCCCTGAAGTTCTATTCGTCCTCCCTTCAGAGTTCCACCACATGCGAGTTTTGTTTTAAGGAGTTTTGCTACTTTTTCTGGATGTGTGTCCTTGCCGATTCCCTCGACAATTGTCATAAACTTTTTGAATCTCCTTTTATCCAAATAAACTTTTATCTTCGTTTCTTCTTTTGAAATTGAAACGCAGACACATATGTCTTTTGGTAAACCACAAATCTTACATGATTCGGCCATTTATTTCCTCCTTCCCCTTTCTGTCAACAATCTTGAAACTGTTTTTTTTAGTTGACGAACACGTCCTGGATTTGATGGCGCACCACCAAGTGATATTTGAGCATTATCTTTAACTAATTCTAATCTAAATTCTTTTAATCTTGATACTAAATCAATATCTGTTAAATCTTTAATTTGCTTTTTCTTTATTATCGCCATATATATCTCCTGCTAATACTCTTTTACTTATTATTCTATCTGGTGGCAATTGTGTTAAGATTCTTACCTGAATACCTATTGTACCAAGTTTTACTTGTGCTCTCGAATATGCTTTGTCTACTAAAGTTTCAGCTGTATCTCCAGAGAATTTTAAGTATCCTTCTAAAAATTTCTCAGTTCGTGCCATTGCACCACCAACTTTTCCACTTATTCTTATTGCAATTCCTAGCGCACCAGAGTTCATGACTTTTTGTATTGTCATATTTGCAACTCTTTTATAATTCAATCCTCTTTGAATTCCATCAGATATTTGATTTGCAATTACATGAGCATCAATGTTTGGATTTCCAACTTCTTGTATATCCAATTGTGGATTTTCAAATGAAAATTTCTTTTTCAATACTTCCGTCATTCTATCTACATTCTTTCCGCCACGTCCGATTATCAAACCTGGTTTATGAGCATAAACTGTAATACGCATTGCCAAAGGTGTTCTTTGTATTTCTGTGTGGCTATATCCTGCTCTAGCAAACTCTTTAGATAGGAAGTTCTCAACTTCTGCTCTTCTAATTGCTTCACTTACGAACTTTTTTTCTTGTGTCATTTACTACACCTTTCAATACTGCATGAACATTACAAGCTTTTAATTTCTTTCCATACATTTGCTTTGTTCTTAATCTATACATTGCTGGACCTTTGCTTACTGATATGTAAAGTTTCATTTTCTCATATGGTAAATTTCTTGCTTTTGCATTTGCTTCCAAAACATTAACTAATTCTAATATTCTTTTAGCTGATTTTGTATGAAACTTTCCGCTTACCAATAATGATTTTTTCTCATCAACAAGGTCTTGAAGTATTTTCTTTGCTTTCACATATGGTTTTCTATTAACAGATCTTGCAACAAATTCTGCATGCTTTCTTGAAATTGAAAGCATTGACTTTGCACAAGCCATTTCTTTTGTAATAGGGAAAGTATAACTCATAAAATCACTTCAACGGCTGGAACTTTGATGACTTCGTAGCACCGATACCAGGAGATGAATGTAAAACTTTTTTGTTTGTCTGTGCGAATTCGCCAAGTCTGTGTCCTAACATTTCCTGTTTCAATTCTATTGTCACCCACTCTTTTCCTCCATATATTAATATTTTTTTACCAACCATTTCTGGTAAAATTACCATGTCTCTACAATGTGTTTTCATAGGTTTTTTAGCTTTTCTTAATCTTTCTAAAAATCCTTTATGTTTTTCTGGCATTCCTCTTGATAATGATCTTCTTTGTCTTGAAGGTATTAGTTTTGAAAATTCTTCAATTGGTATTTTCTGCAATTCTTCGATTGTTTTTCCTTTCCATGTTAATATTTTTACCATTAATCATTACCTCTTTCTCTTACCCGATCTACTTGATGCGATTGAACCAACCTTTGCTCCAGGTGGTGCCCATCTTGATATAGATTTCGGTGTACCAGGTTTTGTTTTTCCTCCAAACGGATGATCAACTGGATTCATTTTTGTTGCAGATGATCTTGGGTACAATTTATTTCTTGCTGCTTTAGCATGATACACTTGGCCAGCTTTAACAAATCTTTTATCTCTTCTACCCCATCCTGCTGCTTTACCTACTGTGGCTAAGCATTTTGGATTAAATATTTTGAATTCTTTTGAAGGCATCTGTACGATTACCTTATTATTATCATATGAAATCATAATTCCAACGGTTCCTGGTGAACAACATAACATCGGTCCTGAACCTGGATAATTTTCTATTGCAAATACAGTTTGTCCCTTTGGTACCTGTGATAATGATAAAATATTATTTTCTAGCATTTCCGCGTTAGATACTTTTACTCTATCTCCAACTTTTACTCCATCTGGTGCTATGATTAATTTTTCACCACGTTCAGTTTTCAATTTAGCTAAAGGTGCATCTCTTGCTGCATCATGTATTATATCAATTATTTCTCCTTCTGCAAATCTGTATGACAATGTTCCTGCGAATCGATGTCCTGGTGATCTATAAGGTGGTCCTCCTTTACCTCTTGCTCTGGAAATTATTCTCTTACCCATATCATCACAACATACCTAATTTAGTTGCTATATCTGCGGCTGAAAATTCTTTTTTCAATTTTATCCAAGCTCTCTTGTGCCCTTTCTGAGTTATCAGTGTGGCAACGTCAGCTACCTTAACATTAAATGCTGTTTCTACTGCCCATTTAATTTGACTTTTTGTTACGTTTCTTGAAACTTCAAACACTATTTTATTTTCTGTTTCAATTCTTCCAATTGCTTTTTCTGAAAGTATTGGATGTTTTATTATTGCCCATGGGTCAACGGCTAGTATTTTTTTAACCATACAATTCACCTAAACTTTTTATTGATGCTTCATCAAAAATCGTAATTCTTCCAGCATGTGTACCTGGTGCTAACAATTCAACATTTATGTTTTTTACATTACATATGTCTGCGCCTGCTATATTTTTAGCAGCTTTAACAATTCCGCTATCATTAGCTACAATAAATAAAACTGATTTTTTATTTTTATATCTTCTTCCTCTCATCTTTCCTTTTCCAGGTCTTATTTTCGTATCCTTTGCTCTTTCAACGATTGGAAGTATTTTTAACAATTCGATTATTTTTTCAAGATCTTTTGTCTTATTTACTTTCTGTATATCATCTGTAATTATAATAGGAGCTTCTAATTCCATTCTGTATTTCTTTGAAACTAATTCTGAATTGCAAACTGCTGCTAGTGCAGATTTAATTGCTAATATATTTTCTTTTTTATTTATCTTCTGATCCCACACTTTATCTATCATTGGTGGATGACATTTTCTACCAGATACTGCATGTGGTGATGCTCTTGCTCTCATCTCTTGCTGAGACGATCCTCCATGACTTCTTTTATTTCTAGCCATTTCACGATTCATCATGTGGTGAGGTCCTTTTCTTACACCATGATAATGAGCTGATGTTCTTTGACCTGCCAATGGATCTGGTCCATATGGTTGTCTTCTATGTGATCGTAATGCAAGCACAACTCGTGTAATTAAATCTGGACGATAAGGTGTGCTAAATACTTTAGGTAATTTTATTTCACCTTTCGCATTGCCGTTTAAATCAAATATTTTTGTCATAATTAGTCACTTTGTTTTGATTCTAATGAAATATATTTTATGTCAACAGGATATTTTGTTGCATATGAACGCATTGGTGTTCTGAATCTTACTAGTCTTTTTGTAGGTCCAGGAACGCTTCCTTCCAGAAGCATGTAATCTCCTTTAATTAAACCATAATTTACTAAACCACCTTTAGGATTTATATCATCGCCAGAAGCTATTTTTAATATTCTTTTATTATATTCTGTTCTTGTCTGGAATCCTAACTGACCTGCTTGAGGAACATAAATTCTAATTTTACCAGGATTGTTTGTACCATGGCATCCGATTTTTCTATGAGCCTGTTCATTCTTTCTTCTTTGTAATCTACATCCAAATCTTTTTACTACACCTTGGAATCCTTTTCCAATTGTAACAGCAGAAACATCAATATAATCACCAACTTTGAATACTTCTGAAATTTTTATTTCTTTACCGAAAACATTCTTTGCAAAATTAAGCTGTTCTTCTGGTGTTCCGCCGATAGCCATTTCAAATACTTCAGGTTTTTTCTTAAATATTGGTTGAGTATGACAAATTAAATTTACTCTACTAAATTTGTTTCCTTCCAACTTAACTAAATTTGATTTCTTTGGTGTTTTAGGTAATTTTATTTTTCTAGAAAGATTTTTATTAGGTTTGTCAAATAAAACATCAACTGGGCCAGCTGGCGTATAACCACGAACTCCATAAACAAACAAAGGAGGGCATTCAAGAATTGTAACTGGTTTTGAAATAATCTGTCCTTTTGTTTTAGAATTAGTATTTGTATCTGTTATCATGATATGTGTCATTCCTGCCTTGTATCCACTGAAACCTAAAGGTATTGTTGTTTGCACACTAGGCCAATTCTTTATTCTAGGATATATTCTCTTTGCTCTTTTCTTTGGCCAATATGCTCTACTTCCTCTTAACGGTCGTTTCGTTTGTGGCATAGTATCACTATTATTTCCATAGTTAACTTTTATATAGCTTTCCCTAGCTTCCTTTTCAGAACACGACACACTACGAAAACTTTCCAAGAAATAGTATATCACGAAGGTATTTAAAGGTTATTTATTACTGAGACAGATGTCTATCTTTAAGCATTTCTAGCACTGCATCTAATTTTTCAATCGCTGGTACTCTCTGTTTCTTCATTCTCTTCTCTTCGTCCATTATAACTGAATCCATTGACCCGGTCACATACCATGGTGTTAGTGGACTACTAACATATTTCTTACTCATATCGTAAACATGTTTAAAATCTCCACCGGTTTTCTTTATTTTAGTATATCTTTTAAGCATGTTTTCCAACCAAAGTCTTGCGGCTATTTCTTGATGTCCAGGAGATTCTATATCTAGCAAATAATTTATATCATCTTGTTTCGTCTTGCCTCTAACTCTTTCTGCAAAATCTACCATGAATGGTTCTTTAGAATAATCAGTTATTTTTAGTAGAACTGGTATTTCATATTTTCTTTTCTTCTCAGTTAACGAATCAATAGAAAATTCCATCTTGAGTCCTCCTGCCGACTCTCTTGCCCAACTTGGATACAGTTGCGGATATGCACCAGTATTTCCGCCGTAATATAATCTATATGCTTGGATAAGTTCTATTGGTTCTCCGAACTCATTTATGTCTGATTCCGATATTCCAAACTGTTTATATCTCCCTTTCTTATCAGATAGAAACTTTGCAAACTGCTTTCTGTTCATAATTAGTATTGTTCAGAAAAGGATTTAAAATCCAATTACGATCTTCAGTATATTATATATGCCGTAATAACCCAAAAATATTAAAATTAAACTAATAATTGATCCGAAAAATACGGCTGCGAATGATTTCTTCCAGTCTAAACCTAAGAACCAGCCAAAAATTGAAGCTGCATATGTTCCTGTAAATGGTGACGGAAATGCTCTAAAAATCATCAAACCAAATATACCATATTTATCAATATATGGTTTTCCTCTTTTTCTCACTCTTTCTACGTATCGTTGTAATATTTTAATTTTATACAGATATTTATCATAAAATAATTTCAATCCAAAATAAACTGGAAAAAATATAAGACAATTCACTATTAAAGAAATTAATAAAACTGTTATTGGATTTATACCCATAGTTAGTCCTAAAGTTATTCCGCCAATTTGTTCTACTGTTGGAATTAAATTAGCTATAACAACCATTAGTTCCTTTTCAAACATAATTAGAGTATTGTTATAGATTATTTAAATGGCGCTCGGGGTGTGATTCGAACACACGCATCCCGAAGGAAACCAGCTTTCCAGGTTCGCCTTTCTATCAGTTGCCCAATAAAAATCTGGCGCTATACCAAGCTAAGCGACCCGAGCATTAGATTAACTATAGATTTAAATTCTTTTATAATCAATATATATCTATGAAAAGGAATTTTGGTCAAATGAATCATTTGTCTCTACATGATTATACTAAACTAATGACAGATGTGGCAAATGCAGATATTGTATATCGAAATGGTCAAATTTATTAAAGCAAAAAATTTGACAAAGAGATTAAACGTCAGTATTGGCCTTATTTCAATGTATGTAAAAGATTTAGAAGATACTAGAAAAGTTCAAAAAAGAAAAGCTGGTGTAGATGTATTCTATGAATCAGTCCTTTAACTGGATACTTATCTGAACGCCTTCTGGAACAGTTACTCTCATAACCTGTCTCAACGTTCTTTCGTCTGCTGAAATATCAATAACTCTTTTATGTATTCTCATTTCCCAATTGTCCCACGTAGCGTTACCGTGTCCTGTTCCATCACCACAAGGAGTTTTCATTGTTGTGATTTTTAATTTTTTTGTTGGCATTGGAATTGGTCCTTTCATAGCTATACCGAACTTGTCAGCTATTCCTTTTAGTTCTATACATACCTGTTTTATTTTTTCAGGATCTGTACTTGAAAGTTTAATTCTTGCTTTCTGCATAGGTTAAATTATAGAAGTAAAGTATTTAAATAAGTATTGTTAGTCTAGCTCACGCTAATTTCTAAATAAAAAGAAAAAGATTTGAAGGGATTTAACCCTTCTTTACTGGAGTTACTGTCAAACAAATTCCTGCTGCAACAGTCATACCCATATCTCGAATTGCGAATCTTGCTAATTCTGGGAATGATTTACTGTCTTCAATTACTAGAGGTTTGTTTGGCACACATTTTACAATTGCTGCATCACCAGCTTTTATGAAATCTGGATTTTCTTGAAGTACTGCTCCAGTTTTTGGATCAAGTTTCTTCATGATTTCAGTTATCTTGCATGCAGTTTGTGATGTATGTATGTGGAATACTGGTGTATAACCCTTTGTTATTACATTTGGATGTTGCAATACAATTATTTGTGCTGTGAATTCTGCTGCAACTGTTGGTGGGTTATCTACTGGTCCAGCAACGTCTCCTCTTTTAACATCATTTTTTCCGATTCCTCTTACAGAGAAACCTACGTTATCACCAGGTCCTGCCTGTGGTACCATTTCATGATGCATTTCAATTGTTTTTACATCTCCTTTTACACCAGATGGTTCGAATATAACTGTTTGATTTGGTTTTAATGTTCCAGTTTCTATTCTACCTACCGGCACTGTACCGATACCTGTGATTGTATAAACATCTTGTACTGGTAATCTCAATGGTTTGTCAGTTGGTTGTTCAGGAATTGTTAATGTGTCTAATGCCTGTACTATTGTATTTCCTTTGTACCATGGCATATTATCTTTCTTATTATCTGAATCTTCCTTATGAGCTATGTTATCTCCTTTGTATGCTGATACTGGTAAGAATTGAATCTTGCTTGTATCATAACCAACAGATTTTAACAATTTGTCAACATTTGCTTTTTGCTCATTGAATTTTGCTTCATTGTATTCAATTGCATCCATTTTGTTTAAAGCAACTATCAACTGCTTTACACCAAGAACTTTTAATAAAAATACGTGTTCTTTTGTTTGTTCCTGTATTCCATCTTTTGCAGAAACTACTAATATAGCAGCATCGGCTTGTGATGCTCCTGTAATCATATTCTTTACGAAGTCTCTGTGTCCTGGTGCATCAATTACAGTAAAGTAATATTTTGCTGTATCGAATCTTTGATGCATAATATCAATTGTAACTCCTCTTTCTCTTTCTTCTTTCAATCGATCCATAACAAAAGCGAATTCGAAAGTTTCTTTCTTTAACTCTTTTGCTAAATCTTTAATTTTTCTAAACTCTTCTGGGGTAATATTATTTGTATCCCATAATAGTCTTCCAACTAAAGTAGATTTACCATGATCTACGTGTCCTACTGTTACTAAATTCATGTGTGGTTTGTTTGCCATTTAATTCACCTCAATTTTTATATGAAACATAAATAGGCAATTGTAGCCATCCTATTTACTATAAAATCCATATTAGAATGAATCTATTTAAATGTTTCTATTCGAACAGCATTGAGTTTAAATCCTTTTGGATGGAAGTTAGTTTATGGTTAAAGCTCCTCAAAAAGCAAAGAATATTGTTTGTGAATATTTACAAGCATGTGCTGCATATACTCCTAAAAAAGGAATGTTAAAAAGTGAAATAGCATCTGCTCTACTCAAAGAAAATCCGGATGAGTTTCCTAAACGCATCTATAATCTAGCAATTGATAATTTAGTAGATGATAAAAAAATTAATAAAGATTATTCTGAAGAACCGAATAAGTCCAGCAAATTCAGCGATGGTAAACTTAGAAAAGATTTACCAGAAGATGTATCTGGATGGTTATATTGGATTGAAAAAGAAACTGAAAAATAATTTAAACTTCTGGTATTGGCAAGTCTTTACTTAATCCTTTTCTTTCTCTAATCTGTGAAACAACTCTTACCCTAATATCATTAGGCACTCTTTCAAATGTAACATCCATTAAAGATTGGAAACCTTTTCCAGCTGTAGCTGATTTTAATGCTCCTTCAAATCCAAACATTTCAGCAACTGGTAATTTGACAGTAATAATTGCTGAATATTCTTCTTGTTCTATATTTAGAATTTCACCACGCCTATTGCTTATTTCAGAAGTAATACTACCGATGTGATCTTGTGGTGTGTCGATTCTTAAAATTTGTTTTGGTTCTAAAAGAGTTGCACCTGCTCTAAGCATTGCTTGCTTTATTGCATGTCTTACTGCTGGTATAACTTGAGCTGGTCCTCTGTGCACAGCATCTTCATGTAATTCTGCATCTTTCAATCTTATGATAAATGCTGAACATGGTTCGTCTGCCAATGGTCCTTTGTTTGTAACATCTTTAAATGATTCTTTGATAAGTTCCATTGCTTCATTAAGATACTGAATACCTTTTGTACAATCTAAAAGCATGCAGTGATTTAAAATAACTACTAAAGACTTTGAATCTTCTCTTGGGAAACCTAGATCTTCTAATTTCTTTATCATATCTAAATTCTTTCCTTTAATTTCTCCATCTTTAATTACACCTTCTATCATTCCTTTGTAAACTTCAGGTGGAACTGGTTCAACTGATAAATAGAATTTATTATGTTTATTCGGTGATTTACCTTCTACGACTGGTGATTTACTTTGTATTGTTTCTCGGTAAACAACAATTGGAGGAGATACAATTATATCAATTCCTTTTTCTCTAATTTTTCTTTCTACTTTTGCATCTAAATGCAATTCTCCTAAACCAGAAACTAAAGTTTCACCTGTTTCAGGATTTATTTGTATTTTCAATGTTGGATCTTCTTTTCCTAAAATCTTTAAAGCATCAATTAATTTTGGCAAGTCTTGTGGATTTCTTGGTTCCATTGCTTTTGTTACAACTGGTTCGAATATATGTTTGATTGCTTCAAATGTGTCAATAATATTATCTGGATCGCAAACTGTTTCACCACTGATAACATCTGTCAATCCTACTAAACCAACAACATTTCCAGCAAGAACTTCATTGATTGTAACTCTTTTGTCTGCAATAAATGTTGTAACCTGTTGTAACTTCGCCGAGTGCCCAGCGTCAACTAAATAAATATCCTGACCACGAGTCAACTTGCCTGAAAAAATTCGTGCAGTAGATATCATTCCTGCATGTGTATCATAAACTATTTTTGTAATGCATGCTGCTAATTTACCATTTGGATCGCATGCCATCAATGCTTTTCCTACATCTGAATTAATGTCTCCTTTCCAAATTCTTGATATTCTATATTTTTGTGCTTCTATTGGTGAAGGTAAATGTTTGATAACTGCATCCATGACAACAATGTGCATTGGTGCTAACTTAGCTAATTCTTCATCTTTATCTGCTGCGCATAATTCCATTATTTGTTTGAATGTTACACCAGTTGCTTTCATGTAAGGTGCCGAAATTGCCCATTTACGTAAAGCTGAACCAAATGCTACAGAGCCGTCTTCTATTTTTGGCACCCATTTGTCTTTGAATTCTGGTTCTACATTTCTTTGAATAAATTTATTTACATCTACAACTAATTTAGTTAAACGCTTCTGAAGTTGTTCTGGTGTTAATTTTAATTCTTTAATTGCACGATCAATTTTATTAATAAATAGAATTGGTTTTACTCTTTCTGCTAAAGCTTGTTTTAAAACTGTTTCAGTTTGTGGCATTATTCCTTCAACAGCACAAACCATAACTACACCGCCGTCTACTGCTCTCAGTGCTTGAGTTACGTCAGCGCCAAAATGTTGTAAACTAAAATAAATTAGTTTATATCAACATGACCTGGCGTATCCATGAGATTAATCAAATATGGTTCATTGTTCCATTGGTGGGCCATCGTTACGGTTGCTCCATAGATAGTCATTAGTCGCTCACGTTCTTGATCATCAATCCACGTAAGCATTCTTTCACCAACTAATTGTTGTGCCATCATTCCTGCGGCTGCTGCTAGGTTATCTGTAAGACAGGTTTTGCCGTGATGAATGTGACTGATTATTCCTATGTTACGAATATTCTTAGGATTATTCATCAGTTTCTGAACATTCTCTGAGTATTCTTCTTTAGCTGCCATTTTTATACCTCCGTTATTTTAATTTAGGGTTTAGTATCCAAGCTTTATATGTCTTTTCATTGCTCTCTATAATTATATTCCAACGTTTTAATATGCATAAATATCTATTAATGGTTCTATAGCTTCTCTTTAATTTGTTTTCTATTTCTCTCGTACTTAGTTGTTTTTCATATTTAAATAAATCGATTACATCTAAAAATGTTATAGTGTTTACTCTAGATCTTGGAAACATATGATTAAGATATTTTTTCACATGGTTTAAGTTATTTATTTTACAATCAAAATTATTCAATAAAATATCCAACTGTGAATATTTTTTTGTATTTGGTAAAAGAAAAAGCTTTAAGAACCTATTAGCATTATCTTTGCCTGAAACATAAAACTGATACAAACTATTAGTGCGATTAAATCCATCATTACTATATGTTACTTTAATTCCAGCATTCTTTAATGTGTTAATAATATCTGCGAATAAATTTTTACTAGTTGTAGAAAAATCAAATTTGGATGTGCAAAAACCAACCCCACCGTCAAATATCAATACTCCGGTTGCAAATGCTCTTTGAAAGTTAACTGTGGCATTTCTAATTATCTCTGGTGTCTTAACAATTCTGCTTTTCTCTCCAGATGGTATATCAAAAATCTTATTCATGTAATAAAAAATTATTTTGTTTGAAAATTCTATATAGTAGCATCTTTCATCTTTCTTTTGTTTGACTGTAAGTTTTACATTAAATTCCTCCGTTATCCATTCTGAAAAATGATTCAGAATATCGTCATGTTGATCAGCGATTATAATTGTATATTTTTTTGAAGTTTTCGCAAGATGTCCATCAGCTATTATAGCGCCGGATATCTTGCATAAATTTAATGTTAAATATTTGGGACAAGCAACAACTCTGTGGTTATTTCCAGAGCCATAACTTAATTTGGTTATTTCTCTCTGAATTTCTTTTTTCTTATTTAAATGGGCGTTTTCCGTTTTCAGAGTAATTTTCGCCCACTTATCTGCTAATTTTTCCAAAGCGTCTAAACAAAACAACCCTCTTCTCATATGCATGCGATACAGAACAAATGTTATTCCAATATCTTTACAGATTTGTTGCGTTGTCGTATGATTAAATTCTTTTATCTCTCCAATCATTTGCTCAATTAATGACTTTATTTTATCATTAATAACGGCTTTAATTTTCTGCCGTCCTTTGTCTTTCTCATCTATCAACTGAAACAAATCAATTTCGTACATGCCGTCTTATAGTGAGTTGGTTATATATAAATTGCGATGATAGAAACTATAATATTTAAGCTTTTACTTTGATTCAATTGCACGATAAGATCTATCTCTTAGTCTCTGCCAATATCCTGCTATCTCTGGTACTGCCATCTGGACTTCTAAAACATCTTTCGGTTGCCATCCATTTGCTTTTGTACCACAATTATCACAAGTATCAGGGAAAAATTCGCATTGATAACAAACATATAATTGGGCTATACTAAACAGAACATCATCTATTTCTTTCTCAGAACCTTTACAATATTTATTCAATTCTTGATATTTTTCAATAAGTGTTTTAACATTATGTTGATTTCTCATAATAAAGATACGGTTAGAAAGACTTAAATTCTTATCTTGCTCCCAATGATTCTTTCTCAATTCTATCTTTTTCTCTTATTGCGTAAGAATCTGTAGAATTATTATAAGCTGCAAATATTTCATCTGCTAAGCATTGTGCCATTGTTTTCTTGTTATTAGTTGCTTTCTGATAAGAGCCTTGAACCATTCCTCTAAGAACCATATCCACTCTTCTTTGTGGTGCTGTAATAACTGCTTTTCTTACAATTATTCCACCAACTTGAAATGAAGTTATTTCTTCTCTCATTGCTGAATTTTCTATAGCTTTTACAAAAACTTCTACTGGGTTCTTTTTTGCTCTAGCTTCTATCATTGTGAATGCGTCGATAATTACATTGCATATTGCGCCAGTATTGCCAACACAAGCACCGCTTGATATGAAATGTTTTCTCCTCTTGTGTCCAGGAACATACATTCGATTAATTAATCTTTCTACAATATTCATATTAGATTTATGAAATTGCCTTTGTGTATTTCTTCCAAATGTCTTAGGAACTAAAACAGGTTTTAAACCAATATATTTTTGTAAACCTAGATCTGTAACTTTTATTTCACTTATATCCCATCTATTAAATAATTTCATTTCTTCCATTTTATCTCGCCTGTTTCTTTGCTTTACCTGTTCTTAATGATTCTAATGCAATACCATTAACCTTTGAAACTTTCCATTTAATTCCAGGCATTGAACCAATTGGTCCTCTTTGTGAACCACCAAGTCCTTCTACAGTAACTTCATCATGTTCATTAATTACATTAATTGCACCTGACTTTGGTGTAAATGCTGAAATCGTTTTTCCGTTTTTAAGAAGCTGTACTCTTACAACTTTAATAATACCAGAGTGTGGCTGTTTTTGTTCTACTCCAGTTTTTTTAATTACAATTCCTTTTGCTTGAGGTGCTCCGCCAAGCGGATCTTTCTTTTCTATTAACCGTAAGGCTCTTGTTTTGTATTTGGTTTTCATCCATTTCTTTTTCTTTCGCTGTTGAAGCATTTTTCTTCCGTTAAATTCTCCCATTTTTTCACCTTAAATATAGTAATGGATATTAGAAACGAGTCTTTAAAAATATGATGGTAGCCCCGCGAGGATTCGAACCTCGGTCTGCCGGTGTCTTCATCTTATGTCAGAGCTTTAGTATAAGATACCAAAGCCGGCCATGTTTGGCCACTGCACCACGGGGCTATAGTTTAATATTTATATTGTTGAATTATTTAAGTAATATATACGTTAATATATACGTGATGGATATGCCAGAAACAATAATAGAAGAAACAGACCCAAAAAAATTGCTTAGACAGATTTCTAAGTCAAAACTAGATACCTCTAAATTGAAAGATAATGATCATAGAATTTTAGGACAAAAATTAGACTTATTTTCATTCAGTGAAACAGCTCCTGGAATGGTATTTTTTCACGATAAAGGATTAACAATTTACAATGAATTAATTAGTTTTTGGAGAGATGAACATAAAAAAGCAAATTATCAAGAAATATCAACTCCGCAAATATTAGATAAAAAATTATGGTTAATATCTGGACATTGGGAAAAATTTAAAGAAAATATATTTTTAACAAAATATGAAGATCGAGAATTTGGAATAAAACCAATGAATTGCCCCGGTGGAATGTTAGTATATAAATCATCGCCAAAATCATACAAACAACTACCAATGCGAGTTGGAGAACTTGGCATAGTTCATAGACAAGAACTGTCTGGTGTATTAGCAGGTTTATTTAGAGTTGTAAGATTTACTCAAGATGATGCTCATATTTATTGCATGGAAGAACAACTTGAAAGTGAAGTAATTGGAATAATGAATTTAATTGATAATTTTTATAAAAAATTTGGATTAACTTATCATACAGAACTTTCAACAAGACCTGAAAAAAGAATAGGTTCAGATGAAATATGGGATAAAGCTGAAAAAATATTAAAAAATGTTCTTGAAAGTAGAAACGAAGATTATAAATTAAATCCAGGCGATGGAGCTTTCTATGGACCAAAAATTGATTTTCACATTAAAGATTCATTAGGAAGAACTTGGCAATGTGCAACAATACAATTAGATTTCGCAATGCCTGAAAGATTTGAACTAACTTATACTGGAGCTGACAACGAAGATCATAGACCTGTTATGCTACACACCGTAACATATGGTTCGGTAGAAAGATTTATTGGTGTACTTTTAGAACATACAAACGGTGTTCTACCGGTATGGCTATCACCAGTTCAAGTAAAAATAATTTCATTTACTGATAAAAATATTGAAACTTCAAAAAGAATTTTAAAAACTTTTAAAGATGAAGGTATAAGAACTGAAGGAGATTTCGTATCTTCAACTGTTAATGATAAAGTTAGAAATGCCGAATTATCTAAAATCCCTTACATAATTGTAATCGGTGATAAGGAAGAAGTAAATAGTACTTTAGCTGTCCGTGCTAGAGGCAAAAAACCACAATTCGGTGTAAAGATAGATGACTTCTTAGAACAAATTAAAACTGAAATAAAAGAAAGAAAATAAAAAATTTATAAAGTATTCCAGTATGCATCAAACATTGGGCTCAGCATTTCTTTTGCTGCATGTGTTGATTGAGACCAGAATGACAAATCTTGTGTTGGATGTACTTTCTTATCATCTGTTAATGCAAATACAACATGATTTCCATCAACTATAGCAAATCTTCCCATGTTACCAGATTTTTCAGTTTGTTTCACTGAAGCAAATCCTTTGAAATGACTAACTTGATCTGAAATTTCTTTTGAATTTGGAGCAATTATTCTTACTTTTACTCCTTTGCCAGAAGCTTTCTTTAACAAATCTGCATGATTGCTATGTAGTTCTTTCATTCCATCTGCTGTTGTTAAAATTGAAATATCAGTTTTTGCATTTTTAAATAATGTTTCTAATTGAGTATGCATCGAATGTCTTCCTTTCAATGAACCTAACATTTCTCCTGGTTCTACAAGATCCATGCCGTCTTTGAATATTTTAGCCAATTCTTTTACAAGTGAAGAATCTTGAAGTTCTGTTATTCTTCCTGCTACATCTTCTGCATCTGTTTTAACTTTCTTTTTTGCACGTTCTAATGCTTCACCTGGCGCAATAGCAACATATTTTAAAGGTTTAGTATTTTGAACAATAACGAATCCCTTTTCTGCTAGAGATTCTAATACATCATAAGTTCTAGAATGAGGTACTTTAGCTAAAGAAGATAATTCTCCTGCGCTAGATGTTCCTCTTGAAAGTAAAGCTACCCAAAGCTTTCTTTCGTATAAGTTTAATCCTATTTGCTTCAATGCGTCAAATGCTTTTTGTGTTGCTACCATTTTATCACCTTAGTTTTTAATCTCTATTACTATTAATTGGTATTTAAACATTATCACTCAGTTGTCAATATGCCTTAATACCTAATAATATATACTACCGTAAGGTATTTAAACCTTATTACTATCATGTCGTGACTACTTATTGGCTTTATTAACTCCACTTTTTGAGTTAATTTGGGTTAAAAACTCCTTATAATTCAAGCCTACTAATGGACGAAGAATTAACAAATCTGTTTTAGACAATTTTTCTGCAGATTTTTCACCAATTACTATGGCGGGAATAACATAATTTTCTGGTATTTTTGTAAAAATAGACATTTTCAATCCTGTGTGCCACTTCTGCAATTTTCTAACAAGAGGTTTTTTATTTGACACTACTAATATTTCGCATCCACGTTTCATCAGAAGCCAACATGCTACAAAATCTTGATCATCATTTAATATTCCAAATATTTTTCCACCGGAACCTAATGGTAAACCACCTGGCCCTACAAATTTATCAGTATACATGTATGATTTTTTCTGTCTACATTCTACAAAAAGTTCTTTCGCAGGATTTGACAAATCCACAGAACCTGGTATAATATAGCCTATTTTACTTCCAATTTCTTGAGATGTAAATTTGTGCATACCCGTTCTTCTTGCACGAATAGCAAATTTCTTTTTTCCTGGTTTGAAAATAATTTTAGCAAGTTTTTGCATATCTTCTATCGTTGCATCACAAACGTAAACTGGAGAAATGGAAGTTATTCCAAATACTCTACTTAATCGATCTATTGATTTATCAACATCTTTCGTATAAATGAATATTCTATTTGTTTCGTTTTTTAATTCATAATCGATTCCTTCTAAGGAAGCTCTAATATTTTTTATTAATATTCTATTAAAAATTAACCAGACCTGTCTTGACTTAAGAGATTGCTCACCTACTCGGATTAAAATACATTCAGGCTTCATAATACTCAATATATTTATATGCTTAAAAATATAACAGTGTTATATGAAACCTTATTGTGAAGTGGCTGTACAGAATCTTCTACCATCGGTGCGTGCATTAATTGCAAAAGACCTAATAGAAAAACATAAATTAACACAACAGAGTGCTGCAGAAAAACTAGGAACATCGCAAGCAGCCATATCTCAATACTATAGAGCAATACGTGGATCTAAAACAGCATTTCTTGAAAAGGATAAAGATGTTAAAGAAGCGATACAAAGAATTGCCGGAAAAATTGCTTCTGGAGAAATGAGTTATGCATCTACATCTGACGAATTTTGTGAAATATGTAAATTGGTAAGAAAGAAAAAATTGATATGTGAAATGCATAAAAGTGCTTCTCCTAAACTTTTAGATTGTAAAAAATGTTTATAATTAACGTTTAAATTTCTTTTTTTCGGCCAAATATACTTCTTCAACTAATTCGCCAATAACCGTGAATATAAAAGATAATACTATTGCCACACCGACAACTTCGATAAGTTCTTCTGTTTGTGTTATGTAAACTGCAGTAACATCTTCTATAACACTGAAAGTAAGCAATACTAAAAAATACAACATAAATTTTGCATATTTTCTTTTATGTTTTCTTAGGTGTTTCTTAATGTGATGATGTAGTTTTTTATGAATCATATAATCAAATCACGATGGTGGGCCCGTGGAGATTTGGACTCCAGACTTCCAGTTTTTACAAAGCGCAGTCACCTAAAAAAGCTAAACGCTCTTTTATAAGACTGGCACTCTAACCAGGCTGAGTTACGGGCCCTTACTTATAGAATAACATAACATCCTTTAAATATATTAATTTGACAAAATGTGTCTTCTCTGAACTAAAGTGCTTCTTGGTTCACAGAAACCGTATTTTTTCCAAATAAGATATTTAGTGTAATGTTTTGGGTTTTTGAATCCTATCATTTTCATCCATTTTTCTAGATTCTCTTTTCCGTTGATATCTATTCTATAATCTTCGCGTTCTTTATTCCATCTTTTCGAAGTACGTTTTGAAATCGCGGTTTTGAAACCCAGTTCTCGCAGAATTTCATTTATATCTTTAACTAACCTTTCGCTTGCGAATGTTGCTGAAATCATTGGATAATGGTGTTTATCGTATTTTATCCTTTTTGCTTTAAACATCAATGAAAAATCTGTATCGGCGAGACCTCTAATAAAAGCACATTTTATATTTTTATCAGATTCCTTGATTATTTCTGGTATGTGAGATATTTTTGCTTTTGATCCATTGGGTATCCCAAGTAAAAGATAGAAATGATATAGTGCTTTGGAACAAATTGTAAAACCAAACACATCCTTTCTTCCGTTAACTTTTATTGTAACATGAAATAATTTCTGTTTCAACGGTATTATTCTTTTTAGATAGTGCTCTTTATCTTCATTTATATCTCCAAAACAACTTATCGCAAATCCACCATTTTTATTTAGATACATACTACCGTCGCCAATATGTATTCCAATATCTTCTGCTAAATCTTCTGTCATTTTTGCTGGTAGAATAATATTTTTCTTCTTGTCCTTGGGGCTATAATAATCCTCAAAATTATTGAAATCATTTTTCATGCTTACATTAATCAGTTAGCTATATTTATTCACCATAGAACTCAAAATTAAGAGTAATTGGTTAGAGTTACAAGCCCATTATGTATTTATTAGTTAATCTTAACAATTTAAAAATATGCTTAAAGAAGCAGTATTGAAAGTTTCAGTAAAAACTCTGGAAAATGCTGGATATGTTATATGCAACTATAATGGTTGTTTTGACATTGTTGCTAAAAAAGACAGATTATTATTACTAAAAATACTGCAAAACATTGATTCCTTCTCTAGAGAGCAGGCGAATAATCTTAAAACTATTGCTAACAACTTAGATGCTGTTGCTATTCTTATCGGTGAAAATACTACGCGTGAAAAATTAAAGGATGGAATAGTTTATGAAAGATTTGAGATACCGTGTATTTCACCAAAGACATTAGATTCATTAATAACCCATGAAATATTTCCTAAAATCTATAGAGATAAAGGCGGATTATATGTAGAAATCAATTCTGAGATGCTTAAAGAGACTAGAGAAAATAAAAAGTTAACGCAAAGAGAATTGGCCGAAATTGTTGGTGTAAATAAAAAAGTAATCTACGAGCATGAAAAAAAAGAATTAAGAATGGTTTTAGATATTGCGCAAAAATTAGAAGGTATCTTAAATAAAAAAATAATTAAACCAATTAATATATTGAATCATGTGCAGCACAAGATACAAACATATCCAAAAGATATAATTGAACAAGATGTTGGATCGAAATTAAGTAAATTAGGATTTAAAATAGATTATGTAAGACAAGCACCATTTGATGTGTTTGCTAAAGAAAAAACTATGATAGTATCTGATGTTGAATCAAATAAAAGAAAGATGAAAAAACGGGCTACAGAACTTAGAGGATTTATACATACAGTAGAACGCCCAGCTGTGATGATTGCTGAAGAATCTAGAGAAGAAAATGTAGAAGGAATACCTATAATAAAAAGAAAGGATCTAAAAGAATTAACTTCTAAAGAAATATTAAAAATAGCAAAGAAAGTAAAAAAATAGGTGGACCGAGTGGGATTTGAACCCACGATTTCAACGTTGCGAACGTTGCGTCATACCGAGCTAGACCATCGGCCCTAATCAAGCAAATGTTTTTCTTCTATTCTAGATATGAATGAAAATATCACTGCTATTACACCAAGTATTATTAATGTATTTCCGAGAGACCACTCTACTGCTAAACCAACAATAGGATTTACTACAGCTATTGCAAATTGCCTTAACATATATATTGTGGATAAAACTGTTGCTCTTTTCGATGAAGGAATATGTTTATTGATATAGCTTGCAAATAATGGTTTTCTAGATAATCCGAATCCACCACCCACGATAATTGATAATAATACTAACGGAAGCATATTTGTCAATCCTCCAACTATAAACATTATTCCCGTTATCAGTGCACTCAAAAATATCAATCTTCTTTTAGATCCAAGAAGCTTTTCCAATTTAATATTATAATTCATTATTAGTATCTGAGATGCAACAAATGCCGAATGAACTATACCAAAATACATAATATCAACGCCAGCACCTTTTAACATCGGCTGGTACAACCATATCATGTAATACGATATTGTGGCTATGACTATCATATCCAATGCTAAAATTTTCAGAACTTTACTTTTGTAAAAATATTTCATACCCTCTTTCAGTATAAGCAAATATCTTTTTGATTCTATTTTCCTTGTTACCTTTGGTTCTTTGAATGTTAATCCTATCAGAGCTGCGATAGAGATTGGTACAGCCGTTAACATCATTGGCGCAGTAAGTCCGAAATTTGCAGCGACAACACTTCCTATTGGTGCCGCGATCATTATTCCTGTAAGATGCAAACTATCAATTCTTCCAAATATTTTTTTCGATATACTGGTTTTTCCTAACTTCTTCAATGTATCATAAGTAAATGCTTCATCTGCTCCAGATACTAGCGCTCCGCCAACTGCCCATAGAAATTCAGCTAATAGAAATATGTAAAAATTAGGAGAACTGATGTAAACAAGAGCTGCTATTGCTGTTACCATTGCACCAAGTACCAACGACTGTTTTCTTCCAATAAAATCAGCTACTGTTCCTGTTGGGATTTCTAATATGAACATCCATAACATAAACCAGGATTGTAAAATCATTATCTGTGAGAAACTTATGTTTCCCCACTCTGTGAAGAATGGAACCATAACAGCTCCAATAAGGTGGAAACTAGACATGAATTTAAAAATATACATTTTCCAAATATTTGCGTTATAGTTTGACATAGCAAAAATATTAAATCTGAACTTATTAAACATAACCTTTAAATATCTTTGAAAAGCAGTATACTTACATGCACATAAAAATATGAGGTGAATAATAATGAATCAAAATCAAATGGGGAATCAACCAATTTTAGTATTACCAGAAGGAACTTTTCGAGCAATGGGTAAAGGAGCACAACATGCTAACATAGCTGCTGCCAGAGTAGTGGCTGATGCAGTACGAACTACACTAGGCCCAAAGGGTATGGATAAGATGTTAGTTGATTCAATGGGAGATATTGTTATTACTAACGATGGAGTTACGATTCTTGAAGAAATGCAGATTGAACATCCTGCAGCTAAGATGCTAGTAGAGGTAGCTAAAACACAAGATCAGGAAGTTGGAGACGGAACCACAACAGCTGCTATTCTTGCAGGCGAATTATTAACCAAAGCAGTTGGACTTTTAGATCAAAATATACACCCAACTGTCATAACTAAAGGTTACAAATTTGCAAAAGAAAAAGCATTAGAAATTTTAGATCAAATTTCTGAAAAAATAACATACAAAGATAAAGATATTTTAAATAAACTTGCTATAACCGCGATGACTGGAAAAAGTTCTGAAAAAGCAGCAATATATTTAGCAAAAATATCAGTAGATGCAATAAACACCATAGCTGAAACTGTTAATGATAAAACTATAGTAGATATAGCAAATATACAAATTGAAAAGAAAACTGGCGGATCAATAGAAGATACAGAACTAATAAGAGGAATAATAATTGATAAAGAAATTGTTCATCCTGGAATGTCAAAAAGCATTAAAGATGCAAAAATTGCTTTAATCGACTACTCTTTAGAAATTGAAAAACCTGAAACAGATACACAAATACAAATTACTTCACCAGAACAATTACAAAATTTCTTAAATCAAGAAGATAGAATTTTGAAAGAAATGGTTGAAAAAATTGTAAAAACTGGATGTAATGTATTATTTTCACAAAAAGGAATTGATGATATGGCGCAACATTATCTATTCAAGAAAGGAATCACTACGGCAAGACGTGTTAAAAAATCTGACATGGAAAAATTAGCAAGAGCAACTGGTGGAAAAGTTCTAATGAATATAGAAGATTTATCTTCTGATGATTTAGGTTTTGCTGGATTGGTTGAAGAAAAGAAAATTGCTGGAGATAATATGATATTTGTAAGAGAATGCACTAATCCAAAAGCTGTTTCTATTCTGATACGTGGCGGAACAGAACATGTAATAGAAGAAGTTGAACGTGCTGTAACCGATTCAGTAAAAGGAATTGCATCTGCTTTAGAAGTTGGTAAAGTTGTAGCTGGCGGTGGTTCGCCAGAAGAAGCTGTGTCTCATGGATTAAGAATATTTTCACAAGAATATCATGGACGTGAACAATTAGCTATAATTGCATTCGCAGAAGCAATGGAAATAATTCCACGAACTTTAGCTGAGAACGCAGGTTTAGATCCAATTGATATTTTAGTTGCAATACGAGCTGCACATGAAGAAGGTAAAACTACTTACGGTGTAAATGTATACACTGGTCAAATAGTTGATATGAAAACACTTGGTGTAATCGAGCCGCTGAAAATAAAAACACAAGCAATTAAATCAGCAGCAGAAGCAGCTGAAATGATTCTAAGAATTGATGACATTATTTCGGCAGGTAAACTTGATAGATCGCCACAGATGCCACCTGGTGGAATGCCAATGGGCGAATATTAGTTTTATATATCGGGTAATGTTAATAATTAATATGAAAGGAATATCAGCTGTATTGGCAACTGTTCTGATAGTAGTCATAACGGTAGCTATAATTGGAATGGCTTATGGATGGGCAACTGGAATGTTTGAGATGGTTGGAGATACATCCGAAGAAAATGTAGCAGGCGTCACTGATAATATGTTAAAATCTGTTCAAATCGTAACAGCAGGTTGTATAGGCGAGACAATAACTTTCTCTGTCAGAGCAACTGGAACTAAAGATATAGAAGCTGGAGAACTAAGTGTATTTTTAGAAAATGAAATGCAAACAACAAGTCCAGACACAGCAACTACTGAAATAACTTCAGGAATAACTCAAGAATTCACAATTTCTAACGCAGTTAGTGGATCTCTTAAAGTAAGTGCTCCTGCAGGTTCTGTTGAAGAAGATGTGACATGCTAATTAATCTCTTTTTTTTCTTTATTCTTATTTTCGATATGTTTAAATAGCAGAATATATTAAAATATTAATATGAAAGGAATATCAGCTGTATTGGCAACTGTTCTGATAGTAGTCATAACGGTAGCTATAATTGGAATGGCTTATGGATGGGCAACTGGAATGTTTGAGATGGTTGGAGATACATCCGAAGAGCAAGTAAGTGGCGCAACAGATAGCCTTTCAAAAACTGTAGAAATACTGACTATAAAATGTGAATATAGAGATGAAACGCACTGTGATAATGTTCTTACATTTGCTGTTAAAAATACAGGAACAAAAAATATTGCTTCTGGTGAAATGGGCGCATTCATTGACAATACTGATATAGACAATCTATTCACCACTTCAGTGTCTATAAAAGAAGATACAAGTCTTGATGCAGGCGAAGTCAAACAATTTAGTTATAGAACAAGCGATGAAATATACTTTAATACTGATAAAGAAATTATTCTTAAGGTAAGTGCTCCTGCAGGTTCTGTTGAAGAAACAGTTTTATGTCCTGAGTTAGAAATATGCTTAAGTCCAATAAATCCACCAAACCCAATAGATAGTTAGATTCAGAAATAATTACTTAAATTAAAACTTTTAGGAACATTTAAATATAGGTTTAACAAATTCTACTTTATGTCAGAAGAGTTTGAAATAGTCGAATCTACCAGCGACAAAGATAATTATTCTATGATACCAGTTGCTCCTATGAAACGTTTAGAAGCAAGAATTGAAGGATTAGAAAAAGCTGGCTCAGTACCACAATTACAAGGACTGATATCTCAAATAATTGAATTAATTAGAACAAATCAAAAAATAATTAATGAAGTTATACATGCTAATTTAGACTTAAGAAACGAATTAGCAAAACTTCCATTAAAAATAGATCAAATGATTGATGAAATAAGAGACTTGATTAAACTAATAGAATCTGCTGGACGCGAAGAAACATCAGCGCCTGGACCAGAAGCAATGAAACCAATATTTGATCAGATAAAAAATATGGAAGAACAAAACAAGGCTATGATGGAAGCAATAGAAAATCTTAACAAAAAGATTAAAGCAGGAACACCTGTTTCAAAAATATTATCGTCATATCCAAATATGAAAATAAAGAGGGAGTTTTAAATGATTATGAAATTGATAGAACCAAAATGGTTAAAACCAATATTTTGCGTAGTGGAAATTCTAATAGCTATAGTATCACTGTTGTTATTAACAGTATTTGCATTAAGACCAACAGATACAGCAATGCTTACTAACGCACTATTGTCAATCTTAATACTAATACTAATACAAATGCTAATAGTTAACATACTATTAGGAACTCATATGAAAGGAGGTAGAAAAAAATGAAAGGAATATCAGCTGTAATAGCAGTTGTTTTGATATTAATGATTACCGTAGCATTGTCTGCAATGGCATATGTATGGTTTACTGGAGTTTTCGAAGACATATCTGGTAGCGCAGGCGAAGCAGCAGGTGCCGCGGCAGCACAGATAGGATCCGGATTCTCAATAGTTTCAGCGTATGATAATAATCTTGTAGCCGATGAAGCATATGTAAAAGTAACAAACACTGGAACAACAACATTAAAAAAAGAATATTTCAATATTTTAATAGGTACAGTTACTATTCCGGTAACACCTGGTATACCAGCAGAAATAACTTCCACGCAAACAGGCGATTTGATATCTGGAGAAACTATAACGCATACTATAACTAACGCCACAACGAGCAGTGGATATATTGGCGAATGGTGTGGTAAACAAGTTACTGTAATATATGGCGATTTAGAACAAGTAACCACAATGGCTTGCCAATAAATACTAATTTAACAAACAATTATCTATGAAAGGCGCGTCGGAGATAATTGTATTTATTCTACTTTTTGTAATAAGCGTATCTCTATTCATGTCTGCTATTGTGTGGAGTCAAGGTATATTTACAAGAAGCAATGATATGGCAAAACTTAATTCTGCTGAAAACTTCCTAAATAATTTAGATCAAAAAATACAAAATATTATAAAATTCGGCGGACAGGATTCGCTAAACTATGATATCGCAGCAACAATTGAAGTTTTAGATCCAAGTACAATTGAAATAAGAAGCCAGTTTGCTGTAGACATACCCAATGAATGGATCAATATATCATCCGGTTATTCAGTCATAAGTGAAAAGCTCGAAGGAACTACACTAAGAATGCAATTACATTATCCACAAAGCCAAATAACTCCTTACCTATATACAGATGAAATCCGTATAGCAACACCATTAAGAGTGTATATAGAAAAGGATTCTGTATTTACCAAGAATGATATAACATATGTGAAGATAAAAATCACTTTTAAATAATCTTTTATACTGGTTATGACTAACTAATTTTATGAAAGGGCAGTATCTTACCATTGAATATGTTCTTTTCTTTGCAATAGGAATTGCGCTTGTGGTAGGAATATACACTACGTTTAATAGCATTAATGCTGGAATAAGAGAAGATTCTGGTATTGTTCAATTTGAAAAATTAGGCGAATCTATCAGGGGCTCTATTGTAAAAATATATGAATATGGTATTATCACAGACAGCACAATAGAATACAAGCTAAAAATACCTACCAAGATATCTGGTGGTATGTATTTAATAAAATATGACAACTTACTCAATGTCAATAGCACAGAAAACTATAAAATAGGGACTACCCTAGACGTATATAACATTAATATTAGGCCATCAAATATAATATATAGCACAAAAGGAGAAATTAATATAAAATACAACGAAGGCTGGGTTGAACTATCATGAATTTAGCAAAAAAAACTTTTAAAAAAGCAGTAAAGGGATATCAAAATATACTTGATGAGGAAGAAGCTAAAAAGAAAAAACAAACACCATCGATGCAACCCTATCCATATCCTTATCCAGTACAATTTCAAATGCAATCGGCACCTAAAGAAGAACCTAAGAAAACAGAAGGCATCTCGCTTGTAGATGTTGCTCCGAAATATACAATACCTAGCAAAGACAGTGATAGTAGCAATAGAGACATAAATATCAGTTATGCTTTAATTCCTAGAAATTCTGTAAAACCTTTTGCAGCTACAAATATAAGATGGATTGCTGCCGAATCTGCACTTGTGTATAATTTAATGGAACCTAAACTTACACCAGATGAACAAGATATCTTATATAGAATAAAAAGTTCTTTAGTTGAAAAACTTGATGTTGATTTCACTACACTAAGAAAAAGTGATGCTAGAACATACTTGATGGAGAAATTCCAAGAAATGGTATATCTACTTGCAAAAAATATGCCAAAAGAAAAACAAGATCAATTACTTTATTATATTGAACGTGACTTCGTTGGATTAGAAAAAATAGAACCATTGATGCAAGATGCCGACATAGAAGATATTAGCTGCGACGGAATAGGTATACCAATTTATATTTATCATAGAAATCCTAAAATTGGAAGCATACGAACAAATGTTACATTTGATAGTGGGGAAGAACTTGATAAATTTGTAAATAAAATCGCGCAAAGATGTGGTAAAACTGTTTCTGTAGCATCTCCACTGGTCGGCGGATCATTACCAGACGGATCTAGAATACAAGCAACACTTGGTACTGATATTGCTAGACGTGGATCAAACTTTACAATTAGAAAATTCACCGAAGAACCACTTACTCCAATACATCTTATGAAATTCAAAACAGTTGACGCAAAGGTTCTATCATATTTGTGGTTAATAATTGAATATGGAAGATCAATACTTGTATCTGGAGGAACAGCTTCTGGTAAAACATCGTTGTTAAATGCATTATCATTATTCATTAAACCAGAATTAAAAATTGTATCGATAGAAGATACTCCGGAATTACGTCTACCACATCCACACTGGATACCTCAGGTAGCTCGTCAACCAATTGCTGAAATAAGTGGAAGAAACATTGGAGAAGTTGATTTATTTGATCTGCTTAGAGAATCATTAAGACAAAGACCGGACTTCCTAATAGTTGGAGAAGTAAGAGGTAAAGAAGCATTTGTATTATTCCAACAGATAGCAACTGGACATCCTTCATTGGCAACAATCCATGCTGATACTATCGAAAGATTAGTAAATAGAATAACAACGCCACCAATTAGTTTACCGCCTAATCTTATTGAAGCGTTGGATGTAGTTATATTCATAACAAAAATAAAATATGAAAATTCTTACGTTAGAAAAATAACTAACGTATATGAAATCAATGGATTCGATCGTGAAAGAAATATGCCTATATTCAACGAAATATTCAGATGGAACCCACTAACAGATAAATTTGATGCTAAAAATTCTTCTGTAGTATTAAGAAGAATAAGCGAACAGCATGGAATAAATGCGGCTGTACTTCAAAAGGAAATGGAACGAAGATCAAAAATACTTACTTGGATGACTGACAGTAATATAACAGACTATAAAGACATGGCAAGAATCACAAAGGCATATAGCACGCGACCAGATGAGCTACTAGATTCAATTTAGGGATAATAATGTGGAACACTTTTAAACGTCTATCATTTAAATTTTTCGGCAGAACGTTGGAACCCTACATAAAACATTTTGACAGCATAAAGGGTGATTTACAACATGCAAATATCCCTCTCAGTCTTACAGAATATGTTTATGCGATGTTTTTCATCCTGCTACTAGCTTTCGTAATAGAATTTCCTTTCATAGTAATAATAGCAACACTACTATTCAAGGATGCGATAATGGCATTCATATTTTCTTTTACAATAACAATATTTTTAGAACTTGGAATATTTTTCTTGTTTTACACACATCCATCAAGTGTAGCTAATTATAGAAAAAAGAATATAGAATCATCTATATCCTTTGCTACAACATACATGTCTACGATTGCATCGAGTGGAGCACCACCAGCAACTATGTTCAAAGTATTATCCAAATTTAAAGAATATGGTGAAATTTCTAGAGAAGCTGAAAAAATAAACCGAGATGTTGAAGCATTTGGAATGGATTTAACAAGTGCAATAAGAAAAACTGCTGGAAGAACACCATCTCCAGAATTTAAAGAATTATTATGGGGGCTGGATACTGTTTTAACTACTGGTGGAAATGTTGCAGATTTTCTTCATGAAAAATCAAAAGGATTTATGGCTGAATATAAAAGAAGACTTGAACAATATTCACAAACACTATCATTACTTATAGAAGTTTATCTTACTGTTATCCTTGTTGGTTCAATATTTTTTGTCATAATGAGCGCGCTGATGTCAATATTCGGTGGTAGTGGAAATAATCTATTTATGACATTTATACAATTTATGATAATATTTGTGATACTTCCAGTCGTATCTATTGGATTCATATTTTTAATTAAAACAATATCTCCATCGGCGTGATAATATGGATATGAAAGATATAAAAACAAAAATAGATTTGAAAAAACTACCGCCTATAATTGCGGCCATTTTAGTATTCATAGGAATAGTTGCATTCTGGGGAAATATTGGTATGATAGGAAACTTTTTACTATTAGCAATATTGGTTGGTGTTATTCCTTACATACTTATTTCATATTTTGAATATCAGAGCATCAAAGTAATTGAAGATCAGCTTCCAGTATTTCTTCTAGATCTTGCTGAAACGCAGAAAGCTGGAATGGGATTACCTGATGCATTAAAAATTGTATCAAAAACTGATTATGGAAAATTAAGCGATGAAATAAAAAAAATGAATGATCAGCTTTCTTGGGGAACTCCTCTACAACAAGTTTTAGATATGTTTGCAAGAAGAATGAGAAGATCCGGTACAATATCAAGAGTAATTAGAATAATTAATGAAGCATACATGTCTGGTGGTGACATTGTAAGAACTATGGAAGCAATCGCTGGAGACATTAGTACAATAAAAGATACTGAAAAAGAGAGAGAAAGCATGATGTTGCAGCACGTAATGGTTATGTATGCAATATACTTTATTTTTATTGGAATTATAATTGGTCTTTCCAAAACACTAATACCAATGTTAGATATGAATAGTGAAGCTGCTGCAATGGGAGGAATACTAAGTTTCCAAGATCCATGTATTGCTTGCATCGGATCGTCAAACATCTACTGTATCTCATGTTCAGTATACGCACTAACTTGCCAAATGTTTAATCTTGGTGGCGGATCAGCTTGTTACTATAATTCATTATTCTTACTGATGGTTGTCATGCAAGGTATATTCGCCGGATTGGTTGCTGGGCAAATCGGTGAAAATTCTGTAATTGCAGGTATCAAACACAGCATGATAATGGCATTCTCCGGATTCGGTATATTGATGATTTTATTCCAAACAGGATTGATTTAAATGAAAGGCGCTGTAAAAATTGAATTCATATTAGGTGTAGTAGTATTTGCTATAATTGTTCTTTATGTTGGGAATCAGATAGGTACAGCGTTTAATTCTGCCAATATGGATGCAAGAATTGACATGTTAAAATCTGAATCAGTTTCTGTGTTAAATATGATTCTATTGGACACAGATATAGGACTATCAGTTAGTCCAAATACATTAAGCACGATTAAATTACAAGAATGGAATGATTATTCAAATGAAAATGATGGACGGTGCCCTGGGCTTGATAGATTTAACCTCAGCGGATATAGATTGGCAATAAATGATGGAACCGACGAAGTTCTATTCTGTGGATTTGTTGGATTGTCCCAAATAAGAACAATGACTATGCGTGAATATATTAGAGAAAATACAAATCCAATAAAATATGGAACAATAACGTTAGAGATGTGGTAAAATGAAAGGATTCCTATATTTAGTTGAAATTATTGTTGCGGCAGTTTTAATAACTATAATATTTCAAAGTTTCTTTGCCGCTCAAGGCAGTGGTTCAGATTGGACTAAAGGCGATTTGATAGGAATTGGAAATAATGTTATGGATATTCTTGGCCCTAATATAATTAAAACTATTAATGAAACAAGTATCTTTGAAGAAATAGATGATATGAAAGCTGCGAACATAAGATACACTATGAAATTCTCAGGAATACCTAAAAATGTAATAAATGTTGGTACAAATGATAAAGATTACATCGAATCTATACTTCTTAGTACTGGCACACATGTTAACAACAGAGCAATAGAATTTAATGTATCTTCTCTTGCTTATGATTTTGACACATATGATGTAATTATAATTAATGGTACATTTGATTATTCGAATCAAACATTAAATGATTTTGTAAAAGAAAAAACAGTAATAGGTATTGGTACTGAAGGTATAAATTATGAAACTTTTTTCAACATTGAAACTACTGTAAATATTCCTGGTAAAATGAACTTTACAGAATATAATGATATTTCAAAATATTTTCTTGGATTTGGATTCACGGTTCAGACACCACGTGTAGGAGACCCTGAAGCAAATAGTTATTATGGATATTGGAATGTAAGTGGTCAAGAACTAATTGTTAATGCTACAATTGAAGGTAATGTTAAAAAAGTATGTATCTCGACTCCGCCGAGCTGTAGACCAACATATCCGGAAAGATCTATCGTATCTATACCGGGAATATCAATAAATGTAATTGTTAAGAAGATTGAACTATCAAGTTCACGTAATGTTCAATTTGCAATATCCGATAGTGATTTTATATTCAACACTGCTATTGCTGGGTCAGATAAACCAATTGTCGATGGGAACAGCATAATTGGTAGTAATGATAATGCCGCTGTAACTAAATTTGGAAATGCAATATGGATTTCTAAACTATTGGAAGATTCGGAGTACTCAACTCTTCTAAAAGCTATTATATCAAACTCTGCAAAAGAATGGTATCTTGGAAAGCCTGGCGATGGTTATATTGAAATTCCTAGGTTAAATTCGCTATGTTGCGATATACCAGAGATAGCGGAAACTTCATTAGTCTTGTGGTACGTGTATTAGTATGGAAAAATTTTGTTTTTTGTGTGGTAAAAAAGGAACACGATTGAAAGATGGCTATTGTTTAGAATGTTATAAGAAAAAAACAAAATTAGTTGATGTACCTAAAAATATCAATCTTGTTGCTTGTAAAAAATGTGAATTATATAGAATCAAAAATGATTGGAAGAAAGCATCCATAGAACAAATTATATTGAATAACGTAAAAGATTTAGAAAAAAATGTTAAAATTAAATTAATAAAAAAAGGCAAATCTTGGGAAATTACTGCAACCAAAGGTAAAGATGAAGTACATAAAGTTGACACTACTGTAAGAACAATGATATGCCCAGTATGCGCGAGAAAATTCTGCGATTATTATGAAGCGACAATACAGATAAGAGGGGAATTCAATGATAAAATAATGAATTTCATAATAGATTTAATGCTCCATGATGAAAGAAAGGATCCAAAATCATTCTTTAGTTCCAGTGATGTAAGTGGCGGAATTGATATAAAATTTGGAAATAAAAAATCAGCAATTTCGATTTCTGAAACTGTTAAAAGAAAATTCGACTGTAGAGTTACTAAAAGTTTTAAATTAGTAACAATGAGAGATGGACAAAATGTATACCGAGATGTTATTTGTATAAGATTTATTTGAATTTGTGATAGAATGCTTCTAAAATATTCAAAGAAAAAAGAGCCAATAATTATCAAAGAGTCTGTTCGTATTTTGAAAAAAGGCGGTCTAATTGTTTATCCGACAGATACGGTTTATGGTATAGGCGCCGATGCTACAAAAAGAAAAAGCATTGAAAAAATTTATAAGATAAAAAAACGGTCAAAAAAAGTTTTTATATCAGCTCTTGTTTCTAATAAAAAAATGCTTAAAGAATATTCTTTCCCTTCAAAACTTGCTATTAGAAAGTTTCCTGGTAAATATACTTTTATTTTAAAATCGAAAAAAAATCTTCCTATTGCAAAAGATTATATTGGCTTTAGAATACCAAATCATTGGTGTGTAAAAATTGCAAAACAGTTTGGAAAACCAATAACTACGACTTCTGCAAATGTTTCAGGTCAACCAACGCCAAACAACATACAAGATATACAAAAAATGTTTGGAAAGTCTATCGATTTATATATAGATGATGGAAAACTTTCTGGAAAGCCTTCAAAAATATTCAGTAAAGATAATAAAAGAATTAGATAACTGGCGGGCATAGAGGGATTTGAACCCCCGACCTACGGCTTAGGATGCCGCCGCTCTGAAAGTCCATGCTGAGCTATATGCCCATAATTAATTAGAAGTTTCTGAGACTTTTAAACGTTCAAAGAATTAAGGTAACTGCCCAGAACCCAATTGTGGTGTTTCTGTTCCTGCAGGTGCTTCATAATATTCTAGTTCTGAAAAACCAAACATTCCTGCAAATAATACTCCTGGGAATCTCTTTATTGCTGTATTATATGCTTGCAATGCATCGATATAATTTTTTCTAGCAACAGTTATTCTATTTTGACTTCCTGCTAATTCATCTCTTAATGCGGTGTAACCTTCACTTGCCAATAATTGAGGATAATTTTCAGCTACAGCGTTAACAAGTACTGTAATGCCGCCATTCATCTGCTGGCCCGCGGAATCTTTTTGATATTGGCCTTGCGCCGAAGCATAAACAGTTCTTAAGGCAATAACATCTTTAACAAATTTCGTTTCAACTCCAACTTGGCTCGAAATAGTAGATATTAAATTAGGAATCAAATCTGCTTGTCTCTGATAATCATTTTCAACTAGAGACCATTTTCCTTTTATGTTTTGATCTAAAGTTACAAAACTATTATACATGCCGACTACCATAAGTAAAATTACAAGAACAACTATTCCAACTATAATTAGCATCTTATTTTTTTCAAAAAAACTCTTTGGCATAATTAATCATCTCTTGTAGACCTTATAAATTTATCTACATGAACATTATTTAACAGCCGTTTCTTCACATTCCCCATTGGTGCATTTACAACCGGAAATTCCTACATTATCTATACAATTGCTCGCAGGCATGATCATGGCGCATATTCCATTATCGGTTCCATTCTTTTGACACTGACAATTGCATAAGCTCAGTTCGCAATCATCATCTGTTGTACATGTTACTGTTGGAATAGTGTATGCTGATGTTACATTATCAAATCCAAGCATGCACTTATTATTAGCACAAAGAGCTGCGATTGGTGTGCCAGACCCTGGACAAATCTCCTCTCCACAAGGCTTGCCAAACAAATCTACATCTCCTTCTGGGATACAGGATTTATAATTCTTATTGATTGCTTTTGAAAGAATTGAACAACATTTATCAATATAAATTATACAATCTTTTTCAGATGAACATTTGTATGCGTCTGAGTCTATGTTTTCAAGAAGTTTGCAATCAAGTGATTTTGAAACTGGTGCTCCTGGAGAAGTTTCTGACGGCGATGTTTCTGGTTGTGAATCTGATTCTCCTGATAATGGTATACCACCCGAGGCAACACCTGCGTTTGTTCCGAACCCAAGATTAATTAAACTATCTTCCATAACGCATCCACTAATCAATACAATACTAAGTATCAGTAATACTAATAACCTTTTCATAATAATCTATAATTTTCCGCCACATTGAGCACAGAATGTTGTTCCAATAGAATAATCAACATTGCATTTCTTGCAGGTAACCATTAATTTTGCCCCGCATTTTGAACAGAATTTCAATCCAGGTGTTATTGGTGCTTTACACTTTGGACATTTGGTATTTTTATCTCCTTTCTTGAAAAGTTTTTCTCCCGCCTTTACAATAGCGTTAGAAGCTCCGCTGCTGGCTTTATACGTTGCCTCACTTTTAAGTCTGTTTCCAACATCTTCTAGGAATCCCATCTCATATCACCTTCTATTTAATAATTTTATATGTAATATCTTGCTTTTATACTTTATCACTTTCATTTGGAGAATCATATGCGGGGAGAATTGCTTCAAAATCTCTCTTGTAGAACTCGGTGTTCTTCCTGATAAAATCTTTTGCCCGTTCTATTTCTTTTTTGTTTTCTTCTAATTGTTTTGGTATAACTGCATTAATCCAGTTTTCATCTGTTTTTATTTTTTGTTTTGCCATGTTTATCAGGTCATCGTCTCCAATTTCTTCTGCGTTTTTTAACATTAACTCATCCTCTTCGCGCATCTTTTTATTTTCAGCTTCCATGTCAATCGGTTTGGCGATGTTTTGTTCAAATTCTTTTTTTGAAACTAGCATAGCGATATAAACTGTTACAGCCATTGTCTTTTTTTCAATTAAGTCGACCCTCGGATCCTTGATCTTGCTGCAGTCAGTTTCATAAAGAGCGCTTTGTGTCAGGGTTATCTTTTTTCTTGGGTCAATTCTTTTCGTTTCTTTGCCAATGCCTCTATGAATAATATTATTTGGCGTGCCGAATATCACAAGAGAACCGTCATAATTTAACTCGATGGTAGCTACCATGTCGTCACATACTCCAGAACTTGCGCTTCTTGCGTTGGAAATCTGCGCCATAAGTAGGTCGGCAACCTTTGGACTATTTTTTCTTGCGTTCTCAGCCATTTGTCTTATAGTTTTCATTATCATTTTTGAAGTAGACTCAAATTCTATTTGAGGATATTTAGACGGAATTGCGATTAGTTTATTTATATTTTTTCCTTTTCTTAATAGACTGATTTTGAATAATCCCTTAATTAACTCTATTCCTTCAATTGCATCTGAATTGACGGTATTGGTGGATAATTGTTTGATGGTAGAAGGAACTTTTTCCGGAACCATGAACTCTGGTTCTGGATGAGTTATTTCTCTCTGTATAGTAATTCTAAGTTCGCTCTCTGGAAAGATGATAATATCAGTGTTATGATTATCCATGTTTTGTTTCGTATCCATAAACTCGTAAATATAACTATCTCGTTCTGTTCCTAGAACATCCCCGTCCTGAAGTATGACTCCCTGATTCTTTGGATCTAAAGCTATTCCGCTCCCCATTCCCATATTGCTATCAGGCATTATTGGAGGTTTTGAAGTTTCTGGAAGATAAATTTTCTGCATGCCACGCTTGAGATATGTTTTACCATATGTTTTGAAATTTACAGGATATGTTGATGCGCTCTTTATGGCAGTGATAAAAGGAAATCCGTGTTTCTTAAGCAATTCAATTTTCTTTACAACGTTGCTGTTTTTGCATGAAAAATCAAATGATACGTCATTAATATGTACAGATTCCATAATCGGGGGAGAAATTTTAAATTCTTCAACTATTTTTTTACATTCTTCTCTTTCATCAAGATCTTTTCCAATCTGCTTTCCTTTTTCTCTGAATTCTCCTACTTCTGAATATGCATTTATTTCTTCTGATATTTTTTTAGCTGATTCTTCTTTCTTTTTGAATAAAATTTTAAGAAATTCTTCGTCGCTCTCCTTTATTTCTTTAGATTTTTTAGTAGCCATTTTAAACACTATGCAACCTTCTTCGCGTCTGTTAATGGCTTATATCTTCTCGGAGATTCAAGAAGTGTTTCAATATCTGTAGTCTTGCCATCAGATGTAGTGATTTTAACTGGTAAACCGGACATTTTTTTCATCTTCTCCATTCCCTCTGTTTGCATTTTTGCAAATCTATCTGTTCCTTTGTCTCCCAATCCTTCCAGCATTCCTTTACTCATAGCCATTCCTTTTTTCATCTGCGTCATTTTGCCGCTTTTTTCCAGTGCTTTAAGTTTTTCAGGAAGCTCTTTCATCATTTTCATCTGTTCGGCACTAAGCTTGGCTCCGTGAGACTCTGCCATCTTCATCATTCTCTCTATATCTTTAGGAGACATATTTTTCATCATTTCAATCCCGCCAAGTCCCTCTTCCATTTGTTTTGGCATGTTTTTATACTGCTCTGCCATTTTCTTTGGATCCATTGTTGGCAACGCTTGGTGCATTTTTCCTGTAAAGTAGCCTAATAATTGTATTGAATTTTGAAAGATGTCATCCATTTTCGTTATAGGTTTCTTGTAGATTCCGTCTCTGGTAACTATTATTTCCTCGCCAATAGATGACTTTGCAATAAATGTTCTTCTGGTTAATTTGTTTGTATATTCAATTCCGCCTGCGCCGACAGAAGTTGATGGTATAGTGCTGCTATAAACTGAATCGTTGCATACGTCAAAAAATCCGCCTCCGCTAAAAATAAATTTTATAGAAGCGACTGAAGTTTTAAGTACATTTTCACAGTGTGAATATGACACGTGGAAAAATCCTTTTTTTAATTCTATGTTTCTTATAAGCTCGCCATGATGTCTTTGTCCTTCCTTGTCTGTCTTATCCCATTCTTCAAAACCGCTGACCTGCAATTCACTATTTGGCCCCATGTAAACAGTTTTAGATTCTCTAGATTTATAATCATCAATTGGTTTATCTTTTCCTTTGTTATAACTAACGTCAATGCTTATAACGGTTTTTGATCCGCAGGCTATTGTATCGCCGTCTTTAAGTTTTTCTTCAGAAGTTATTTTTATTTTTCTACTCTTTCGTACAATGAAAGCATCTTCTCCAAATGCTGTAATTCTTATGCTTCCTGTTTCTATGTCAGCAGTTATCATCATATAGATATTATATTAAGCAAGATATAAAATTACCTTCCTGCTCCGCCACCGCCGAAGCCTCCTCCGCCAAAACCGCCACCTGAAAATCCGCCTCCGCGCGAACCACCAATGAAAATTGGTATAAATCCGCCACGTTGTGATTTAGTTTTCTTAACAACTTCACAGTCACATTTTGAGCATCTATATATTCTAATTGTATAATGAACATTATGGTCAATCCCAAATGTTCCTTTTTCTTTTTCAGTAATATATTTTGTACTAACTAGCTTCATTCTACAATTACATTTCTTACATTTTGGAGTGAATATGATGTTCCCAATAAATCCGATTAATGGGAACATGAAAAATATCATGATAACAAATAGCATGAAAATGAAATCTACATTGTGTGCAGGTGTTGCTTGACCAGAACGCACATCATCTGCATTTTGATTTATAACATTGGCATATTCTCTTGCAACAAGTATTATTCCTTCTGCTGTATTATTCGTGTCTCGAGCCGGTACATACATTTCATCAAGTATTCTACCCAATTTAGAGTCTGGAAGTATTCCTTCAAGACCGTAGCCGGTAGAAACCCATATTTTGTTTTCCTGCTTTGCATAAAGAATTAACAAACCATTGTCTTTGTCAGCTTTTCCTATCTTCCAGTTTTCTGCAACTTCCTGAGCATATGAAAACATATCTAATGGTGCAACCGTGTCAACTGTTAGTAAAGTCATTTCTGCTGTTGTAGTAGAATCTACTCCTGTAAAAATTGCTCGAAGTTCTGATATTTGTGCAGAACTAAAAATATTTGCATAATCATTAACGTACTTATCTTGCGCAATAGGAACAGCAAAAACCGAAGTAGATATAATTACCAACATTAAAACTAATAATATTTTTTTCATATTAATCATACGAATGTTTTTATTGTGCTTTTTCTTGTAAGTGCTTTTATTATTTGTCTTCCTAAATCAGATTTTTTATTTACTCTAATTTGATCAGAACGACCTACGGTTGCTGTGAAAAGATATTCATTATCAATATAGATGTTAATGTTTTTTCCAGTTGCATTTGTAAACTCTAATATTACATATCCTCCAGTATCTGATATATGGTGGTCTATTTCATTCCCTAATGATTCAACGACTGGTTCGATGTCGATGGAAATTCCCAATCTATCTTCTAAATTTTTAATTGTCTTTCCTTCTTTACCAATTATATATGGTATTGCGTCGTTTCGAACACGAACTGAAATTCTGTTAGCATTAACAAATTCTATTTTAGCATTATGATCAAATTTAGATATTTCTGTTTTTATTTTTTCTAGAGCTAGCTTTTCTACTGCTGATTTCTTTTCTTCTTTTATTGGCATTACTACCGTTTGTTCACCGTAAGTATAAATTTCATATTCTAATTTTCCTGTTTCAAAATCATTAACATCTACGATTGGTCTTGCTAAATCTGCTTCGCACATTCCATGCGGAACTCGAACCGTTAATGACAAAGAATAAACTTTTTTTATCTCTCCGTCTTTAACAAATATAATTGTATCAACTATGTGCGGTATCATTCCGAGTTCTGTGCGTCCGATGAATCTTTGTACAGAGCTTATTGCATCAGTCGAGTGAACAACACCAATCATTCCTATTCCTGCTAAACGCATGTCTGAAAATATTTCAAAATCTTTAGTTTTTCTTATTTCATCAAAAATAGTATAGTCTGGACGAACTAAAAGAAGAATGTCTGCTGTTTTTACAAATGAACCATCTAATGGAGCGTACTGAGTTATTTCTGGCGGCAATTGTAAGTCTCGTGGTGATTCCATTGTTTTTACTATTGCATTTGATCTATTCATTAAAAATTCGGCTATTGATGCTGCTAGAGTAGATTTTCCAGATCCAGGCGGACCTGCAATAAGCATTCCTTCTACTTTAGTTTCTATTCTTTCTTTTAATTTATTAGATAATTTGTAATCATCAAGATTTAATTTTATAATTGGTCTCACTACAGTTATTTCTAATCCGTCTGAAAATGGTGGTCTTGCTATTGCAATTCTCATATCTTTCAATTGGATTACAGATGCATTACGTTCTCCAATTTCTAAAAATGAATTATCTTCAAAACGAGCTGCTTCAAATATTTCTTTCGAAATCTCTTCTAATTCTTCAAGCGTTGATGGCGTATCTTTTAATTTTACTAGTTGTATTTTTCCAGGTTTTCCTCTTTTAGCAAGAGGTATTGCTTTATCCTTTAGATGTACGGACAATGTGTCTTTTGTTAGATATTTTTCAATCTTTAATTCTAATTTCTTTTCATATGATTCGAAATATTTTACATCTATTCCTTCTGCTTCAGCTACTAATGCTTGTGGCAAATCACAAGTAATAAGAACTGCCTTATTCTGTTTTGCAATATCTTGTATTAAAGCATCTACACGTCCTGATTTTGATAATAAGATGTCTTCATATGACGGTCGCTCTCCTACGAATTTAATTGTTATTTTATTTTTCTTTGAAAGCTCTCTTATTTTTTTTATTTCTGCTAAACCTAAGAATCCTGATTCTTTCATACGAGAAGTTTGTGCTTGCAATTCTCCCATTACAATTTCTGGAATTATTATTTCAGAATTTTTCATTTTTCCTTGTTCAATTAATCTGGTAAGATTACCGCTAATTATTGCACTTGTGTCTGCAACGACTTTTTTTAGACTAATGTTTTTTTCGTCTGGTTTCTTTATTATTCTTCGCATATACATTTTCTTATTTCCAAACTATATAAACTATTTATAAACTTTCTTTTACTCTTAAAAGCGTGTAATATATTTCTTGTCGTATATACCAGAGGTCCATAAGTCTTTAAATAAATTATTTTCCAATTATTATTTGTGAGCAAGATGAATTGTCCAGAATGTGGATCAAAAAGTTTGAAAAAGCAGATAAAAGAAACGACATGCAAAGGCTGTGGTTTCGTAGTAGATGATGAAGTGTTATGCAATTAAAGTCTACTTTAGTTTCTATTAGACTTAGGGCTCAATTTTATATGGAGAAAAACTGATTATTTTCTTATGAAAGGAGCAGCAACAATCTTACAAGTAGTATTATTATTTGCTATCGCCACTTCTCTTGCCGCGGCAGCTGCGCCGTGGGCATATAACACTTTACAAAAAACAATGGATACTTCTGAAATGGGTGTGATAAGAGATCAGATGGTATTATGCAATGATAAACTAATAGAAACAGCGCGCACTGGAACATCAAACCGTTGTGTATTTTCTGCTAACCGTGGAAAAGTTTCAGCATTAACAGATGGGATTTATTATAATCTTTTATCTAAAGCACCAATATGCGATGAGCATGATTGGGTTGAAGTTGATTTAGAACGTCATCTTGAATCTATGTGCGATGATCTCGGTACGGCTAGAACATACACAATGAGATGGAGATGGCCTAGCAATGTTAAAATCGAGGGTAAAGACTTCACAGGAGAAGTATTAAAAAGGGACGATGTCAAATATAATATAGAATTTGATACCAGTGTAACGTTCAGAACTGTAACTGTTATAGTTGAATTTGATTACACGCCAGGTGAAGCTGGTAAAATAGTTGAAATAAGCAGAAAAGCACTAACAAAAGATAGCGCAGTGCTTTCAGTTAAAATAAATTGAGGTGTATGAATGAATAAAATAATTCCAATTTTGATTATATTTTTATTAGTAATGAGTTCTTTTGCTTTTGCTGTATGGGAAGAAATTCCAAAAGTTATTACAATACAAGGTAAATTAACTGACGCAACCGATGATCCAGTTACTGATGGTAATTATGATTTTGAATTTGATTTCACTCCAAATGCTGATGGTTCAAGTCCACCGTACATTTATACTAAAGAAGATTTTTCTGTCTACAATGGAATATTCAGCATTCTAGTGCCTATTGATACTTCTAAAATTAATTTTGATCAAGCTCTTTATGTTCAAGTAAAAGTAAAAGGGCCTTTAGATGAAAGTTATCAGACTCTAAAACCGACTGCGCAAATTACATCATCTGGTTATGCATTCACTGCAAGCGCTGCAAATGATTTTAATGTTCGTGGAACAGCCACTGTTGGTGGTAAAACTACATTAAAAAGCGATTTACAAGTTGATGGGAAAACTGGTTTAGGAATAAATAATCCTTCTGAAAAACTTGATGTTATTGGTAATATTTATGTCGGTGGCAACGGATACGTAACTATTTCTGGCGACGCAATAAGATCGTCTGCGCCATTTGGATTTTTTGGAGATGATGAAAATCCAGCAACTGATGATTGGACAGCGCAAATAATACACACTGGCGGAATATTAGCTGTAAAAAGCGGGGAGGCTTATGCTGATTATAAAACAGCTATTCCTAATGGTGGAATATATTCTCGTGGTAATATTTTAACTGCTGGTAGTATTTCTGATCCAGATAGTGAAGTAACTATTAATGATGATTTAAAAATTAATACAATAGACCTATCTACTACGGCAACCAACACATTAGTTAATGATGGAAATGTTGTAAAGCAACGAGCTCCTGATTCTAGAGTTTGGGGAACGACTCTTACAGATGGCGCTGGATCTAGTGGATATATTGCATACTGGTCTGATGCAAATTCTTTAACATATGCTAATACTAAATTATTCTGGGATGTAGGAAATAATAGATTAGGTATTGGAAACAATGCGCCTACTACAACACTTGATGTTTCTGGTAAAACAAAAACTACTACATTACAAGTAACTGGTGGAACTACTACAGATGGATATGTTCTAACTTCTGATGGAAGTGGAAATGCTATATGGGAAGCAGTAATAAGTGATCATGGTTTATTGGGAGGTTTAGGTGACGATGATCATACACAATATGCAAATCTTACCGGTAGATCTGGTGGACAAACATTAAAAGGTGGAACAGCTAATTCTAATAGTTTAACTTTAGAAAGTACAAGTGCTACTACAAAAGGTTATATTATTCTTCAGCCAAATGGAGGGAATGTTGGGATTGGGACGATAGATCCTGGTGCGAAATTAGATGTGCGTGGAAATTTTATTTTGGAACAAGAACAAAGTCCAGAATTCTTCACCGGAACAGGTAACATCGAATTAAACAGATATGTTATGTTACTTAATTCCCCATTGTTGACTACTGCTTCGGGGCTTAAAGCTGGCGGTATTTTAGTTTCTGATACTTATGCTTATGCAAATCCTGGAAAAAATGACTTAATAGTAAAGGGGAATGTTGGGATTGGGATAAGTATTCCGACGCAGAAATTAGATGTAATTGGCAATATAAAAGCCAGTAGTTCTGATTCGTGGACATCTGATGATGCGAATGATGTAATTCATATAGTAAAGACTGGCTCTTCGGAATCTTCTACTGGAGGTAGAGTTGGATTGAAAATATATGATAGCGCAAATACGAACAAAGCGACTGGTCTTTATGCAGTATCTGAATCAGATTGGGCTAATTCGGTTGGAATGGCACTTTATACTGGTGGAGGAACTTATTCGGAAAAAGTAAGAATATCAAGTGGCGGAAATGTTGGGATTGGGACAACGAGTCCTGATACTAAATTAATGGTGTATGGAGATAATGCTTTCATAAAAACTAAAAGTGTTGGTAATGCTGATAATGGATTTTCAATTTTTAAAACTAATGTTGTTGAATATAGAATGACAACAAGTGGTAGTGATTTAATTTTTGGTCAATATTCAACTGGTGATAATGATGGAACAAGATTGACAATAAAAGCAAACACTGGCAATGTTGGAATTGGAACGAGCACGCCTATTAATAAATTAGATATTCGCTCTGCCACTAACGAAATTGTAAAAGTGGGAATAGGTACAACAGCAAACGGATATAATGGAGGGCAAATAAATTTTTATGGTGCTGGTGGTGCGGAATTATCTAATATAATAGGTGGTTATGGACCTACTGGAACTGACAATAGTTACATTAGCTTTATTACTAAGTATCCTGCTGCTACTGCTGGAGAAGTGATGAGAATAGTCGGTGGAAATGTTGGGATTGGGAAAACCGATCCTGCAACGAAATTGGATGTAGATGGAACAATAACAGCAGGTGGTGAAAATATACCTGGTGTTTATTCAGAGTATATTGGTGGGTTTGCTATATGTAGTGCTAGTAGTGTAAAAAGTGGTGGTGGTGGAGCTATAACTTTGATAGATGTAGCTTGTTCAAGTACTAGTGTTACAGCATGGTGTAATGATGGATATATGATATCTGGTGGGTGTGTCGGTACAGGTTTATCATATAATGCACCAAATAGCGTTACAACCACTTGGAGTAATTCTCCGGCAATTACTGGATGGAGATGTGACACGTCTTCTGCTGCGAGTAAAACAATATATATACATTGTGTAAAATGATAATTATGAATCAAAAAATAATTAATCAGGCGATGATAGCAATAATTGTAATAGGTTTTATTATTGTCATCGCTCAAAATCAAATGATAATAAATAAACTATATACCGAGACTCCATTAGATCGTTTGATGGCTTTAGAAGAAATGCAAGAATTCAAACAAGGATACGATGTTTCAATGGAATATCTAACAATCGGACAAGTTACAGAATTAGCAGCGCAGTATCCAGAAGTATATAGTAACATAAATAAAGGAATATATCGCGCTCAGATACAGGGAGAAAAAAATTATTTAGTCCTTTACGACGACAGTGAAGGAAAAATACTTAAATCATTTGAATTGGTTGCGGACGTGAGTCAATGAAGTTAGTAGCAATAGCGTTGCTTTTAATTATAATATTTTCTATGAGTTCTTTTGCTTTTGTAATGAGCGGTCCAAATTACAAAATAAATGCAATTATATCTAACGGTGGAAAAAGCATAACAGGAATTTATACAGAAACTCCTTATACTATGCATTTTGCACTAATGCAACCTATTATAAAATCTTTTTTAGATAAAACAGATACAACTAACTATAAATTATGTTTAGGGATATTTTGCACTGGACTGTTTGAAGTGCCTCATTATGTTACTGTAAGCGGAACTGTTTATTATGATACTGGTGGAGTTGTGGCTGATTCAGAAGCTAAATTAGTCGTAAATGTTGCTAATGGAAATTATAAAAGTGGTATGTTTAGAACAGATGCTAATGGTGGGTTTACAACCAAAGTAGCTGTACCAGAAACGATTATGAAGAAAGAAGGAACATTAATAAAACCATTTGGAATAAAAGTATATGTTACAGGAAGAGTAGAAGCAGTTTATAGTTGCACATTCTATCCAGACCCAGTTGTAGCTAATTTAGGAACTTGTTATTAATTTACAAACATCTTCAGAATTAATTAATTCTTCTTTACCTGTTTTCATATCTTTCAGAAGAATTTTTCCTTGTTTTAATTCTTTTTCACCAACAATTATTACATAGGGAACTTCTATCGACGATGCGTACTCTAATTGTTTAGAAAACTTTCTATTCATTAAATCATAATCACATTTAATTCCTTGCGCGCGAAGATCTTTGCAAAGTTCAATAGTGTTATCCATTAATTTTTCATTAGCAGTTATTATGAACACGCCTTCTTCCAACGGCTTAAATAATTTTAATTCATTCATTAATCCGATTAATCTATCAACTCCGAAAGAAATTCCTGTAGCAGACAATTCTGGTCCGCCTAATTGTTTAATTAAATTATCATAACGTCCTCCGCCGCCACAGCTTAATCCTTTACCAGCATAAACTTCAAACACTAAACCAGTATAATATTCTAAGCCACGAACTAATGATGCGTCGAATTTAAGTTTCTTTTCAATTCCGTTATCTTTAGCATATTTTAATAATTCTTTAATCTCGCCTTCAGGTTTTAACGATTTTACTATTTTCATTATTTTAACTGGATCAAAACCTCTTCGTTTTAATTCTTCTTTGACAGCAGACTCGCCGATCTTATCTGTTTTGTCAATTATTCTAAACACATCATTAACATTTGTCACTTTACCAAGTATGGTTAATTTTTCTTCTAAAAGTTTACGTGAATTAATTCGAATATAATAATCTTTGAAACCTAACGCATCCATGCATGAACAGAAACAAGACAATACTTCGAAATCAGCTAACACAGACGTTGAACCAATTATATCTACGTCCGCTTGAGTGAACTCACGAAAACGCATAGCCTGTGGATTATCATAACGCCATACTGTACCTACCTGATATCGTTTGAAAGGTTTAACTAAATTTGGATTATTAGACATGAAACGAGCTAATGATGCAGTAAATTCAAATCTTAATCCTAATTCACGATTAGACTTATCTTTAAAATAATATATTTCATTTTTAATTGCAGGTCCACTCTTTGCTGATAGAAGTCCGTAATCTTCAAAAGCAGGTGTAATCAATGGGCCAAATCCATACTTCTCAAATACTCCTCTAAGTACATCTATTACAAAATAATACTTTCTAGCTTCCTTAGGCGCTAGATCGCGCGTTCCTTTTGGTACTTGAAACATAAGAATAATTAAGAGTTATACTATAAAATGATTATTTTTCGCATAATTTTTGACATATGAAAGGATTTAAGCTTTTCTAGGTATTTTATTATATGGGCAAATTTCGTAATAAGAAACTTAAGTTCGGTCATGGTAGCAAGAATGAACGAAAAAATGTTTGCAGCTATTGTGATATAAGAGATTCATGCGAATATTCGGGTCGTGGTGGGTTTTCACCGACATCTACTCATAATTTTACTGAAGAAACAAAACCATATTATATATGCACGCATTATGATATTACGCTAATTTCATTTAATTAATCTTCTATCTTTAGCATATCGCCAATGGTTAATTCTTCTTTAACGTGTTTTTTTATTTTAATGTCTGGAGTTGTTTCTTTTAACGTAACTTTAAAGAATTTTTCTAATTTATTAACAGTATTAAATGGCGGCATCCATCCTTCTTCTATTTTACGTATTACTGACTCTTTTTCACCGAGCTTAATTCCAAGCTGCTCTCTTGTCAAATTCATTTTTTCTCGCTCGCTTTTAACTATCTTAGAAATATCAAACTTTATACTAATTTCCATTTCCGGAAGAAACGACTGTTTCTGTTTATTGGGCATAATTACTTTTGGTGCTGCTTTACCAAACTTAACACAGTCTGAACATACGTCAAGAACTACACCATCAACATTAGCCCGTGTGACAGCTTTCTTACCACATATACAACATTCCATAACTATTATCTAAAGCATAATCTATATAAATTTAGGTTTGTAATAGTGATTTTATGATAGACCTAAGAGAAGTAGACAAAGAAGTAAGTAAACTGTGGAAAGATAAGAATATACCTGAAAAGACTTTAAAATCCAGAGAAGGTAAGAAAAGGTTCTTTTTCCTAGATGGACCGCCTTATGCGTCAGGATCTATACACGTAGGAACTGCGCTAAATAAAATTCTAAAAGATTTTTACATTCGATACTACAGAATGAACGGATTTAATGTATGGTGTCAACCTGGTTATGATTGTCATGGAATGCCTATAGAAAATAAAGTTCAAAAAGAACTTAATCTTAAAACGAAACAAGAAATTGAAGAAATTGGTATTGAAAAATTCATTAAAAAATGCTCAGAATATGCAACTAAATATGTAGGAGTAATGGGTGATGAATTTAACAAACTTGGCGTGTGGATGGATTGGAAACACCCTTATCTAACTTTAGATCAAGAATACATGAATGGTGCCTGGTATACTTTCAAGGTTGCCTATGAGAAAGGTTTATTATACAAAGGTATTTATCCGATTCATATTTGTCCAAAATGTGAGACAGCTGTCGCATATAATGAAATAGAACACAAGAACGTGTCTGATACTTCAATTTATGTTAAATTCAAAATTAAAGACAACGAATATCTAATTATATGGTCCACGACTCCGTGGACGCTTTTAGCCAATACCGGTGTAATGGTTAATCCTAAATTTGATTATGCTTATGTCAATGTTGATGGTGAAACTTGGATTATGGCTAAAGAACTTACTGACACTCTTATGAAAAAGATTGGTAAAGATTATAAAATAATTAAAACTGTTAAAGGTTCTGACCTGAAAGATTTAAGATACGAATGTCCTTTTAGCGAACTTCCTCTTCAGAAAAATGTTAAACCTAAAGTAATTAACTCGGCTCAGTTTGTAACATTAGAGACTGGTACTGGATTGGTTCATACTGCACCTGGGCACGGTCTAGAAGATTATAAAGCTGGACGAGAGGCTGGATTATCTGTTTTATCTCCAGTAAATATGGAAGGAAGATATAAAGAAGAAACCGGAAAGTATAAAGGAATATTTGTTAAAGATGCAGATCAGATAGTCATAGAAGATTTACAAGATAAAAATCTTTTTGTATATTCGGAAAAGATTGAACACGAATATCCACACTGCTGGAGATGCGAATCGCCTTTACTATTTGTTTCAGTTCCGCAATGGTTTTTCAAAATTAGTGCGATCCGTGACAAATTAATTAAAGAAAATAATACTGTAACATGGAGTCCTGATTGGGCTGGAAAAAGATTTGACAACTGGTTACAATCTTTAGATGACTGGCCAATATCTAGACAACGTTATTGGGGAATACCATTACCAATATGGACATGTGATAAATGTAATGAGATTAAAGTTTTGGGTTCGACAGATGAACTTCCTCAGAAAATTCCAGATATCCACAGACCGTATATTGACAAAATTGAATTAAAATGTAAATGCGGCGCAATGATGAAAAGAATACCAGATATACTTGACGTTTGGTTTGATTCTGGTGTTTGCTCATGGGCATCAATAGGATATCCTAAAGATAAGAAACTATTCAAAGAAATGTGGCCAGCTGATTTAATAATGGAGGGATCTGACCAATTCAGAGGATGGTGGAATTCTCAGATAATTGCAAGTATCATTACTTTTGATAAAAAACCATTTACGAATGTATTAATGCATGGATTTGTATTAGATGCGCACAGTAAAAACAAACTGTCAAAATCTAAAGGTGGAATAAGTCCATCAGAATTTTCAGAAAAATACGGTCTTGATGTTTTAAGATTCTTTTACTTAATTGAAGATACAACTATGGATTTCAACTTTGATTGGGATAAAATCGCGACAGAATCTCGTACACTTACTACATTAATGAATGTAGTTAATTTCATGGAAACATATTGCAAGAAAACACCAATAAAAAAACTAACAGTTGAAGACAAATGGATATTATCTAGAGTAAATAGTATCATACCAGAATTTGATAAAAAAGTAAAGGAAATGAAACATAATGAAGCCCTATCTCTTATTGATGATTTTATTTTAAACGATCTAAGCAGATCATACATCAAATATATTAGAAATAGAACAGATGAAGTAGGTGGCGTATTATATTACGTTTTAGAAAAATTAACAAAAGTTTTAGCTCCAGTTTGTCCGTTTGCTACGGAATATATTTATCAGAAATTCTTCAAATCAAAAGAATCTGTACATCTAGAAGACTGGCCTGCATGTGATAATAAAATGGTAGATACTAAATTAGAAAAACAAATGAAGATTGTTAAAAATATAGTTGAAGCTTCTAACTTTGACAGACAGGAAAAGAATATCAAATTAAAATATGTCTTACCTAAACTAATTGTTTCTGGAAATGATGAAGTTAAGAAAACAATTAAAGATATGAAAGAATTAGTTAAGAAATCTGCAAATGTTAAAGACGTCGAATTTTCAACTAAAAAAGAACAATATTCTGTTAAACTAAATTATGCTGTAGCTGGAAAGAAGTTTGGAAAAGATATTAAACAAATAGCCGACGCATTGGTAAAAGAAGATGCAACTAAATTAAAAGAAAAGATTAGAAAGGTTGCTGGATTCACATTAACAAAAGATGATTTAATATTTACGGCTGAAAAAGGTAAAGGTAAAGAATTTGACGGTGGACGGATTATTCTAGACACGACTGTAACGGAAGCGCTAAAAAAAGAATGGTTACTTCGTGAGTTAATACGAGCTGTACAAGACGCTAGAAAGAAACTCGGACTTAATGTCGGTGATAAAGTAAAATTATATTTACCAAATGAATTTAAAAGTTCTGAAAAAATGATTAAAGAAAGCACTGGAAGTACAATAACATTTGGTACAATTAAAGGCGAAAAATATTCATTTGAATTTGAAGGAGAAAAATATGAATTTGGTGTAAGCAAATGAGAGCTGAAGAGTTCTTAGAGAACACCTCTGGCAAAACTGTCATATTCTTTCACAATGACACCGATGGATGTGCCTCAGCAGCAATGATGATGAAATACATCAAAGACACTGAGCTTATGTCTGGTGACGTAAGTGACGATGTGTTTAAAAATTTAGGAAATGATTTTGATAGAATAATATTTGTTGATTATCCAGTTGATCAATATCTAGAATGGTTTGAAAGACTTAAGGGAAAAGATGTTATGGTAATAGATCACCATCCGATTGCAAACGATTTAAACAAAATTGGTTTCGTTCATATTAATCCTAGATTCAAAGAACCAAATAAATATATTTCTTGCTCACAGGTTGTTCATAAAATAGTTACTAAACTTGGTGTAGAAGATACTGATTGGATTATGCGAGTTGGAGCAGTTGGTGATGCCGCACTAAAAGGAACGAAGAACGAAAAAGACGCAGTAATGATGATTGAAGGTTTCAAGACTTTCAAGAAAGCTAAGAAACTTCCAGAGCTTGTTAGATTTATGCTAGGATGTTACAATGTTGAGGACTTTGTTTACAGCGAATATCGAGATTATATGGATCGATTAAGAAAAGAAATTGAAAATGAAGTAATCAGATTTGAAATGCACGGTGTGAAGGAGGTAAACTTCCATGAAATAAAAAGCCGCTATGGTATTATCTCTGTTCTATCGAACGCGCTATTTGAAAAATATCCAGATAAGACAATTATAATTTATCGCGAGAAAGATGATTGGTATCGCGTCAGTGGACGATCGACCAAATTTGATGTTGGCGCTACTTTCAAAAAAGCCGCTGAAGGAATTGGAGTAGGTGGTGGACATGTTAAAGCTGGCGGGGCGCATGTTAAAGATTTTATTATATTTAAAGAAAAAGTTTTGAAATTACTTCAATCTAGCTAAAACAAATCCGTGGCATTCTTCAAACGGATCAAGCATCTTCCAGTCAATTATCTCAAAACCGGCCTGAGCTATCTTTTCTATTTCAAGTTTAACTGTCAATTTAACAGACTGAGTTACGTCGACTGATTGTGTCTTAATTGTAAACATTAAATAACCTCGTGGTTTTAAGAATTTTTTACAGTTTCTTATCGCTACCTCAGTAGCATCTGGCTGAGCAATGTCTACATAAACAACGTCAACCTTCTCTATTACTTTTTCTACAAAATCTTCTGGCTTTCTTGCGTCAGCTAGAATAGGAATTATATTTCTTCTGCTGGAAACTATACTCAATAATTCGTTGAAACAACGATCTGAAAACTCAACACCATAAATCACGCCATTTGGGCCGATTATATCTGAGAAGTAACTAGCTGTAAACCCATGAGCAATACCAAGATAAAGTATAACACAGCCCTCTCCGATTGGAAATTGCTTAATTCCTTTAGCGATTGCTGCTGATGCTTTTGATCTATTCGGATCCCACTGTCTATATTCTTTACCATCGATAGTGACAAGAATCTCATTGAATGGTTTTGTTCCTGGAGCAGAATTTAATGTTGCAATCTTTTGATTTATATTATAAATTCCTTGAAATATTTCTTTCATATCATTTACCTAGTTATTAGTGGGTCCGTGTCTTTTATAAGACTCTTTAATAATTTTAATTTTTTATTTAAATCTTTAGTATTGTTTCCAAGTAAAGATATTTGCTCTAAATGCTTTACACAATTCTTTGGTTTCATTTTAAAAACTTTTATCCTTTCTTTACTCCATTTGGAACTCATGAATGGCTGATTATTCAAAGCATATAAAGCTATTAAAAATAAATCTATCATCTTTGAAATTTCTTGATTTATATGAATCATATTTTTTCTTTTAATTGAAATATCAATTTGCAATAACTCATGTTTTAATTTTGAAAATGAACCCTCTTTGATAGATGATAAGTGTGTTTTTAGAATCGGTTGAAGTTTAGATTTCCATCCAGTTAAAAGTTTATTTGGATCGTATAGAGATACCGTATTAAGAAGATGACTAATAAGAAACGAATCGTGCAATTTTCTACTTCGACACGCATCTTCAATTAATCTTCCAAGCCATGGAACATATTCACAATAAAATATGTTAGGATATTTGTTCTTATATTGAAACTCGTCGGTGTCTGGATGACCCGGAAGTTGTCTAATATCTATGACACCTAGAACTTCTTTTCTTTTTCGAATACTTGGTGTTTTAGTACAATAACAAATTATATCGATATCAGAATAATTGTCTGCATAACCTTCTGCTACTCCGCCATAAATGGCAATCGCTTTTATTTCCGGTAGTCTTCTTAATTTATTAGCAATATCTTTTGCAATGATAATTAATTCTTTTTTAATCTGTTGATCAGACATCAAATCTCCTTTAATTTATAGGTATAAGTTTTATTTGTTTTATCAACACTTAACTTACCCTGTTTGCTGAATCTAGATAACATCAACTTTGCATTATGATAATTCATATCAAATATATTAACTGCGTCATAATTTGTAATTGTATTGACATTTCTTAGAACTGCTTCAAGACATTGGTATCTATAAGACCAAGGAAACTTTCCATATGTAGAAAGCTGTCTGTTTAGGATAATATTTTTTGACTCATGCTTTCCAAATCCGCCGAAATCTCTAAACTTCAATAAGTTTTCATATCCGAAAATTGAAAGTTCATAACAGTCATTACTGGTATTAATCGCCAATTTAGTTTCTATTCCAATCTTCTCAAGTAAAAGCTTTGCGAAATCTATATCTTCAATTGTTTTCATACCTAATCTAACATGCTTTTGGTGCTTTTCGGTTCTAACATTTCCTTCTGCCGCAAATATTCCCATTAAATATGCACACATGATTTCATTATTAGAATTTAGTATTCTTTTTCTTATTGTAGATATATTGTTTCTAACAAATTTAGTTATTTCAACGTTATTTGCCATTACTCTCGCGCATTCTTTTCTGGCGATTGGGTTTCTGTTTATAGTCCTGATATTTTGAAGCGGTAATAAAAGTAATTTAGACCATCGATCTCTTATAATTTGATTATCATCCAAACTACTTGTCGTAACTTCTGCGAGTATTCTTTCTCTAGGAAAGTTAAAATATTCTGTCAGAATCTTAATATGAAGATGCAATAATTCTACTACTTGGTTTGAAAGTGCCAATCGTCTTATACTAGAATGGTCACCGTCACCGATCCATGCACCAAACCACTCGGAAAATTCCGGAGTGATTCTTAGCTTAAACATTAGACAACCTCTTTTACTTTGTCCTCAAAATCTTTCTTTAATTCTTTAGATATATCTCGTTTAGTATAGAAGTCACATTTTGCAGCCAATGTTAACTTAGATGATAATAGTCTTGCTATTTTTCCCTGATTTTCTTTAGCCGCTGAACTTACTGCTGGATGAGTAAAAATTATACCAAAACGAGGAGATGATGATTGCTGTCCTTTAAGATATTTGAACAATGCTTTCTCTGCGCCAATTAATTGTATCTTGCTTGAAGGCATCTTTGCTAACTTTTCAAGTGAACCAGCATTAGCAAGTAATCTTGCTGCAAGTATACTTCCTAAAAGAGCATTGATATTTGGCACTTCAATTGGAACTGCTCGTTCAAGATAATTAACTATATGTTTTTTCAGTTCATACATTTGCTTAGTTTGCCGTGCATAATTTTGTAATAACTTAACATCATCATCAGTTAATTCCATACCCATTGAAGTTGTAAAATCTTTGAAATTCTCTCTTCGTCCACAGTTAGCTAACTCGTCTGCAAATTTTTCATAATCTTTAGCTCTAATCTCTGGATAGTGCAATCCGTACCATTCTCTTAAACGCTCGGACATATAATTAAGAATCCTATCCAAATCATTTAATGCAGAAACTGTTTGAATAATCAATTTATCTCTTCTTTCCAATTTAGATATTTTTGTCTTTGTCTGAGCAACGCTAATTTTAGACATAAGTTCATTTAACTCTGCTCTATCTCTTACAAATCTAGTTTCAGCTGCAATCTTTGCAATATTATTAGTTAAGAAATCAGATGGTCTATATTCTCCGCCATACTTTTTCTTCATTTTAGCGAATTCTTCAGTATTTTCGATATCAACTAATTTTTTAGCTATTTCTTCTGCGTCTTTTTTGAATAACACTTTATCTATAATAACATCATCTTCTATAACGAATACGCCTAAGATGCATGCTGATATGTACTTAGCCATAACTAATCCACCTACAATAACCTATTTATATATGAGAGTTGATAAAGATTTAACAGGTTGTGTATATGGGAAGAGTAAAAACAAGATGGATTAAAAGTATGGCAGAAGAGTTAGTTAGTCAATGTCCTGATAAATTTAGCACTGATTTTGATAAAAATAAAAAAAGTATAAACGAGATGAATCTTGTTCACGATAAAATCATTAAAAATAAAATGTGTGGCTATATCGTAAGAGTTGTCGGTAAAAACGCTAGAGCAATTTAATTATTTCTTAATAAATTTAAAATAATATGCATTACATCTGTTATTAGATTGTATTCTTCTATTAAGGCGTGAGCAAAACTCTTCACATATTGTTTTTAAAATTTCATCATTGCTAGTATATGCGCAACCATCACTCAGTCTAATTTTTGCAATTTCTTCTGGGTTTACATGATCTCTATTAATGTAGTGTTTTTTTGATCCGATTGTCTGATAGAATACATTCTTAAATTTTACAAGATAATCAGCTGTGTTATTTATTGATATGCTTCCGCGATTGTGTTTTTCCACCATTTCATTTATTGTGAATGGCTTTGTTCTGCTAAGCATGTCTTTTTGAACAAATTCGTCTCCGTTAATTACTTCACTTACCATAAAAAACTATATAATAACAAAGAGATTTAAATGGTGCGGGAGGCAAGATTTGAACTTGCGAACGCACTAAGCGACAAGATCTTGAGTTTCGCAATCATATTGAATCATTACTCAAAATGACGCTTGCGCCTTTGGTCTGGATTCATCCATTTGACCTAGCTGGGCGACTCCCGCATTAATTTTAATGGATTTCTAAAATATTTAAAAGAATAATAGTTTTATAGCAGATGCGAATACGACCAATCCGAACGCAATTTTAACATACTTGTTTCCTTTGTCTATCGCGGTCTTCGCGCCAAAATACCCGCCGACTGTCATTCCTAAAAGTATAGCAATACCAAACTCATAATTTATTATTCCTGCTGATGCGAAAATTATAACAGCTATTATTGTATTGAATAATAAAACAAACTTATCCAGCGCAATTGATTCTATGAGAGTATATCCAAATAATCTAGTAAGTGAAAATATTGAAAATAACCCGGCAGCCGCGCCCATAAATCCATTGTAAATGGCAATACAGAAATATATCATGTAACCCAATGTTCTGCCTTTCTTAGCAACACGGTTCCTCTTTAGTCCAAAATCTTTTTTCAGAAATATCGCCGGGAGCAGTAAAAGAATTATCACGCCTATGATTTTCATAAGTAACGCCTGATCTAACGTTAGAAGCACATTTGCGCCGATTGCTGCCCCAATTACAGATATTATTATAAACGGCGCGGCATTTTTGAAATCAATTTTTTTTGCTTTAGAGAATTTATACACCGCTGAACCGCAGACACCTAGCGCCCCGAATTTATTCGTTGCAACTGCTATAGCTGGCGGCAATCCTAAAAATATCAATAACGGTATCGAGAGTAATCCTCCTCCTCCGCCTGCAAAATTACCCATAAATGCAGCTATAATTCCTATAGCAAATACTGCTAAAAATGATAATGGATCCATAAACAAGAATAATATTATGTTGTTATAAAATTAACTGAAAAAGAAAAATAGGAGGGAACCTAGTTCCCTATAAATCGCAAGGTCTTATTGTTGCTCTTCCGTTTGCTTTGCATCTTACTTCTGCTGTTTTCATAATTTCTGCAACATGTTTATCTAATGCTTTGATAAAATCTCCAGATGTTCTCAATTTTGTAGATTTCTTTACTGCGTTTTTTACAACTAATGCCATTTTATTTCACCTCAATTTTCATTATACGAATAGTCTACTTAGTATAATATTAGCCTTTGGTAGGATATATAAAATACCGCCTAACTGTCCTACGAAATATATCATATTGGCTAAAAAGAATATCAATGATAATAATCTTAGTTTAGGATATTTCAACCAAACAATATAACCTAATGCGCAGAATGGTCCAATTATTGCCCATAATAATAATATCTTTATCTCACTATCAGAAAATAATTTTGTAAATTCGTCTGTTTTTCCTTCAAATTTCTTTATTATTTTTCTATGATGATAATTATAATTCATATCAATCTATTCTCTAATGGAATTTATAGTATATAAAAATATTGATTGGTTACAATATGTAATAAAATAAGAAAAAATAGTTGGTGCTCCCACTGAGTTAGGGGCTTCTATTACCTTTTCAGGCGCTTCTGTAGTGATTTGTATGTGCTTTCGGGGTAATATAAAGATTGTCATTTGGTGTGGTGGACCCACGAGAATCGTCCTACATAGATTGAGTTATTTTACTCATGATAATTTCTGCGAGTTTAGTATGACTTTCTTTAGTCATGTGAACCCCATCAGAACCAACTTTTAATTGACTTGTATCAACAAATTCACAATTATTTCTCTTAGCAATTTTCGCATAAACTTTACTTAATTGTTTTGATTTCTCAGTTCCTCCAATATATCTTTTTTGAGCATATTCTGTTTCTTCATTTATTATTGGAGGAGAAACAATTATTAACTTAGGATAAGTGTTTCTAAATTGAGATTTTCTTTTTAAGATTACCTTTACAAAGTGTTTTTCTAAAAGGTTTCCAATCTGTTCAGACGAATTATTGAAGTTGTGCTTTAATTCATTTGCACCAAGCATAAGAATGACTAAATCTATAGGGTCGTGTGAATCTAAACATGGAATCAAATAAGTGCTCCCACTTCTACCCTCTTTATTAGGTCTTGTATCTTCAGAAACTAATGTCCTACTATTTAATCCCTCTTCAATAATTTCATATTTCGACCCTAATAATTTCTGTAATATTTTTGGGAACCTTTCTTTATCAGAAAATCTCTCATGGTCCGTATTAGGAATATATCCCCATACATGCGAATCACCGAAACAAAGTATACGAGTAACCATATTATTAAATGAAATTATGTCTTAATAAGTTTTAGATATTGGTCTAAGATTTTGCTATTGGGTTTCTTTAAAATTTTAATAGCGAACTCAGAGTACGCATATCAAAAGTGTTTAACCCCTCATAACATTAATTTCACTTATTCCTTATTTGTAAAACAGTATGTTGAATAAAACCTACAATACTTCCAAATATAATTGCTGTAGTCAAATTAGAGTTTATTGGTATAATATAGCCAAATTGCATAAAATTTAAAATGAAATTGGCAATACCAGAATAAATTAAAAATATTAATAGACCAAGTGATGCCCTTTTTAATATAACTGTAAATATAGCTTTTAGATATACTATAACTTGTATCATCTATTACACCATTTAAAAAATCTTCCAACTGGATCATTTGTTTTCAAAGTTTTTCTCTTTTCGTTTTCATCATAATCTATTCCAAATCCTAAAAACGCAAAGAAAATGCCAAGTAAAACAACATAACCACCAAAATTTATAAAATAGTTTGCAAATCCAAATAAAATTCCTACAGTACCATCAGAAGAATTGCCTAAAGATAAACCACTTTGTATGTATGATAATGAAGCAGTAAACATGAAAACACCAATTAAGACACAAATTGATGAAAGTTGATATAGAAATCTACTATTTCTTTGACTCTTTATTATTATTTTCATTTGATCAGCTCTTTTTTCACAGCTTCAATTATATCAAAATAATACTGTCTATGAGGGACATATGTTTTCAAAAGCTCTTTATCGTTAAGCTCTTTCTCGAATCGCTCAGCTGAAATAAACTTTACTTTTTCAACTTCGCCATCTTCAAACTTTAACTCTGATATATCGCCGTCAAATCTAAAAAGAAATACATGATCAAATTCATTATTATAGTAGTTTATTTCGGGAACACTATTTGTCGATTTTCTAATTTTAATTTTTTTCAAATTTGATAGCATAACCTTAATTCCAAGCTCTTCTTCAAGTTCTCTAACAACACTATGTTCAGGCGTTTCTCCTGCAGAAATATGTCCGGCAGACGAAATGTCCCATCTACCTGGCCAATAATCTTTATTCATAGCTCTTTTTTGTAGCAATATCTCTCCTTTTGAATTATATATCCAAATATGAACAGCTGAATGCCATAAACCTTTTTCATGTATTATTTTCTTATTTTCAGTTTTACCTGTTTTATTTCCATTTTCATCTAATATATCAAACAATTCCGTCATCCAAACACCTTTTCTTTAAGCGTTTTTCTAAAAAGCTCTAATAGAAGTTTTCCTTTTTCAGCAGTTGCCTTAGTTGGAAATCCGTCAGAACCACTTTCGCTTATACCATTAGTTGTATCTTCAGGCCATGGTTCGTCGACAGCTTTATCCATTTGAACATTTTTAGGATCTAAATATAACATCAATGAAGTTTCTCCTTCACCTGCATGACCCCCTGTTTCAGTAATATCATTTATATCACAATCTCCTGCACCAAGATAACCTAACTTATCACCATATACTTCAATTAATTTATTCAAAACCAATCTCTGTGTTTTTCCATCATGACCTAAAAAGAAAAATACTTTCCCTGGTTTAAGTTTCATAAAATCAGAAATAATTACTTTTAGCCACTCTTCATATTCATCGGCATTTGGTCCAACTGTTCCAAGTTTAAATTTTCCGGCCCTAACACCTGTATAATTCATTACCGGAGCAACTACAACATCTTTAGAATCATAAAATATCTCACAAACCTTTTCAGCAATAAAGGCATCTGTCTTTAATGGCAAATGATATCCGTGTTGTTCTGTTGAACCATGTGGAATAAGAATAATCTTATCTTTGCATTTTTCTGTTGCTTCTTTCCAAGTCATATCAGCTAACTTCATCTATTCACCTTTTCAGCTACCAATAAAACACCTCTACAAGTAAATTTATATGGCGGATTGCATGCCTTAAAATCTTCTTCAAACACCGATAACTCATTAATCATAGTTTTGTAATCTTTGAAAAGTTCTTTTAATAATATTTTAGCTTCTTCCAAAGTATAAAGTGGTTCATCCCCAAATGTGATTAATTTGCCTTCTGAAGAAATTCTTTTAATATCAGTTGCGAAATCAATTATAATCTTTCCCCCCGGTTTAAGTATTCTATCTATTTCTTTAATTATTTTCTTGAAAACTTCTACTGGGAACAGATGTAGAGTTCCTGCACAGAAAATACCATCAAACGAATTGCCTTCAAACGGAAATGGTTTAACTATATCAAATACTTTAGTTTCTAATTTATTTCTATATTCTTCCGGAGTGGTGTGCCATAATTTACTTAAAGCACTTTCATCAATATCAGAAGCTACTACAAAATTGGCTTTCTTCAATAAATTTAAATTGTATCTCCCATCACCTGAAGCTAAATTCAACCATTTGCCTTTAATTTCTTCTTTATCTAAAAATTCTAAAGTTTCTTTATCTCCTTTACCCCATATAGAATTTTCACCAGTAACGAAATAATTTATTCCTTCAGTGAATATTCCTGCTTTATCTTTAGCATCTAAAGGTTTAGTTATTTTTTCCACCTATTTCACCTTAAACATTATTTAGAAGCAATTCTTATAACCTTATCTCCTTTTCCAGCCAAGGGATATTTTCTCCATGTTTCCTTCTCCAAAAGATATCTTCCCAGATATAGTTTGTGGCAAGAACCGACCATTCGCCCCAGTGACTATTCACATATCCAATTATCTTTTCAACTGGAACCAGTTTCTTACCAAATAGGAGTTTTGAGTATATCTTTTGTTGCCAAGGCGAGACATGTTCAAATATATCGTAATGGTGCAAAGCCTCATGCAATAGAATGCGTGCGGTTTCTGGTCCGACACCATATAATTTTATCAGTTTTTTCTTAGCGTTTTCTACCGACATTTTTCTCAGTTCAAATTCATCAATGTACTCTTTAACAAACGTCTCGGAGAGTTTTATGAACAGCTTAGCCCGGTATCCTACCTTCAGCGCTCTAAGATCTGTTTCAGATACCTTTATTATTTTCTCAGGTTTCCAAAATTCATAGACCTCCTTCCCATCAAATATAACCTTAGTACCATATTTCTTTAGCATAGCTTCTGTCATCTGAACAGTTCTCCTAACAGTAGCATTTTGCAGGAATATCCCCACCATTAAAAGACCGTATAAATCATGGGTGCAACTTCCATGCATTCCATACCATTTCGCTATGAACGGCGAAAGCACTTTATCGTTTTTGAATCTTCTAAAGAACTCTGAAATATCACGATTAAACTCAAGCCTATAATCCAGTTCATCTACAATTTCCTTCATTTCGTTCTTTGATAAATTCGATTTATAGAAGATACTAATCTTGATTTTTGGCCTGTTTACTATTCCGAGATTTTCCATTTTTATTCCATATACCTTGTTCTTGAATCTCATTGGAAACCAGTATTTCCCAGCCTCATATTTACTCAGTGGATCTGGATAGTGAGATGGCTTGAAAATCGTAGCATCAAAATTGTACGGCGGTTTTGGTTCTATTACCAGTGATTTTTTCATATTCAATATTATCTTCATCTATACATCTCCAATATACTTTATTGATAGAAAATTTAATAAGTTAAACAGTTGAATATATTTCTATGATTCCGCTGTGGGTTATTATCACCATGCTTGTAGCTGTCTTATATGCGGCCTCAAGTATTATTCAAAAATACGTGTTAAGGGGGGATTTCGGATCTCTTACCTATGTCATGCTCATATGTCTTATGAATTTGATATATGCCACAGCAACCCTATTAATTATACCTAATTTTTCTGCTTCTTTACTGAATCTTGCTCTCGGCATAACTTCTGGTGTATTGGGAGCTCTATCAGCTATACTAATTTTACATTCCATAAAACATGATGAGGTTTCGAGGGTGATACCACTGATGGCCACAACCCCTATTTTCGTTGCGATATTTGCAGCATTCTTAATAAATGAAACATTCACTCCACTCATATATTTCGCAATAATTGTAATGTTTGTTGGCTCTTTCTTATTATCTTTTAAATTTGAAGCAGGGCTTCCAAAAAAGATAAAATCTCTTGAGCTTGTGATATTATCAAACATCATTTTTGCAATAGCTACAGTGATGGTGAAATTCGTTCTTTCAAATGGCTTAGACTATACAATTTATCTATTTTGCGGGTTCTTTGGATTTTTCCTTGGAACAATTCCTCTTTGGTTTAGTAAAAAACTCAGACATAATTTTTCAACCAATTATAAAATTTTCAGAAATCTAAAACTGGTGCTACTATCAGAATCATTTGCCCTTATAGCTTTCCTTTTAGTTTCATATGCCACACTAATTGGGCCAATATCATTGATAACATCATTAAAATCTTTGAACATTTTGTTCGTATGTTTATTTGCATTTGTTATAGGCAAGTTTAGACCCAAAATAATGAAAGAAGAATTTGAAGGACGCGTACTTTGGACAAAGATTATTGCAATAGTGCTCTTACTTATTGGAACGTTCATTATGGTTAGTTAATAATTATTTAAATGTTTGGAAGCTTTACAATTTACGTTTTAATATTTTTCTGAGCATTTTTCGCCTGATCTTTTCTTTAGTAGGTTTGGTAATAACTAAGATTGATGCACCACATTTGCAAGGAACTCTTCCTATTTCATTTGAACCTTTTTTCCTAAAAGCATAGGGTTTCCTGCATTCCGAACAAACTATAATAAGTTTTCTTTTCATTTATTTCACCGTTATGCTACTTTTAAAATCTTCTTGACCATATTCAAAAATTCATCTGCAAATTTAATAGCTTCTTCAGCCTCGTCTTCTGAAACAATGTCATATTCTTCATATACTATCTTGTTTCTCTTTTTTCTGTAATTATCAAATAATCTGATCATTTTGCTTGAAATCTTGTCTCCGAATTCAGAATGAACAAATTCTATGACTGATAGATGCTTGAATTCACCTTTTGGCCGATAGCCTTTAGAAAACATCAGAGCTCTTCCAGCCTGGAGCATGGCGCTATAAGCGACAGCCAAAGTCCAGTCATATTCTTCGCTTTTGAATATTTTCTTAGAACTTTTTAGATTCTTTTCTCCGCGCGTTAGCGTCTTTTTGATTAGATTGCTGTCTATGTCCAATGCCTCTATCATGCCTTTACTTAACAGCTCTTCTGAATTCATCTTCATCCCCGATTATCATTATTACAGGATTTTTAGCGATATCGACTAAAAGATGATGTTTTTCTTTAATTCTTTTTTCAAGTTCCTTTTCAGTCCATATGATATAATTTACTTCCCTAAGCATCTTTCTTTCAAAACCGCTTATCGCATCAATTATGTCTGATTGTTTTATGGACCCAATGATTAATAAATCTATGTCGCTTTTTTCAGTTTCTCTGCCAGATGCGAACGATCCATATATTAAAGCATATTTCATATTTTTGTTTTTAAGAGTCTCATTGAGGTGTTTCCCCAAATTTTCTGTTCTCATGAATATTATCTTTAATGGTTCGTAAATGGGGGATGCTTTATTGATTCGATAAAGTTTCATGTTGGCTATTCTTGATTCTGCCACCAAATTCAGTTTTTTTAGTTTATTTAATTCTTTGATCACGTAAGGTGCAGAAACGTCTATTCTTCTCGCTATTTCTCTTATATGGAGCTGCTCCTGTTTGAATATTAATAACTCCAGTATCTTTACCCTTGCCTTTGATGAAAATAGCTCTTCTAACATGTTAATAGATTGTTAACACTTGTATATAAATAGTTAACATCTGCTTATTAAAACCCATATAACGGTTGTCATTTGGCTGAGCGGACCCATAAAATTAAACTATTTTAAGAAATGGTCTACCACTCATTAAATGGCTTTATAGTAACTTCTTGATTCATATCTAAAATCCCAGAACAAACCAACTCTATTTCTAAATAACCGGGTTTTGGACTTGGTTTAAATCCATGTGTTATATCAATACCTATTGCAGATGAATTTTCCGATCTTCGAGGTGAAAATTGATGAATTTTATGAACTTTTCCATTTATCATATTTTCAAGAATACTATCAGAAGAGTAATTGTAACCAAACTCATGCAACTGTCCTGCACCGCTTTTATATTTTACCAATTCTATAACGTCTGGATGATAATGAAGTGTACTCGGTCTTAAAAATACAATGTCTAAACATGTTTTGTTAAGTTCCTCTTCTGCGATTTTTCTCGGTTTAAATAACATTCCCGCTTCTTTATCAAAATTATAACCGTCCTGTTCACAATCATGAATTATATTAGCTAAAGAATGGGTTCTGCTCCAGTGTTTATTAAAGTATTTTTTTATTGAACCATCCGGCATACTCTCAATAATATCATATGATGGTTTGCTTCTGATACCGTCAACTTTATTCATAATTATAATAGAATAGAAAAGGATTTAAATGCTTCTCAAAGACGCGTTTACCACATTATAAAATAGGTCAAATATGTAACACTGAATCCTACAATAACACCCAACAGTACTTCCATTAAACTATGCGCCTTTAACTTTATTCTTGCATAGGCAACAGGAAGAACTAAGACATACAGTGGAATTAAACCTAATCCAAACACATAAACAAGTGCCGTAATTGGACCAATCACACCTGCTACGTGCACGCTTAGCTTTGAAAATTTATTTACTAACAATGAAACTGAACTAACAACAATATATGCCAATGATATTAAAAACATCACACGTGAATCGAAATAATAAAACAGTATGAGAGCAAATATGAAACTCATTATACCAACCACATAACCCATTGGGCGGTCTTCTTTTTTTGGTGCAACATCATTTATGGCCTTAAATTTATACAACATGACTGTTGTTGTTAGGGGTATTACACCCAGAAATAATGATCCTAAAAAAGCAGCAACTATTCTATTCATATTAACAAATTGTTCTGGACCAAAAAATGCAAATATAATTGAAACATAAATTGCTACAATTGGCGCGGCAAGTATAAACGAGATAAAATTATATATTTTTTTCATGTTATTTCACCTCTTCAACAAACTTAAACCTCGGAACTTCCTTACCTTCGACCATAACGTTCTCAATAAACATCTTTAATGGTCTAACCCAAATTGAATCTGTTCCATATTTTGGATGGTCATAAAGTGCTTTGTAAACAACAAGTTCTTCTAATGTTTCCGAATGTCTGGCTACACCTATTGCTTCATACATATTTCCTTTGAAATGTTTGTAAATACCTGGTTTTAATTCAATCATTTACCTTACCTCTTCATTCAACCACTTTTCATAATCTTCATTTGCTTCAACTTTAATCTTAATAATACATGGAATTTCATATGAATGTATTTTCTTAACCTCTTCTTTTACTTTCTCCCAATTTTCTTCCTTAGTCTTAATAATAGCTACCCATTCATTTGTGTTATCAATCTTTCCTTTCCACCAAAAAGCACTTTTAATTGGAAATGCGTTTCCACAAGCAACTATTCTCTTTTCAGTTAAATAATTAATTATCTTCAATGCTTCTTCTTCGCTTGAATTTGTAATATAACAAAGTATGAAACTCATCTATTCACCTTTATCCGTTTCAACAATTTCTCTGAGTTTTTCCAAGACAGTTAGAGAAAATGGTTCTTCCAATTCGCCTTTTTCGACCCACTCAAAATAAGTAAATTTTGTTTTGTGGTCAGAAACTGGTTCAAATATGTAACGAACATGATAGAAGCTATTCTTCTTCTTCAGTTCAAACATCTTATTCGGCTCGAACTGAACAATTGTATAGGCTGCCCATTTGCCTTGCTTATTAAGATTTTTGTATTCGGTTCCAATTTTTGTGGGGGATTCATTAGTTTCCTCACGAACAATACTATCAATCCATAAATGTGTGTTAGCAGGATTTATGGTAAACTTGAAAATCTTTGAAGCTGAACAATTGATTTCAATTGATACTCTATTTTCTTTCATTCAAACACCATTATAATATTAGGAATACTCCAATAAACATTATTGTAATAGCAAGTAATTTATATCCAACTCTTATTTTTGAAATTTCTTCTTTCATGATTTTAGAGAAAAATAAACAAAGTAATAGCTTTATAAACTACGGGTTTATATATATAAACTATGAGTTTATATAAGGATATAACTGAAAATGAAATGAAAATCGTATTGAGCATTATAAAAAATCCGCATATCATGTACAATGCAAATAGCATTTCGAAGATTTCAGGGATAAGTTCAATGGGAGCATTAAAGATACTAAAAAAGCTGGAAAAGGAATCAATATTAATACCAAAGAAAATTGGAAGATCAACTATCTATAGAATAGACACTAAAAATAATTATTCAAGAAATTATATCAAACTCCTATTATCCAGAGAATCTACAAGCTCTGTCGGGATAATTAAAAGATGGGTAAATGAAATAAAGAAAATAAAAAGTTCTGACATATCAATTTTATTCGGTTCTGTGTTAAAAGATAAGGAACCTAACGACATCGACGTCTTGTTTGTGACAGATCAGAAGAAATTTGAAAACCTGAAAAAAGAAATAAAAGAACTAAATGATATAAATGTCAAAAAAATACATCCTGTTTATCAGTCGCCTGAAGACATGATTAGCAATATTAAAAAAAGAGATAAGGTCGTTTTAAATGCAATAAGTGGCATTATTGTATTTGGAGAAGAAAAGTTTTTGGAGATTTACAATGAGTCATGCAGAGAATAAGATAAAATGGTGCTTAAGCAAAGCAGAAAAAGAAATAAAAGAAGGCAAAACACATAGAGGTCTGCTTAAAACAGAACCTGACATAAATAAAGCAAGAGAGCATATAATGAAAGCTGAACATAATCTTAAAGCAACTTTATATCTGCAAAAAGGAGGATATACAGACTGGTGCTCAAGCACTTTATTTTATACAATGTATCATTGCTTTCTGTCTATTATCGCAAAATTTGGATATGAGAGCAGAAATCAGGAATGCACATTTGCTCTAATAGAGAGTTTAATTGAAGACGGTTCTATTGATATTGAGAAAGAAGATATGGATAAAATAACTATTCTTGATATAGAAGAAAGACACGAAGAACCTACAGCTGTTAATATAAGAGAAATGTATCAGTACACTACAAAATTATCATTAGAAGATAAAATATTAAGTGAACTTTTAGATTTAGCTAAGAAGATCTTAGATAAGACTAAAGTAATTATAGAGAAATAATAATTATAGTTAACTTATAGAAAAATAGGTGACTACAAAATAAGAAAACGTAGTCACCCAATAGCTCTAAACTTTTATTGTTTGTTTCATCTCTTTTACATACTTTTCCATCAGTTCAGTGTACCATTCAGGCAACTGACTGGCCATAATTTCTTTTGTTTTATCTGTGTCCAGGATTCTGATTCCGCGATTTGGCACTATCTTGATCAGCTCTGTTTTAGCCAATTCCTTAAGGATGATCCTCATTTATCCATATTTTCATATACGGCACGCTTGAAATAATTCTTATATTTCTCGTTCCTACTTTTCCTGAAGTCAGTTTAACTTTAGCTCCATACTCATCAAATTCAACATCTCCAACTTTCATATGAAACAATTCGTCCGGGCATCTGCAACCGCTCTCGTACATAAACGAGCACATTGCTTTTTCTCTTCCTCGTTCAGCTGCTTTAAACAATCTTTTAACTTCGTCTTCAGTCAGAATAATTGGTCTTAAAAGTTTAGATTTTCTAGCTCCTGAGTTTATCCATTTAACCCGGTCAGGATATTCTTTGGAGTACCATTCAAGTTTTTCCACAAATTGATAGAACTTCTTTAAGGTTAGTTTGTATTTTACTTTAGTCCATTCAGCTTTATTGCTTCGTTCTATTTCAGCGACAATTTCTTTTATTTCGTCTTTAGTCAAATCAGCAAGTTTCTTTTCAGTGATCTTGGAAATAGAATAAATCGCATTCAGATACAGCAAAGCTCTGTTGTTTGAAAGTCCGTTTGCAAACATTTCATCCTGGAATTTTCTAATGTTATCAATATCTTTAACGCAATATTTTTCTGTCCTGATCCAAAGTGTTTTTAATCTCTGCTCGGTTTGGTGGATATCCACTTCTATCACCCTTTAATTTTTACTTATAGAAGTATCCTTATTACGATTCGTTCCACGTATCCGTAAGGGGTAATAGAATCATGGTGCTCCCACTGGGATTTGAACCCAAGTTTCTCGTGACACCAAAAATTCGTGTCATCACGAGCTGTCTTTATCCTATTCATAGCCAACAGGCTCAATCCTTTCGAATAGAATTCGAAAGGCTCGGATCCTTGACCGGACTAGACGATGGGAGCATCGTAATAACTAGTTGTATTTAGAATATTTATATCTTTATTGTATGTCATTTAAAATATCAATATTTATAGTTTACTATATATTATTAAATTATGTCATCATTCTTGGCTATCGGAAGACCCATGATAGACTATTTTATCGAATTAAAAGATAATATATTCCTACATGAAAATAACTATGAAATTGGAAAAGTAAATTATTTGAAGCAAAAGCCAGAAGAAATATTAAAAATGCTCAAGCCATATAAACCAAGAAAGTACTATGGTGGAAGTGAAGGAAATACCGCCTCTTTGATGTCTATTTTAGGGGCCAACTCCCAGCTAGTAGCATGTGTTGGTACAGATGAAAATGGTAAAGAATATGAAGAGATTTTAAAAGAAAACGGTGTAGAATGCCATTTTCAACACTCGCACAAATGTACGCCATATATTTTTAATTTCAAAGTAAAAAATGATGTTACAAATGTATGCAACTATGGATCATCCGATGATCTTGTTTTTGATGAAGATACCAAAACGTTAATAGAAAAATGCGACATATTTAACACGAGCATATATTCTTTTATTGGAAATTCGTACGAAAATATGTTAGAAATAGTTGATTATGCCTCAAATTTCTCTATTATTGCACTAAATCTTAGCGGAACTAAAATAATGGACAACAGATTATTAGAAAAAGTAATACGGAAAGCTAATATTATATTTTCAAACGAATCTGAAGCTAAAAAAATTTCTGGAACGGAAAACGTTGATAGCGCAACAGAATACCTTAATGGCTTTTCAGACATTGTGGTAGTAACACTTGGAAAAAATGGATCAGTAATAAAAAATAAGGGGAAAAATATACAAATTGCTCCATTTGAAACAGAACAAATAAATCATGTAGGCGCTGGCGATTCATATATTGCTGGATTTCTATCGGCTATGTTGGCCGACAAACAAATAGAAGAACGTTCTAAACAAATTATTAATGGATTAAAATTGAAAACCGTTGCAGAAGAACATAAAACAGATATCGTAAGTATGTATGATTTCAGTTTTAAACAGTGCTCATATAATAATACTAATTTTAGAATAGCCAATTTAAAAGAATATGATATTCTGTTGAACTTACCGGTCTTAAAACTTCATTCACATTGCTTTTATACGGCAGCTAACAAAAATTTATACGGGCTCATATATCACTTCGATAAAAATAATCTACACGCTGAAGCTGAAAAAAACGAATTCAATTTTTTAGAATTTATTGAACATATACCCGATTTCATTGCCCCAAAAATATTAACCATGCTTGATGCATCCATTATACAGGATACACAAGAGAGAGTATGGGGAGCTCAAAAAACATTTAATATTAATAGAGAACTTATATGTGGTAGCAATACTCGCGAAATTGACAATTTTATAGAATCAGAATTAAAACAACATAATATAACAAAACCATATTTCTTCGAGCATCAAAAGAAATCTAGTTAAATTTTCCATCTTTAAATTCTATTATTCGATATGAAGCTGTTTTTATATAATCCTTTTCGACATCTTCAAGTTTTTTATTCAAGATAGAAACCATTATTATCTTTATCAGTGTTGCGTGTGTAACAAGAATAATATTATCTTCAGTTTCTGAAACAATTGAATTAATAAAATTTATAACTCTTGCTGAAGCACCAGAATAACTTTCCCCATCTAATATTTTATAGTTCCATTTATCTTTTAATCGGTTTTCAAATAGATTTGGATATTTTTCAAGTGCTTCTTCAGATGTAAGCCCATCAAAAATACCAAAATCTACTTCCTTGAGAGCATTAGTTATTATAACATTTCTTTTTACAATTTTTGATATTTCCTCTGCAGTTTGAACTGCTCTAATATATGGACTAGAATATATTTTATCAATTTTAAATTTAGAAAGTTCTTGAGCAAGCTTCTTAGCTTCTTCTTTACCGTTTTCTGTTAGAAGCTTATCAGTTTTACCTGTAAAGGTATTTTTTACAGTACCTATATCACCATGTCTTACAATTATTAATTTCATAAATAAGATAGGTTTAGAATATTTATATCTTTATTTTTTATTAAAAATTTGAATATTGAATCGAGTTGAAGCACTATTTCTATGATTTAGATATTTGGTCCATTAGCCAGATATATCCTTTTCTTACATATTTTTCTCTATCATCTTTTAATCTGTTGGCAATATCAGTTGCTTGTTTTTTAGTTATTTTATGTCGTCGAATTGGAAATATTAGAATTATTAAACCAAATCTTCTATCCCATGGATTTTTAGATTTGATTAATTTTTTAGAATATACTAAAGTTTCTTTAGAATGTTCAATCCAGTATCTTTTCGTTTCACCCATCAGTAAATCTGCGTTTGCCCAATTATCTAAAGTTGGCACCCATTTCTTAATTAATACGATAGACTCTTTTTCATATATAATTGAACCAATAAAAATAGAAGCAATTATTCTTGGTTCAATGTGGCCGTCTTTCCAAAGTTCTTTAGAAACTTTAAGTAAAATTTTTTTATCTTTTTTCAATTCTTTTAAATATTTTTTAGCTATTTTTCTAACTTCTGGATTTCTTGCTCCGTAAGCCTTTCCACCAGGGAAATAAGAATCTATTAATTTCTGCAATTTTTTCTTGTCTTTTACAGTTGAATGAATATTTTGTTTAATCTCTTTTATGATATTATTTGTAATTTTCATAAAATCAGCATAATGGCGCTGGAGGTGGGATTTGAACCCACGAATCCCGAAAGGGAAACAGACTTAGCAGGCCTGCGCGTTACCAAGCTGCGCGACCCCAGCATTCCTATAAACTTTATATATCAACGCAGTTATTTATTTATTAGACACTCGTAGTTATTTAATACGATTGTATTATTTTAGGAGGTAAAAAACATGGGAATAACTGTAAAAAACGCAACAGAAATGATGGGTAAGGATGTATTTACCAATAAGGGTAGTTTTTGTGGGAAAGTTGTAGACCTTTCTGTAGATCTGACTAAATTCAGAGTAGATTCGTTGGTAATAGAAGCATCTAGAGGTTCATTTTTAGCTAACGTAGTTGGTGGTAAAAAAGGAGTAATCATACCTTACAGACTTGTAGATAATGTAAGTGATGTTGTAATCATAAAACACATAACACCAACAATGCCTGAAGAACCTGCATCTTCTAGCGAAGAACAGACTGGAATAATGGGATTCTAAATTAGGCAATTTTATTTTCTTTTTTTCTTATAATTTCACTCATTATAGAATATATTAATTTTCCAGCTATAGATAAATAAATATCATTATCCTTCTCAGTCGGTGTGTATTCAACAAAATCAACACCAACAATATTTGCATTTTCAAGCATATTGAATATCGCAATTAATTCTCCAAAAGACAAACCACTTGGTTCTGGATTACCTACAGCTGGTAATACTGCTGGATCTAAAATATCTAAATCAAAAGAAACAAACGTATCACCTTTCAGTGTAGCAAGTTCACTTGCGTCAATAACTTTAACTTTTCCACTATTCAAGTATTCTTGTTCTTTTTTAGATATAGTTCTCAGCCCATATGCTATAATATAGGTATTATATCCCTTCCCAGCAAGGCGTTTTGTAACTCCATCGTGCTTACCACTATCTTCACAGTCAGGATGCGCATCAAAGATAACAACATTTTTAGGTTTCAGTTTATCGACAGCCCACTCCGTAACCGTGTGTTCACCACCGATAAAAATAGGAAACTTTGTAATATTCGCAGTAGATAGTTGCTCTTTAGTCAGATTGCCGAGATCTTCAATAAAATGTTCTGTTAAATCAACGCCATTAACAAACGTCTCTAGTTTAGGAAAAATACTTCTAATCATATCTGGTGCTTTGCTTGCCCCTTTACGAAATGTCTGTGTTTCATCGTATGGTAAACCTATCAGTGTGAAATCCATAATATCAATACTCATAGAACATTTAAATAAAAGTTAACCACATAATGATACATGGCATTCACTCTTTTTAAGAAACCTGTAAAAAAAGTTGTAAAACATTCTAAACCTAAGCCAAAGACTGTAAAAAAGGCTATTATTCATAAAAAAGTCGTAAAAAGGGTTTCTAAACCTGTACGTAAACCAGTGACCAAATCTAAACATAAATCAGCTATCAAACTACCAATAATAGAAAAGCTAGATGATAATAAAGCATACGATATGGTTAAGTCTGCTAAATTACCTACTCTAAAAACTATTTTCTTAAAAACTGAGAAAGACATACCTTCATTAAAAGCTATAGGATTTCCTTGCATGTTTAAAGTTTCTAGTACAAAAATTGTACACAAAACAGAAGTAGATGGAATTATCAAAGTAAATACTCCTGAAGAAGCAGATGAAGCATTTAAAAAATTAATGAAAATTAAAGGTGCTGAAAAAGTTTTAGCCCAGGAATTCAAAGACGGTATTGAACTTATTATTGGTGCTAAATCAGATCCACAATTCGGTTGTGTTGTTTCTGTCGGACTTGGAGGAATCTATGTAGAAGTGTTCAAAGATGTTAAATTTAGAGTTTGTCCTATTGCTGTTAGTGATGCTGAAGCAATGGTTAAAGAATTGGCTGGCTATGAAATGCTTGCTGGCGCACGTGGTAAACCTCCAATTAATTTTAATTCACTTTATGATCTTTTAGTAAGGGTTGGAAACTTCGCTTTGAAAAACGGAATAAACGAAATGGACATGAATCCAGTATTTTGTGATGATAAAGGATGCCACATAGCCGACATTCGAATTATAGAATAATTGTGATACAATGGCAGTAAAAAAGAGAAAGAAAATAGCAACTAAGAGAAAGAAATAAGAAATTTAATATTTCTTCGCAGGATGCCATATGAAATCTTGCGCAAATTCAGACATATCTAAAGACGTATCTATATCGCAACTACTACAAATCATTTCTTCATCTTCTAAAATGACTTCAGTTGCCATCATAGCTTCGTGCGACATGATTAATTTTGAACTTTTAAGAATATTTTCATCAAGAGAACTCGTTATCATAGTTTAAACTGGTGAAGTAAAGTATTTATGCTTGATTTTTGGCATAAAATTTATTTTCAGTAAGTGATTAAAAAACTATCAACGCAAAAAATTATCAATTGTTGCTCTAACTTGAGAATATGTATCTTCTAATGAACCAGATGCATCAACTAAAACAATATTTTTAACATCTTTAAAATCATCATGATATTTCTTATATAATTCGTTAACACTTTTTAAATATTCTAAATCATCTTCGCCCCAGGAACCAAGATTGTTTCTGTTTCTGCTATTTATTCTCTCCATAACCTTTTTATTTTCAGCCCAAAGTACTATTTCTAGATCTGGAAACTTCTTAGGTATCGCTGATATAACACTCTGAAATACATTAAATTCATTTTCGCTAAGAAGAACTTTAGAATAAATTAACACGTCATGCCAACCTCTATCGCAGAGTATTATTGGTCCGGGCGAACTTCTTATCTTATTTTCTCTTACAATCATTTGACGCATAAACCAAAGTTCTGATAATAATTTATTATCTGATTTCGGCCCAAAGACCGGCGGCGACACTAAAACATCAAGAATCTCTGGAAGCAATTCCCATTTATTTCTTTTAACTAGAAGGTTACAGATAGAAGATTTCCCAATCCCGTGCACGCCGCTGATTGTAACATACATAAACTAACAATTATGAAATGAGATATAAGGGAATTTGGATAGCCTATGCTAAATGATTGAAAATATATAAAAGAAAATAAAAAAAGATTTTTCTTATTTGTGCATTGTCATTTTCATGATTCCCTTAAGAATCAATAGAACGCCAAATACTGCTACAATCATTTTGTAACTGTATCCCATGTATCTCAAGAACACTGCTAACAACATTGCAATACCTAGCAATATTGGCATGAACCCACAATGATGGTGACTCATACCTACACAATTACATGAATTTGTTGCTTGTGCTTTTACTGTTCGTTTTCTTGCTGCCATAATTTATCACCTGAATTTAGTTATCTACCAGAGCATATAAAGACTTTATTTGAATTTGAACTTTAATTGTTTTGTAGAAATTAGAATACTATGTTTTTATTTATAGTGTTATCCAATTTTCAAGTTTATATCCGAATTTTCCTGCGATTGTTTGTATTTTTGTTTCTTCTTTAACAGTAAGATTAGCTTCAGTCGCATACTTTCCTACCATGTCAACAATCATTGTATCATCTTCTGTTGGACCTAAACATGCCTCCAACGCTTTAATTGGAGCAATTAGAACTGGATCATTCATAGGAATATCATAACTATTTATTCGCAGTTCTATTTTCTCTTTTATTTTGGGAAGTGCTATTGAACTAAGTAGTAAACTAGCATATTCGTCCACAAGCATATCTATTTCTTTATGAGTTACTTTCATCAAATCATATGAAGGTCTAGCTTTTTCTATTTGCAATTCTCCGAGAAACTTTTTTGCTTGTTTCAATCCGAATTTTGTCATAAATATATTACTACCGAAAAGTATATAAATACCACTCATAGATAAACTTTTAACTTTCTAAAGCGCATAATTATTAGGTGTATCTATGAATAAAATACTTGTAGGAAAAATAACGCACTTCTTTCCAAAAATAAACGTGGCAGTAGTTCAACTTTCTGCAGAATTAAAAACTGGAGATAAGATCTCTATTGAAAAAGATGGAGAAGCATTTGAACAGATTGTAGAATCAATGCAAGTTGAACATAAAAACATACCAGTTGCTAAAGTTGGAATGGATGTTGGTATGAAAATATCACATCCGGTTAAAGAAGGTGCACAAGTCTTCAAGCTTACGGCATAATTTAAATAGAAGGTATGCTATATAAGATGAATGGCAAACCTTGATGTATTCTTTAATCCAAAATCTATTGCAGTAATAGGCGCTAGCAGAACTCCTGGCAAAGTTGGTCATGTTATCTTAGAGAATGTTAAAAGTTCTTATAATTGTAAAATATACCCTATAAACCCTAATACTAATGAAATACTTGGTTTAGAGGTCTTTCCTGACTTAAAAGAGATTGAGGAACCGATAGACCTAGCTGTAATCGCTGTTCCTGCCGATCTAGTTAAATCATCAGTTGAAGAGTGTATTAAAAAGAAAGTAAAGGGTGTTATTATTATATCAGCTGGTTTCAGCGAGATTGGTGAAAAAGCGAAAGAATTAAGCCTTGAAAAGCTAAAAAACAAGATTAGAATGATAGGACCTAATTGTATAGGTACATTTACACCAAATAAGCTAGACACAATGTTTTTAGACCGAAAAAGGCTTAAAAGACCTTCAGATGGTTCAATAGGTATTATTACACAGTCTGGAGCTGTTGGAGCTTGTTTACTCGACTTAGCGTCTTCAGAAGGCGTTGGTGTAAGTAAGTTTGCGTCTATTGGAAACAAGATAGATGTAGATGAAATCGAGCTATTAGAATACCTTGGAAAGGATGTAGAGACTCGTTGTATTGTATTATACTTAGAATCGACACAAAAAGGTGCCGAATTAATAAGCAAGGCTAAAAAAATCGTATCTAGCAAGCCAATCATTGCTTTCAAATCTGGAAAGACTCATAAAGGAAGCGTTGCTGTAACGTCACATACTGGCGCACTAGCAGGTCCTGAAGAAGTGTATTCTGCGGCATTTAAGCAGTGCGGAATCATAGAAGCAGAGACAACAGAGGATATTTTAGATTATGCAAAGATTTTATCGTCACAACCAGGCTTAAAGAGTAACAAAATAGGAATAATCACAAACGGTGGTGGATTTGGAGTCATCGCCACTGATTATGCCATTAAAAATGGATTTGACGTAGTTAATCTTTCTAAAGATGCTGAGAATGCATTAAAGAAGTTTTTACCTAAATACGCGTCATTTACTAACCCAGTTGACCTAACTGGTGATGCGACAACAGAACGATATCAGAAAGCAATCGCTGCAGTACTTAAAGATAAATCAATAGCTGGACTTGTTATTATAACATTATTACAACTACCAACAATGAATGATGAAATTCTTGATGTTCTTAGAGATACAAAAATACATGGTAAGCCAATTGTAGTTTGTGCAATGGGTGGAGCTTATACACAAGAAAGAACTAAAAAACTTGAAAAACTTGGTCTACCAGTTTATCCAACACCTGAACGTGCTATTAGATCAATGAAAGTTCTATTAGATTACAGTAAGATTGCTAAAAAATAGTTCTACCATCATGGGTAAACAGTCTTTATTCTAAACTTACTCTTTCTTTCTAAATATGAAAAATAAAATCTTCATAGTGGCCGGTGTGCTAGTCACATTGTTTGGAACAGGAATAGGACTAGCTGTATTGAATTCATACGGAACAGTAACAGGATATGCGACAGTTGATCAAGCAATGAAAATGGACATAATGGGTTCATCAATTGATATCAACTATACGATATCTGCAAAACAAGGAGAAAGTAAATATTCTCCAGAAATAAAATTAGTTAACTCAGCAAATGTTCCAGTAAATCTAAACATTACGGCAACAATAATAAGTGGTGGAACTTCTGAAGATGTAGTACTATCTGTAGTAAATGATGGAAAGAATACAACATTAACAAACCCAATAGTCGTTCAGCCAAGTGATGCATATATTTACATAAAACATGAATTTAGTCCAGCTGCAAATCTAGGTGAATATTCGTTTAAAGTAGAAGCTGTACCTAGCTACCTGTAGAAGTGTAATGCTTTAGCCCATAGTCCCAAAACCTATGGGCGATTGCATACATTATTATTGCAACTACTGGAGTAAGATATGCTGCTGGCACCCATAATCCTTTTCCTAAAAATATTTGCGCTGGATAATAATTAATAAATCCTACAGGAATAATTACAGTTAGCATAATTTTCGTAGATAGATTATAGATATCTAACGGATATTCCCCAAATCTCATCACTGTATAAAATAAATCTATCAATGCGCCTGATCTTGTAACCCAAAAAGAAAGTGTTCCTATTATCAAATGAAATGACGCTATTATAACAGCTGAACTTAAAACAAACAATACTAACAATGATGAATTAAATATATTCCATTGTAGTCCTAGCATGTTCGATGTAATAAATATTATAATCAAACCGGAAATAATATCTCCAAGTCCATCTACATCAAATGATCCTTCCATTGCTAAATGCGGTATAACACTTAATGGTTTTAGAAGTATTCTATCCATATTACCTTGTCTGATTAATTGTTCGATTTGCCATCCAGATACACCTGAGAAAAATGTGTGAAATGTTCCGTGTGCAAGTGCTCCTATTCCCACCATAAATAATATTTCACCAATCCCCCAACCATTAAGTGTTGGTATATTTGAAAAGATTATCCAAAAAAATATTATCGATGGTATGTTTGTAAGAGCTATTGCTATCGTCCCGATTGTTGCATTTAATCTATATTCTAAATTCTGCCGCACGTTTATCATGAAAAATTTCCATATTAATTTTAGTTTACTCATTTAACCACCCTGCACGAATATCTTTTTTCTTGTTTTAGCCCATAATAAGTATGAAAGTCCAGACATTACCAACACCCAAAATATTTGTAATCCGACTGATGGTAGTATTGTTGTTCCGGAAATTGCACCAAGATATATTGAAACTGGTATGTGAATTATTGCTATGAATGGAAGCACATTTGCTATATCCATAAGCCATAATGGGAAAAATGCTAATGGTATCAGAGCACCTGAAAATATATTTTGCATTAGTTGTCTCGAAAGTCTTATCCCCCAAATATGACCACTTGAATAAAACGCCCATAATCCTGTCATAAATATTAAATTGAAACTTATCAAATAGCTAAGTAAAACGCTTGGGAAAAACCACCAGGAAACAGGCCATGTTAATTTTACTAAAAAGATTGCAGTTAGTAAAAATGGAGAAATTTGCAATATCAAAGTAGAAATTCTTGATCCGATGCCTCTGAAAAAACAAGTAATTGGATAAGATATTGGTTTAATTAAATACATCGCAATGGCTCCACTTCTTACCTCAAATTCCATAGTATGCTCTTCGAAAGAAGAAAACAACCAATTGAGTACAATTATTAATGACATGTATATCATCATGCTATCAAATGTAAACCCTGCCATTACGCCTGTTGATGCTGCAAATATTGCTTTCCAAATAAACCAGATAATAAGAAGACTAATAAAATTTGAGGCAATTTTCACAAAATAATTAAATCTATAAGCGAATGCTTCTCTAAATTTTATTAATAGAACTCCATAATATCTTGAAAACATTATAATTCTCCTCTGTAAATCTTTCTAACATTTTCTTCAATAGATGGTTCTGAAATAGTTATATCATCTACTTCATATTTTTTTAGAATCATTTTCATTACAGAAGATACTGAATGTTTTCGTGTATCTATGGTTATCATTATTCTGTCTCCTTCCTTACTTACAATTTTCATTCCTTTTTTATTTTTCAATTTCGGAGGAGCCCCCTTGAAATCTATTAACAATGTTCTTTGACTAGAAATTTTATTTTTTATATCTTTTGTTGGCGCATCTATAACAATTTTGCCATGATCTACCATAATAGTTCTTGGGCATAATTCTTCAATGTCTCCCATGTCATGTGTTGTAAGTATAATTGTAACTCCTAATTTGTTTACCTCTTTCAAAAATTCTCTTAGTTTATATTTTGCTTCTACGTCTAGACCAATTGTCGGTTCATCTAAAAATATTATTTTCGGATTATGTAATAGGGATGCTGCCATGTCGCAACGCATACGCTCACCGAGAGATAACTTTCTAACTGGTTTTAACATATAATCATTAATCTCAAGTATTTCTGCGAATTTCTTCATATTTGTTTTGAATTGTTTTTCTGGAACTTTGTAAATGTATTTTAACATATCGAAAGAATCTCTAACAGGAAGATCCCACCACAACTGTGTTCGCTGCCCAAATACAACTCCAATATTCTGAACATATTTCTTTCTCTGTTTGTATGGAACAAAGCCAGTCACCACCGCTTCTCCTGAAGTTGGTGTAAGTATTCCTGTAAGTATCTTAATTAGTGTAGATTTGCCTGCTCCGTTCGGTCCGATTATTCCTACAAAATCTCCTTCTCCAATAGTAAAACTAACTTTATCTAAAGCTTTAACAGTTTTATATTTTCGACTAAAGAAAGTTTTAATTATCTCAAATCTGCCTTCTCCTCGCTGCAAAATTTTATAGTGTTTGCTTAAATTATTCACTCTGATTATGTCGTTCATTAGTCAATCGCCGATTCATATTTGTTTTCCAGATGTTTTAAATATGTGCGTATCAAAAGAATTATTATGGTACGTTGTTGTTCTTGTAATGGCGAAAACGTTCAGGTTATTGGTGGCCATTCTAAACTAGATAATTTTTATCCACAGAAATGTTTTTGTACAGATTGTAGTACAGAATTTGAAATCTAAATTATCTTGGAAGTTTATGATCATAAAAGTATTGTCGTATGGTTTGTAAGTTGGTTGAATATTTTAATAATTCGGATCTTTTATCCCGCTTGGTTTTACAGGCATCAATTTTATCAACAGCAATATCTGTTAAGTGTGATTCTGAAAGAAATGAATATTTAATAGGAAATAGGATTAGAAAAACTGGCCGACCATTTGAATTTTTAATAACTAAAAAGGGTGAAAAATTAATTAATAAATTTACCAAACGTTTCTAGTTTCTCTCCTTCTGAAAGCTTTTTGATAATATCGGACAAATCTTTGATTTTGATTCTAATCTGACGCATAGAATCTCGCTCTCTGAGTGTGCAGTCATCTTGTTCCAAACTTTCATGATCTACTGTTATACAAAATGGCGTTCCTATTTCATCCATTCTTCTATAGCGACGCCCGATTGAACCAGACTCATCATAAAATGAATTGAACTTTTGTTTTAAATTATTAAATACTTCTTTACCTTTTTCAGACAATCCATCTTTCTTAACCAATGGGAGTATGGCTACTTTGAATGGCGCAACGTCTGGATGTAACTTTAATACAATTCTCGTCTCTCCTTTAACTTCTTCTTCATGATATGCGTCCATTAGCAATGTTAAAAATACTCTATCTACTCCAGCAGATGGTTCTGAAACAACGTGAGGAATTACTCTTTCCTTTGTATCTTCATCATAGTATGACAAATCTACTTTAGAAGATTTTGTATGCTGTTGAAGATCGTAATCTGTTCTATCTGCATTTCCTTCAAGTTCTTTCCAACCAATTGGATATTCATAATCTATATCCCACGTCGCTGCTGAGTAGTGGCTTAATTCTTCTGGTACATGTTCTCTTAATCTTAATTTTTCTGGATTTACTCCTAAATCTAAATACCAATTATATCTATAACCAATCCAGTAAGCATGCCATTTGGTTTTAATTATTTTCTTCTTTAACAAATCTCCCATTGTCATGCTTTCCATTTTTCCTGTTCCGGCTTGTTCTTTAGCTGTTAAAACATTAACTTTAACTTTTTCAACTTCTTCAAATATCGGACAGTCATTTTTCTTATCTGGATGTGTAAAGAATTCCAATTCCATTTGCTCAAATTCTCTCATCCTAAATAAGAAATTTCTTGGTGAAATCTCATTTCTAAACGCTTTACCAATTTGCGCAATTCCGAATGGTAATTTAACACGAGAAGTATCTAAAACATTCTTGAAATTTATAAAAATAGTTTGTGCTGTTTCTGGCCGCAGGTAAGCTTTAACAGCTTCACTTTTAATCACACCGACTTCTGTTGAAAACATCGGATTAAATTCTCCAAGATTTTCATATAACGCACCACAATCACATTTTGCCTTTCCGATTTCATGTTTGTCTACTTTTATCTTCAATTTACATTTCTTACAGAAAGCAACGACGTCTATAAAGTTCGCAACATGACCTGAAGCATTCCAGACAGCTTCTGACCCAATTATAGAACCGTTAATTCCAACTACATTTTCTCTATCATGAACAATTGACTTCCACCACAGATTCTTAATCTTCATAACCATTTCTGAACCAAGTGGGCCATAATCATAAAATCCTGCCATACCTCCATATATCTCTGCGCTTGGAAACACAAATCCTTTCTTCTTAGCGAATGTTGCAATCTCATCTATTGTTGGCATTAAAATCACTTTATAATATCATTTCATTTCTTATATTATAAATACATGGGCAATATTTTTATCCAGTATATTTATATAGTTTATAGACTAACTATTGTTAAGTGATTAAATGGTAATAAAACTTTGGCAAAAACGAACTGAAGACTTTGCTAGAGCAATCACTATCTAAAAAAGAAGCAGCAATATTTCTTGATTTAAAAAATTCTAAAAACCAAACATTTTCACAGATAGTAAGACTGTTCTCTAGAAAATATCCAGAGAGTACTGTTAAGTATATTCTGAGAAAATTAACTGGAAAAAATCTAATCCAATACGAAAATGGATTCCCATTATCATATACACAATTTGGCAACGAAATCTATCAGATTCTAGAGGGAGTATCGTCTAACAGCAGGATAGTAGTCTCCAAAACTACTGATGGGGGTGCAATTCCCTCTGCTCCCACCAAAAATAAAATGGTGTCAAAATATGAAATATTCTAATAAAAAAATTATAGGAGTTTTAGGTGGAATGGGACCATCGGCAACAATACGGTTTTATCAAACTATCATAGAAAAATGTCAAAAATCTGGTCTTAAAGATAATCACCATTATCCTCATATTTTAATTTACAATTTACCCGCACCTGATATAATAAATGATCAAAAAAACAAAGATCTAACATTAGAAATGATTAAAGATGGATTAAGAAAATTAGAATCTTCTGGTGTAAATTTCATTGTTATTCCATGCAATACTGTTCATATATTTATTAATGAATTAAGAAAATGTGTAAACGTTCCCATAGTAAGTATTATCGAAGAGACTTTGAAAGAAACTGAAAATGATAAAAATATCATTGTTCTTGGTTCTAAAACGACTATTGAAAATAATCTATATGGATTACCTGGCATTGAAATGTCTCATATAATTAAAAAAATTATTGCCGGTGAAAATACTGCACAGGATAAAAGATTTGTTATTAACACTATAAACAATTCTGAAGCAGATGGTATCATTCTTGGATGTACTGAACTTCCTTTAATTGTGGATGAGAAAGATGTTGATATTCCTATTTTTAATAGTCTTGATATTTTAGCTAAAAGTGCATTAAAGAGAATTATAAAAACAAGTAAAACGAATAATGGGTAGATAAAAATGGCTGAAATGACTGTTACACCGTGGGAAGTGAAAGGAGATATAGACTATGATAAACTTATTAAGGAATTTGGTCTGACTCCGATAGAAGACTTACCTACGGTTTTCCAAAAAAATATTCTATTCAGAAGAGGTGTTGTTTTCGCCCATAGAGATATAGATAGAATTTTAGAATGTATTAAAAATAAAAAACCTTTCGCAATGATGACAGGCTTAATGCCTACTGGTAAATTCCATATTGGCCACATGATGCTTGCTCAACAAATTATATTCTATCAGAGTCTTGGCGCTAAAATCTACATAGCAGTTGCTGATATTGAAGCATTCCATGCACGCGGACAAACTTTGGAAGAAAGTAGGCAGATTGCTATAAACGAATATATTACTAATTACATCGCGCTTGGTCTGAAACCTAAAAACTGTGAAATATATTTCCAGAGTAACCGGTCTGACGATCCAAAGAAATCAAATGCTTATTATAGATTACAAAACATTCTTGCCAAACACGCAACATTCAATGAATTCAAAGCTGTGTATGGAGAGATAACTCCTGGAAAAATGGTATCTTCTTTACTTCAGGCAGCAGACATGTTCCACCCACAATTAAAAGAATTTGAAAAACCAATACCAGTCTTAGTTCCAGTTGGCGCTGACCAAGATCCACACATACGATTAGCTAGAGATATTTGCCAACGAACTAAAGAATACAAACTTATACAATTGAGTTCTACTTATCAAAAATTCATACCTGGATTGAAAGGTGATAAGATGTCATCTTCTGATCCAACTTCATACATAGCACTATCAGATTTACCAGGAGATATTGATAATAAAATAAAAAAATATGCTTTCTCTGGTGGGCGCGAAACACTTGAAGAACATAGAAAACTTGGTGGTAATCCTGATGTTGACGTTTCATTCCAATATCTAAAATACATCTTTGAAGACGATGATAAGAAACTGAAAAAAATATATGATGATTATAAATCTGGAAAATTATTAACAGGTGAATTAAAACAAATATTGATAGATAAGATGAAATTGTTCCTAAGAGAACACCAGAAGAAAAGAGAAGATGCTAAGAAATCTATTAATAAGTTTCTAAAGTGACTAGTATGCCAAGATTGTTTCTTGAAGGTGGCGCAAATTTACAAGAAGGTAAAGTTAAAGTAATGAAAAAAATTGTTAAAACTGTAAAAAATCCTTCTTTGCTAATGTTGCAGTTATCTTCAAATGATAAGAAGAAAAATATTAAATATGGAAAACTGCTCAGCAAATATTTTAAATCTATAGGAATTAAGAAAATCCAGTTTGCTAATCATTCAAATTCTCGTGCAGATATTTTAGAGAAGATCAATAATTCAAATCTAATATATCTCCCAGGTGGAAAAACGAAATTGCTTTATCAAAATATAATGAAAAAGAATATAATTAAAAATCTCAAGAACTTTAATGGAATAATATTCGGAGGAAGTGCTGGAGCGCTTGTTCAATGCAAAAAATATATTGCTATTAAAAAACCTGAACCTGATAGAAAAATCACTAAACCCCGATCAGGTATTGGTCTTACAGACATAATGATTTCTGTGCACTATGGATCTAAAAATCCGATGTTGGCGGGTGAAAATCCTGACATCGAACTTAAGAATTTCTCAAAGAAACACAATAAAAAAATATATGCGATACCTGAAAGATCTGCAATAGAATATAATAACGGTAAATTAAAATTTCACGGAAACATATACTTATTTAATAAAGGTATAAAGACTAAAATCTAATTAAGTGATTGTATGTACCAACTTACTGAAGAAGGTAAAAAATATCTAAAAGAAGGATTGCCAGAAAAAAATCTATTAAAGATACTTCCAAAAAGCATGTCTGATGTTTCTAAACAACCTAACGCAGCTATATCTATTGGTTGGGCAAAGAAAAACAATTGGATAAAAATCGCAAACGGTGTAATTGACACAACCGATGAAGGCATACAGGCACTGAAAGAAAAGAATGAAATTGAAAATGCATTACATGAAATTAATGACAAAGGAAATTCAAATTTATCTAAAATGCTTTTATCTAGAAAACTTATTGAGGAAGAAACTGCTAAGCCGTTAGAACCTATTAAACAAATTAATCCGATCATATCATTTTTCCAAAAATTATTTAAAAAGAAAGAAACCGCAGTAGAACAAAAAACTGAAATAACAGAGATTGCACAATTAACTCCTGAAATGATTCGTTCTGGTTTATGGAAATCTGTGCCGTTTAGAAATTATGATATCTATTCACCTGCTCCAAAAGTATATCCTGGAAAAAGACAGCACTACGTTCAATTTATGGAAGAAATTAAAGATAAGTTAATTGGACTTGGTTTCGAAGAAATGACTGGACCAATGGTTGAAACAAGTTTCTGGAACTGTGATGCATTGTTTATGCCACAGGATCATCCAGCTCGAGGAGTTCACGATGTACTTATTGTTAAGAAACCTAGTCAAGGAATACTTCCCGATCAAAATCTAATTTCAAAAGTTAAAGCAACACACGAAGGCGGATGGGTAACTGGAAGCACTGGTTGGGGTGGAACTTGGTCTCCTAAAGTAGCTTCAAAACTTATGATGCGATCACAAACTACGGCCGTATCTGCCAGAAAATTATATGAACACGGTGACAAACCTGGTAAATATTTTACAATTGATAGAACATTCCGTTATGATGTTATTGATTCTAGACACTTAGATGAATTTGACCAATGTGAAGGAATTGTTATTGGTGAAAATTTAACATTACAAAATCTATTAGGATATCTTCAAGAATTTGCTGATATGATTGGCGCTGAGAAGGTAAAATTCAAACCAAGCTATTTCCCATTCACAGAACCTAGTGTAGAAATGTATGTTTACTTTGAAAAGTTTGGATGGATTGAACTTGGTGGCGCTGGAATAATGAGACCTGAAGTATTGAAACCATTAGGAATTGAAAAGTGCCAAGTCTTAGCATGGGGGCTTGGTATTGGACGCTTAGCTATGTTCAAAGCGGGAATAAATGATATTCGTCAATTATATTCAGAAGATTTAAAATGGATGAGAGAATTACCTGTGATAAAATGAAGATGAAATTACAAAAAATAACAAAACCTGGAAAAGAAATATTAAGATTGTATAATGAATTTAATTATAAAGATAAGAAAAAGAGAATTGGTAAATTTAGAACAAGGCGCATTATATTTTCAGCTAAGGTAGATAAAAAAACAGTTGGTTTTATTTTGGCTAATTTTATTGATTATGGTATGGAAAGTTTTGGATACATCGAAGAGCTGTATGTTGATAAAGAGTTTAGAAATAAAAAAATTGGAAGAACCCTAGTGCAGAAGACTTTAAATGAATTCAAAAAATTGAAAGTTAGTGCTGTTCATGTTACAACGAATCGACGTAATAAAAAGGCACAATTACTATATCAAAGAGCTGGTTTCGAGAAAGATAAAAATCCTTGGTATAATTATTGGTTTAGGTGAAATGATTGAACATTGAAATTGAAAAAAAGGATTTATTGAAATTGGTTGGAAAAGATTTATCAGACACAGAAATAGAAGAAGTTCTATTTAGTTTGAAATGCGAATCAACAATTAAAGATAATGATATTGTTTGTGAAATTAATCCAGATCGTTTAGACATGGTATCTGTTGAAGGGATTGCTCGAGCAATAAGAGGTTATCTCGGACTTCCTTTAAAAAAATATGAAATAGGAGATTCTAAAGTTACAATATCTGGAGAATCGTCGATTCGACCTTTCTTTTTAGCAGCTGTTATAGATGGTGTTGAAATGAAAGATGAACTTGTAAAAAGCTTAATGCAAATACAAGAAAAACTTCACGCAACGCTTGGTCGTAATCGAGCGAAAGTTGCTATCGGTGTTCATGATTTAGATAAAATAAAAGGTTCGATAGAATATAGAGACGCGTCTGCTGAAGAAACAAAATTTGTTCCATTACAAGACACAAGAGAAATGAGTCTAAATCAAATACTCACTGACCATCCTAAAGGAAAAGATTACGCTCATTTATTATCTGGAGATAAATATCCAGTGTTCTTTGATAAAGAAGGGCCAATAAGTTTCCCACCAATAATTAATTCAGAACGAACTAAAGTGACTGATACTACTCGTAATTTATTCATAGATATAACTGGTACAGACCAGAAAGCGGTTGAACAAGGATTAAACATTCTACTTTGTAACATAACTGAAAGAATGGGGCAAATAAGAACAGTAAGAATAAATCGTGAAAAACATCCTAAATTTGAAGAGAAATCTAAAACAATAGAAAAAGATGAAGTAAATAAAATAATTGGATTAGAATTTGATGAAGTTAAAATCAAAGAATGTTTAGATAAAATGCTTTATACAACTTCTGTAAAGGGAAGCAAGATAACTGTAAAAATACCAGTGTATCGAGTAGACATACTTCACGACGTTGACATAATCGAAGATGTGGCTATTGGATATGGATATGGAAACATAAAACCAATTATTCCAGAACTAGCAACAGTCGGATCTCTTTCGGAAAAAGAAACATTCACGCGAAAGGTTAGAGAAGTAATGATTGGTGAAGGATTCCAAGAATTTCTTAACTTTGTTCTAACCAACCGAGATAATAATTTTTACAAGATGAATACAAACGGAGATTGTATAGAAATATTAAATCCGGTTTCATCTGAATTTTCTATACTTAGAACATGGTTAACACCAAGTTTATTAAAATCTTTAATCACAAACCAACACGTTGAATACCCTCAAAAGATATTTGAAATTGGTGACACTCTTCTTGCTGACACAACAATGGTACGTAGAATAGCGGGCGCAATATCTCATGATAACGCTAACTTAACTGAAATCAAATCAGTTGCAGAATCAGTTCTTAGAGAAATCGGAATAAAATATGATATTAAATCATTCAATCATCCTAGCTTCATAGACACACGATGCGGGGAAATATTTACAAACAACGTAAGCATAGGATTTTTCGGAGAAATACATCCTATGGTCTTGGAAGCATTTAAAATAGAGAAACCAGTAATAGTATTTGAGATAAACCTAGAGGGATTAACAGAGTGATTTCATGGATATACTATTTCATTTTATATTTCCAATAATCGCGGCAATAGCAGCTAAAGTGCATATTAGACATCCTATTAGAAATATTTTAATTGCTGCTACACTTACAGTACTAGTTGATGTAGATCATCTCGTAGGATTCACCCGCGGAACATTTCATAATATTTTTGTTCTCGTTCTAATACCACTATTATTTGTAGCATATACCTTCCATAGGAAAAAGTTCTATCAAGAAAAAGGATTAGCAATACTAATATTTATTTTCCTATCCAGCCATCTGTTCCTAGATTTATTTACTGGCGGTGTTGCACTATTCTATCCACTATCAACTGTAATATATGCAATAAACTTTAACATACCTCTAATATGGACAAATATAACAATGGGTCAAAGTTATGAAGGAATGTTAGTTTCATCTTTAGGCGTAGGGATAGCATTATACTTTTTATTAATCGTTCTACCATGTATGTATCTAGATGATATAATTTCTAACATGGAAAAAAAACATGAAAATTTTAGACGAGCATTAAAAGATCTAAGAAGTAAGAAACCTAGAAATTATTATAAATATTCTTAAATCATCAAATTGAAATTATTCTAATTTTATTGTCTGAACTAATCTAGATTTTTTTCTTATTTCTTCAACTTTACCAAAAGAATATTGTTTCAACTGTATAGTTTGCCATTCTTCTTCCAAGCTTTCCCAAGGAAATAGAATTGTTTTAGTTGGATCGATGCCATTTTTTATACACTCTTCTTCACTTAATTCCTTACAATCATTTTGAAGTCTTCCGTGAAAAGATATTTCGGCGTCTTCCACCGCATTTTGATAATTATAATCCATATTACTTGCGGCATAAATTATTCTGCACTTAGGAAATTTATTCTTTAAGTCTTTTGCAGCTACATTCGCCATATTACCATAACAGTGATTTCCTTCTACAAGTAAAAATGTTGGACTATCATCTTTAGAAAAAATATTATCTGGAACACCTAAGAGTTGTCTGAGTTCGGCTGTTTCGCCAAGAAAGAAATATTTATATTGAACTGGTATAATTCGCAAAACATTAAGTTTATACGCAAGCCAACTTCCTGGAAAGTTCCCACCACGTTCAATTGGTATTACGGCATCAATAATAATTTCCTTATTTTTTATATATTCGATAACTTTTTCTGTTAGTGTATTTAATTCTTTTGAATATTCTTCCCAACTGCGAATATACAAATTTTCCTTTTTATATTTTTTCAGTGCATCGGCTAATTTGTTATCATTGCCCATATTAAATCATCCAACCAAATAATCTTTCAATTATGTTTCCCTGTTTCTCAACAAACTCGGTTCCGGATATGTTTGCTGCTAATTTGTTAAATGCTCTTGCTGATTTAGAAGTTGGACTGAAATGAACAACTGGTATCTTACTTGCTATTGATCTCGGTACAGCTATGTCTTCAGGAATTATGCTTAGTATTGGAACTTCTAACATGTGTTGTATATCTTCTATAACCATTTCGTGTTTCAATCCACGATATCTATTTAGAACTACACCAAGAATTTTTGTACCAAACTGTTCTGCTACCTTTACGGTTTTCAATGCGTCTGTGACAGCAGGTAGTTCTGGATTTGTTACAATTATCAATTCATCTGCTACGTTTACAGCCGCAAGAGCTTCCTTACCCAATCCTGCTGCTGCGTCAATTATAATTATATCTGATTTTCCTAACAAGTTAAATAAAACACGATTAAGTTTTCCAATATTTGTTTCTGCTAATTCTTCTGTTCTAAGTGACGCTGGTATAATTCTTAATCCAGATGGATGTTCGTAAATTGCCTGATTTGGATCAGCATCACCTTTCAAAACATCGTGAAGTGTAACTGGATAAAATGGAATTCCTAGATGTAATGATAAATTTGGTGTAGTTACATTTGCATCAATAATAATTACATTTAATCCTTGTTTCATTAGAGACATTCCTAGGTTAGTAACAGTGGTTGTTTTACCAACTCCGCCCTTCCCAGAAATAACTGTAACTATCCTTGTCATAGTTAATTATAGTTTAATTAAGAATAAAAAGCTTATCTAATGGTATCTTCTGAAAAATTATGTAATAATGTCTTCCTTTCTCCTATAGTTCTTTACGGCAATTCCTTTACTTAATAGAAGTTTTTCAAAATTATTGAATAGCTTCATATATGCATGATATGATTTTTCAGGGTTCTTTGAAATATAAGCAATTTCTACCAATTTTTTATAATTTTTAGGCTTTAATTTAAATTTAAAACTTTCTCTGAATCTATCATAACCATTTCCTATAAAATATTTTTTATTAATCAACGCGACACACCCAAGAATACCATTCATAGTATCCCATATTGCAAATATTAAATTCCCATTGTCTTTTTTAGCATAACTTTTTTGTATCTTTGTATTCCACTCATATAATGATGGCATATATTCTTCTACCGCTTTATAACATTTGGGCAAGGATACGTTTTCGTAACAATCTTTTAATTTCTTTTGTATTTTTTTATCACCTACAATAAATTTAAAATTTAAATAAGTATTAAGTGCCCATGGCCAATCATAAAAATTTGGATATTTAATTATATTTTCAACATCTTTAATTGATTTAGACCAATAATCTACTGGAATGCCGTTGAAAAGAAATTTATCTGAAATCCAACCCACACCATTTCTAGTAATTATTAACATGTCTAAATCGGATTTTTCACTATCTTTATTTCTTGCAACAGAACCATATGCTCCAGCTATTAATATTTTCTTACCATGTTTCTTTTTTAGTTTTTTTAGAATATATTCTGCAAGCACTATTCTCTCGTTGTGTTTCATAAAAAGAATAAGTTAACCGAGATAATAAAGATTATATCCAACCCATTAACATTGATATTCCTAGCCCAATCAATATGATGGCTGAAAGCAGATGTAAATATTTAGCTTTTTTATTTCTCCATTCGGTTGCTTTTTCTACTCCAGATAAACCAAAGTATAAAATGAATGTCAATATTATCATAGGTAAAATAAATATGAAATCATATAATACCAACCAAGGCAATGCGCTAGACCATGGCACGCCGGCAAGTATTCCGCCTGCTACAAAGTACGGACCTATTGTACAAGGTGTTAAGAAAAGTGATACAATTATACCAACTAAGAAAGCGCCAGGAACGCTAGTTGTTTTCTTTATGAAATCGTTCATTTTCGGTCTCCAAGCTTTTGGAACTTCACCCATTGGATCGTTTGGTTTCAGGAAATCTCTGAAATTAATTAAACCTATTATTATTGCAAAGATAGCAAGCAATGAATATAGGAACGATTTATCAAAACTAGCTAAATCAACAAATGATTTAAATCCAAAAATTATCGCTAAACCAAATGTGAAATAAGTTAAATATATTCCTAAAGCGAAAGCAAATCCTCCTAAAAGAACTTTATACTTCTTCTCTGGTTCTTTTAAAAATAAAACTGTTAATAATAAAGTCATAACTGCTAATTCACAAGGGCTAACTGAATCAGCTACTGCTAAACCAATTAATTTGGATAAATCAATTTTCTCTTCAACTGCTACTGGTGATTCGCATACATTATTTTCGCAATAAGTTATTTTTTCTTCTAGTGTTTCGATACAAGGCGAATCGCCTAAGCAAGTATAATTTCCTATAAATACTCTTGGAACCTGCCCCCATGTATTTATAGGAACACTATAGTTTGATAAGAATTCTTTAAACATTTGTTGATCTTGCGCGCCATTAACTTCTATTACATTTAATGTTGGATGATTTGATTCAATTGTAGAAATCCAATCTCTAAGATTTTCACAATGTGGGCAACCAGGAACTATAAAGAAATACATATCTACATCATTTGCTGCAAAAACTGGTGTTATAGATAATAGTAATGTTAATACAACAAATAGTGAAAATAACGTCCTGTAATTCATTAGAAACATAACGGTATTATAATTTATAAGGATTACGGATGTTCTAATTGTTTCACTCTAATTAAATTAGGTTTCTATAAATTATCTAAACATCTTGTCTATCTTTGTATATATCTGGATTAACTATTTCATCGCTTTCAATTTCTTCGTATAAATTTCCTGTACCAGATGGAACTACACCAATCACAGGCGTAATATATCTGAAATCTAATTTTCCTGGATTAGATAAATCAAATATTGGTAACAAATCTATGTAAACCGTCTCATATCCTAATAGTTTTGCGACTAACGAATAAATCATCATTTCTAAAATTGTATTTGCCGGGCCGAATGTTGTTATCAGCGGTAGTTGTATCCCGCTAATAGTTGATGACCAGAATATTTTCTGCGATAAATCATACGCGTTTTGATAATCACAATTATAATACGCGTCTTTAGCTTGATTCAAAATATTTTCTAATTCTGAGTCTGAATTTGTTAATAACCTTTTCTCTGAATCTGCGATCGCGTCTAATGCTAACTGCTGTAAATCTGACGACTTAAATCCAGCTACCATGTATGGCGTCGATGTGATACGTCCGCAGATTTGATTTCCAATCTGTGTTATATTTGTTAACTGATTCCAGTCTCCGTTGAACGAATAAATTGAAACTGCTTTTGTATCAACAGTAGTTGTATCGAAACATAGGTAAACGTTATCGGCTGTCACGTTTATTTCAAACGCCTCAAGATATGTTTGATTACATAATAATACTTTAAATTGATTTGGATCTATCTTTGTGACATTATGAACTGTTACACTGTCTCCGAAAACAGAAATGCACAATCCTTCTGCTACTTTCATACACAATCCACCAGATGGAATTTGATAAGGTCTATTTAATGGAATGTCTGCTATAGATGTTTCTGTTCCCGTATCTGACGGATTAGGTACTGGTCTTGTTTCTGGTATAATTGTAATTGGTTGAATATCGAAACCACCACCGTCTCCAATAACTGTTGCGCGTTTAGTGAAACTGATTGTATAATCATCTGTATTGTAATTTCCTAAAGTGTCATTGCATCTTACGTAATATGTGTATGTTCCTGGCACGATTGTTTCAACTGGCCACGAGTGACTCGTACTTAACGTTGTTGATGATAGCATTGATGAATATGATATTCCTGATGATGTTGCATAACGGCAGACTGCTGCTTCGTTTGTTGTTAATGAAACTGTTGCTGATGTTGATGTGATTGTTGTTGTTGGTGAACCGTTTGAACGAACTGGCGGTGTGCCAGTTATTGTTAATATGTGTTCAGACATTGATGGAATTGTTATAAATAGCGTTCCGTTTGTTGAATTATATTCTGCTAAGAAATTATTTCTTATAGTTGTTACAGAACCTGATATAACTTCAATAACAGGTGTTGTGCTACTATAAACATTATCAAATATATTGAAATCAGATAAAATAGTATAATTTAATGTAATATTTTTATTTGTGCCTGTGCCATTGACACGAATTACTGTTGTGTAATTTGATTCGATATAATAAGCATCTAACACTTGAAGATAATTTGGAAGATATTTTATTGCATAATTATCTGAAAAATATTCGTTTTTAGTATCTATTATGT
>Ga0180732_1000072_pt1 | contig 107085 bp, 110 predicted proteins | sample KR11_01MetaG_FD_148674 | JGI IMG/M metagenome (GOLD analysis project Ga0180732, IMG submission 148674) | Groundwater microbial communities from the Olkiluoto Island deep subsurface site, Finland - KR11_0.1 MetaG | ecosystem: Environmental > Aquatic > Deep subsurface > Groundwater | place... | reverse complement strand
CTTTGATATTTCTGATGCTTTGCTAGAATCACGCTGTGGCATTCCGTCACTTCATATCTTGTACACATCGAACCATAGGAAACCGCAAATGAAATTCTCCACTCTGATCGCCGCTTTGCTCGCCCTCTCCCTGACCGCCTGCGGCGAACAAGCCAGTGAATCTCTGGACGCTGCCAAGAAAGCTGCAGTGGAGGCTGCCGACAAGGCCACGGATGCGGCAAAGGAAGCCGCCAAGGATGTAGGGGATGCGGCCAAGAACGCAGCCGAGGACGCCGCTCAAGCCGCTGCCGACAAAGCCAAGGAAGTTGCTAACGATGCCACCGCCGCCGCCAAGGATGTTGCCAAGAAGGCCGTCAACGAGGCTGCCGACGCGGTAAACAAGTAAGCTTTTCGCCTTACCGGTGAGTCGGGCAAGCCCGATTCGCCGCCCTCACTCGCCCTTTCAGAAATTGCCAGACAATCACAGAAATTGCACGCTTTTGACAGCGGCCTGAAGAAGTGCTTTCCACCTGAAATAAAAGGGATTTTTCGCCACAACATCCCGCTTGTATTTCCCTTTGGAAGCGCTAGAATGCGCCGCCTTTTCTTTGGGAAGGTTGCAGAAAAGGCAGCTCAATACAAACCTTCACTTAAAGTCTAGTAGTACCTATCTATACGATTGGAAAATTGAAAATGAAACGCTCCGCATTGATCGCAGCTCTGTTGGCTCTGTCTTTGTCTGCTTGTGGTGAGAAGTCTGCCGAAACTGCTGCTCCTGTTGCCGCTGCTCCAGCAACCGAAGTTGCAGCACCTGTCGCAGCTTCCGCAACCGAAGCAGCTGCACCGGCTACAGAAGCTCCGCAATCTGCTGCCAAGTAACACCCGTACGACAAAAAAGCCGGCGCAAGCCGGCTTTTTCTATTTCTCGCACCGCATCAATCGATAGTTATCCAGTCCAACCCTTCGGACTGCGACGCGATCGTGATCTCATCCTGATTGCAAGACAGCACCTCACTCAGTGCCTGCGCGGCCAATTCAGGCTGGTTGTTCTGCTTGCTCAGGTGCGCAGCCACGATGTATTTCAGGAGACTGATATCCATGCTCGCCAGCAGACCTGCCGCCTGACGGTTGCTCAGGTGACCGACACGTCCGCCGACGCGCTGTTTGAGCGAGGGCGGATAACGCCCGGTACGCAACATCTCTTCGTCATGATTGCATTCCAGCACCAGTGCGTGACAACCCGCCAGTGATGCCTCGATGTGCGGCGTGATATGCCCAGTATCGGTCAGCACGCCCAAGCGGCGCGTGCCGTCGCTGAACACATATTGCACAGGCTCGCGGGCGTCGTGCGGCACCAGAAAAGGCTGCACCTCGATGTCGCCGATGGCGATACGATGATGGGGATTGAGTTCGGCGACCGCGATGTCCGCGAACGCAGCCTGCTGCGTCAGCAAGGTGCCGTGGGTCATCCACACCGGGAGTTTGAACTTGCGCGCCAGCCGCGCCACACCGCCGATATGGTCGCTGTGTTCGTGGGTGACGAGGATGCCGTTGATCTGTTCGGCCTGCAGGCCGAGACGCGCCAGACGTGACACGGTCTCATTGACGGAGAAACCGCAATCCAGCATCAGGGTGGTGTTACCGGCTTGCACTAGCAGCGAGTTGCCCTCGCTGCCGCTGCCGAGGAACGCGAAACGCATCACTGCGCTTTATTTCTCCAGTCGCTGGAACAACAGGTCGAGGATGCGAGTCGCTTCTGCCTGTGCCACTGCATCCGCAGCAACCGTCACAACACTGACGCCCTTCGTCTCTTGCACCAGCACGCGCAGTTCAGACGGCTGTTTTTCAGTGCCCTTCAGGTAGAACACGCCCTTGCTGCGATTCACATCACCAGCGGCAAGCTGGGCACGCTCCAGTGCCAGACTGACCTTGCGCCAGGCGCGGTCGAACGGCTCGGACAACAGCACGAAACGTTGACCTTCCACCGTCATCAGGCGTGCCGGTGCAGCCTCTGCCACCGCAACAGCCGCCGGTACGGGTTCTGCACAAGGTTGCCCGGCAGCCTGCACATCACGCGAATAATCGGAGTAGCTGGCCACCTGCGTGCCGTCGGCAGCAGGGATAGCATAGCGCTGGCTGCTACCCGGCAGTGTCAGATCGGGCGGCACTTCCAGTGCGGGAGCGGGCGTTCCGCCGTTCTTGTAGTCCACCGGCTTGCGCTCTGGCATGAGACCGCACCCAGCCAGCAGGGTGAGGACGAGGACGGCTGTGATCGCATTGCTTGTTTTCATAGTGATTCCAGTGAGTTCAAATGACGCCGGCCTGACGCATCGCTTGTTCCACCGCAGGTTGGGCGGCAGCTGTGAGCGGTGTGAGCGGCAAACGCAGTACGTTGTTCATCTTGCCCATGCGCGCGACCGCCCATTTCACCGGGATCGGGTTCGCTTCGATGAACAGTTTCTGGTGCAGACCGAGCAGGCGGAAGTTGATCGCGCGCGCCGTGGCGACATCGCCCTTGAGCGCAGCCGCACACATCTCGTGCATCAACTTCGGCGCGACGTTGGCCGTCACCGAGATGGTGCCGTGCGCGCCGAGCAGCATCAGCGCCAGCGTGCTGGCATCGTCACCGCTATAGATGGCGAAGTCTTTCGGGGCGCGCTTCAACAGGTCGCTGCCACGCTCGATGCCGCCGGTCGCATCCTTGATACCGATGATGTTGGGGATCTGCGCCAGACGCAGCACGGTGTCGTTGCTCATGTCCGCACCGGTACGCCCCGGCACGTTGTACAGGATGTGCGGCATGTCCACCGCTTCAGCGATGGCCTTGAAGTGCAGGTACAGACCTTCCTGGGTCGGCTTGTTGTAGTAAGGCACCACCGTCAGCGAGGCATCCGCACCGACCTTCCTGGAGAAGGTGGCCAGCTCGATGGCTTCCTTGGTGGAGTTCGCGCCGGTGCCCGCGATGATGGGCACGCGCTTGTTGGCATGCTTCACCGCCTCGGCGATGAGCAATTCATGCTCTTCCAGGTCGACAGTGGGGGATTCACCGGTGGTGCCGACCACCACGATGGCGTCGGTGCCTTCGGCGATATGGAAATCGATCAACGCGCGGAATGCCTCAAGGTCGAGGCTGCCATCCGCATGCATCGGCGTGACGATCGCTACGAGACTGCCAGTAATCATGATCTTATCGATACGTTTTGGAAGCGCGCATTCTACCTTAATCACGCAGGCTTACGCGACAGGAGCGCAACGGCTGTGGAATAATGCATAGACCATGTCAGCCTCCACTTTAGCCACCCTGCAACAAGGCGATCTCGCCACCATCGTTGCCATCCACGCCGATCAGGCCTTGCATCAGCGCCTGCTCGCGTTGGGCTTCCGCAAGGGCAAACAGATCGAACTGGTGCGCCAGGCCGTCTTCTCCGGCCCGTTGCAGGTACGGCTGGGCACCACCGATGTCGTCTTGCGCCGCAACGAGGCCAGCAAGATAGAAGTTTGCAAAGGAGCCGGCTGCGCATGAAACGCATCGCATTGTTGGGCATGCCCAACACCGGCAAGTCCACCCTGTTCAACCGCATGACCGGCGGCGCGGCGCGTGTCGGCAACTGGCCTGGCATCACGGTCGAGCTGCTGTCCGGCAAGATCCTGCTGGGCGGCGACATGGTGGAGATCATCGACCTGCCCGGCATCTATGACCTGCACGGTTTCTCGGACGACGAGCAGGTGGTGCGCCACTTCCTGCACGACAACGTGCCCGACCTGGCACTGGTGATCCTCAACGCCACGCAGATCGAACGCCAGATGAGCCTGTTACTGCAGTTGAAACAGCTCAACATGAACGTGGTGGTGCTGCTCAACATGTCGGACGAGGCGCGCAAATACGGCATCACCATCGACAGCGGCAAGATGTCAGAGATGCTGGGCTTGCCTATCTATCTGCTCAGCGGTAAATACGGTGCCGGTTATCAGGATGCGTTGCAGGCCGTCACCAAAGCCCTGCGCTACCCGACTCCCGGCATGGCCGAGCAGTTGCGCTCGCAACTGGAGCAGGACGAGCACATCGAATCCGAGATGGCGCGCGTGTTGAAACATGCGGTGCAGGTGCCGGTGCAGATGCCCGAACATCTCACCGACAAGCTCGACCGCGTGATGCTGCACCCCTGGCTCGGCCTGCCTATCTTCTTCGGCATCATGTATCTGCTGTTCCAGGGCATCTTCTTGCTCGGCCAACCGCTGCAGGGCGGTGTCGCCGAAGCACTGAGCTGGCTGCGCGTCACGGCGCTGGAAGCGGCTGTGGCCGGCGCGCCGTCGTGGTTATCCGGCTTGCTGCTGGATGGCATCTACAACGGCGTGGCGACGGTCGCGGCTTTCGTGCCCATCATCGTGCTGTTCTTCCTGTTCATGGCCATGGTGGAAGACAGCGGCTATCTGTCGCGTGCCGCGTTCCTGATGGATGCACTGATGGCCAAGATGGGACTGGACGGTCGCGGCTTCGTGATGTTGCTGATGGGTTTCGGTTGCAACGTGCCCGCGCTGATGGGGACACGCGTGATGCGCTCCCGCAGCATGCGCCTGCTGACCATGCTGGTGATCCCGTTCTCGCTGTGCTCGGCGCGACTGCAGGTGTTCGTGTTCATCACGGCCGCGCTGTTCTCGCCGCAGCATGCCCCGCTGGTGTTGTTCAGCCTGTACCTATTCAGCTTCGCCGCCGCCATCCTCACGGCGCTGCTGTTCCGTAACAAGTTCCAGAGCAGCGAACCGTTCGTGCTGGAATTGCCGCCGTATCGCTTCCCAACCTTGCGCCAGATGCTGTTGCGCGGCTGGATCGAAGTGCGCCATTTCCTCAGTCGCGCCACGCAGTTCATCATCGCCGGCGTGGTGCTGGTCTGGCTGCTCACCAATCTGCCGGCCTCCGCTGCAGCGGGCGGCCCGGACACGCTGGCCGGCATGATAGGCAGCGCGCTGCATCCGATCTTTGCACCCATCGGCATCAACGAACAACTGACCATCGCACTGATCTTCGGCTTCGTCGCCAAGGAAATCGTGATCGGTTCGCTGGCGGTGATCTATGGCATGAGCGGTGATGCGCTGAGCGGCGCGCTGGGCCAGCAGCTGGACTGGGTACAGGCCTACAGCTTCATGCTGTTCACGCTGGTCTACACACCCTGCCTGTCCACCATCGCCACCCTGCGCGCCGAGGCCAAGGACATGAGATATACCCTGTTCACGCTGGCTTGGTCGCTGGCGCTGGCCTGGGCCATCAGTTTCGTGTTCTACCAGTCGGCACGGGCACTCGGCTATTGAAGCGATTCATCATGTACCAAAGCAAAACGCCCCGGCTTGACCGGGGCGTTTCGTTTGCAGCTTGGCACCGATGTGATCAGAAGGAAAGACGCACACCGATGTGACCACCATTATCCACGCGACCTTCGGGGAAACCGTTCTTCATGATGAACTTGCTGGAGCGGTAGCCGATGTAAGCCTGGGTCAGCGGAGACATGGCGAACTCGAAACGCGCCATGCCCTGTGTGAAATGATCCACATCGCCGAAGCTGATGATGCGCGGTGCATAGTTGTATTCACCCACCAGGGCGAAACGACGGTCGTTAGGCAATTCGAAACGCACCTGCGCCCCCAGCGCCACGCCGGAGACCAGCTTACGCGACGAAGCCACCTTGCTCAGGGAAGCTGCCACGACCTTGGCGCCAACGCCCAGCGACAGACCGGACACGCTGCCTTCTTCGTTCAACACCAGCAGACCGGCATCGACCATGATGTCGTTCAGATCGTTGTAAGCCACTGAGGCGAACAGATCGGACTTGCCGGCGATACCGCTAGGAACCGTGTACTTGAACTGAGCGGTGCTGTTGCTCAGATTGATATCCAGCGTATCCGCAAAGGCCGTCGAACCGACCATGATCAGTGCAGCAGCAACGAAACGACGCAACATATTGAGCTCCTTTATTGGGAAATTGGCGGAAGCGGTGAGATTCGAACTCACGAACGACTCGCATCGTTGCCGGTTTTCAAGACCGGTGCCTTCAACCGCTCGGCCACGCTTCCTTATTCTTCAAACACTTGCAGCAAACGGCCTGTAACCACACGCAAGCAGCGCCGCGCATGATACCCGAAATCATCAGGCCTTCCAAAAACCGGCTTTCATCTGCGGTTGCAACTTTTTCGCAGCTTGCGTAGTCTCACGCTCGCCGTGCGCAAAGTCGCACTTTATTTGAACGGAGCAGAAATGAACTTCCAGACCCAAACCGCACCTATCGGAACACTACCCGTCGAACGGAACAAGGTCCTGCGCAACACCTACATGATGCTGTCGCTGACCATGATCCCGACCGTGATCGGCGCTTTCATCGGCACCTCGCTGAACCTGTCGTTCATGGCTGCCAGCCCCATCATCTCCTCGCTGGTGATGTTCGGCGTGATGCTGGGCATGCTGTTCGCGGTGTCCGCGCTGCGCAACAGCGTATGGGGCATCGCCGCCCTGCTCGGTTTCACTTTCGTCGCAGGCGTATTCCTCGGCCCCATCCTGCAAGTCGCCCTGCATCTGAAGAACGGCGCGCAGCTGATCGGCATGGCAGCAGGCGGCACCGGCATCATCTTTTTCTCGCTGGCCACCATCGCCACCGTGACCAAGAAGGATTTCAGCTTCATGGGCAAGTTCCTGTTCATCGGACTGATTTTGCTGATCGTCGCTTCGCTGGCGAATCTGTTCTTCCAGATCCCCGCGCTGTCGCTGACCATCTCCGCCATCGCGGTGCTGATCTTCTCCGCCTACATCCTGTATGACGTGAGCCAAATCGTGAACGGCGGCGAGACCAACTATGTGATGGCGACGCTGGGCCTGTATCTGAGCATCTACAACTTGTTCATCAACCTGTTGCAACTGCTGATGGCATTCACAGGCGAACGCGAATAAGCATTCCACACACACAACAAGGCGGCCTCGCGGCCGCCTTTTGTTTTCACGGAGACAAGATGGAACTGAACGAATTTCTGAAAAAACTGGACGAGACGCTGGACAGCGTCTGCTTCAACGACACGATAGCGGTGATCGACGCGCATTACGATTTCACCCCTACCGCCTTCAGCAACGGCGCGGCACGCAACGAGGCGGGACAGAACAACGGCTCGTGCAAACTCTTTTCTTTCGCGATGCTGAACGGGCTGTCACCGCAACAGACGTTGGCTTGCTTCGGCGACTATTACCGCAAGGATGTGCTCGGTAATCCAGAGGGAGCGGATCATGCCAACATCCGCAATTTCATGAAGACAGGCTGGGAAGGTATCTCGTTCGAGGGCGATGCATTAGCGCAGAAAAGCGCCTGATCACTTGGGTCTGCGTTGTTCCGGCTTCACGCGCGATGCGAGCAACTCATCGCCCGCGTCAGCATCCACCACATTGCCGTTGGCGTTTTCCATCGGCAACTCGGCATCGTTCCAGCCGCGTATGCCGAGCTTGAGCGAGACGACATTGATAAAACCCATCTGCTGCATCACATCCGCAGCCAGCACCGACCGTTTTCCCGAGCGGCAGATCACCACGATCTCGCGCTCGCGTCCCGCAACCAGTTCCGGCACGGTCTCGTCGTAATCCCATTCGCAGGACTGCTCCAGTATGCCGCGCGGCACATTGATCGAACCGGGGATGCGCAAGGCGTCGAATTCAGCAGGTTCACGAATATCAAGCAACAAAGGCACATCGCCCGACTGGTAGCGCCGCCCAAAGTCCCATGGCGTGACTTCCCTCACGCGCGCAAGCGCTTCTTCAACCAGTTCGTCATAGCGTTTCATGCCTGACCGCCTGCAATCTTCTCGAATATCGCGATGGACTCCACATGCGCCGTCTGCGGGAACATATTCATCACGCCTGCCGCTTTCAGCGTGTAGCCCTTCTCATGCACCAGCACTTCCGCGTCGCGCGCCAGTGTGGCCGGGTTGCAGCTCACGTAGACGATGCGCTGCGGTGCGGTCTCAGGTGTGATGGCCTTGATCAATTCGATGGCACCGTCGCGCGGCGGATCGACCAACCATTTGTCGAAATGTCCTAGCTTCTTCAATCTCTCTTCGTCCATCTCGAAAAGGTTCATGTCCATGAAGCGCGTGTTGGCGCTCAGACAGTTATGTTCGGCGCCCTGCATAGCGCGCTTCACCAGCGCCGTACTGCCTTCGATGCCCAGCACCTGCGCGCCGCTGCGCGCGATGGGCAAAGTGAAGTTGCCCAGTCCGCAGAAAAAGTCGGCGATGTTCTCGTGCGCTTGCGGATCGAGCAGACGCAGGGCGCGGTGCACCATCACTCTATTGAGCTGGTGGTTGACCTGAGTGAACTCGGTCGGCGCGAACGGCATCTCAACATCGAATTCCGGCAGGCTGTAGGTGAGCGGCGGTGCCTGCAAAGGATGGAAAGGCACTACGGTCTCCGGTCCTTTGGTTTGCAGCCAGAACTGGATGTCGTGCGCATCGGCAAAAGCACGCAAGGCGGCTTCGTCCGCAGGTGACATCGCCTCCATGATGCGAAGCACCAGCACATCGACGTTGTCGCCGCAGGCGATCTCGATCTGCGGCACACGCTCGCGGATGGATAGTCCATCGATCAGCTCCGACAACAAAGGGATCAGCGCGGAGATCTTGGGCGGCAGTATCTCGCAGCGCGACAGGTCCGCGATGAAGCTGCTGCGTTTCTCGTGGAATCCGATCAGCGTGCGCCCCTTCTTCAGCACATGGCGCACGCCGATGCGCGCACGCTGGCGATAGCCCCAGTAGATGCCGTGGATGGGCGACAGGATATTTTCCGGCGCGACCTTGCCGATACGCGCCAGATTCTCTTCCAGGATGCGTTGCTTCACCGCGACCTGCGCACCGGAATCCATATGCTGCATGGCGCAGCCGCCGCACATGCCAAAGTGGATGCACTTGGGCTGCACGCGCATGTAGGAATGATTGGTCACACTAGTCGCCTGTGCCATCTCAAAACTGGGTTTCCTGCGATACGAGGCGTATGTCGCCCGCTCGCCCGGCAGTGCGCCTTCGATGAAGATCACCTTGCCCTCATGATGCGCGATGCCGCGCCCTTCCTGATCGATGGATTCGATCACCACTGCCTGTTCAATGTTTGCCATTTCGTTCCAACAATAAAATCGCGCGCCCCATGCGGGTGTGCGCCAAACCCCATCCCATCAACACGCCGCCGGTATTTGCCAGCATGTCTGCATATTCAGAATATCGGTAACCACCCATGCCCTGCAATATCTCGATGCCGACACCCAGCGCCACCAGACCGACCAGCACTCCGATGCGCGATGCGCGTGTCACATACACCTGACAGAACCACAGCATCAGCCCGACATAGGCCAGCAGATGCTCAAGTTTGTCGACACCCTCGAAGGAGACCGGCTGCGGTGGGTGCGGCATCAGCGACAGATAGCACACCAGCAAGATCCACAGCCAGCCAAAACCCAGCCAGACCTTGTGCAAGCCGGACATGCTTACTTCCAGGCCGCCAGATACTCCGCCCAGTGAGCTTCGCTAGACTTTGCCAAGTTGCTGCGCACCAGCTCGATCTCCTGCTCATAGCGCGCCTTGCTGAACTGGCCGCGCATCAGCAGGAAGCGGGCGAACACCAGATAGGTGTTCACCACATCCGTTTCGCAATAGTTGCGTATCTCGGCCAGCTTGCCTTGCTGGTATGCCTCCCACACCTTGCTGCCGTCCATGCCCAGCTTGCCGGGGAAGCCGATCAGTTTGGCCAGATCATCCAGCGGCGCATTGGCGCGACCGCTATACATCGCCAGCAGGTCCATCAGGTCGAGATGGCGCGTGTGATAGCGGCTGATGTAGTTGTTCCATTTGAAATCGCGGTCATCTTCGCCCATGTCCCAGTAGCGCGGGCACTGGATGCCGTGGATCAGGCCGCGATAGTGCAGCACCGGCAGATCGAAACCGCTGCCGTTCCACGACACGATCTGCGGCGTGTATTTCTCGATGCCGTCGAAGAAACGCTGAATAATGCTGCCTTCGTCCTCGCCCGGCTCGCCCAGCGACCACACCTTGAAGTTGTCGCCCTCGCGCAGCACGCAGGAGATCGCCGCCACACGTTGCAGATGATGCGGCAGGAAATCGCTGCCTGTCTTCTGGCGACGCATCTGGAACGCCATCTCGGCGACCTCAACGTCGCTGACTTCGGCATCCAGCTCATACAAGGTACGCAGGCCGGCGATGTCGGGAATGGTTTCAATGTCAAAGACAAGTGTAGGATTCATGGCAAAAATACGAATCTGGGGAGGGCGTGCATGATACCCGAGCCGCCGCCGGCTTCCTATCCGCTCATCTTGACGCCCGGCCCCGGAAGGTAAAGAATCCCCAGCGAATTCCCGCACTTAAACCCAGCGCTTCGGAGGTTGTCATGCAAAGACTCTCATACTTGATGTTCACGCTATTGGTGACGATGCACACGTCACTCGCCCATGCCGCCGCAGGCGAGACATGGGAGATCACTACCAAGTCGGAGATGGCCGGCATGCCGTATGCGATGCCGGAGACAACCATGACAGTCTGCCAACCCAAGAACGGTGAACCAGACCCGAAGCAGATGATGGAGCGGGACGGAAACTGTAAGGTGACCGACGTCAAGCACTCAGGTAGCAAGACCACCTGGAAGATGCGCTGTGACGGTGACGGGCAGAAGATGAGCGGCAGCGGCGAGATCAGCCACAGCAAGAACAGTTATCAGGGCAAAAGCCGCATGAGCGGCACTGCAGACGGCGAGAAGTTCGATATGACTGCCACCTATCGCGGCAAACGCATCGGCAGTTCCTGCGACACCTCCGACCCGGTGGTCGTTGGCGGCAAGGGTATGGAAGACATGAACGAGATGATGGGCATGGCCAAGGCGCAGATGGCGGCAGGCATGGCCGAACAGTGTGAAGTAGGCCGCTACAAAGCCACTGAACTGATGGGCAACCAGTTCTTCGGACCGGACGCGATGTGCGCCAAGAACCGGAAGTATGCGTGCAAAGTCATCAGCAAGGATGCGGCGAAGAAGGCCGACGTCTATCTCGCGCTGGTGAAGCATGACGACACCTCGGACGTCTCCATCGCCGCAGCCTGCAAGATCGACATGAAGTCCCTCACAAAAACCATCTGCAAGAAGGTGGATGGAAACAACTACGAAGATTTCGAGGACGCCTGCCCGAAAGAGTATGAAAAGTTCTCTGAGCTGGAAGGACGCAGTTACACCAGCTCCTCACGCTCGGCAAACATGGTCACCGACAACCCGGTCGGCGGCGCCATCGATGGCGCGAAGAAACTGAAAGGATTGTTCGGCTTCTGACCATGCGCTACCTGATCGGGTTGTGGCTGCTGTGCCACGTCACGTTGGCCGCCGCCCTGCCCGATCTGTTCCCCGATGTGGCGAGCGCCTACCGGGTCGAGATTGACGGCACCCCGACCTGGGAACGCAAGGCACAGACACGCCTCCCGCCTGCCAGCCTGACCAAACTGATGACCGCCCTGCTCGTCGTCGAACAGGGCGATCTGGCACAGCTCACCACCATTTCCCCTGCCGCCGCCCGCGAGACCGGTGCGCGTCTCAAACTCAGGGCTGGCGAAAGCTATCGACTGCAAGACCTGCTGGCGGCCACGCTGATGGCCTCCGCCAACGATGCCTGTCATGCACTGGCCGATGCACTGGCCGGCAGCGAAGTCGAATTCGTGAAGCGCATGAACCGGCGTGCCGCCGAACTCGGTATGCGCGACACGCATTTCGAGAACGCGTGCGGACACGATGCCAAGGGGCACTACTCCAGTGCACATGATCTGGCCTTGCTAGCGAAGGAGATCGTCCGTCACCGCCCCTTGTTGCTGCTGACCTCTCGTATCGACAGCAGCATGCGCAGCACGGACGGAAAGCGCGACATCCGTTTCGAGAACAAGAACGCGCTGGTCGGTCGCTATCGCGGCGCATTCGGACTGAAGACCGGCTATACCGCGCGCGCCGGAAAATGCCTGATCGCCTACGCCAAGCGCGGCGACACCACTGTTCTGCTGGTACTGTTGCACGGCAACGATCGCTGGTGGGACGCAGTCGATATCCTCGATGTCGCCTTTGAACACGCCCACCCGTCGCATTGATTGTGACCTGCGCGCGCTGGGCTGGCTGGCGCTGGCCATCGCACTGGCATATACCAACGCGCTCACCGGCCCTTTCCAGTTCGACGACTACAACGTCATCGCTCACCGTTCAGGTGTACACAGCTGGACAGCCTGGGCAGCAGGTCTAGGCCACGGCATCCGCGCCCTGCTCAAAGCGAGCTATACGCTGGACTGGACGCTGGGCTGGGGTGTCGTTGGCTTCCATCTGACTAATCTGTTGATCCACCTGATTGTTAGCTGGCTGGTCCTCCTGCTCTCCCGCCACTTCATCACACAGCACACTCGACTACGCGATCTCACGTCGCTGCCTTTGCTCATCGCCATGCTGTTCGCCCTGCATCCTGCCAATACCGAGGCTGTGACTTACATCAGCGGCCGCTCTGCCTCGTTGATGAGTTTGTTCTATCTGGGCGGACTGCTGGCCTATGTGCATGGACGCAGCAAAACCGATCTATCACTGCTGCACCTGCTGACACCGCTCTGTTTCGCGCTCGCGCTACTGAGCAAGGAAACTGCCGTGACCTTTCCAGTCGCACTCTTGCTATGGGAGCTGTGCAAAGGAGAATGTTGGCGTAGCGCCTTCGCCAAACAATGGAGCAGCTGGCTGCTGTTGCTTGTCGCCGCACTGTTCTTCCTGTTCAGCGACAGCTACCAGTCGCAGATGCTGCACAGCGCCAACTTCAACGAACTGGGCGGCAACTTTTCCACACAGCTGGCCGGGGTAGTCTGGTTGTTCAAGCAGTGGGCCATGCCCTTGTGGCTCAATATCGATCCCGACTTGCCCGTGTACCGCAAGGTGCTGGATGCCCCGTTCGCCTTGTTCACCGTGTCGCTGCTGCTGGCTGCCAGTTGGCATTTCCGCTTGAGTCGTCCGTGGATCACCTTCGCGTTGACTTGGGCACTGCTGCAATGGCTACCGCTCTACCTGTTGCTGCCGCGTCTTGATGTCGCCAACGAACGCCAACTCTATCTGGCTGCCTGGCCGCTCTGCATGGCGATAGTCATCGAGATCACCCTACTGCTCAAACCCGCACAAGCCCGATACGCAATCACCGCACTGTTGCTTGTCTGCGCCCTGCTCACCATCCAGCGCAATCAGGACTACCGCAGCGAGATCGCTTTATGGGAAGACACCGTGCAGAGGTCTCCCAACAAGGCTCGCGTGCACAACAACCTTGGCCATGCCTATCTGCTGGCCGGACGCGACGATGAAGCCGGACAGCAATTCGAATCCGCATTGCAGCTCGACCCGCAACAACCCGAAGCGCTCGCCAATCTGCGCAAGCTGGCAAACAAAAAGGCCGGGGCATCGCCCCGGCCTTGATGTGGAGTTGATCTACTGCAGGCTTACGCGAAGTTCTTTTCCGCGAATGTCCAATTCACCAGATTGTTGAGGAATGTCTCGACGAATTTGGGACGCATGTTGCGGTAGTCGATGTAGTAAGCGTGTTCCCACACGTCCACGCACAGCAGCGGCTTGTCGGCGGTGGTCAGCGGTGTTCCGGCTGCGCCCATGTTGACGATGTCCACGGAACCGTCGGCCTTCTTCACCAGCCAAGTCCAGCCGGAACCGAAGTTACCCACGGCGGAAGTCTGGAATGCCTTCTTGAATTCGTCCAGCGAACCCCACTTCTTGTTGATCGCGTCGGCCAGTGCGCCGGAAGGTGCGCCGCCGCCATTGGGCTTCATGCAGCTCCAGAAGAAAGTGTGGTTGGAAACCTGCGCTGCATTGTTGTAGATGCCGCCGGCCGGTGCCTTCTTGACGATGGCTTCCAGATCGAGGTTCTCGTATTCGGTGCCCTTGATCAGATTGTTCAGATTGGTCACATACGCCTGATGGTGCTTGCTGTAGTGATAGTCGAAAGTCTCGGCGGACATGTGCGGCGCGAGCGCGTCTTTGGCATAGGGAAGAGCTGGCAGTTGGTGTTCCATGAGAGTCTCCTTGTAATGAATTCGATGAGCGGTGATGGCATCGCCACGGGGCGGAAATATACCATACTTTTATACTTGGGTATTCGGGATGCTTTACAATCCGCCCCATGAACGACACCACCAAACAGACCGGCGCGGCCAAAACCGCGCGTAACCCGATCAAGATCATCCCCCTGCAGGAGCGTCTGCGCAAACCGCAGTGGATACGCGTCAAATCAGGCAGCGGCGCGGGCTATAACGAAGTGAAGCGCATGCTGCGCGAACACAGCCTGCACACCGTGTGCGAGGAAGCCTCCTGCCCCAACATCGGCGAATGCTTTGGCAAAGGTACGGCCAGCTTCATGATCCTGGGCGACATCTGCACGCGCCGCTGCCCGTTCTGCGATGTGGCGCACGGCAAGCCGCTGCCGCCCGATGCCGACGAACCCAAGAACCTCGCCCACTCCATCGGCCTGCTCAAACTGCGCTACGTCGTCATCACCAGTGTGGACCGCGACGACTTGCGCGACGGCGGCGCGCAGCACTTCTCCGATTGCCTGCGCGAGATACGTGCCGCCTCACCGACCACCAAGCTGGAGACACTGGTGCCGGACTTCCGCGGCCGTCTCGACGTGGCACTGGATGCCATGGCCAGCGAACTGCCCGACGTGCTCAACCACAATCTGGAAACTGTGCCGCGCCTGTATCCCATGGCACGTCCCGGTGCCGACTATGCGCATTCGCTCAAGTTGCTCAAGGAATTCAAGGCTCGCTTCCCGCAGGTGATGACCAAGTCCGGCCTGATGCTGGGGCTGGGCGAGACCGACGAAGAAGTGTTGCAAGTGATGCGCGACCTGCGCGCGCACGATGTGGAGATGCTGACTCTGGGCCAGTATTTGCAACCTTCCGACGGCCACCTGCCCGTGTTGCGCTACGTCACGCCGGAAGCGTTCAAGATGTTCGAGGAAGAAGCAAAGAAGATGGGCTTCTCGCACGCTGCCTGCGCGCCCATGGTCAGAAGCAGTTATTTCGCCGACATCCAGGCAGAGGAAGCCGGCATCGCCATATAAAAACGGGGGCGCATCCCTGCGCCCCCGCTACGCTCAAAGTGCTGTTCCGACTCAGGCCTGTACGTTGATGACAGAGCCTACGGTCTGCCCCTGGGTGTTCACAGTCGGCTTCGGTGCCTGCGCTTCCTGAGTGGCGGCAGCAACCTTGGCAGCGTCATCACGATCCTTGACTGCCTCGCGCTCTTCCCGAGGCTGCGGCTGCGGCTGCACTTGAGAAACGTAGTTACTGCTTGAATCTACTGGATTAATCGCCATGATGACCTCCTATATTAATATTCCATAGACGGAATTCCGCTCATCTATGGACAACTTATCGGCACGTCTGGCGGATACTTTAGGCCTTTTTTCAAAATCTTTCAAAATTCCCCCTGCACCCCGAACGATATCGGCAATTCAAAGGTGTAGACCGGTTCGCGTGTCGAGTAATCCGCGCTGTAGGTATAGCCCGCGATGTTCTTGCGCCGGTAGACGTTGTTCAGCTCGAAGTAAGCATTCATCTTCCAGCTATCCATCAATATGGTTCGATCCGCACGCAGATCGAGCTTGTGATAGACCGGCAAGGTGCCGGAATTGATCCCGGCATAGGTCGGGATGAAGCGACCGTCCGGATAATTGCCGCTGGTACCGATGACCGGCGTATAGGGGCTACCCGAGTGATAGTTCCATTTCAGGCCGAAAGACCAATCCTCGTTCAGTTTGTATTGGCCGACCAGTGTCGTGTTCACCGGCTGGTCATACTCGAAGCGGAAGGCTTCACCGGTCACGTCATTGCGGCGTTGCGATTTGGCCAGGTTGATCACCCACCACCCGGAGATGCGCTCGGTCTCTTCCTTCTTGAGCAGGAATTCGAGGCCGTAGGCCTTGCCGCTGGCCGCGTTGATGTAATTGAGCGCCGTGTCGCTAACCACCAGATTGCTGAATTTCTTGTAATAGGCCTCGCTCTTCCAGTTCCAGTCTGCATCCACTCTCTGCGCGATGCCGACCACGCGATGGTCGGCACGGATATGGTCCAGACCGGGATTGCCGAACACGCGCACGATCTGTTGGCCGGTCGGCATCTGGTTGTGTTTACCCCATCCTGCCGTGAGCAGGGTGTCGCGACTCCACTCCCATTCCACACCGATGCGCGGTTCCGTATAGGCGCGATCCAGATAATCCTCTTTCGAATAGCGCACACCGCCGACCAGCGTCAGATCGTCCCGCACACGCTTCCTGTCCTGCACTGACATCGCCAGCAAGCGGCTGGTGAAAGCATCCTGCAATTTCAATCGCGTGCCGGTGGTGAGGTCACAGTTGGCGTCGAACTGCGTGCATGGAGTGTTGTTCAGGTCGGCATCCACCGTGACCTTAGTCTGACCCAGTTCCGCCCCCAGTGTCAGCTCATGCCCCGCAGATAGCTCCAACCGAACCTGATCGCGCAACAGCAGACTTTCCTGGGTGAAGTCCAGCGTGCCTGCCTGTGCGATGCGGTTGCTGGCATTGCGCGTCCGGTGCTGCAAGGTCAGGGTATTGAGTGTCGTATCAGACACCACGCTGTCCAGTATCACGGCCTGCGATGCCCCCGAATCGGACAAAGACAGATCCCCTGCCAGAACAGGTTCGCGGATCGCCGCATTGGAGGTCGGAGAGAAATTCAACGCGAGCTGGTCACCTGCACCGTGCAGATGGAAGCTGAGCTTGTGCGCATCGTTCAGGTTCCACAGATACTTGCCCTGATAGTCCCAGTAACGCGGGATCTGGATGGTCACGCCCTTGTCTTCTATCTGTTTGATGAACAGGTCGATATAGCTGCGGCGCGCTGCGAAATAGAACGACTGGTCTTCGTTGCGCGGCCCTTCCACCAGGAAATCCGCGCCCATCAGACTAACGTTGACCTTGCCGCCTATCCTGTCGGTACGCGGCTTGCGCAGGGCGACATCGATCACCGCACCGGTCACATCACCATAGTGCGGGCTGAACGCCGCGCTGTGCAGGTTGAAATCCTCGATCAGGTCGGCGTTGAACACGCTGAGGCTGCCGTAATGGAACAACTTTCCGATCACCAGACCGTCCACGTAATACACGTTATCGCCGGGCCCGGAACCGCGCACTGCCGGTGCGCTGCTGCCGTTCACGGCCACGACGCCGGGCAAAGCCTGCAGACCCGCCAGCGGATCACCGCCCGAACCGGCGATGCTGCTCAAGGTCTTGCCGCTGATGACACTCTTGCTCACCCGGTCCGGCGAACGCGGCGCCGTCACCACCATCTCGCGCAAGGTCTCCGGCAAGCGCAGATAGATGATCTGCGGCATCACCTCTACGCCCGCTTCAAGACGTAGTTGCCGGACGGCGCTGACACCCATGTAGCGGGCGACCAGTTCTACATCCCCAGCCGCATCCAGCTCGAAGCGGAACGCACCCGCGTCATCCGTCGTGGCGGCGGGCTCTGGCTGACCAGACACGGCAAGCACCACCCCCGGCAAAGGCCTGCCCGTGCCTTTTTCCAGCACCGTCCCGCTCAGTGTCCAGCCCGCAGCCTGCGCCGGTACGATCAGCACCAGCCACGCCATCACACATACCAGCCATCGCATCGCTTCAACCCCGGACGTTCTATCAACCTGCATTCTATCCAAGTGGCACTACCGCCACACAGCCATTACAGCATCAGCCGCATTGCGGTGAATATGCCCTGCCCTGATAATCGGCGTTATCGACACCACCATACGAACACACAGCGATGGAAAAAGAACGCAGGGATTTTGAATCGGTCGCCGCCCGCTGGGACAGCAATCCCGGCCGGGTCAGGATCGCCAACGAGGTCGCCACCGCCATCCGGCGCAGCGTTGCCCTGTCGCCGCACATGGCCGTGCTCGACTACGGCTGCGGCACCGGCCTGTTGTCCCTGCAGTTGCTGCCGCAAGTCGGTTCGCTATGCGGCGCGGACAGCTCGCCCGCGATGCTGGAAGTGATGGCCGGCAAGATCGCGGCACAAGGCATCTCCAACGCCCGCACCCAGTTCGTCGATTTCGAGCACGGCGCACATGCGAGCGGCAGCTACGACCTGATCGTGAGCAGCATGGTGACGCATCATGTGCCGGACACCGCCGCGCTGTTCGCCGAATGGTTCCGCTTGCTGAATCCCGGCGGACAGATTGCTTTCGCCGACCTCGACAGCGAGGACGGTGCTTTCCACGGCGATAACACCGGCGTGTTCCATCTTGGTTTCGATCGCACGTACCTGCGCGAGCTGCTGCAAAAGGCCAGCTTCAGTGAAGTGCGCGACAGCACCGCGACTTCGGTGAGCAAGGAAGTCGAAGGCCAACAACGCGAATTCCCCATCTTCCTCATCGTTGCCCGCAAGCCGTAATGAACAAGGCAAAAGCGATCAGCGCAAGGCTGCATGCCCTCGCCTCCCCCGACACTGCGAACATCCTGCAGCGCTTCTTCAAGACCGGGCCGGGACAGTATGGCGAGGGGGATTTGTTCCTCGGCATCAAGATACCGCCCTTGCGCGCACTGGCTAAACAGCATCGTGATGCAGACCTCGCCACCATCGCAGCATTGCTGAGTTCGAAATATCACGAGGAACGCTTGTTCGCCTTGTTGCTATTGATGCAGTTCTACGCAACGGCGGATGAGGCCTGCAAGCAGGCCGCCTATGACCTCTATCTCGGCAGCACGCAGCACATCAACAACTGGGACTTGGTGGATATCTCGGCACCGCATATCGTCGGCAAGCATCTGGAAGACCGTCCGCGCAAGGTACTGCAGCGTATGGCCAAGTCGGAATCGCTGTGGGAACGGCGCATCGCCATGGTCGCCACCCTGCATTTCATACGCGGGAAAGACTTCACAGACACGCTGCACATAGCCGGGATGCTGCTGGATGACCGACATGATCTGATGCACAAGGCCGTGGGCTGGATGCTGCGCGAAGTGGGGAAACGCGACCAAAAGATCCTCGAAACATTCCTGCAGCGCCATTACCCGCGACTGCCCCGTACGTCCCTGCGCTATGCGATCGAACGCTTCGATCCAGCGCTACGCGAACAATATCTAAAAAGAACGTTCTCTATTGCTTGATTCCAACCTGCTGTTTCTATAAAGTTCGCCAATCTTAAACGCCCGCAAGCCAGCATGTCACGGTTCAGCGTCCTTCAGTTCAATATGCAATTCGGCCAGGTCTGGGATGACGCCTATCCGGATCACGCCCCGATTGACCTTGAACAGACCATTGCCGAGATCAAGCGTCAGAATGCGGACATCGTGCTGCTGCAGGAAGTGGAGCACGCCGAGTCCGGCGGCAAGCAGATCGACCCGCCGCCCAACTACACGCGACTGAAAGCGGCGCTCTCAGATTACGACAGTTACTTCAGCTACCCCAAGCCGGACGTACGCGAACTGCCTTTCGGCATCGGCCTCGCCATCTTCTCGCGTAGCAAATTGTTCGACACAACCAGACTCGACCTGCCCTCGCCGCCTATCGAATTCAACTTCAACGGCGAAACCAAAACGCCGACCGACCGCCTGCTGATTGGCGCCAAAACCAAGATCGGCGGCAAGACCGTACAACTGTTCAACACCCACCTGCTGGCGTTCTTCATGCTCAAGTCCTCCAGCACAAATCATCCCGAGCAACGCCAGATAGTAGTCGATCAGTTGCGGCAATCCGATCTGCCGGCGCTGCTAGGCGGGGATTTCAACGTCAGCGGCCATGAGACGCTGGTGGCGCAATTCGAGGAAGCGGGATTCTCTACTGCCCAGATCAGCGAGATCACCTGGCGGCGCATGCCGCTGGTGCTGGACCATGTCTTCTTCAATGAGCAGCTGCGTTGCGTGAACCAGCAAGTCATCCCGACACCGAGTTCCGATCACCACCTGTTGCGGGTGGAACTGGAACTGAAAGACTGATTCAGGGCACCTCTAAAAATTCAAAATTCTAAGCAAGACAAGGCGCGAGTAAAAAATCGCGACGCCGCATATGTCTTATATGCAAGGAACGATTTTTTGTGAGCAACGCAGTATCGCGACGAAGTTTGAATTTTTAGAGGTGCCCTTCAGTCGTTGACCTTGCCGCGCAAAGCCTTCACCCGGCCACGCAACACCTTACCTTCCACACGTTTCTTCTTGGCCGACCGCGACGGCTTGGTCGCGATACGCGGCTTGGGCCGCTCGGCCGCCGATTGCAGCAAAGCCTTGAGTCGACGCAGTGCCTCGTTGCGGTTCTGTTCCTGATTGCGGAATTCCTGCGCCTTGATGACGACCACGCCGTCCTTGGTGATGCGCTGATCGTTGACCTGCAGCAAACGCTCTTTCATCTCCTGCGGCAATGAAGAGGCACGGATATCGAAACGCAGATGCATTGCGCTCGATACCTTGTTCACATTCTGTCCGCCCGCGCCCTGCGCGCGCACGGCAGTCAATTCGATCTCGCACTCCGGAATGATGACGTTGTGCGAGATATACAGCATGACTCAGGCAACCACTCGTATTCGCACGCCGGTCAGCGCCACCACTTGCCCTGCACGGATCTTGGCGGTTTTGCGCGATTCCACCTGACCATCGACGGAAACGGCCCCGTCTGCCACCAATGCTTTGGCTGCCCCGCCACTGTCGCTTACGCCGGTCAGCTTGAGCAGATCGTTCAGCGCGATGAATTCGCCGCGCAGCTGGAATTCGATTTGTTGCATCAAAGTTTCACCGCGTGCTCGCGCGTCGTATGGAACACGACTTTCGGCCAGCGTTCCTGGGTCAGTTTCAGGTTGACGTTGTTCGGTGCCAGATAGGCCAGATTGCCCGCCGCGTCGACCGCGAGGTTGTGCGACAGCGCTTTCTGGAAATCGGCGAACACTTTGGCATCGTCACAGGTCACCCAACGCGCGGTACTGACGCTGGCGCCTTCGAACATCGCATCCACGCCGTATTCACCATGCAAACGACTGGCCACCACATCGAACTGCAGCACACCGACCGCACCAAGGATCAGGTCGCCGCCGTCCACCGGCTTGAACACCTGCACCGCGCCCTCCTCGCCGAGCTGCTGCAAGCCCTTGTGCAGCTGCTTGATCTTGATCGGGTTGCGGATGCGCACCGACTGGAAATGGTCCGGCGCGAAATACGGGATGCCGGTGAACTGCAACAGCTCGCCTTCAGAGAAACTGTCGCCGATCTGCATGTTGCCATGGTTGGGCAGGCCGATGATGTCGCCCGCATAGGCTTCTTCCACCTGCTCGCGGCTGGAGGCCATGAAGGTCACCACGCTGGACACCTTGATCTCGCGGTTCAGACGCAGGTGTTTGATCTTCATGCCGCGTTCGAAATGGCCGGAGCACACGCGCAGGAAGGCGATGCGGTCGCGGTGGTTGGCGTCCATGTTGGCCTGGATCTTGAACACGAAACCGGAGAATTTCGGTTCGATCGGGTTCACGCTACGTACCGAGGCATCGCGCTCGCGCGGCGCGGGCGCCCATTCCAGCAGGGCGTTCAAAATCTCGCGCACGCCGAAGTTGTTGATGGCGGAACCGAAGAACACCGGTGTCTGTTTTCCATCCAGGAAACGTTGCAGGTCGAAGGGGTGCGATGCGCCGTGCACCAGCTCCACTTCCATCTTCAATTGCTCTATCTCCATCGGAAAACGTTCGGCCAGTATCGGATTGTCGATGCCCTTGATGACTTCCACCTCGCCGTCGGCGCGCTCCTCGCCCGGCGTGAACAGCAGGATCTCGTCCTTCATCAGGTGATACACGCCACGGAAGGTCTTGCCCATGCCCAACGGCCAGGTTACAGGCGCGCACTGGATCTTCAACACCGACTCGACCTCGTCCAGCAGCTCCAGCGGATCGCGTACCTCGCGGTCCATCTTGTTCATGAAGGTGACGATGGGCGTGTCGCGCATGCGGCACACGTCCAAAAGCTTGATGGTCTGAGTCTCCACACCCTTGGCTGCGTCGATCACCATCAAAGCCGAGTCGACGGCAGTGAGCACACGGTATGTGTCCTCGGAGAAATCCTGGTGGCCCGGCGTGTCCAGCAGGTTCACCACATGGTCGCGATACTCGAACTGCATCACCGAAGAGGCGACCGAGATGCCGCGCTGTTTCTCGATCTCAAGGAAGTCCGAGGTGGCATGGCGCCCGCTCTTGCGCGCCTTCACCGCGCCCGCCAACTGGATCGCACCGGAGAACATCAGCAGCTTCTCGGTCAGCGTGGTCTTACCCGCATCCGGGTGGGAGATGATACCGAAGGTGCGGCGGCGAGAAACTTCGCGCGTGATCGGATCGCGCGATGCAGCAGCGGATTCTTTCGAAGTGGGTTGGAGTTCTGCGGACATGATGCTGACCTGTAAAAAAGGCCGCAAGTCTAAAGGCTTAGTGCTGCAATGTCTAACCAGAAAGCGCTTTATACCTTGCCTGCCCATCGCCATGTCCGAGCTATGCACGCAGCCTGCCGTAGTAGAATCACACCTCAAAAACACGCCTCACCCGCATCTCACATAAACAAACGCATGCCCACCACGGACAAACTAGGTAAATACGAATTACGCCGCGAACTCGGCAAGGGTGCGATGGGTATCGTCTATGAAGGTTTCGACCCGTTTATCCAGCGCACCGTCGCCGTCAAGACCATCCAGAAATCGCTGGTGGATGCTTCCGAGATGGAGGAAGCCTTCGCGCGTTTTCGCCGCGAGGCACAGGCTGCCGGCCGGCTTTCCCACCCCAAGATCATCTCCATCTACGACTACGGCGAAGAAGGCGATCTGGCCTATATCGCCATGGAATATGTGGACGGTGACGAACTCAAAGACCATCTGGAAGCGGGCGAGACGCTACCCGTCGCCGACAGTCTGCACATCATGCTGCAGGTGCTGGATGCGCTGGAGTATTCGCACCAGCGCGGTGTCATCCATCGTGACATCAAGCCGGCCAACATCATGATCACCGCCGATGGCAGCATCAAGATCGCCGACTTCGGCATTGCCAAGATGGATTCCAGCCACCTTACCCAGGCGGGCATGGTGCTGGGCACCCCGACTTATATGTCGCCCGAGCAGTTCATGGGCAAGGATGTGGACGGGCGCAGCGACCTCTACTCGGCAGGTGTCATGCTGTACCAGATGCTGACCGGGGAGCGTCCGTTCACCGGCAGCCCGATCACCATCATGAACAAGGTGATGCATCAATTACCGACGCCCCCTTCGCACTTCAATCCCAAAGTATCTCCGGAACTGGACCTGGTGGTGATGCAAAGTCTGGCCAAGACGCCTGAAGAACGTTTCCAGAATGCCGGCGAATTCATGCGCGCGCTCAAGCGCACCATCACCCGCAATGCCCCGTCCCCCGCCCTTTCGGATACGACACTGGTCACCCCGGCAGCCAGTCTGGCTGACGAAGAAACCGGCGCGAACGATTTCGCTTCACGGCAGCGCGACATCAAACTGTGGCGCGAGATCAGCGACAGCACACAACGCGCAAGCTTCGAGCAATACCTGAAAGAGTTCCCCAAGGGAGAGTTCATCGATCTGGCAAAACGCCGTCTGGCGAATATCGACAAGCTCGAACAGGAAGCCGCGCGAGAAAAGGAACAGAAACGTCTGGCATTGCTGGCGACAGCCGAACGCAAGAAACAACTGCAACTGGCACAACAGAAAGCGGAAGCCGCCCAACTGGCAAAAATGGAAGCGGCAGCCCGCGCCAGAGCCGCGGCAGAAGCCCAACAAAAAGAGGATCAGGCACGCAAAGCGCTGCTAGCGCAGCATCTTGCCAAGATCAAGGACATCGGCAAGATCGAGCGCCAGACTGCCGCCGAGAATCAGGCCAAGCTTGCCGCCGCGCAGGCACTCAGACAAAAACAACTTGCCGATCTCACAACCGACCGCGCAAAAGGTTTTGCGGAGATCATGAGCAGACGGACGGCCGAAGCGCAGGCAAAAGAAGATCTGGGCACAGAATCACCCCGCAGATTGCGCCGCCGCCCCCCGCGCGACGTCGGGAAGTAAGGATCAGCAACCTTCGCAGGAAAAAGTGATCGCGCCCGCCGCATCCTTGCCGAACGAATGCCCCAGACAGATCGTGCCACGCCCGCGCAACACGATCTCCTCGCGCCGCAACTGCAACTCGCCCTCCCCGGCGAAGGTGATGTAACTGCCGTTCGAGCTTTGATCGATGTAGACGAACTTGTCGCGCCGCAATTCGATGGTGGCATGCAGGCGCGAAGCGCGCTTGTCCTCCACCACAAAGCCCGCCTGCGCATCGCGCCCCAGCACCAGCTTGCTGTGCGCCGCATCCACCACCGCCTCGCGCCCGTGGTGCTGCAAACGCAATACGCCGGAAGAGGCTACGGGCGCGTGTGTACGCCCCACCATCAGCGTCGCATCGTCACCCTCCTGCCACAGCACTTCGACCACCTTGATATTGGAAGCCTTGCCCTTGATCGGCAGCAGATCGAGACTGCGCGTGGAGGTGCGCAGCAAAGGCGGCAGCGCCTGCACCGTGGAAGCGTCGGAAAGTATCTGTCCCGCATTGGCCAACTCGGTCAATCTCGCCGCCACATTGACGGTGTCGCCGAACACGTCCGAGTCGCCGTCCTGCATCAGCACCGGGCCGTGATACAGACCGATGCGGATCGCCAGCCGCACCGCGTCATCCAGCGGCACCATCGCTTCCACATCGGCCTGCATCGCGCACGCGGCCTGCACCCCGCTCAGTTCGGAAGGGAATACAGCCATGATCTCGTCGCCGATGGTCTTCACCACCCGCCCCTTGAACATCTCCGTCACGCGCCTCAACAATTCGATGCACTGGTTGATGGCGGCAAAAGCGCGCGCGTCGCCGAGCACCTCGTACAAGCGCGTGCTGCCGCTGACATCGGCGAACAACACCACTTTGTCATGCGTCGTCTGCTGTACTTTTTTGTCCATATTCGGCCCGGTCGTCTGCATCATGCGGTGTATTATACAAGCCGCTTTTTTACCCTCTGACGTCATATTCGAACATGTTCACGATAGACCAGCTCCCACCCCACATCTATGTATTCGCCGGCATTCTGGGCCTGCTCACGATCTCGTTCCTGCTGTTCTTCTTCCTGCCCTCGCTGATCGTTTCATGGCGCATCTCGCGCGTGGTCAAACAGTTGCGCGCGCTGGAAGGCAAACCGTCGAACGATATGCCGTCGATCTTCGCCAACACCGGCGTGCTGGAACATCTGTGGCAGGAATATGCCGACTCGCTGCATCGCCAGTCCGATGCGCGCTGGCGCTCCACCGTACCGGCCAACCTGATGTTTCCGCACGAGACCATCATCGACACGCCGCTGCGCGCCGACTTCTTCAAGCACTTGCCCGGCCTGTTCACCGGCGTCGGCATCATCGGCACCTTCTACGGCCTGATCATGGGCTTGCAGGCCTTCCAGGTATCCGAGAATCCAGCCATCGTGCGCGAGAGTCTCAATCATCTGCTGCACGGCGTGTGGGAAGCCTTCCTCGTTTCCGCCATCGCCATCACGCTGGCGATGGTCATCACCTTCATCGAGAAAGTCGCCATCACGCGTCTGAACGGACAGGTCGAACAACTCACCCAGTTGCTCGACAACCTGTTCGAAGGCGGCGCCAGCGAGGAATATCTGGCACGTCTGGTCAAAGCCACCGAAGCCTCCTCCGGCCAGACTGCGTCCATGCTGCGCAACGAGATGCAGCAGATGATGGGCGAGATGTTCGAGAAGCAGATCGCTGCCAGTAACGCGCAATCCGAAGCGCTCAGCAAAAGTCTGGCGAGTACGCTGGAAGCCAGCCTGAAGCAGCCGCTGAGCGAGATCGCCAGTGCGCTCAAGGAAACCCGCAATGACCAGCAGGACGCGGTGCACAAGATGCTTGCCGGTGTGTTGAGCCAGTTCAGCGACCAACTCAAGGACATGTTCGGCTCACAGGTCGGCGGCATCAACAGCCTGCAACAGCAGACCATCGAATCGCTGCAGACCGCCACCCACACCCTGCAACAAATGGCGGCAGAGATGCAGAGCGCCAGCAAGCACGGCAACGAGACGCTGGCCAACATGCTGGCCGAGACCATGGCAGGTGCCGAAGCGCGCCAGCGCACCATGAACGACAAGCTGGGCGAATTCATCGAACAGGTACGCTCGCTGATGGAACAATCGCAAGGCGACACCCGGCAGGGCCTGGAGCAGGCGCTGGACAATCTTTCCGACCGCATGGGCGTCATCATCGAAGAGTTGGGCACACAGGTGCGCTCGGCCGGTTCCGCCAGCAAGCAGCAACAGGAAGCGCTCGCCGCCAGCAGCCAGGCGATGGTGGGCCAGTTCGGCGGACAAGTCAGCGCGCTGGTGGAGGGCGTCAACCTCGCCGTTGTGGAGATGAAGGCCGCCGTGCAAGCCATGCGCAGCACCACCGGCGAAGCGCTCACCAAGATGAACAACGGTGCGGACACGCTGTATCTCGCTTCCAAGGATTTCGCCAAGGCGGGTGCGGGGGTGACTTCCACACTGGACAAGTCCGCGAGCCTAGCCGGGGAACTGACACAGGCTGCCGGTGCCATCGGCTCGGCCACCAACAGTCTGAGCAGCGTGTTCGCCGATTACCAGAAGGCGCGCGACGCGATGACCGAGCTGGTCGGCTCCATGCAACTCATCGTCGAACAGGCACGCCGCGATGCGGCCATGTCGCACGATGTGGTGTCACGCATCGAAGCTGCCACAGCGAAACTGGTCGAAGCGCAACAGCAAGCGGACGGTTATCTGGAAAAAGTCTCGGATGTCATCGGCCAGGCCCACGAATCGTTCAGCACCGGCATGACCAAGGCTGTCGGCGAAGCCAACCGCGACTTCCATCAGGCGCTGGCCGATTCGGTCAAGCTGCTGCGTGAAGGCATACTGGAACTGGAAGACACGCTCGGTTCGGTCTCCAACTAAAACGGGAAACAGAACATGCTGGGCAAGTACATTCCCGTTAAGCGGCGCAACAGAGACGAAGGCGAAAAACCCTTCTGGATCTCGTTCGCCGACCTGATGACTGCACTCATGGTGATGTTCCTGCTGGTGATGAGCGTGGCGCTGCTCGCCATCACCAAGAACGTGAGCGAGGCCGAGAAGAAACAGGCCGACCGCGTGCACGAGATCGACACACTGTGGGAGCGCATCGAGCAGACCGCTCAGGGCCACCCCGGCATCACCGTCGACCGCAACCGCAACGTGATCGACTTCGGCGACCGCGCCCGTTTCGACACCGGCAGTTCAAGACTGACCACCGAACAGGTGGAATATCTGAGCGCCTTCGTAAGCGACATGCTCACATTGGCACGCGACGATCTGGCGCAACGCTGGCTCAAGCGCGTGGTGGTGGAAGGTTTCGCCGACCAGCGCGGCGACTACCTGCTCAATCTGAACCTCAGCCTGCAACGCAGTGAACGCGTGCTATGCACCCTGCTCTCTCCCGCGTCCAACCAACAGAAGACACTTTCCCGCGACGAGATGGAGCAGGTGCGCGACCTGTTCCTGGTCGGCGGTTATTCGTTCAACTCCTCCAAGAAGTCGCTCGAAGAAAGCCGACGTATCGAACTGCGACTGGAGTTCTACGGCATCGACGAAGCGCACACCAGGACCGATGACATCCCGCGCAACGACTTCGGGCAGTGCCGCATCAGATGAACACGCTGGACAAGCTTGCCGACACCATGGCGCGCATGAGCCGCATCGCGATCTCCACCATGCGTGCCGGCGACCTGCTGCCCATCCAGCACGAACGCGAACAACTGATCGCATGGCTGGGTAGCGAAGTGGACATGGAAGCGCTCGGCGACGACCGCATCCTGGTCGCGTTGCGTCATTTCGCCGAGGCCGGTTTCGTGCGCGACCTGCGCCAGGCCAGACTGCTGTGCTACGGCTGCACGCAGGTATATTCCGAACAGGGCGAACGCCTGATCGAGAACCTGAAACTGTTCACCACCCTGCTCACTTACCTCACCCAGCATCAGGAACGCACACGCGCTTTCCGCAAATGCTATCGCGGCTTGCTCAACGCCTACTTTGCCTATGATTCCGACGCGGACAGCGTGATCGGCAGCGGCCGCAGCAACTGGGCATCGCTGCACACCTTCCTGCAAAACGCACTGGATCGTCTCGCCAGCGACGGCCACACCCCGCAATGGGTGCGCGTGCTGTCGGCGAACAAAGGATTGCTCGGCACCGTACCCTGCGACGACTACCGGAGCGGCGCGGCGGATATCGAACGCATCGAATCCTTCCGTTTCGAACTCAACATCGGCGTCGACTCCTGGTTCATCCGCACCTTCGTGCAATCCCATATCGAACGCACCATGGCTCTACCGGATGCGAAGTTCCAGGACGAAGTGAGCGAAGCGCTGCAGCTGCTGGTGCAATATCCGCTCTACATCCCGCGCTTGCTGGGCATGCTGCTCGACCGCTACAGCCAAAGTCAGAACAAGCGCACCAATGACGCATTGCGCGATTTCGCCATCGAACAATGGGGCGCACCGTGGATCGCGCAGAACGAGAGCAACTGGCTATGCAGTCAGACCGCCCGCGACATGATCGCCAACTGGGGCAAGAAACATCTGGTGCATGAGTTCTTCCACCTGTTCGCCGCGAAAGGTGCAGACAACACGCGCCGCGCCGCGTTCTGGAACCTTTACAGCGAAGACCTCAAAGGCATGTACTTCGCGCTGGGCAGCGATGCCTTCGAGATCAGCAACCGCGCTTTCCTGAAATTCAGGAACGACGCAAAAGGTCTGGTCGTCAAACTGAACGACAGCAAACACAATCTGCATGCCGTCATCCTGCAGTTCGAAAAATTCCACATCGTGGAATTCAACCAGCAGATCAACGTCGCCTATTTCTACGACACCGCCAAAGGTACGCCGGAGTTCTATCTGAGCAAGGGTTGGGTGAATGTCGGCGCGCTGAGTGTGGGCAATGCACTGAAAGGCAACACGCTGTCACAACCGGCACGCCCCATGCAACACAGCGACGAGAAACATCTGAGCTGGGAAGGCCGTTTCGCGCAGGAACTTGGGCGCTCGGACAGCGCAAGACAACATTTCTGCGAACGCCACCATGCCACCTACAGCGAAGCCTCAGGCAAGGCTTGGATCAAGCCTAACGACCAGCAGCGCTACACCAAAGAGATCGGCTCGGTGCTGCAAGGCTGGGGCTATACGTGGTCGCCAGAGGTGAATGGCTATTTCCGATCATTGAACTACTGAGCCTTCGATTATCTGTCTTTGGGTTTGCTGAACCCTGCTATATCATCCCCGCGTCGGCACACGAAAGGCAGCGCTCACCATGTTCAAACTTTTCGGCGAAAGACCGGATCACCCTTTGTTCAATCTGGACGAGACGCAGCGCCTCATCGGTGAACTGCCGCAGGATGAACCGCGCAAGGCGCTGGAAGAGATCGCCTTCTGGCTGGAATCGATCAAGGACGCAAAAGGCTTCACGCCCGAGCTGCGCAGCGACGTCATCATGCGCGTGGACATCGCCGCACAGCCCCTGCACACCGAGTTGCTGCATCGTTATCTGGAAGCACCGCACCTGCGCGACTTTCAGGGCTTGCATCTATGGAAAGGCATGCATGCCTTCGCACAGGCCTTGGCAGCCGCCTACACCGCCAGCCTCGATGAATATCAGCAGACCGACAAACGCTCGCGCGAACTCGTTGAACGCATGCCGCTGATCTGCGTGCGCCAGTTGCTGGCAGTGGCGACTCAGATGAAGCTGGAGCTGATACGCTATATCGACATCGATGCCGCGACCTGGGCCATGCTGTATGCCGGTTACCGCTTCGCCGAAATCACGCAATGCACCGAGACCATGGTGCTGGCCTATCCCGGCCATGTCATCCACACCAGTCCGCAGCGCGAATTACTGCACGCGCTGGTGATGTTCACCTCCTCACCCGACACCTTGGCCGCCGATCAACTCGAAGTGAGCTACCGCATCGCCGGACGCATGAACAGTTTCTTCGAGATCGCCGGCGCGGCAGAGAACGACTTCCCCTACCAGTTCGACCTCGCCGGTTCTGCCCCGCCGCACCGCGCCGAGCGCGAACAGCCGATCGCGGAAAGCACGCGCTTCTTCAGCGCCGCCAAAGCCGTGGCCGCATTGCAGAAGATCGTCACCCAGAACGAGAACGACCCCATCTGGCGCGAGCGCCGCTTCGGCAGCGAGTTCACCCCGGCGGGCAAGCTCACCGTGCTCAAACACCTGATGACCTACTGGGCCGCCGAACCGCCGCATCGCCATCTGGAACGGCGCGAGATACACGCCAGCATCGAAATCGCACACAGCTTCCGCACCATCAGCCAACTGGTCACCCACATCGACGCCGGACACGACGCCGAGCAGGATGCCGACGACGCACGCAAACGCGCCCGGATAGACCTCGTCGAACAAGAAGAGATCGCCTACACCACCGAAACATGGAACGTCACCGACATGAGCGCCACCGGACTGGGCGCGATACTCGGCGGCACACAAGGGGAATGGATCAAGATCGGCGACCTGTGCGCCCTCAAACCGGCGAACGCGCAGCAATGGTGGGTCGGCATGATCCGCCGCCTGCACACCGACAGCGCAGGCAAGGTCCACGTCGGCATCGAAATCCTCACCAAACGCCCCGCCTCGGTGTGGATACGCGTGCTCGGCAAAGGTGCCGAACGCGTATCCAACTGGGAAAGCAGCTCCGGCTCGTTCTCCTACGACTACCTGCCCGTCATCCTGCTGCCGGACGAACACAACTCATATGTGCACGCCACCCTGCTGATGGAATCCGGCAAGTTCGTCGTCGACACTCATCACCAGATGATGATGGGCGAGAAGAGCCGCGACATCAAACTCACGGCACTGCTGGCGGAGGGAGAGGATTTCGAACAGGTGGGGTTTGAGTGGTTGTGAGGTGATTGATTTAGCTGCTACTCGGCCTAAGCGGAAACTGAGGATAGAGGTGGGCTATTTCCGCTATGCGCCAGTTGCTGACTGTCAAGGTGTAAAATGTCCCTGCAAGATAGCCGACATTCGTGAGCAACATCAACGTACCATAAACGGATAAGTAAAATGTTCCAGCGTACAATCATATGTTTAGCCAATTCCAGAAAGCCGCCCTCTGGGCGTTGCATTGCAGGCAAGGTACTGAACGGCGCGGACTCTGGCCAATGGTTACGGCCAGTCAGTGCGCGCCAAAGCAGGGAAGTATCTGAGGAAGAGCGCCGCTACGAAACTGGCGAAAGAGCGCAGTTGCTGGATATTATCAGCGTGCCGCTAAACAGCCATTCCCCATTGGGACACCAGACCGAGAACCACATTCTTGCCGATGATTATTACTGGGCAAAGGTCGGCACAGCAACGTTGGATCAGGTTGCTGCCCAACTTGACCCGTTCGACGCAAACTTCTGGGTGCAGGCAGAGAGCACCTACCATGGCCTCAATGACAAAGTCTCCGAACAGGTCGCGGCAGGTATTACCAGTTCGCTCAAGCTAATCGCCACCTCCAACTTGCAGATTCGCGTACTGATGGAAGCCGGCTTTGAAGGCCGGCCATCGCGTAAGCGTGTACGGGCGCAGTTTGGCTACCACAATCAAACGTACACTCTCTCAGTCACCGATCCGGAAATTGAAGATCACTATCTCACGCAGGCCGAGGGGGTCTATCCCATTGGGAATGCAACCCTGTGCATCAGCTTGGTAGAGACATGGAATGGCTATGCTTTCAGGGTTGTCGCTTCCGTCATTACTCCAGACAGGTTCGGAGGCTAAGCATGTCCAGCGAGGTTTTCACCATAGGGCACTCCACCCACACAATCGAGAAATTCATAGCCCTCCTATCCGCCCACGGAATTCAGGCGGTGGCCGATGTCCGCTCCTCACCATTCAGCAAATTCAACCCGCAGTTCAACCGCGAAAATTTGCAGAACAGTCTCAAGGCATCCGGCATCCGTTATGTGTTTCTGGGTAATGAACTCGGCGCACGTAGTAAAGACCCGGCCTGCTATGTCGCGGACAAAGTTCAGTTTGATCGTCTGGCGCAAACCACGCTTTTTCAATCCGGGCTTGACCGGGTGATTGAAGGGGCTAACAGCTACCGCATCGCGCTGATGTGCGCCGAAAAGGACCCGCTCGATTGCCACCGCACCATACTCGTCGCCAGAGAGCTGGTGAAACAGGGAGTGACGATCAACCATATCCTTGAGGACGGCTCGCTTGAGAGTCACACCGAGTCAATTGCCAGACTCGTGACCTCCCTTGGCATGTCGCTGGACGACATGTTTATTTCCAGAGACGAAATTATCGAGCAGGCCTACAGCAGGCAAGCCAATAGAGTTGCATACGATCAAAGCGAATCGCAGGCAAGGCGTTTTGCAGAACAAAACGAATTATCAGAGGGGGTGCGCTGAGATGAAACTGTTTACCATCGGATTCACCAAAACAACCGCAGAGAATTTTTTCGAGCGGGTCAAACGTTCTGGGGCGAAAGCAATTGTGGACGTCCGACTGAACAACGTATCCCAGCTTGCCGGTTTCGCCAAGCGCGATGATCTGAAATACTTTGCCCATGCCATTTGCGGCATAGACTATCGCCACCTGCCCAAGATGGCTCCGACTAAAGACATCCTCGACAAGTACAAGAAAGACGGCGGCGACTGGGCCGAGTACGAAAGGAAATTTCTTGACCTGATGCAGGCGCGGCATATCGAAAACATAGACCGGGAGTTGCTGGATGGAGGGTGCCTGCTATGCAGCGAAGACAAACCTCACCATTGCCACAGGCGCTTGGTTGCGGAGTATCTGAAGCGGCAGTGGGGGGATATTGAGATTACTCACCTTTAACTGGTAGTGATTTGCAACACGTTCAAATTGTTAAATTACAATTTAATTCCTCCCTTAACTACTTGCTAAGTTTTCGCATAGTGTCGTTTGAGAAATGAATTCAACGATATTGTTAGCTGGATAGCGGCCCTCTGCCAAGTTCTACAACGGCACAAATCGGAAGCTTGGGATCGTAACTTTGAAGGTTGGCTCAGGCCGAACACCCGACTAGGACACTTTCTCGGCCTAAGTAGTCTGTCGTGGGAAATCGCACTTTCTTCCGCTTCGCACCAAATCCAGACGGTCTATTTAGGATTGAAGTCCTCTTAAATTGCACATGCCCCAATTGTCCATTGCATGCATCATGCCCTTGGTGTCGAATGCCTGAAGGTTAATTATTGGCAAACCAAGTGTATCGGCCACATGCTTCGCATGAGCGATTTCTGCATCTTGGTGTGACTGGAATATTTCAACTGGATGTAACACGCCATCGCGGGCATGCATTCTTTTTGAAATCTCTGCGGGGTGGTCTGTAAATAACACAACACCTCCAACACGAAGCTCTCGGAATACATCGACATGGATGGCCTCAATATCCCCATCCGATTGGCGTCGCATCGTGAAATGACCATCAAGCAAGAAATGTCCATTTTCAATGAGTCGCGATACTCCTTGAATTAGCAATCTCTGATTGTCCGCAACATCGGATACCAGCTTAGAGTTTTCCAAAACAGCAGAAGCTTTTTCCTGCCGAATAATTTGACTAGCTGTGAAGTGAGGTATTCCAAACTCATTAGAAACCAGCATGCAGGAGGTGGATTTACCAACCGCGTGAATGCCCGCTACAAAAATTACTTTCATGCGCTTGCCTTCCATGACTGTTGAAGAATTTTGCTGTAGTCCTTGCCATCCAGATAGCGAAATGACTGCGGCGGCAAGAAGTCTTTGAAGATCTTCTTGGGATCAACGGGGTGCTCGAACTCGAGCACGTCAGCAATCTCAATTGCATAGCCGGTCTTCTTCCCAGCGAAGTAGTCGTAAATTAGCTGGCGCGACACCCCCCCACCTTTTAATTTAGCCAACTCCCATAGCGCGGTTGGAGATCCTTCAGTAACGCTGACTATATTGACGGTAGCTACAATTCTTTGAGTAGGTGCAGATGAATAGATCACCAGCACATCAACTGGTTGAGCAGCCCAGCTTCTTCTGAATTCCAGCTTCTTCTCACCAGACAGGATTTTTTCGACAAAGCATGGCCGGATGGAAATAAGCGCAACTCTAAGCGGCATGGGAAATAAGTCTTTGGTACGCGTCATCATCAATTTCTCTGATAGTTTGGATGTTGCCACTTACAACTCGATTCTGTGTGAGCCAATCAAACGATGGCGGGTGAACAAAATGCTTAACCAATCGGAATAGCATTACCTTGGTTGGCTTACGTGCCATTTCCTCAATCTCGGTCATGCCATATACCGTCCTGCGTCGCACTCGATCTACAATTTCATTCGCATTTTCGAGCGTTTCATATCGCTCAACGATACCGATACTGGTCACTGACATTTCATCCTTTGAGCGATAAAACAACACCACATCTCCCGGACTAATTTGCTTCAATTGTGCATGGCACAGATATGCCTGTTTTATCGCATTGCTTGCCGTGTGCGTTGCATCGAACAAAGCCATTTGTGGGTCACATGGGGATGCGTAATCAGAAAACAGAATTCGGTGGTACTCAGGGCGAATCGGAATGACAAATTTCTTGATGCTGCGATCCTGACGAAAATGAGGAAAGAATCTTCTGAAGTATTCAAATGCGGGCAAGTCCGCAGTGGATTCATCGGGCGCAACAACAGGATGTTTTTTCACATACACCACATCATCGTTGTATCGACCAAATTCGGCGAATCCAAAGTCTGCCAGCAGTTCGAAAAGGAAGCCGTGCTTCTCAGCATCGCCATGAATAAATATGTGTTCAAGTCGGTTGTCTGTCGCATAGCGGAATGCTTGCTTCAAAAACAACTCGCCGACCTTTCTCCCCTGGCAGTCAGGTGCCACCTTAAACGTACACAGCTTTAGCGAAGCGCCCGGAAGGATATCCCCATGCCCTGTAATATCATCACTCTCCTTGCGGGCATAAATGCAAAGCGCCCCAATTCTTTCCGGATCAGCCCAGTAAGCCCATGCACGACGATCATTTCTTGCACATCCACGAAACCATTCATCGAATCCTGAATACCCGTCTCGCAAGGAATCAAAGAACTCACTACTCAATAATCGCGTGATCGAATGAAGGGGAACATCCTGAATGTTTGGAAGCTGAACTGAAGTCGTTTCATGTAAACGACGCAGAAAGTCCTCTGCAGCTTGTATAGCAAAAACTCGATCCCCTAAATTTCGACTTACCGCTTTCCTATGAATCTCGCGGTCTTCCGTAACCAAGTAATGTGCTGCATCGCATTCAAGGGCAAACAAGATAGCGTTGTCACAGGCATCGTTAGGACGAGTTTCCGTGGTGTTCCACGGACAATCAGAAACCCCATCAAGTCGCGTGTACTGAGCCAAACGATCCCGAGTACGCATGCGCCGATCTGCATTTTTGTCGCGGTTTATATCCTCTTCGGAAGCCGGATGGAATACTAAGGGGTGTCCATGCTCTTGAGCCAAACGCACGAAGTTCGCCAGCCCCGGCTGTAGCCGGACATTAGAATCCTCAAGTGGGATCAGAATGTTGGTGTCGAGAAGGAATCGCATGAATAGAATTTAGGAGATTGACCTTATTGTACTGGGTGTAGGCCGGGGGTTGGTAGCCAACGTGAACGCAGGAGGAATGCTGTAGCGTTCTGCCTGCATATGCATAATGGTCCGGTTGGAAGAGGAATATCTTCTTTTGTCACAGAGCGAAAGTCCTGACGCGCAATTATGAGGGGCGGCTTAGTCCGAGCAGCAGAAGTAACGACACAAATACTCGCAACCGCTCCGCCCTCTCCGCTCCTACAAGACCCTGTTCACCCCTGCCCCAACAAAGCGAGCATCGATTCCACATCGACTATCTTGTCGCGCGGAGCGGCGCGGCGTTCGCCGCGTGACACTTCGACATCGTCCAGCCGCTTCCAGTCTTTGAACGAGATGTACTGCACGCCGCGTTCGCGCAGCAGGTCGATGATGGCGTCGCGCGGGGGGAGTTCGCGAGCCGATAGTCCGCTGCCGTCTGCCGCCATGTGGGCGACTACGTGGGCGGAGGCGGCTTTGTGTGAGCCGATGAGTCCGCGCGGGCCGGTGCGTGCCCAGCCGACGACGTATTCGTTAACGACCACGGCGCGGCTGGCCGGATCGACCACGCGCCCGTCTTCGTTCGCCACGATGCGCGCTGCTTCGTCGTAGGGCACGCCATCTATGGGATCGAGGCTGAAGCCGATCGCGGGCAACACCATGCCCACTTCCAGCACTTCGAACTCGCCGCTGCCGCGCGCGACCGTGCTGCCGTCGGCCTGGGTCTCGATGCGGTTCTTTTCCAGTTTGAGTCCGCACACTTTGCCTTCGGCGTCGGCCAGCACTTCGGTCGGCGAGACACGGAAACGCAGGTGCAGTTTCTTGGTGTCGCGGCCGTGTTCGCGTGCCGCGAAAGATCGCAGGATCTTGAGGTTCTTGTCCTGCTGCGAACCGGGCTCGACGCTGGCGCAGTCGGTGAGTTCGTTCGGCGCAACGACGGGGTCGACGCCTTCCATCTCGCCCAGCTCTTTGAGTTCGACGGGTGTGAAGGCGGCCTGCTCGGGGCCACGTCGGCCGAGGATGTAGACCTCGCGCACCTGGCTGTTGCGCAACGCCTCCAGCGCGTGGGCGGCGATGTCGGTCTTTTCCAGTTCGTCGGGTGAGCGCAACAGGATGCGCGCCGCGTCGACCGCGACGTTGCCGTTGCCCACCACGGCCACGCGCGGGACCGTCAGGTCGATCATGGCGTGTTGGTAATCGGGATGGCCGTTGTACCAGCCGATGAACACGGTGGCCGGCGTGCAGCGCGGAATGCCTTCGCCGGGGATGCCCATGCGGCGGTCGGCTTCGTTGCCCACGGCGTAGACGATCTGGTGGTAGTGGCGGCGCAGGTCTTCCACGGTGAGGTCCTTCCCCAGACGCACATTGCCGTAGAAGCGGAATTCGGGACGCGCCGAGGTTTTTTCGTAGACGCGGGTGACTGCCTTGATGTTCTGGTGGTCGGGCGCGACACCGGCCCGCACCAAACCGTAGGGCGTGGGCAGGCGGTCGAACATGTCCACCTGAACCACTTCGTCCGTGCGCCTGAGCAGCGCTTCGGCGGCGTAAAAACCGGCAGGCCCGGAACCGATGATCGCGACACGCATGAACAAGCTCCTGTGCTGAAAGTATGGTTTTGTCGTTCCCGCCCTGCGTCAGCCGCGCACCGGCTCCAGCGTCGCGTCCAGATTGAGACTGTCGCAGTAATCGAGGAAATCGCCGCGCAGCGTGGCGATGTGCATCTTGGCCGGGATGCCCACCGTCATCATCACGGATAAAGTTGTCGAGCCGGTGTGCGGCGCGGGATAGGTGCTGGTCTGCAGGTCTTCAATGTTAATGCCGCTGCGCGCGAAGAACGCCGCGAGGTTGCGCACGATGCCGGGATGATCCGGCGTGACGAGCTCGATGCTGTAGGGGATGGCAGGTTCGGCGCGCTTGCCGGTGCGTTCGTGATGCAGGTTCAGCGCTAGCGATGAACCGAGCGCATCCAGTTGCCCTTCCAGTTTGGAGAGCGCATGCCAGGGGCCGGTGGCGAGGATGATGATGATGCACTGCCCGCCCAGCACGGACATGCGGCTCTCTTCGATGTTGCATCCACTGTCGGTGATGCTGCCGCTGAGCCGCTCGACCAGACCGGTGCGATCCGGGCCGGCGGCGGTGATGACCAGATGGGTGTTCTCTATCTCGGATTGCATGTTGTTGTGACCGTCGTTGTGCGTTGGATGTGAAGGCATTTTAGCGCCTGAGTGTGCCGAAGTGACCTTACTGGATGTCGCCGTCCACGTAGAACCAGCGCCCGGTTTCTTGCACGAAGCAACTGACTTCGTGCAGTCGATGCGCACGCCCGTTCACCTTGTAACGTGCGACGAATTCGACGATGGCGTGTTCGGCGTCTTGTTGGGCGTGACGTTTCACTTCCAGGCCTAGCCACTTGGTCGGTGCTTCATCGGCAAGGCCTAAAGCAGCGGGACGTGTGGAGGGATGCCAGCTTGCCAGCAGGTAGTCTTCTTTAAGCTGGGTGTAGGCGGTGTAGCGCGAGCGCATGAGGGCTTCGGCAGTCGGCGCTGGTGTTCCGCCTTCGATGTAGCGGGCACAACATTCCGTGTAGGGCTTGCTGCTACCGCAGGGGCACTCGATCAGTTTTGCCACAGTGGCGGTTCTTCCATCAGTGCTATCTGTTCGCGCAGTTCCAGGATGCGGTTCTGCCAGTAGATCTGCGTGTTAAACCAGGGAAAGGCTTGCTTGAAGGCGATGTCGTCCCAGCGGCGTGCGAGCCATGCGGAATAGTGAATCAGACGCAGGGTGCGCAGCGCTTCAATGAGGTGCAGCTCGCGCGCATCGAATTCGCAGAAGTCTTCATAACCTGCCAGCACGTCGCCCATCTGGCGTACACGGTCTTCGCGTTCGCCGGAGAGCAGCATCCACAGGTCTTGCACGGCAGGCCCCATGCGGCTGTCGTCGAAGTCGACGAAGTGCGGGCCTTCGTCCGTCCACAGCACATTGCCCGCGTGGCAATCGCCATGCAAGCGCAGTTGCTTCACATCGCCTGCCCGGTCGAAGCAGTGGCGCACGCCGTCCAGCGCCTGTTGCGACACAGTGCGCCAGGCTTCGAGGATGTCGGGCGGGATGAAGTCGTTGGTTAGCAGGTAGTCGCGCGGCTCGGTGCCAAAGGTGGCGATATCCAAAGTCGGGCGATGCTGGTAATCCTTGATCGCGCCGACGGCGTGGATGCGCCCGAGGAAGCGCCCCAACCATTCCAGCGTGTCGCGGTCTTCCAGTTCGGGTGCGCGGCCGCCGTGTTTGGCGAAGACCGAAAAACGGAAACCGTCGAAGTGATGCAAGGTGCTGCCGTTGATGGTCGAGGCAGGTACAACGGGGATCTCGTGTTCGACCAGTTCCTGCACGAAAGCATGCTCTTCGAGGATGGCGGCATCGGTCCAGCGCGCGGGTCGATAGAACTTGGCGACCAGTGGCGCGCCTTCGTCCATGCCGACCTGATATACACGGTTTTCGTAGCTATTGAGCGCAAGCAGCCGCCCGTCGCAACGCAGGCCGATGCTTTCCAACGCGTTGAGTACGCAGTCGGGGGTGAGTTGCGAATAGTCGGGTGTAGTCATGGATCAAGGATACCGTCATTCACCCATCACAACTCCGAAATCACCTGCTCCATCGGGAAGCGTGATTTTGGCAGCTTGGCATTGAAGTCTTCTGCGCTGCGATAGCCCAGCGTGGCGATCACCACACTAGTCAGGCCTTGCTCACGCAGGCCGAGTTCTTCATTGAGAATGCGCGGGTCGAAGCCTTCGATGGGTGTGGCGTCGATCTCCAGTGCGGCGGCACCCAACAGCAGGGTGCCGAGGGCGAGGTACACCTGCTTTTCCATCCAGTGTTGCGTGTCTTTTAAGTCGTAGCGGTGCAGGCCGGTGTAGAAGCTGCGGCCCTTGCTTTGTGCCGCCTTGGCTTCGGGCGTGGGATAGCGTCCATCGGCTTCTTCCTGCGCGAGCAGGCTGGCGAGGTGGGCGTCATCCATGGTGGTGCGGGCGCAGAACACGACAACGTGGGAGGCGTTGAGTATCTTGGGGCCGTTGGCTGCGTAAGCGCCTTGCTGTGCAGCCTTGGCTATGCGCGCCTTGCCTGCTTCGCTGGCGGCGATGATGAAGTGCCAGGGCTGCGAGTTGATCGATGAGGGGGAGAACCTGAGCAGGGTCTTGAGTTGCTCGACCTGCGCTGCGGGTATTTTTCGTGCGGGATCGTAGGCTTTGCAGGTGTGGCGGTTCAGGGCGATGCGGGCGATATCCATGCGAGTCTCCAAGTTCAAGTTGAGCTGTGGGCTTGAGGCCGGGCAGGATTATGCCTGAATCACTTTTTGCTTCTTTGCACTTCCGCCAGACCCAACGCATCCCACCCTTCGTGCCCCAGCTTGCGCATGGTCTCCATGTTCTTCTCGAAGATCATTTCGGCCTCGGGGAAAGCGGCCACGGCCTCGTCGATGCTGTCTTCGCGGATCAGGTGCAGCGTGGGATACGGCGAGCGGTTGGTGTAGTTGGTGATGTCGTCCGCTTCGGTATCGGCGAACTGGTAGTCGGGGTGCATGCTGGCGACTTGCAGCTCGCCTGCCAGATCGACCTCTTCCAGCGCGGCATCCACCACGGCGAGGAAATCGTTGTAGTCGAGGAAATCGGTCAGCACCTGCGGATGGATCAGCAGTGTGGTGTCGATCTTGTCGCGCGGCGTCTCGGCCAGCAGCTCCAGTTCGCGCAACACATCGACCAGCAGTTCATCCGGCGTCTGTGCGGCGCTCACGAAATAGCGTATCTGTTTCTTGACGTGCACGCCCTTGGCGAACGGGCACAGATTGAGGCCGATGACGGCCTTTTCCAGCCACAGCGTGGTGTCGGCGATGGCTTGTTCGTTGCTTACGGTTGTGTTCATAGATACTCCATAGTCCGTTCGCCCCGAGCCTGTCGAAGGGCTTGCTGATATTACAAGTGGTTCGACAAGCTCACCACGAACGGTCATTGATGTTTATCGGCCACGCCCGCCGGAACGGTGCTGTGCACCTGATGGCGCACTACCGCGCCCTGCACCACCCGCCGGCTTGGCGCCGCCTGTGCGCGGAGCACCGCCTGCGCGAGCCTGACCGCCGCCACTACGCGGTGCGGATTGACCGCGACCTTGTCCTTGACGTTGACCACCGCCACGATTCGAACCGTTCAGGATAGGCTCGGCCTTGATGCGCGGATCGACATCGAAGCCCGGCACATTCACCACCGGGATCTCGCGCTTGATGAGGCGCTCGATGTCACGCAGCAGTTTATGTTCGTCGACGCATACCAGCGAGCTGGCTTCGCCTTCGCTGCCCGCACGGCCTGTGCGGCCGATGCGGTGCACGTAGTCTTCCGACACGTTGGGCAATTCGAAGTTGACCACATGCGGCAGTTCGATGATGTCGATGCCGCGTGCGGCGATATCGGTGGCGACCAGCACTTGCAGCTTGCCGGTCTTGAACTCGGCCAGCGCGCGTGTGCGGGCAGCCTGGCTCTTGTTGCCGTGGATCGCCATGGCGGAGATGCCGTCCTTGTCGAGCTGTTCAGCCAAACGGTTGGCACCGTGCTTGGTGCGCGTGAACACCAGCACCTGGAACCAGTTGTGTTCCTTGATGAGATGCGTCAGCAGTTCACGCTTGCGTTCACGGTCAACCGGGTACACGCGCTGTTCGATCAGCTCGTTGGCCTGGTTGCGACGCGCCACTTCGATCAGCGCCGGGTTGGTCAGCAGGCCGTCGGCCAGCAGCTTGATCTCGTCGGAGAAGGTGGCGGAGAACAGCAGGTTCTGGCGTTGCTTCGGCAACACGGCGAGGATCTTCTTGATGTCGCGGATAAAGCCCATGTCCAGCATGCGGTCGGCTTCGTCCAGCACCAGTATCTCGACTTGAGACAGGTTCACGGTCTTCTGCTGCAAGTGGTCGAGCAGACGACCCGGTGTCGCCACCAGAATGTCGACACGGCCGTGCAGTTGCTTGATCTGCGGATTGATGTTGACGCCACCGAACATCATCATGGATTTGAGCGGCAGGTGTTTGCCGTACAAACGCACGCTCTCCTCCACTTGGGCGGCGAGCTCGCGCGTGGGCGTGAGCACCAGTGCGCGGATGGGCGCCTTGCCGGCGACATTCTTTTCCATCAGGCGTTGCAACAGCGGCAGTGTGAAGCCGGCGGTCTTGCCGGTGCCGGTCTGCGCGCCGCCCATGAGGTCGCCACCTTTGAGGATGACAGGGATGGCTTGGGCTTGAATGGGGGTTGGTTCGGTATAACCACGCTCGGTGACGGCGCGGACGAGTTCTTCGGACAGGCCGAGGGATGCGAATGACATAGTTGTGCTTTCTTCTTGGTACAAACGGCCTGTCGCCCTGATGGGGCGCCAGTCTGAGGCTGAATGAGGTGGGTGTTGCGAACCGGAATCGGCGGCAATCACTAGACTGAAACGAGATTGCGGCGCGGAGTGTAACAGAAGCCTGTCATTCTCAACGAAGCAATTCCAGGCCCCGCTCATCTATACCTATGCATATGCATTTCGGCATATGGCATGGAAGCGGATATTTATGCATGATGCGCCTAGGCGTCTCAATCACTCAGACTCAGGAACCACGATGAACACAGAATTGTCGCTCTCCGCCACCGAACAGACCCTGAATGGCATCTTCATCCCGCCCTGTCCCGCCACGCTGACCGAACTCATGCGCGAGATCAAACATCCGGAAGCCAGCCTGGAAAAGATCGCGCAGCTGATCAGCAGGGATGCGGGCATGCTCGCTCCCTTGCTGAAACTGGCCAATTCGCCCTTCGTAGGCCTGCGCACGAAAGTGACCTCGGTCATGCATGCGGCCAACATACTGGGCCTGCGGAACATCATGAATCTGGTGCACAACATCGCCTTGCGGCAGAGTTTGGGCGGCGAGGGGCAGAGCTTCGACAAGTTCTGGGAACGCTCCACCATCGCCGCCAGCGGCGCCGAAAAGATGGCAGCCAAGTTCCCGACGGTATCGCGCGAGGAAAGCTATATCGCAGCATTGTTCCACGACTGCGGCATTCCGGTGCTGATGCAGAAGTACCCGGACTACCGTGCCACTGTCATGGCGGATGGCAAGCAAGGTATTCCACTCTGCGAAACAGAGGATAAACACTACTCCACCAATCATGCCGTGGTCGGCAATATGCTAACGCGCTCCTGGGCGCTGCCGGCCCGGGTCAGCATGGCCATTCTTCTCCATCATGACGAGACGATCTTCACCTCGCCCGACAACCGTGCCGGTGCAGACGTCCGAGACCTGATCGGACTGATACATATGGCAGAGAATGTCACGGACGAGCATCTGCATGTCCGCGACAAGGATTGGGACAAGCATGGCGAGCTTGTACTGGCGCACTTCGAGCTGTCCGAGCAGGAGTTCTCAGAGCTCAAATGGGACATGCTGGCTTTCCTGAACGGCGAGTAAGTTCGCCCGGATCCTTAAATGCAAAAAGGCCAAGCCGGATTCCGGCTTGGCCTTTTTGCATCGAACGATGCGCTGAGGTTACACGTTGAACAGGAAGTTCATCACGTCGCCGTCCTGCACGACATATTCTTTTCCTTCCACACGCATCTTGCCCTTCTCCTTCGCACCGGCTTCACCGCCGCAGGCGATGAAATCCTCGTAGGAGATGGTCTGCGCGCGGATGAAGCCCTTCTCGAAGTCGGTATGGATGACCCCTGCCGCTTGCGGTGCGGTGTCACCCTTGTGGATGGTCCATGCGCGCACTTCCTTTACACCGGCGGTGAAGTAGGTCTGCAGGCCGAGCAAGTCGTAGCCGACACGAATCAGACGGTTCAGGCCGGGCTCTTCCAGACCGAGGTCTGCCAAAAATTCCTTTTTGTCGGCATCGTCGAGATCGGCCAGCTCCTGTTCGATCTTGGCGCACAGCGCCACCACCGGTGCGCCCTCTTTCGCGGCATGTTCGCGCAAACGATCCAGATACGGATTGTTCTCGAAACCGTCTTCCAGCACGTTGCCGACATACATCGCCGGTTTGATGGTGAGCAGACACAATGGTTTGATGAGCTCGATCTCTTCACCGCTCAGGCCGAAGGTACGCGCCGGCTTGCCTTCGTTCAGATGCGGCAGCAGCTTTTCCAGCAACGCAACCAACTTGATTGCGTCCTTGTCGCCGGATTTGGCTTTCTTGCCGTCGCGGTGGATGGTGCGCTCCACCACGGCCATATCGGCCAGCGCCAGCTCGGTCAGGATGACTTCGATGTCGGAGATGGGATCGACCTTGCCGGCCACGTGCACCACGTTCTCGTCGTCGAAACAGCGCACGACGTTGACGATGGCATCCGTCTCGCGAATGTTGGCGAGGAACTGGTTGCCCAGACCTTCACCTTTGGACGCGCCCGCCACCAGACCCGCGATATCGACGAACTCGACGATGGCGTATTGCATGCGTTGCGGATTGACGATCTTGGCCAGACCATCCATACGCGGATCGGGTACTTCGACGATGCCGACGTTGGGTTCGATGGTACAGAAGGGATAGTTCTCCGCCGCGATACCCGCCTTGGTGAGGGCATTGAACATGGTGGACTTGCCCACATTGGGCAGACCGACGATTCCGCATTTGAGACTCATGGTTGTTTCCTTGGTTAATTGCTGTGCAGCTTCAACATCGCCGCTTCCAGTTTGCCTTCGATGATCAGCGCGGCAACATCCTGTGCGCGTTGCGATGCCTCATCGATCAAACCCTGCTCTTCCTTGCGCGGCGCATTGAGTACGTAGTTCACTACTTCCGCGCGATCACCCGGATGGCCTACACCGATACGCAAACGCCAGAAATCCTTACTGCCCAGATGCGCGATGATGTCCTTCAGGCCGTTGTGTCCGCCGTGGCCACCGCCCAGTTTGAGCTTGGCACTGCCCGGCGGCAGGTCGAGTTCGTCATGCACCACCAGTATCTGTGCCGGGACGAACTTGTAGAACTGTGCCAGCGCCCCCACGGCGCGGCCGCTCACATTCATGAAGGTCTGCGGCTTGAGCAGATGCACCTCATGCCCGTGTAGATTGGTCTTGGCGACAAGGCCGTGGAACTTGCTGTCGGCCTTGAAGTTGGCGCTGTGCATACGCGCGAGCTCATCCACCCACCAGAAACCTGCGTTGTGGCGCGTGGCTTCATATTCCTTGCCGGGATTACCCAGCCCGACGATGAGTTTGATCGGTTCGCTCATAATGAAAAAACCCGCCATGCACCGTCAGATGACATGGCGGGTTGTTCCTGTTGCGTATTACTTCTTGGCTGCAGGTGCGGCGGCAGCAGTAGAAGCGGCGGACGCGTCTGCTGCAGCGGCAGCTTCGGCAGCAGCTTCGACATGGCCGCGCGGCACTGTGACCGTCGCCACTGCATCGGCAGCGTGGTGATGGGTCGCCACTTCAACGCCCTTGGGCAGCTTGACGTCGGAGATGTGGATGGAGTGTCCCAGTTCCAGACCGGCCAGATCGATCTCGATGGCTGTCGGCAGGTCTTTTGCCAGACAAGCGATATCAAGTTCATTCAGCACGTGGGTGATGATGCCGCCACCTTGCTTCACGCCCGGTGCGATCTCGGCGTTCACGAAGTGCAGAGGCACCTTCATGTGCACCTTCTTCTTGGCATCGACGCGCTGGAAGTCAACGTGTTGCACTTGCTGGCGGAACGGGTGCATCTGGAAGTCGCGCAGCAGCACGGATTCCTTCTTGCCTTCCACTTCCAGAGACAGCACGGAAGCGTGGAACGCTTCGTTCTTCAGTGCGAAATAGATGGTGTTGTGATCGAGTTCGATCATGACTGCATCGCCGGAACCGTACACGACGGCGGGGACGCGGTTCGCTTTGCGCAGACGGCGGCTCGCACCCGTTCCTTGCACTTGGCGTTTTGTTGCGCTGATTTCGATAGACATTTTTACTTCTCCACTTCAATTGGAACGCTCCGCGACCAGAGCATTCCGGGTTGTGTGATGACCGACATGGTCACCACTTGAAACTCAATCCACGAACAGGGAGCTGACGGACTCTTCCGCATTGATGCGGCGCAGCGTCTCTGCCATCAACTCGGCGACGCTGAGTTGGCGGATACGCTTACAGTTGCGTGCGTTCTCCTGCAACGGGATGGTGTCGGTCACGACCAACTCGTCGATGGCGGACTTCTCGATACGCTCGATGGCCGGACCGGACAGCACGCCGTGGGTACAGTAGGCCAGCACACGGGTGGCGCCCTTCTCTTTCAGCGCATTGGCGGCTTCGCACAGTGTGTTGGCGGTATCGACCATGTCGTCCATGATCAGACAGGTACGGCCAGCCACGTCACCGATGATGTTCATCACCTTGGCCACGTTCGGCTTGGGACGGCGCTTGTCGATGATGGCGAGGTCGGCGTCCAGCTGTTTGGCCAGTGCACGCGCACGCACCACACCGCCGACGTCGGGCGACACCACGATCAGGTTGGGATAATCATTGCGCCACACATCGGACAGCAGGATGGGGCTGGCGTAGATGTTGTCCACCGGGATATCGAAGAAACCCTGGATCTGGTCGGAGTGCAGGTCCATGGTCAGCACGCGGTCTACACCCGCGCTGCTCAACATGTTCGCTACCACTTTGGCGGTGATCGCCACACGTGCAGAACGCGGACGGCGGTCCTGGCGGGCATAGCCGAAATAAGGGATGGCGGCGGTGATGCGGGCGGCCGAGGCGCGGCGCAAGGCATCGACCATCACCATGACTTCCATCAGATTGTCGTTGGTCGGGGCACAGGTCGATTGCAGGATGAACACATCCTTGCCGCGTACATGTTCAAGGATCTCCACCATCACTTCGCCGTCGGAGAAACGGCTGACGGTTGCGCGACCAAGATGGATACCCAGATGCCTAGCTACGCTTTCAGCCAGCTTGGGATTGGCATTGCCGGTGAAAACCATCATGTCGCCGGACATCGGGAGCACCTCTAGTAGAAAAATGAAAAGGGCGCGAACGCCCGTCGATACTTGAATGAACTGGCTGGGGAGGTAGGGATCGAACCTACGAATGTCGGAATCAAAATCCGATGCCTTACCACTTGGCGACTCCCCAAAAACCTTATGCAGCGAATTCCCTGAGAGGGTGCTGTTGCAAGCCGTGCGCGACAAATCCGCGCATATCCGGCGGCAACTGCTGCAATACCGCTTTTGCTTCCGATTCCGTTGCGAACTCGGCAAAAACGCAAGCGCCTGAGCCTGTCATCATCGCCGGGGCAAACTGCGCCAACCAGGCAAGATGTTCCGCAACTTCGGGGTACAACTTGCAGGCCACGGCCTGCAGATCGTTGTTCAAACCGGCTTGTCGACCGGCCCGAAATACTTCCCCCTTCGGAAGGGCGCGCATTGTCATCGAAATCGTATTTCGTGTCAATTCGGAATGCGTAAAAATCTTTGCCGTCGGCACATGCACCGGCGGACACAGCACGACATACCAAGCTTCCGGCAGGCCGTACGCCTGCAGACGCTCGCCGACGCCTTCGGCAAAGGCATTGTCGCCGAACACGAACACCGGCACATCCGCTCCCAGCGTCAGGCCCAGCGCCATCAGTCGTTCGCGACTCAAACCCAGTCCCCACAGCTTGTTCAGGGCCAGCAAAGTGGTGGCCGCATCCGAGCTGCCGCCACCCAGACCGCCGCCCATGGGGATGCGTTTCTCGACCTCGATATCCGCCCCCAGCTTGCAGCCGGTCTCCTGTTGCAGCAGACGCGCGGCACGCACGCACAGATCCTGCTCAGGCGGCACGCCTTCCAAGGCATTGAGTCGACACACCTGGCCGTCGTCGCGCAGCGTGAAATGCAGTGTGTCGTTCAGGTCGATGAAACGGAACAAAGTCTGCAGCAAGTGATAGCCGTCTTCGCGGCGGCCGACCACATGCAGGAACAGGTTCAGCTTGGCAGGTGCGGGACATACTAGCGTTTTCATCGCGTCTCCCATTCGTCGATCAGCACGCGCACTTCCATGCCTGCGCGCTGCAAGCTCAGACGCAAGGGCAACGCGTCACGTCCTTCGCCCGCATAGCGCGTGTAACGGATGGTCCAGCCCTGCTGATACAGGACGGAGATGCGGCCTGCCGCATCTTGTTCCCGAAGGAATTCCCCACCCGGTGCGGGCAAGGCCGCGATCCAGTAACGCAAGCCGGAAAGCGGCAACTGCCAGCCCAGCAAGTCCTGCGTGAGCGTCTCGGCATCCTGCGCGACATGGGTCTTGCCTTCCGCTTCCAGCGTCACGCCCTGTTTGCCGGAAGTGATGCGTGCCACGACTTGCCCCAGCGGGGCCAGCAACAGCACTTCGTCCGAAGCTGCATCATGCGTCCAGCGCAGACCGGCACTATCGCGCCGTTCAGGCTGGATGATCGCGATTCGTCCATTGATGACGAATGGCGCATCTACTGCAACGGGTCGCTGCACGACGGTCGGCGTCGTGGAGCAGGCTGACATCAACAAGGACAGCAGGACTAACCGGCGCATCGGGTCAAGGCAGGAACTTGTGGATCACATCGCGCAACAGGGTGTTGTCGGGATGCGCTTGTTCGCTGGCGCGCCAGACTTTCTGCGCGGCTTCGCGCTCCCCCTTCACCCACAGCACCTCACCCAGATGGGCGGCGATCTCGGGATCGGGATTGGCCGCATAGGCGCGGCGCAGGAATTCCAGACTCTTGTCCAGTTGCCCAGAACGGTAGTAGCCCCACCCCATGCTGTCGATGATGGCCGCATCATCCGGTGCCAGCCGGTAGGCTTTCTCAACCAGCGCCAGGGCTTCCGGGATGCGGATGTTGCGCGCCAGCCAGCCGTAGCCCAGTGCGTTATAGGCATGCGCATTGTCCGGCTCGATCTTGATCAACTTGCGGATCAACCGTTCGAAGTCTTCATGCTTGTCCAGCCGGTCGGCAAGCAGGGCAGCCTGGTAAAGCAATTCCGGCTGTTCCGGGAAATTCTTCAGTCCACGCATCAGCGTCTGGAAACTTTCAGCATACTGGCCGGCTTCGCGCAGGAACTGCGCATCCACCATCAGCAGTTGCACGCGCTGTGCATCCTCCTTCGCCTCGGTCTGCGCCAGCGTCTTGCGTGCAGCCTGCAACTCGCCCTGTTTATTCTGCAGATAGGCGATGCGCAAGCGCGCGGCATACAGCCTGTCGCCACCCTGTATCTCGCGGTATTGCTGCAGCGCGGCCGGCCAGTCCTGCTTCGCCTCGTACAGTTGGCCAAGATAGAAACGCAGCGTGTCGTTGTCGCCCCCCTTGCCGGACAAAGCCTGACGCAGTTCCTGTTCTGCCCTGTCCAGCTCGCCCAGCTGCAGCGAGATCATGGCGATGGCGAATGCCAGCTCGGCACTGCCCGGCCGCTGTTCCAGCAGCTTGGCGAACTGGTCGCGTGCCGGCTGATACTGTTTCTGCTCCAGCAACATGCGCGCGTAGAACAGCCGCACCTCGTTACGTTCGGGATGTGCTTTCAGAAAGCGCGACAGCATCGCGACAGCACGCTGCGGGTCGTTGTGCTGAGTCTGCTGCGCGGCGAGCATCACCGCCAGATCCCAGTCCGGTTTTAGCTCCAGCGACTTGTTCGCTTCTGCCAGTGCCACTTCCTGCTTGCCGGCGGTGATAGCGGTCTGCGCCAGCGCCCAATGCGCCTCGGCGACCTCGGGATAAGGCTGCGCCACTTCGGTCAGCCAGTCCAATGCGGCGGCCTTGTCCTGCACTCGCGCCAGCAAGCCATACAGACTCATGAAGGCACGCCCCTTCTGCGGTTCAGCCGCCAGCATCTCGATGACCAGGGGACGCGCCTCGTCCAGCTTTCCGCCGGAAAGCAGCAATGAGACCAGCATCTGCTTCGCCAGCGGCGAGGTTGGTTCCAGCTCCTGCCACAGCTTGAACGCCTCCAGCGACTGGTCATACTGATGTGCTTCGAAGGTCAGTTGCGCGGCGCGGCGCGCCACACGCGGATCGCGGGTGGTACGTGCCAGATCGAGATAGGCTTGCGCTGCCAGTTCGGGACGGCCGCGTTGTGCCGCGATGTCGCCCAGCAGGAATCCATACATCAGGCGATCCGTCAGTTCGACATCGGGCAGATCCAGTCTGGGTTCGGGAGCGATCTGCTCCAGACGACCATGCTGCGAGCTATCGCTGGCTGGCTCGTCAGTAGCCGATCTCTGCGGCGTGTTCGCGCAGGCTGCCAGCATGAGTATCAGCGGCAGGGCAAGGATTCGTGTCGGAAAGATCATCTAGGGCCCGAGTGTTTTGATGCGAGCCGACATATTAGGTTATATTCGTCGCAACTCAAAACCGCGCGACTCCCGCCCCATATGCCTGCTCCAACCACGCTTTCCGCCCGCAATCTGGTGCGCTTTCACGGCAAACGCCGGGTCGTGGACGATGTGTCACTGGAACTGCGCCGCGGCGAGGTACTGGGATTGCTGGGCCACAACGGTGCAGGCAAAAGCACCACGCTGATGATGCTGTCCGGCGCGCTGCAACCGAACAGCGGCAGCGTAGCGGTCTGTGATTTCGATCTGGCGCGGCGAGCTGATCTGGGCAAGGCCTGTCTGGGTTTTCTGCCGGAACATCCCCCTTTGTATCGTGATATGCGCGTGGATGACCAGCTGCTGTTCGCCGCCCGCTTGCACAAGGTGAGCAAGGCACAACTACCCGAATATCTGGAACTGACGAAACGACGTTGCGGCCTGCTGGACTGGGGGCCGCGCCTGATAGGCGAACTTTCCAAAGGTTACCAGCAGCGCGTGGGCATCGCGCAGGCGATCATCCACCAGCCCGCTGTGGTCATCCTGGACGAACCCACGGTCGGCTTGGACCCGGCACAGATCCGCGACATCCGCACACTGATCAGTGAACTGGGCGACAGCAGCAGCGTGATCCTGTCCACACACCTTCTGCACGAGGTCGAGCAAGTATGTGATCGCGCCGTGATCTTGCGTGAGGGACGCTCCATCTTCAATGGCACGCTGGACGAATTGCGCGCGCACAGCGACATCGAATCCAGCTTCCTGCGCCTGAACGCCGATGCGGAAAGCGAGCACGCATGATCCGCACCCTCGCCCGCAAAGACCTGCACACCCTGTTCAGCGCGCCCTCGACCTGGATGATGCTGGCACTGTTGCAGTTCATCCTCGGCTGGTTCTTCCTTGCACGATTGGACGATTACCTGCAAGTGCAAACCCAGTTGGCGCAGATGGACGACGCACCGGGTGCGACCATCTCCATCGCCGCCCCGTTGGCCAACCTGCTCGCCCTGTTGCTGCTGATGCTGACACCCCTGTTCAGCATGCGCTTGATCGCGGAAGAGCGGCGCAACCAGACCTGGCTGCTGCTGGCGACTTCCCCGCTCTCTTCCGCACAGATCGTGCTCGGCAAGTTTTCCGGCCTGCTGGCGCTGCTCTCCCTAGTCATACTGGCCGCCGTGGCGATGATGGCGCTGCTGGCGCTGGGTACGCGAGCCGATATCGGACTGATCCTGTGCAATCTTCTCGGCCTGTGGCTGCTGGCCGCCGCCTATGCCGCGCTCGGCCTGTATTTCTCCGCTGTCAGCCGCCAGCCGGTGGTCGCCGCCTTCACTGCACTGGCCGTCTCGGTCACGCTATGGCTGCTCGATATGGCGGGCGGTCTGTTGCGCGCTTTGTCACCCAACACGCATTTCCAGAATCTGAACTCGGGCTTGCTCAGCAGTGCTGACATCGCCTATTTCGTGCTGTTCTGCACCTTCTTCCTGATGCTGACCATCCATCATCTGCGGCGAGAACGGGGAGGCCATTGATGACTCGCCCGTTGATCTATCGCAGCCTGTTCTACATAGCCCTGATCGTAGTCTGTGTCGCCCTGTACCAACTGGCGGCACGTTTTCCGTTGCAGCGTGATTTCACGCAGAACGAGTTGAACAGTCTGGAAGCAGGCAGCGTGCACATACTGTCCCAGCTCGACAAGCCGCTGGACATCACCGTCTACGCCACCGAGCAGGATGCCAAGCAGGGCGACGTACGCAAACTGGTGAGTGATTTTGTCGCACTGTACCAGCGCTACAAACCTGACATCAGCCTCACTTTTGTCGACCCTTTGAAAGAGCCGGAAGCCGTGCGCAAGTCCGGCATACGCGGCAACGGCGAGATGGTGGTGAATTACGCCGGCCGCAGCGAGCACTTGACCACGCTGAACGAGCAAACGCTGACCAGCGCCTTGATGCGCCTCGCCCGCAACCGTGAACAATGGGTGATGTATGTGAGCGGCCACGGCGAACGCAAATTGGACGGTGAGGCCAACCACGATCTGGGCGAATTCGGCCGCAGGCTGACGCAGAACGGTTATCGCGTCACCTCCCTCAACCTGACCGTCGCGCAGGAAGTGCCGGACAACATCGGCCTGCTGGTCATCACCCAGCCGCAAAAGAAGCTATTCAAAGGTGAGATCGCAAAATTGCTGCGCTTCGTAGAACGCGGCGGCAACCTGCTGTGGCTACTGGATGCCGAGCCGCTGCGCGGCCTGGAGAGCCTTGCCGAACAACTGCATATCGACCCGCTGCCGGGCATGATCATCGACCCTGCAGCGCAGCAATTGGATGCGCCCAAGGACTGGACACTGGGCGGCGGCTATCCGCCGCATCCCGTCACGCGCGATTTCGATCTGATCACCGCCTTCCCCTATGCCACTGCCTTGAGCGTGGACGACAGCGAAAGCTGGACGTATCACACTCTGGTGGAAGGCGCGGCCAACGGCTGGGTGAGCCAGCGACGCGACATGCGATTCGACGCGACCCAGGATGTGCCCGGCCCGTTCAGTCTGGCCGTCGCCCTGCAACGCGACGGCCCGAAACATGAGCAACGCATCGTGGTGGTCGGCAGTGCTGCTTTTCTGTCGAACGCGTATTCAGGCAACGGCGGCAACCTGGATCTGGGCATGAATATGGTGAATTGGCTGGCAGGCGACGAGCAATTCATCACCCTCGCCCCGCACACCGCCAAGGATGGCGCACTCGCCTTCAGCAGACATCAACTGACTGTATTCACGTACAGCCTGCTGCTGGTGCTGCCGCTGCTGATGATCGCCATCGGCGGCTGGCTGTGGTGGCGCAGACATCACGCCGCCTGATGCCCGAGTTACCCGAAGTCGAAACCACGCTGCGCGGCATTGCGCCGCATCTGCAGGGCGCGCAAGTCACGGATGTCATCGTGCGCCATGCGCAACTGCGCTGGCCGATCCCCGCTGAATTGCCTGCTCTGCTGCGGGGACGCGAGATCCTCGCATTGCAGCGCCGCGCGAAATATCTGCTGATCGCATTCGAGCACGGCACGCTCATCCTGCATCTGGGCATGAGCGGCAGCCTGCGCATCCTGCCGCACGGCACCCCGCCGGAAAAGCACGACCACTTCGACCTAGTCCTGCACAACGGCAAGCTGATGCGCCTGCGCGACCCGCGCCGCTTCGGGGCGGTGTTGTGGCACGAGGGCGATATCGCCGCACACCCGCTGCTGAGTCGTCTCGGGCCGGAGCCGCTGAGCGAAGCATTCGATGCGGACTACCTTTATCGCGCGACACGGACACGCAGCGTCGCCATCAAACTGGCACTGATGGACAATCATCTGGTGGTCGGCGTGGGCAACATCTACGCCAATGAGGCATTGTTCCGCGCCGGCATCCGTCCGCAACTGGCAGCCGGGAAGTTGTCCCGCGCCCGCTGCGCGGCTCTGGTACAGAACGTGCAGGAGGTTTTGCGCGCCGCCATTGAGAAAGGCGGCAGCACACTGCGCGACTTCATCCACAGCGACGGTTCCAGCGGCTATTTCCAACAGCATTATTTCGTCTACGGACGCGGCAACGAAGCTTGCCTCCACTGCGGGACGCCTGTCCGCATCATCAAGCAAGGACAGCGCTCGACCTTCTATTGCCCGCAATGCCAACGTTGAACGGCGGTTACTATCATGATGTTTCGGCCGTCCTGATCACTACCCCCATGCAACAAACACAACACTTTCTTGTTAAGATGCGCGGCATGACACCTGCCACTCCCCATCGACGCATCGTACTCGGCATCACCGGCGGCATCGCGGCCTATAAGGCGGCGGAACTAGCGCGTCTGCTCATCAAGCAGGGTGTCGAGGTGCAAGTGGCGATGACCGATGCAGCGACACATTTCATCACGCCCGCCACCCTGCAGGCACTCACCGGTCAGCCCGTGCTACTCGACCAATGGCAGGACGACAAGGGTATGTCGCATATCCACAGCAGCCGCATCGCCGATGCCATCGTGATTGCGCCCGCCACGGCCGACTTCATCGCCAAGCTGGCGCATGGCCTGGCCGACGATCTGCTATCCACGCTCTGCTTGGCACGCGATTGCCCGCTGCTGGTCGCACCGGCCATGAACAAGCAGATGTGGTCGAATGCCGCGACACAGCGCAACGTCCGACAACTGGCTGCGGACGGCGTGACGCTGCTCGGTCCGGTCAGCGGGGTGCAGGCCTGCGGCGAGGAAGGCATGGGGCGCATGCTGGAAGCGGAAGCGCTGGCACAGGACATCCTGACTGCCTTGTCCGTAGCAAGCTCCGGTGAACTGGCGGGCGTACGCCTGCTCATCACCGCCGGCCCGACCTATGAAGCCATCGACGCGGTGCGCGGCATCACCAACCGCAGCAGCGGCAAGATGGGTTACGCCGTCGCGCAGGCTGCGCTGGAGATGGGCGCACAAGTCACACTGGTCTCCGGCCCGGTCTCGCTCACGCCGCCCGCCGGTGCGCGCGTGGTGGATGTCACCTCGGCAGCGGAGATGTTCGCAGCGGTGCAGCAGGCCGTACCATCGAGCGACATGTTCATCGGTGTCGCTGCGGTTGCGGATTACCGTGTGGCCCAGCCGAGTGAACAAAAGATCAAGAAGAGCGACACCAGCCTGAATCTGCAGCTGGTTCCCACCCCGGACATTCTCGGCTGGGTCGCCAGTCAGCCCAAAGCCCCGTTCTGCGTGGGCTTCGCTGCGGAGAGTGAGAAGCTGCGCGAGCACGCCACGGCCAAACGCAAGAAGAAGAACATCCCGTTGCTCGCCGCCAATCTGGCGCAGGACGCCATCGGCGCCGATGACAACGAACTCGTGCTGTTCGACGATGCGGGTGAACATGTATTACCGCGCACCGACAAATCGACTCTGGCTCGCGCCCTGTTGCGTCATGCCGCCATGCTTTACAAGAAAGGGAACCAGACATGAAGAAAGTGGACGTCAAGATACTCGACCCGCGCCTGCACGATCATCCGCCGATGTATGCCACACCGGGCTCTGCCGGCATCGACATGCGCGCCTGCATAGACGAAGCCGTCACCATTCGGCCGGGACAATGCGAACTGATTCCCAGCGGCATCGCGCTGCACCTCAACGACCCCCACTATGCCGCGATGATCCTGCCCCGCTCCGGCCTCGGCCACAAGCATGGCATCGTGCTCGGCAACTTGGTCGGCCTGATCGACTCCGACTATCAGGGCCAGATCTTCATCTCGGTCTGGAACCGCGGTTCACACCCCTTCGAACTGATGCCGATGGAGCGTATCGCGCAGTTGGTCATCGTGCCGGTGGCACAAGTGCAGTTCAATATCGTGGAAGAGTTCCCGCACAGCCATCGCGGTGCGAACGGATTCGGCAGTACCGGCAAGCACTGACACATCGGACAGACCAAACAAAAAAGCCCGCATCGCGGGCTTTTTTGTTTGGCGGCTGGGCTGCTCAATCAGTGATGCAACTCCACCTTCAGTTCGGTGCGATCACCACGACGCACCGAAACCTTTTCGCTGCTCTTGGCATAGCCATCCAGTTCGAAACGCAGCTGGTAGATACCCGCCGGCATCTCGGCTTCCAGCGGCGTCAAGCCGTAATAAACATCGTCGACATAGACCTTGACGTTACCAGGCACCGAAGTCAGCACCAGCATGCCGGTTGCGGCGACCGGTTTGATAGTCGCTGCGGCCGGCGGAGCGACGACCGGTGGTGCACCTGTATAGACCGTCACACCCGGCGCGGCTTTGGCCACACCCGCCGCACCGAACAGTTCAGGGCGGGTCGCCATCAGCACAGACAGGATCGACTCGCTGGTCTTATGGCTGACCGTAGCCAATCCTGTTTTCAGGAAGGCTGCCACATCGCCTTTGCTGTTACCCGAGACCCCGGCATAGCGTTCCTTCTTTTCAGCTACCACGCCGGACCAGATGACGCGCCCGCTGGTAGCATCGGTCAAGGTCGATTCGATGGCGATGCTCAGATAATCTCGTTCCTTGATGTCCACTGACAGCGTCTTGACCACGCCGCTCAACTGGAATTGCGCTTGGTCGGCCTCGACGAATTGCAAGCCATCGTCGCTCAAACGCTTCTTCATGCTGGCACCGACCACCGCCGCCACCTCGCTATCCAGCATGATGTCCTTGCCTGTCATGCCCAGCACACGGGTAGTCGCCACACCCAGCAGATGCGGGTCGGATACATCGCGCGCATCCTGGTATGCCGACAGTCGCACCAACACTGGATATTTCTGCTGACGGGCAGTAGGTGAAGGTTTCTCGTCGACATGCATATAGATCGCATTCCCCGGTTCCTGGATGCCCGCACACCCTGCAAGCATTGCAACCAGAAAGCCCGCTGAGAATAGCCACTGCAATTTCAACATTGAACGTTCCTTGTATGTTGGTAACGCAAGCCCTGAAAACGGGCGAGCGAACTTAACTCTGGGCAATGACCGCTTCGATCTCGGCAAAAGTGCTTGCCAGCTCGAAGTTCTGCATTTGCGCACCGAGCTGGCGGGCGATCTGGGTGATGGAGAACAAACCGCATATGGTCTGCTTGCCGTCTGATCCCGTCGAAGCCACCATCGAGTGCTGGCGATGGGCCGCCTTCAGCGTCATCACCACGTCACCGACCTTGGCCTTCTTGACATCCTCGATATCCAGCACTTCCATCTCGCGCTGCGTGGTCATGATGTCGCGCACCATGATGTCTGCATGCGTGCCGCCCATGTTCTGCAGGAAACGCATCGGCTTCTCGCCCAGCACGTCGGTGGCGGTGATCAGACCGGCGATCTGCTCGTTGTCGTCCAGCACCAGCAGCATACGCACGCCATACTTGATCATCTTGGCGTTGGCTTTGTCCATCGAGGTCTTGGCACGCACGCTGACCACGGACACCTTGGTCAGGTCGGTCATCACATCCGTCGCCGGGCTGCTGAGCTTGACGCGCTCCGGCAAGGCCTGGGTCGGACGTACGAAGGAAGAACCGGTCTTCAATGCTGCGGATACCAACGGCTTGTACTGGGTGATCATGATTCCTCCTGATTGAAATGAACGGCTGCTATTTTTGTGTTGCCAGATGCTCCTGACCGCGCAGGGCGGGCAGGAAACGCACCAGTTCGTTGAGCGCCAAACGATAAACGTCCCGTTTGAAATCGATCACGGTGTCCAGCTCTATCCAGTACTCGGTCCAGCGCCAAGCGTCGAACTCGGGATGTCCGGACGCTCGCAAAGACACATCGCAATCCCGTCCTGTCAGACGCAACAGGAACCATATCTGCTTTTGCCCCTTGTAATGCGAACGCGACTTGCCCCAACTTTGCGGCACATCGTAACGCATCCAATCCCGGGTCCGGCCCAATATCTTCACATGGCAGGCATGCAAGCCCACTTCTTCGTGCAGTTCACGGTACATCGCCTGTTCCGGCGTCTCGCCGTGCTGGATGCCCCCTTGCGGGAACTGCCATGCGTCCTGCCTGATACGTTTGCCCCAGAATACCTGATTCTTTGCGTTGGTCAGAATGATGCCGACGTTCGGGCGATAACCTTCACGGTCTATCATGATTCGCCCCATACATTTTTCGATGGCCGGATTGTTCCACATTTCAGCCCTGCAGGAAAGACGGGACTGGCCGCTTGCAGTAGAATCGCGCCCTCTTACTTACGCCCCACGAGTCGATAACATGCGCGTTTCAAAATTCTTCATCTCCACCCTCAAGGAAGCTCCTGCCGAGGCCGAACTGCCCAGTCACCGCCTGATGCTGCGCGCGGGCTACATCCGCAAACTTGCCAGCGGACTGTACACCTGGATGCCTTTGGGACTGCGCGTGCTGCGCAAAGTCGAAGCCGTGGTGCGCGAAGAGATGGACAAGAGTGGCGGCATCGAGCTGCTGATGCCTGCCGTGCAGCCCGCCGAACTGTGGCAGGAGACCGGCCGATGGGATGTGTTCGGCCCGCAGATGCTGAAGATCCGCGACCGCCACGACCACCAGTTCTGCTTCGGCCCCACACACGAGGAAGTCATCACCGACATCGCACGCCGCGAGGTGAAGAGCTACCGCCAGCTGCCGCTGAACTTCTACCAGATCCAGACCAAGTTCCGCGACGAGGTACGCCCCCGTTTCGGCGTGATGCGCGCGCGCGAGTTCATGATGAAGGATGCCTACTCCTTCCACGCCGACTTCGAGAGTCTGGAACAGACCTATCAAGTGATGTACGAGACCTACTCGCGCATCTTCACCCGTCTGGGCTTGCAGTTCCGCGCCGTAGCCGCGGACACCGGCGCCATCGGCGGTTCCGGCTCGCACGAGTTCCATGTGCTGGCCGATTCCGGTGAAGACGGCCTGGCCTTCTGCCCGAACTCGGATTACGCCGCCAACGTGGAGCTGGCCGAAGCGCTTGCGCCTGCAACGTCTCGTGCCGCAGCAAGCGAAGAGATGCGCGATGTCGCCACACCGAGCCAAACCACTTGTGAAGATGTCGCCAAGTTGCTCGACATCCCTCTGCAGCGCACGGTGAAACTGCTGGCGGTGATCGCCGATGATAAGTTGGTCATCCTTCTACTGCGCGGCGACCACAGCCTGAACGAGATCAAGGTGAACAAGTTGCCCGGTCTGTCCGAATTCCGCTTCGCACGCGAAGACGAGATCCGCGCCTTCTTCAACTGCCCGCCGGGATTCCTCGGGCCGGTCGGAATCAACCGCAGCCTGACGCGCGTGATCGCTGATCGCAGCGTCGCCGCGATGAGCGATTTCGTGGCGGGCAGCAACAAGCCAAAATTCCACACCGCCGGCATCAACTGGGGACGCGATCTGCCCGAGCCGGATCTGGTTGCCGATATCCGCAACGTGGTCGCTGGCGACCCGTCGCCGGACGGCAAAGGCACGCTGGAACTGTGCCGCGGCATCGAAGTCGGCCACATCTTCCAGTTGCGCACCAAGTATTCCGAAGCGCTTCAAGCCACTTATCTGGACGAGAACGGCAAAGCACAAGTTATAGAGATGGGCTGCTACGGCATCGGCGTGTCGCGCATCGTGGCCGCCGCCATCGAACAGAACTTCGATGCACGCGGCATCGCGCTGCCGGCCGGCATGGCGCCCTTCCAGGTCGCCATCGCGCCGATCGGCTACAAGAAGAGTGAGGCGGTGAAAGCCGCCGCTGACCAACTCTATGCCGAGTTGCAGGCAGCCGGTATCGAAGTGTTGCTGGACGACCGCGACGAACGCCCCGGTGTGATGTTCGCCGATCTGGAACTGATCGGCATCCCGCACCGCATCGTGATCGGCGACCGCAGTTTGAAAGAAAGCAACGTCGAGTATCAGGGCCGCAAGGACGAAGCCGCCCAAGTCGTCGCCTTGCAAGATGTGCTCAAGCTCGTACAATCCAAACTATGAAATTGAAAACCCTCAACAGATCCAGCTTGTTACTGTCGCTTGCGGCGGTGGGTTTGTGTCTGTCGTTCTCGGCCCAGGCCGGTGCGCAGAAGGAGGAACAGCTTTCTGCCAGCGTACGTGCGATGCTGCATCGCGCGGTATCCGACCAGGCTGCCCCAAAACTGGCCTTCGCCTCGCAGCAGGAAGCGCAGGCTTGGCTGGACGAGATGTCGCGGCGCTTGGAAAAACGTATGCCCGATGCGAACTACCGATTTGATTTCCTGAGCACTGTGCACTATGAGGCGACGCGTGCCGGACTAGATCCGCACATGGTGCTGGGGTTGATCGAGGTGGAGAGTCGCTTCAAGAAGTATGCGGTTTCAAAAGCCGGTGCGCGCGGCTACATGCAGGTGATGCCGTTCTGGACCAAAGCCATCGGCACGCGCGACCAGAACCTGTTCCACCTGCGCACCAACCTGCGTTACGGCTGTACCATCCTGCGACACTATCTGGATATCGAAAAAGGCAACTTGTACCGTGCACTGGGGCGTTACAACGGCAGTCTGGGAAAATCCAAATATCCGAACCTGGTCAAATCAGCCTGGCAGAAGCACTGGCAATCGCCGTTCAGCACCCCGCGCCAGGAAGGCTAGATCACTGCTTGCTCTTGATGTAGGACTCGACGCTGCTGCGCGTCAACATGCCTTCCTGATAACTGACCAACTCCCCTTTGGGATCGTAAAGGTAGGATGTGGGCAACACGCTCACCTCGCCCACTTGCGCGGCCTGATCGTAGTCGCTGACCGCCACAGGATATGAGATCGCAAAGCGGTTGACGAACTCGCGCACCGACTTCTCGGTGGAATCGAGCGCGACGCCGATCACCACCAGATCCTTGCGTCGGTGTGCCTCATGCAGTTCGACCAGATCGGGGATCTCTTCCAGACAGGGCGGACACCAGGTCGCCCAGAAGTTCACCAGCACCCATTTCCCCTGATAGTCGGACAGGCGCTGCGGCTTGCCCTTGATGTCCTGAAACACGAAGGGCTGTGCCTGCAGTGGCGCCAGCCAGAAGGCCAGCACCAGTAGCGTCAGCGCCGACCGGAAAGACATCAGTGCCCCGCCTTGTCGCCTTCATCGCCGCTCGCGGCGTGACTTTCGGAAGCATGCGTCCAGTACAAGGCCAATGCCACCAGCGCGATGCTCGCACCCAGATAGACCAGATCCAGCGGCGTCGCGATGTGCATGGTGATCGCCTCTTCGAACAGGGTAACGATCAGGATCATCAGGATCACCTTGGCCAGTTTGGATTTCAGATCGTCCAGGCTGTTGATCACCATGATCTTGCTGGCGGCCTTGCTACCATGTGCCTGGTCGATGTCGCTGATAAACAGCTCATACAGACCCAGCGAGAAGATCAGCATCACCGTTGCCAGCAGATAACCGTCCACCACCTCGACGATATGCGACACGGTGCTGTCATGCAGCGCCTTGCGCGCCTCCTCACTCAGTGAGGAATCGGCATAGTGCAGCGCATGCTGGAACAGATAGATCACGTCGACCGTGGCCATGTAGAAGATAGCGAAGCCCGCCAGCAGACTGCCAATGACCGCGGTCAGCACCACAAAGCGGCTGTTCCACAGTACGCCTTCGAACAGTTGTTCAATGAATTTCATTTCTTCTCTCCTGGTTGATTCATGTAGCGGGATTCAAGCGGCGCGCATTAAAACCGAAAAGCCCGGCGACAGCAACCGTTCAGACCGGGGTTGCCCAGATGTCGCGCAGGGTCTGCTGCGCTGATCCGTGCATGCGCTGTTCCAGCGCGGCGAACCAGGCCGTTATATGTGGATCGGCCGCCTGTTTGGGCATGCCAGATGTATCCAGCAGAAACAGGCGTATCAGCTCGGATACGGTGACATATTCCGGCGCACGCACCATCCCCCACCCCTGCTCGGACAGCTTGCTCACGACCTTCGCATCGCCCAGCTTCTGCAGGATATGCTCGACATCTTCATAGCCGAGTCGCAGCTGGCGCGAAAGACTATGCAGGACTTGGACCTCACCTGTCTTCAGGCCTTCGTCCATGAGTTTGAGCATATGCAGCGCGAAATAAAGCTGAGTCGGCTGATCCTTCCCGAATGAATGTTCGCTACGCCAGTGCGGGATGGCAGAGGAGATGATGGCGCCGAACAGCAGCATCAACCAGGACAGGTATATCCACAGCAGGAATATCGGCAGGCTGGCAAATGCGCCATACACCAGCTTGTAGGACGGAAAATGGGTGATGTAGTAGGCGAACGCCAGATTCATGGATTCGAAGGCGAAAGCCGCGATCACACCACCGATCAGCGCATGCCGGATGGGTACATAGCGATTGGGCACGACGCTGAACAGCAGCGTGAAGGCTGCCGCAGTCAGGATCAGCGGAAACACCTTCAGGATAGAGATGCCGCCAAACGGCACATGCTGTGCATAGCCGGCCGACACGCTGGTCAACCATGAGGTCAAGGACAGGCTGGCGCCGACCAGCAAGGGCGCGAGGGTGATGACCGCCCAGTAAACCAAGATACGTTGCACCAGCTTGCGCTGTCTGGATACGCGATAGATACGATGGAATGCGTTGTCTATGGTCATCATCATCATCATCGCGGCTATGCCGAGGAATACGATGCCCACCGCCGTCAATCTGGAGGCGCTTTGCGCGAATTGTTCCACGTAGCGCGTGATCATCCGGCCCCCCGTCTCGGGCAGCATGTTGGACAGCACATAAGACTTGATCGCGCTCGACATGTCGGAAAAGACGGGGAAGGCGGCGAACACCGTCAGCATGATGGTGATCAAAGGCACCAGTGACAGCAAGGTGGTGAAAGTCAGGCTGGCCGCCATCTCCATGCAGCGGTCATCACGCAGGCGCACGGAGACAAAGCGCAAGAAACGCAACGCGTCCAGCACATCCTGTTTTAGACGTTCCATATTCCAACCCGACTCAATACAATGCGCCCATGATAACCGACAAAATCACTCCGCATGACCACGGCCGCACGGCACGCCAGTTACTGCGTGCCCACCGCTACGGCGCACTGGGCACGCTATCGAAAAAGTTCGACGGCCATCCCTTCACATCCATCACGCCTTACATGGTCGATCACGATGGCAGCCTGCTGATCCTGATCAGCGGATTGGCGGAACACACCAAGAACATCCTGAACGATTCTCGTGTCAGCCTGATCACCCACAATCAGGATGACCCGCACATCCAGACGCAGGGAAGAGTCACCGTAGTCGGCCATGCCGTGTTCCAGCCCGACAGAGAACGTTGCGGCAAGCGCTACCTGCGCTACTTCCCAGAAGCGCAGACCTACTTCGACATGGCCGACTTCAACTTCTACCGCATCACCCCGCTGGCGATCCGCTACATCGGCGGCTTCGGCGACATACACTGGGTCAAGACCGAGAACTATCTGGTGCCGCGCCATGCATTGATGGAAGAGGAAGAGATACTGCTTGCCGAGTCGAACGCCCGAACAGCAGGATCGACCACACAATGGCTAGGAGTGGATTGCGATGGTTACGATCTGAAGATAGACGGCAAGACGCAGCGCCATGCGTTCAAGGGAGTCGCCCGGACCGCAGCGGAAGCCCGCACAGCCATTGCGGACGGCGCAAGCTAGCCGCGCACGCCTTTCAGCTCCAGTGGCTGCGGTTCGCTGGCAGGCAGTTTCTCCGGAGAAGGAAGTTCACCCCCCCGCTTTTCCGCATGCACTTTTGAACCCGATTCAGGGCGGCTCTCGATAAAGTGCACCGCCTTACCTTTGCTGACTTTCTCAGGCTTTGGACTGGAGACTTTCTCGGCAAGCGGCACCGCCCCTGCTGTTGTAGCAGCAAAAGCCAGCGCCACCCCAAACATCAGGATCAGGCGCCAGCTCTGCTTGCTCGCCTCAGTCATGCATCTCAGACCTGCGGATGTGCCCGCTCAGTACCGGTATGCAACTTGTTCAACGCATTCAGATAGGCCTTGGCCGAAGCAGTCACGATGTCGGTATCCGCACCCTGCCCGTTCACCACGCGCCCGCCCTTGGCCAGACGCACGGTCACTTCGCCCTGCGCATCGGTGCCGCTGGTGATGTTGTTCACCGAATAAAGCAGCAGCTCGGTGCCACTCTTGGCTATCTGCTCGATGGCTTTGAATATCGCATCCACCGGACCGCCGCCCTGTGCATCGGCATGCGCTTCCTTGCCCCCGACGCTCAACACCACACGTGCTACCGGCAGCTTGCCGGTCTCGGAATGCGCCCCCATGGCCGTCAGGCGGTAATGCTCGCTCACCTGTGCCGCTTCCTCGTCGCTTACCAGCGCCTGCAGATCCTCGTCGAAGATCTCGTGTTTCTTGTCGGCCAGATCCTTAAAGCGCGCGAAAGCGGCATTCACCGCTTCTTCGCTGTCTAGCACGATACCCAATTCCTGCAGGCGCGCGCGGAACGCGGCACGGCCGGAGTGCTTGCCCATCACCATCTTGTTCGCGCCCCAGCCCACATCTTCGGCGCGCATGATCTCGTATGTCTCACGGTGCTTGAGTACGCCGTCCTGGTGGATGCCCGACTCGTGCGCGAAGGCGTTCGCTCCGACGATGGCTTTGTTCGGCTGGATCGGATAACCGGTGATGCTGGACACCAGCTTGGAGGTCGGCACGATCTGCGCGGTATCGATGCCCGTGTCGCAGCTGAACACATCGCGGCGGGTCTTGATCGCCATCACAATCTCCTCCAGCGAAGCATTGCCCGCGCGCTCGCCCAGACCGTTTATGGTGCACTCCACCTGGCGAGCACCGTTCATCACAGCGGAGAGCGAGTTGGCGGAAGCCATGCCAAGGTCGTTATGGCAATGGGTGGACCAGATCACCTTGTCGCTGTTCGGCACACGTGCGATCAGATCCTTGAAACGCTCGCCCCACAAAGCGGGGATGCTGTAACCCACTGTGTCCGGAACGTTCAGTGTCTTCGCGCCCGCCTTGATCACCGCGTCGAACACGCGTATCAGGAAGTCCATCTCGGAGCGCACCGCATCCTCGGCTGAGAACTCCACATCATCTGTGTATTCCAGCGCCCACTTCACCGCCTGCACCGCGCGCTCCACCACCTGATCCTCGGTCATGCGCAGCTTGTGCTGCATGTGGATGGGCGAGGTGGCGATGAAGGTGTGGATACGCCTCCGTTTGGCCGGCTTGATCGCCTCCCCTGCCGCACGCACATCCTTTTCGTTGGCGCGCGCCAGCGAACAGACAGTGGAATCCTTGATGACCTCGGCGATGGATCGGATCGCGTCGAAATCGCCCGGACTAGCCGCCGCGAAACCGGCCTCGATCACATCCACGCCCAGCTTCTCCAGCTGGCGCGCGATGCGTAACTTCTCTTCTTTGGTCATGGATGCGCCCGGGCTCTGCTCGCCGTCGCGCAAGGTGGTGTCGAATATGATCAGTTTGTCAGTCATTTTTATGATGCTCCATCGCAATTGTTCATCCACGGCTCACGCCTACCGAGCCGCCTGCTTTGATACGTGTGGGGTAAGGTTCAGTATGCGCGCGAGCGCAGCTTCAGCGCTGCCAGCAGGCTGAAGGTGGAATGCAAAAGCGATATGTGGCGGGAGAAATGCATGGCCCGCAATATAGCGGCTTTTATTGGGGGCCGCAACCGAGCTTATTTGAACTGCAGCAGCAATATCGCCCACTGCTGCGGCCACTGCTCCATCGGCAGTCGCTTGTAGCCGCTCTTGCCGAACTGCTGCCAGCGGCCGACCACATAGCACAGCAGCAGGTTGGCATGCGCCCCGACATCTGCATCCGCGGACAATCTGCCCTGCGTGGAGGCGATGCGCAGCGATTGCTTGAGCGTGGTCTCGACGCGATCCAGGAACTGGTTGATGCGCAGTTGCAAGCGCTCATCCTCGTTCACCAGCGCATCGCCGATCAGCACGCGCGTCATGCCTCGGTTCTTCTGCGCGAAGCCGAGCAGCAGCGCAAGGATGCCCTCCACCTGCCGCAACCCGTCCTGCTCTTCCGTGACGATCTTGTTGATGAGACCGAACACGGTCTGCTCGATGAACTCGATCAGCCCTTCATACATCTGCGCCTTGCTGGCGAAGTGACGGTACAGCGCCGCCTCGGACAGTTGCAATCGCCCCGCCAGGGCGGCAGTGGTGATCTTCTCGCCTTTGGGTTGTTCCAGCATCTCCGCGATGGTTTGCAGGATCTGTAGCTTTCTTTCACCCGTTTGCTTGGTCGCCATAATTCTTCCTTTCTTAAAGACGGTTCATCATGCGCGGCAATTCCAGCACACCGCTTATCTTCACGTCCACAAAGCGCGGCGTGCGCGGCGCACGGCTCACCCATACGGTGTGCATGCCCAGTTGTTTTGCGGTCCGCAGGTTCTCCGCGCTGTCTTCCACCATCACACACTGCGCGGCCTGCAGCTTATGCTTGCGCAACAAGAGACGGAACCCTGCCGCTTCTGGCTTGGGACGGTAACGCGCGCTCTCGATGGCGAACACATCATCGAACAGGTCATCCACCTGCATCAGCTTCAGCACCGCCCGCGCATAGTGCGCGGGGGCATTCGAATAGACCAGCTTGCGTCCCGGCAAACGTTTCAACACCCAGCGCAAACGCGGCTCGCGCAGCACCATCTCGGGCAGTTTGGGAAACTGGTGGGTATGCCACAGGAAATGGTCCGGGTCGGTGCCGTGATGTTTCATCAGGCCGGTCAGCGTCGCACCATAGCGTTGCCAGTAATCGACGCGCAGATCGTTCGCCGCTTTCGCACTCAACTTCAGGTGCTCCTGCAAGTAGGCCGTCATGCTGCGATTGATGTGCGGAAAGATATGCGGCGTCGCGTTATGCAACGTATTGTCAAGATCGAAGACCCAAACGCGCTCGCTCACTTGCTCTTGATCAGCGTGCCGACGCCTTCGTCGGTCAGGATCTCCAGCAACAGCGCATGGGCCACCCGTCCGTCGATGATGTGCACTGCCTTCACGCCGCTGCGCGCCGCATCCAGCGCGGAGCCGATCTTGGGCAGCATGCCGCCGGACAAAGTCCCGTCCGCCACCAGATCGTCGACCAGCTTGGGGGTCAGGCCGGTGAGCAGCTTGCCGTCCTTGTCCAGCACGCCGGGCGTGTTGGTCATCAGCACCAGTTTTTCGGCACGCAACACTTCGGCCAGCTTGCCGGCCACCAGATCGGCGTTGATGTTCAGCGTCTCGCCGTCCGGGGCGACACCGATGGGCGCGATCACCGGGATGAAATCGCCGGAATCGAGGAAAGTGATGATGGAAGGATCGATCTTGCTAATCTCGCCGACCAAGCCGATATCCAGCATCTTGCCCGGTTCGTCGTTGCTCTCCAGCATCATCTTGTCGGCGCGGATGAACGCACCGTCCTGTCCGGTCAGACCGACCGCCTTGCCGCCGTAACGGTTGATGAGATTGACGATGTCCTTATTGACCTTGCCCAGCACCATCTCGACCACGTCCATGGTCTCGTCATCGGTGACGCGCATGCCCTGGATGAACTCACCCTTCTTGCCCACCTTCTGCAGCAGGTCGTTGATCTGCGGACCGCCGCCGTGCACCACCACAGGGTTCATACCGACCAGCTTGAGCAGCACCACATCGCGCGCGAATCCCTCCTGTAACTTGGGATCGGTCATGGCGTTGCCACCGTATTTGATGACGATGGTCTTGTCAAAGAAGCGCTGGATATAGGGCAGCGCTTCGGACAGGGTGTGGGCTTTTTGCGCGGCTGTGGCAGCAGTTAATGGCATGGCGACTCCTGAAGAAATTGCCGCGAATTCTACTCCAGACAGAATGAAAACGGGCGGCAAAGCGCCGCCCGCATGCATGTTGATGAGGGAGTAATTACTGGATGACCAGCTTCTTCGCGCTGACCGCCACCTTCTTCGGCAGCGTCAATTCCAGCACACCATCCTGATATTTCGCTTGGGCAGCGTTCTCATCCACATCCTGCCCCAGCGTGAAAGCTCGAGACACACTGCCGTAGTAGCGCTCGCTCCGCAGCACTTTTTCACCTTCCTTCACTTCTTTCTCATTTTTGACCTCTGCACTGATCGACACCTGATTGCCGTCGATATGCACATGGATGTCATCCTTCTTCACGCCGGGTATCTCGGCATGCACCTTGTAAGCCCTGTCGTCCTCGCTGACATCCATCCTGATCTGCACCTCCTGCTGCCCTTCCAGGCGCACGGGCTGCATGAAGAAACCCCGGAACAGGTCGTCCAGGGCATCGCGGGTCGGGTTGTATCTGCTGATGTTGGCCATTTCGTTCTCCTTGAATTTCGTTCACAGACTGGCGGGACAGCCCGCCTGTTTGCAATCTATGGTCTCCAAGGAGAATTTCAAGGGCATGAAAAAAGGCGGCTGCGAGCCGCCTCTTTATCATGTGCAACGATAGGTGCTACTGGTGATCCATCACTGCCGGATCGTTGTAGTGCTTGTAGCTCAACTCCAATGCACGTACCGCTGCTTGCACTTCGATATCCCGTGTCTTGCCGCCTATCTTGAGGGACAAGGTCACCGGTACCTTGTCACCCACGTTGAGCGGCTGATTGAGCCCTACCAACATCAGATACAAGCCGCGCTCGCCGAACAGCGTGTTGCTATGACCGGCCAGCTTCAGGTCGCGCAATGTGCGTTGCTGCATCTTGCCGCTGCGTTTCATGACGTGGCGTATCTCCCCGGACGCTGCCAGCGGACTGCTGACACCCAGCAGTGTCGCGTCCCTGGTCACGTACAGATTTAGTTGCACGGTGGCGGCTGTCTGCCCCGGTACGCTCTCGCGCATCCAGACCTTATCCACCAGCACATCGCTGGCCGCATAGGCTTGCGGCGCAACGAGCAAGCTCAGGATAAGGAACAGGATTCTGCGCATGCCGCCCTCCGCTATCAATGCTGCATATGCTGGTGCATATTGCCCATGTCATGTCCGCCGGCTGCAGGCATGTCGTGCATGGGCTTGCTGGCACTGGCATTCAAGGCTTTGGCCGGTGCTTTGAACTTCACGTTCTTGGTCTTGCCGTTTTTGTGGCGCAGCGTGAGCATCAGCTCGATCTGCTGGCCTTCCTTGATCTGCTGTTTCAAGCCGATCAGCATCAGGTGATATCCAGCCGCCCCCAGATCGACTGCTGTGCCGGCCGGCAGATCGATAGCCTCGACCTGGCGCATCTTCATCATGCCGCCCTCGTGCACCATGCTGTGCAATTCTGCGGTGTCGGCACACTTGCAGCTGACGCCGACCAACTCCGCCGCTTGCTTGCTGGTGATGACGGCTTGCACCATCGCGCTGTCCTGCCCCGGTGCCGTGGCACGCGTCCATGCTTGGGAAACCTCCACATCGGCCGCTTGCGCAGCAAAAGTAAGACCGAACAACACTGCAAAAAGAACCTTACGCATTTGATACTCCTTGTAAATGAGGCGCCGCATTGCTGCGGCGCACTATTCTAGCCCCGATTCCGCTTCAGAACGCGAAATCACCTTTCAGCCAAAGATTGCGACCCATCTCGTTCACGCGCGTGGTCTGCGTGTAGCCTGTCACCATCGTTCCGGCGCGGCTGATGTGCTCGGCATAGGTCTTGTTGAACAGATTGTCCACACCGGCGCTCACCTTGAAAGCCTTGTCCGCATGCCAGCCACCGTTCAGCGAGAACACGCCGAAACCGCTAGAAGCCGCGATGTCCTGACCGGCAATATTGCCCTGATTCACCGCCACGCGATCCTGTGCGGCTACGGCACGCAACAGCGCACCGAACGACCACACCTTGTCGTCGTAGTTCAGGCCGACACGCACTTCCAGCGGCGGCATCTGCCCCAGCGCCGTACCGTCGGTATCGTTGCTGCCATGTACATAGGCCAGACTGCCGTCCAGCTTCCAGTTTTCCATCAGCACATAGGCCACTCCCGCTTCTGCACCATAGGTGGTCGCGTCGACATTGCGCGTCACGGTCACGGCCGTCATGCCTTTCATCACGTTGGACTGGATCAGATTGAAGTCGGTGATCTTGCTGTAGAACGCCGACAGCGAACCGGACAGGTCGCCCGCGCGGTAGTTCATGCCGACATCCAGCTGCGTGGTCTTCTCGCTTCGTGTGTTGAATGAACTGGCGGTGGTCAGACTTTCCTTGTTGAACAGTTCCCAGTAATCCGGTGCGCGCGAGGTACGCCCTGCCCCGACATACCAGGTATGCGTCGCGGAAGTATCCTGCTCATAGCGCAGAAATCCGCTGGACAACGTCTCTTTGCGGGTCTGATTGGCGGTCGGGTTCATCACCGAACTCATCATGCTGCGCATGATCATGCTGCGATAGTCGGTCGCCTGCCAGCTGTCTGCGCGCAGACCGGCGATCACGCGGCGCGTGTCGCTCACATCCTGATGCCATTCACCGAACACGCCGAAGTTCTTGAACTCTGCATCTTTGGTGCGCGCTTTCAGTGTGTAGTCCCCCGTATAGCCGGGTGCTGCACCGGTGCGGTTGGTGTGCACATTGTTCTGCGTATCCAGTCCCAGCTTGAGCTGGCTGTCGTCTGCCAGTTGCAGTGTGCCTGCGACACGGCCACCGGTGGTTTTGCGATCCGGATTCATCGCCGCCATCATCGAAGCAGGATTGCCGCTGCGCAAGGTATAGCTATCCATCACATGGTCGACGTAGTTGTAATACGCCTGCGCTTCGACGGCTTCCAGCGTGCCGCCCAGGTTGCGCTTCTCGAACTTCGCCCCGAAGTTGTCGCGCGCGAACTTGGAACCGTCCACACTGCGATCCGCATAAGCCGCTTCGCCGTCGCTCTTGGCCAGTGTCACTTCCGTGCGCGTGTCGTCATCCGGCGTCCAGCCCAGTGCCGCGTTGCCGCTCCAGCGTGTGTAGGAAGAATGCACAGCCACTCCGCTGCCGTCCTTGTAGTCGTTGGCATGGGTGCGCGTCGCATCGGCGCGCACATAGTATTTTTCGCTGCCGGTGGTGGCGCTCAACATCTCGTCGTTGCGGCCGAAGCTGCCCAGCATCAGAGATGCCTGACCATGCGTGCCGATTTGCGCATCGCGATCTATGCTGCGTTCGAACAACACCGTCCCTGCCGAGTTACCCGCACCGTACAGCACGGTCTGCGGGCCTTTCAGCACGGTGATACGGTCATACGAACCGGGAAACACATACGCCGTGGGCGGGTCCATGCGGCCACCGCATCCGCCGAAGATCTGCTCGCCGTCCAACAGGATATTCAAACGCGAACCGGCCATGCCGCGCAGCACAGGATCGCCGTCCGTGCCGCCTTTGCGGATCACCGAGAAACCGGGGATGGTCTTGAGATAATCGGCCCCGTCGTGGGCAGGCACCGGCTGGCGCGGCTTCCTCGGGTCGGTCTGCACGGTCAGCGGTGCGCTGCTCTGCGGCGCGGTAACCACTACTTCATCCAGCGCCTCTTCTGCGCCCATTGCCGAGTTGCTCAAAGCCAGTGCGGCGCACACCGCAATCATCTTCAACTTCATCTCATCTCCTCCGGTTTATCAAATTCAAGCGGAAAATATTGTAGGGAAAGTGCACTGCGCAGCCCTGCGTCATTTTGTCGCACGCCTGTAAACACGGGCATCCGGTAGAATCCGCGCCATGCATTCTTCCCTGCTCGCCTCCCAGACCGGACACTCGCATCTGCGCCGCCTGTTCATGTTGCGCAACTGGGCCATACTCGCGCAGCTGGCCACGCTGATCCTGGTACACCGCTTCCTCAGCACAGATCTCGCCTGGCTGCCGATGCTCTCCACGGTCGGCGTGCTGACGCTGGCGAACGCTCTGACCTGGTGGCGGCTGTCGCGCGACTACCCGGTCAGCCATCTGGAACTGTTCGTGCAACTGACGCTGGACGTGACCATACTCAGCGTGTTGCTCTATTACGCGGGCGGCTCTACCAATCCCTTCATCTCGCTCTACCTGTTGCCGCTGGTGCTGGCCGCCGCCATCCTGCCGCGCCGCTATACCTGGGGCATGGCGACCTTGACGCTGGCCTGCTACAGCCTGCTGATGGTGTGGTATGTGCCACTGCCGACAGGCGATGCCCATGCGCAACACACCCCAGCGATGACACAGATCGCCCCGGATCAGCATGCCGGCCATGACGACCCCGATTTCTGCCGCACCGAGTCAGAACCCGTCGCCGCTGCTGCCTCCGACACCTCGCCGCTAGGCGATGCCTTCAACACCCACGTGATCGGCATGTGGCTGGGCTTTCTCATCAGCGCGGCGGTGATCGCCTATTTCGCGGTAGAGATGGCGGCGGCGGTGCGGTTGCGCGACGCCCAGCTCAACCGTGTGCGCGAAGACACGTTGCGCAACGAACGCATCGTGGCGCTCGGCACGCTGGCCGCCGGTGCCGCACACGAGCTCGGCACGCCGCTGTCCACCATGGCAGTGGTGATCGGCGAGATGCGCGATGAATGCGAGATTCCCGAACAGAAAGAGAATCTGAACCTGCTCGATGATCAGGTGAAAAACTGCAAACGCATCCTCGACACGCTGATCCGTCATGCACAGGAGACGCCGGACGAGGTGGATGTGGTGAGCTTCCTGCACGATGTGCTGGACGAATGGCAGTTGCTGCGCCCAACCGTGCATTACCACTACCAGATCGATGGCGCACAACCCGCCCCGCGCATGAGTGCCGACCCCGCATTGCGTGCCGCTTTGCTGAACCTGCTCAACAACGCCGCCGATGCCTCGCCGGACGAGATGGACATCCTGCTGTACTGGAACGATGAGCGCACCGTGCTGGAGATACGCGACCACGGCCCCGGCCTCACACCGGAAGCGGCGGAACGCGCCGGTGCCGCGTTCTTCACCACCAAGGCGGAAGGTCGCGGACTCGGTCTGTTCCTCGCCAATGCCACGCTGGAAAGGCTGGGCGGCAGCGTGCAACTGTCCAACCGCGAAGGCGGCGGCGCGACCACCGAAGTGATCCTGCCCCGTGCCAAGGTGAACACATGAGCGACCTGCCAACCCTGCTGCTGGTGGACGATGATGACACTTTCAGAGGTGTGTTGAGACGCGCGCTGGAAAAACGCGGCTATACCGTGAGCGACGCGAACAGTGTGGAAAATGCCTTGCCGCTGGCGGAAGAAAATCCGCCGGAGTTTGCGGTGATCGACCTCAAGATGAACGGTGCTTCAGGACTAGTGTTGGTACAGCGTCTGCACGAGCTCGACCCCAACACGCGCATCGTCATGCTCACCGGCTACGCCAGCATCGCCACCGCGGTGGAAGCGATCAAACTGGGGGCCACGCAATATCTTTCCAAGCCTGCCAATGCCGACGAGATCGTGGCCGCCTTCGGCCACAGCGCCGATCCGGACAAAGCGGTGGATGCGCAACCCGCCACCGTTGACCGTCTGGAATGGGAACACATCAACCGCGTACTACTGGAACAGCACGGCAACATCTCCGCCACGGCCCGCCTGCTCAACATGCACCGCCGCACCTTACAGCGCAAGCTGGCGAAACGGCACGTGGTGGATTGAACGGTGCGCAGCTCAGAGTGAGCTGACGAACTGTATCGCCTGTTCAGCCTGCTCAGCAGCTTGCGCAGCGACCTCGTCGGCCTTATCAGGGTCGATACCCAAAGCCGCCCATTCTTCGTCGGTAACTTGATTGCCGACGAATTCGCGCAGCCCCATGGGGGGGATCAGTTTTTCGGTGACATGGATGATGCGTGCCAGCGGCAGTCCTGCTGCTGCCTCGGGCGCATCAGGGCTGTGGTGATAACGGATCACCGCAACCAGCTCTTCCGGCAGATTCCAGTATTTGGCCAGCTCTGCACCCAGTTCGTCATGCGTCGCCGCCAGCAATTCCCGTTCGATCTCGATGGAAGGGCGATCCGGTTCGATGGCGATACGCGTATGTAAGTCATCGCTGCGCTGCACATCCAGATGCGCCAGCGCCAGAAAACCGATGTCGTGCAACATGCCGGCAAGGAAGATGAGATCGTCCTGCGGGCGCGACTTGAACGGCATGGCGCGCACCACCGGCAACATGGCGAACGCGACACTCAGGTTGTGCAGCCAAAGTTCCTGCGGATCGAAACGTCCGATGGATTTGCTCACCAGCGACATCACGGCGATGCCGGTGGCCACCGATTTGACCCGGTTGAGTCCGAGCAGCATGGCGGCTTCCTTGACCGAGCTGGCCTTGTGTGAAAGACCGAGTAGCGGCGAGTTCGACAGGCCGATGATCTTGGCCGAAATGAGCGGGTCCTGCGAGATCAGCAGCATCATCTGCTGTTCCCCTTCATCGCTATTCAGATCCAGAGACATGAGTTTTTGCGCAATGACCGGCATAGCCGGGAGTGAATCCAGATGGCGGATACCCTGTCGCAGATCAACAGATCCACTCACTTCCTGAGTGAAATCCAGATTATGGGAGTTATCGACTGTCATAGTGGTGAGGAGGATACGTGCAGAAAGCGTGCAACTCAAGCATGTCGGCAGGACCGTCAGGCATAGGGGCTGCCATGGCACTGTATAATCCGCGCCTCACTCTGTCATGACCGATATGCGATTCCCTTTCTTTCTGCTTTGCCTGTTGTCCGGCATGCTCACTTCCGCCCATGCCTTCCCGCCCGCCCCCACGCTGGCGGCGAAACACTACGCGTTGTATGACGCCAGCAGCGGCCAGATGCTGGTGTCCGAAGCGGCGCATGAACATATCGCTCCCGGTTCCCTGACCAAGCTGATGACCGCCTATGTGGTGTTCGGCGCAATCCAACGCGGTGACTTGTCAGCCAGCCAGCGCCTCGCCCCCACGCCCTACGCGCTGCGCTTGCAGAACGAAGAAACGCGCATGTTCCTGGAGGCGGACAAGGAGGTGACAGTCGAGATGTTGCTACGCGGACTGATCGTGCAATCGGCCAACGATGCCGCACGTGTACTGGCCGAAGGAGTCGCCCACCACGAGATCGCCTTCGCCGACCGCATGAACAGCGAAGCCCAGCGACTGGGACTGCGCGACACGCATTTCACCAATGCGACCGGCGAGGCCGATGCACAGCATTACAGCAGTGCGCATGATCTGGCGCTGATCGCGGCGGCACTGGTGCGCGACTTTCCCCAGTTCTACAGTTTGTATGCCTTGCGCGAATACAGCTACAACGGCATCAACCAGTTCAACCGCAATCGTTTGCTGTGGCTGGATCCGCATGTGGACGGCATGCAGACCGCATACAGCGAAGCGCTCGGCTACTCGCTGGCAGCGTCTGCCCTGCGCGCACCGCGCCGCCTGATCGCCGTGGTGATCGGTGCCGACAAGGAGATATTGCGCACCTCCGAGACACAGCGTCTGCTCAACCACGGCTTCCGCCAGTATGAGTCGCTGCAGCTGTATCAAAAACAGCAGGCAGTGCGCAGCATGCCGGTCTGGAAAGGCACGCAGGACCAGCTCGACATCGGTTTCCGCGAAGATCGCTATATCACCATCCCCGCCGGACAACGCGAACAGTTGAGCGCACAATTGGAAACGATGCAGCCGCTGGTCGCACCGGTGAATGCTGGGCAGCAGGTCGGCACCTTGCACCTGACGCTGAACGGCCAGCCTTTCCTCGACCTGCCCGTGGTGGCTTTGCAAACCGTACCGCTGGCCAATGTGTTCTCGCGCGGGGTGGATGCGATACGATTGTTGTTCCAATAGGAGGCGACGATGGATGTCTATCTGAACGGGGCGTTCATGCCCATCGAAGAAGCCAAAGTGCCGGTGCTGGACCGAGGCTTCCTGTTCGGCGATGGCGTGTATGAAGTCATCCCGGTCTATGCGCGCAATGCGTTCCGCATGCGCGACCACCTGCAGCGTCTGCAACACAGTCTGGACGGCATCCGCCTACCCAACCCGCACAGCGTGGAAGAATGGGAAGCGATCCTGGCTGTGTTGATCGCGCAACTCTCGCTGGACGACCATTACCTCTACCTGCACATCACGCGCGGCGTCGCCAAGCGCGATCACCCATTCCCCAATCCGCCGGTGCCACCCACCGTGTTCGTGATGAGCAGCCCGCTGACGCATCCCCCGGCTGAAGCGATCGCCAGCGGCGTCGCCTGCATCACGGTGCAGGACAACCGCTGGCTGCGTTGCGACATCAAGTCCATCTCGCTGCTGCCCAATGTGTTGATGCGTCAGGCATCTGTCGATGCAGGCTGCGGCGAAGCGATCCTGATCCGCAATGACAGCTTCATGACCGAAGGCTCGGCCAGCAACATCTTCATGGTGAAGGACGGCGTACTGCTCGCCCCCCCGAAAGACCATCTGATGCTGCCCGGCATCACCTACGACGTGATCCTCGAACTGGCAGCCGACCACGGCATCAAGACCGTGATACGCAAGATCATGAAAGAAGAACTGTTCAGCGCGGACGAACTGCTGCTCACCTCCTCCACTCGCGAAGTGATGCCCATCACCTCGCTGGACGGCCTAGCCATCGGCAACGGCAAACCCGGCACGATGTTCGCGCAGCTATATCCGCTCTACCAGACATTCAAAAAAGAGATCATGCGCAAATGAACGAACAAAAAGACTCCCTGATCGACTTTCCCTGTGACTTCCCCATCAAGGTGTTCGGCGTCGCACAGCAGGGTTTCGCGCAAGCGATGGCCGAAGCCGTGCAGCAGCACGCGCCGGACTTCAATGCCGCCAACATTGCGATGCGCGCCAGCAGCGGGGCGAAATATCTCAGCCTGACCTGCACGGTGCATGTCACCTCGCGCGAGCAGCTCGACGACATCTACCGCGCACTCAGCAGCCACCCGATGGTGAAGATGGTGTTATGACACCGCCCATCCACATCCGCGCGCTGGGGCTGGTCGACTACGAACCCACCTGGCGCGCCATGCAAAAGTTCACTGCCGAGCGCACAGCCGATACCGTGGATGAGATCTGGCTGGTGCAACATCCGCCGACCTACACGCAAGGCCAGGCAGGCAAGCCCGAGCATCTGCTGAACCCGACTTCCATCCCGGTCGTGAAGATCGACCGTGGCGGGCAGATCACCTACCACGGCCCTGGCCAGATCGTGATCTATCTGCTGCTCGATCTGCGCCGCTGGAAAATCAACGTGCGCGATCTGGTGCGTCTGATGGAACAGGCCGTGGTCGACCTGCTGGCGGAACACGGCGTACAAGCGGAAGGACGGACCGATGCGCCCGGCGTGTATGTGCATGACGCCAAGATCGCCGCGCTGGGCTTGAAGATCAAGAATGGTTGCTGCTACCACGGGCTGTCATTCAATGTGGACATGGACCTGACACCGTTCGACAACATCAATCCCTGCGGTTATCAGGGACTGCGTGTGACGCAATGTCTAGAACTGGGTATCGCACCGGAATTCGAGGAGTTACAGGCGGAACTGACGCAGAACCTGGTGCATGGTTTGCAGCAGCATCTGCTGGCAAAGGGCTCAGTTAGCGCCGGTTGAGATCGCCGCCTCGGGCGGCGGTGCCAGCACGGTGACCGTCACACGGCGGTTGCGGGCTCTGCCTTCGATCGTATCGTTGGATGCCACGGGATCATTGTCCGCATGGCCGATGGCCTTGAGATGATCTGCGGTCAGCCCCTGCTCGATGAACAGTCGCACCACGCTGCTGGCACGGGCAGATGACAGTTCCCAGTTGGACGGGAACTGTGCTGTCGCGATAGGCAGGTTGTCGGTATAGCCTTCCACCTCCACCGGCATCGCCTCTTCCGCCAGTATCTTTGCGACATCCGTCAGCGTCGTTACTGCTTCAGCTTGCAGCGTCGCATCGCCCTGCTGGAACAGCATGCTGGCGTTGATGTCCAGCGTGACGCCTCGATCGGTCTGGGTGACGCTCATCGCCCCCTTGTTGACGAAGCTCGCCAGTTTGCTGTTGAGCGCCGCGCTCAGGCGTTTCATGCGTTCCTGCTGTTTGATGTATTTTTCGGCCAGACGCGCGTTGCGGCGTTCGATCAGCGCCTTGAAGTACATCTCCTCTTCGCTCAGACCGGTGCCGGCATCCCCTGTTCCCGCCTGTTTACCAAAGGCTTGGGTCATGGAACCGCTGAACACTTTGTATTTGCCTTCATTGACCGAAGAGATGCCGTACATCACCACGAAGAACGCGAACAGCAGGGTGATGAAGTCGGCATAGGAGACCATCCAGCGATCATGATTGTCCGGCCCTTGTCTTTTAGCCCGGCGTGCCATATCAGTGCAGGTAACCCCTGAGCTTGTTCTCGATGTAGTGCGGATTCTCCGCGTTGGCGATCATGCACAGCCCGTCGATCACCATCTCGCGCTTGTTCACCTCACGCTGGATGAGAATCTTGAGTTTGCCTGAGATAGGCAGGAACACCAGATTGGCGAAACCCACACCATAGATGGTGGCGATGAAAGCGACCGCGATACCGGCGCCCAGTTTGGCGGGTTCGCCCAGATTCTGCATCACGTGCACCAGACCCAGTACCGCCCCCAGGATACCGATGGTGGGCGAATATCCGGCGGCTGCCTCCCACACGCGCGCGCTCTGCCAGTGCAATGTCTCGTAACTGTTCAGGTCGATCTCCAGCACTTCGCGCACCTTCTCCGCGCTGTGCCCGTCCACCAGCAACTGCAAACCCTTCTGTACGAAGGGATCGTTGATGGTTTTGATCTGCCCTTCGAGGGCAAGGATGCCGTCTTTGCGTGCCACATTGCCCCAGGCAGTCAGACGGTAGACCAGTTGCTGTGCTTCGCTCCTGGGCGTGACGAACACCCACTTGGCCATCTTCACGCCACTGATGAACACATTCATCGGATGCTGCACCATCACCGCGCCCAGCGTGCCGCCGAACACGATGAGGAAGGCTGCCGCCTGCAGCAGCACATCGACCGAACCGCCTTCGAGGAACTGGCCGCCCAAGATACCGGCGACGGCAATGACCAGTCCGAACAGGCTGAGTATATCCATCAATGTCCCCGCAAAGTGGTACGCAAGCGCGCCACGGCCTGGCTATGCAATTGGCACACGCGCGATTCCGAGACACCCATCACTTCGCCAATCTCGCGCAGATTCATCTCCTGCTCATAGTGCATGCCCATCAATAATCTCTCGCGTTCCGGCAGGCGTTCGATGGCCTGTACCAGTGCCGTGCGGAAACGGTCGTCCTGCAACAGCTCCAGCGGGTTGGCCTCGGTGCTGTAATCATGCCGGTCGAAGAAACCCTCATCGTCTTCGTTGTGGAAGTCTTCGTAGTAGACCAGCTGTGCGCCGCGCGCTTCCTGCAACAACTGCTGGTATTCGGTCAGGCTGACCGACATCTCTTTGGCGATCTCGGTCTCGGTCGGCGCGCGTCCCAACTTCTGCTGCAGCTTGCTGATGGCATTCTCGATACGGCGCGTGTCGCGGCGCATGCTGCGCGGCAACCAGTCCGCCCCGCGCAGTTCGTCCAGCATCGCGCCGCGTATACGTTGCGCCGCATAGGTCTCGAACTGTGCACCGCGCAATTCGTCATAGCGGCTGGCTGCATCCAGCAGACCGATCATGCCGGCCTGTATCAGGTCGTCCACATCCACGCTGCCCGGCAGTTTCAGCATCATATGGTGAGCGATACGCTTCACCAATGCCGCATGCTCCTGCAGGCATTGGTTCTTATCGTTCAGTCCATTGGGCGTGTACATTTTCTTTATTCTTCCGATCTTGCCGGCAGTGGACTGTGCCTGGCGCGTTACCGGCGCCTCAGCGACGGCAACGGGGCTCATGTCAGCGCTGCCATGCCGCCTGTGTGCGAGCGCATCGCCTGCGCACTGCGCGGCTGCGACATACGCATCAGTCTTTGCATGACGCTGCTCAGACGGTCCTGCACATGTTCACTGACGCCAGGTGCGCGCAGCAGTCCTTGTGCGATCTCGCGCATCGCCATCGACGATGCTGCCGAGGGGAACGCATCCACTACCGGACGGCACAATTGTGTCGCACGTTTCAACTTTTCATCAACTGGAATATAGCCCAGATACGAAAGGCTTACCTGCAAATGATGACGTGCGACCTTTGCCATGTTGTCGAACACGGCCAGTGCCTCGCGTTCGCTGCCGACACGGTTGACCACGATATCAAAGGCCTGACGGCCGTTGTGCACCGCCATCTTCTTCAATAAGGCGTAGCTTTCGGTGATGCCGCTGGCGGTTGCGTTCAATACCAGCAGCAAGGGTTCGTCGCCGGACAGGCTAGCGCACACCGAATTGCCATCGCGGGCCGCATCCACCAGCACCACATCTCGCCCCACTGCCGCCCCCAGCAGCGATTCCAGCAGACGTTCTCGCTCGGCCTCCTCCATTTTGGGCAGTGCCTGCATCGCGCGCGCCACCGGCAACACGCCGGGACCGGCCATGCCCTGCAGCAGCACATCCTGCCAGGTCTTGTCGCCGCGTGCCGCATGCAGCAGGTCGTAACGCGGGCGCAATGCCAGCGTGTTGGCCACATTGTCGTGCGACAGGTTCTCGTCCAGTACCAGCACATCCTTGCCGGCATGGGCGAACACCGCCGCCAGATTGGTGACGATACTGGTCGCGCCCAATCCGTCGCGCGCGCCCAGCACGGTGATCACTTGGGCATTGCCACGTGCCAGCAGTTTGCGCAGTCCGGCGGCCTGATCGCCGAAGCCGAAGGTCTGGCTATCAGTGCGCATACTCCCTCCCTGCGGCGACACCGCTGGTCAGCCCGGCCATGAAGGCCGGGAAATCCATTTCCGGCAGTGCAAAGTTGGAGGCCTTGCCGACGTCCTTGAAGGTGCGGTGCAGCAGATAGTCCAGCTTCACCTCATGCAGGTCTTCCGGCACGCGCTGGCCGCTGGCGATGTAATGCATGGCCAGTTTGTGGCGCGCCACCACATCGAGCACCGTGCCCAGCGTAACCGCTTCGTCCAATTTGGTCGGGATGCAACCGATCACACCCGGTCCGCCGTACATCTTCACCACATCATCCAGCGTGCCGCCTGCACTGGTAGCGTTCAGCAGCAGCAAGCGGCCGATGCCGGCTTCGTCGAACATGCGATTCTGCTCGGCCACGCGGCTGTCGCGCTGGCCCACACCCATGGTGTCGATCAGTACCAGATGCTTGTGTTTGAGACCGGACAGGGTGAGTTTCAGATCATTGGCATCGCGCACGGCATGTACGCTCACGCCGAGGATCTTGGCGTAGATGCGCAGTTGTTCATAGGCACCGACACGGTAGCTGTCGGTGGTTACCAGTGCCACCTTGTCCGCCCCGTAACGCACCACCGCACGTGCGGCCAGCTTGGCGGTGGTGGTGGTCTTGCCCACGCCAGTGGGGCCGACCAGCGCATACACACCGCCGCGCGTCACCACGTCGTCCTGTACACCGGCCACGCGCAGGTTGTGCGCGAGGATGCGCTTGACCCAATCCAGATCGGCGTTGGCCGGCATCTTGTCCAGCAAGCGGCGCGACAAGGCCGGACTGAAACCGACATTGACCATGTCACGCATCAGACCGGAGCGCTTCGGATCCTGTTGCTGGATGTTGCCCCAGGCCAAGGTGGCCATCTGCTCCTGCATCTGTTTGTGCATGGACTTGAGTTCGCTCAACAGGCGCTGTTGCTCGGCGGGTTCTTGCGCCGCTTCAGCGACAGCGGGAGTCGGCGTCACAACACGCTGCGTTTCCGCCGCGAGCACTTTCGCGCCCAGTGTGGCAGCCTGGTTCTGTGCACGATCGGAAAGAGCGGGGCGCTGTTCGATGCGTTTGTCGAGGCGTGGCTTGGAGGAGGCGCGTGATTCGACCACACGTGTCTCGTTCAGATGGGCCAGCTCGCTGCCCGGGATGGCGACGATCTCGACCCCCTCGGCCACTTTGCGATTGGACAGGATGACGGCGTCCTCGCCCAGTTCGATGCGTACCAGTTTCAGGGCCTCGCGTGAGCTACCTGCGATGAATTTTCTTGCGTTCATGCTCTACCTCCTACCATGGCTGTGACCCGGATAGTTTTGAAACCGGGCACTTCTTCTTGGGAAATGACTTTGAGTTGCGGTACGGCGCGTTTCAGGAAGCGTGCCAACAGATCGCGCAGGCCGCCGGGCACCAGCAATACGGTCGGCAGACCCAGCCGCTCTTGGGCGGCGGCGGCGGCGCGTGCTTCATTGAGCAGGGTATTGGCCAGTCCCGGCTCGATGGCGGAACCGCCCGCCTGCAAGGCCTGACCGAGCACGTATTCCAGTTCCTTGTCCATACCGATGACCTGCAACTCCTGCGACGACGGGTAGTATTGCTGCACGATGGCGGCGCCCAGTCCGACCCGCACCAGCGAGGTGAGTACGGTAGCGTCCTGCGTTCTCGGCGCATGCTCGGCCAGTGTCTCGAGGATGGTGCGCATATCGCGGATATGCATGCCTTCGTCGAGGAGGTTCTGCAGCACCTTCTGCACGGTGGTGAACGGCAGCAGGTTGGGGATCAGGTCTTCGGTCAGCTTGGGCGCAAGCTTGCCCAGATGGTCCAGCAATTGTTGCAGTTCCTGACGGCCGAGCAGCTCGGCGGCATAGGTCTGGATCAGGTGGCTCATATGGGTCGCCACCACGGTACCGGCATCGACCACGGTATAACCCATGGCCTGCGCCTGGTCGCGCAGGTTCTGTTCGATCCAGATAGCGGGCAGTCCGAAGGCCGGGTCTTTGGTCGGCGTACCGGGTAACTGGCCACTCACGTTACCGGGATTGATCGCCAGCAGTTGTTGCGCATAGGCTTCGCCACTGCCGATCTCGGCCCCCTTGAGCGTGATGCGATAACTGTTCGGCGACAGATCGAGGTTGTCACGGATATGCACGGGTGGCGGCAGGAAGCCCATGTCCTGCGTGAATTTCTTGCGGATTCCTTTGATGCGGCGCAGCAGGTCGCCGTCCTGCGCCTTGTCCACCAGCGCGATCAGGCGGTAGCCCACTTCCAGACCCAACACATCCACCTGGGACACGTCTTCCCAACTGGCTTCCGCCGCTTCGGGGATCACCACTTCCTGGGCATGCACTTCCTGCTCCTGCACCTGCGCCTGCTTGCCCTTCTGCATCAGGAAATAGGCGAACCAGCCCATTGCGCCGGCCAGCATCAGGAAGGCGAAATGCGGCATGCCGGGGATCATGCCCATCAGGCCGATGATGGCGGCAGTCAGCACGATGACATGGGGATTGGAGATCAGCTGCTTGCTCAGTTGCTGGCCGATGTTGTCTTCGGAAGCGACGCGGCTCACCACCATACCGGCAGCAGTGGAGATCACCAGCGCCGGAATCTGCGCCACCAGACCGTCGCCGATGGTGAGCAATGTGTAGTACTTGGCGGCAGTCGCCAGATCGAGATCATGCTGCAACATGCCGACCACCAGACCGCCGACCACGTTGATTAGCATGATCATGATGCCGGCCACGGCATCACCGCGCACGAATTTTGAAGCACCGTCCATGGCACCGTAGAACTCGGCTTCCTGCGAGATCTCGGCGCGGCGTTTGCGTGCCGCGTCCTCGCCGATCAAACCCGCGTTCAGGTCGGCATCGATGGCCATCTGCTTGCCGGGCATGGCATCCAGAGTGAAGCGCGCGCCGACCTCGGCGATACGACCCGCACCCTTGGTGATGACCACGAAGTTGATGATGACCAGGATGATGAACACCACCAGACCGACGGCGTAGTTGCCGCCGACCAGGAAGTGGCCAAACGATTCGATCACCTTGCCGGCCGCAGCCGGGCCGGTGTGTCCTTCCAGCAGCACCACGCGCGTGGAAGCGACGTTGAGCGACAGACGCAGCAGGGTGGAGATCAGCAGCACCGCAGGGAACACCGCGAAGTCCAGCGGCTTAGTGGTGTTCATCGCCACCAGCAGCACCATGATGGCCAGCGCGATGTTGAAGGTGAACAGCATGTCCAGCAGCAGCGGCGGCAACGGCAACACCATCATCGACAAGATCATCACGATCAGCAACGGCCCGGCCAAACCGCGCACGCCGGTACTGGTAAGTGATCCCTTGAGTGTATTGATGATGTCGTTCATGTCGCGCCCCGTTCTGCTATCCGTTTCGCCGCGCCCCAAAGGGGGCTCATGGCTCGTACGTATTATCTGGAGGGTGCGTCAAATCAAAGGTGGGAATAGAAGGGGAATTGTGCGGCTATTAATCGCAGTGCCTGGGCACTGCATCAATCAGCAGCCGCTTCGGCCAGCTCTTTGGTCAGCGGGTCGAGTTCCTTGGGCACGGGCAACTCGCCCGGCTTCACCGGCTTGACCCCGCCCTGCTTCTTGTAGCGACGCAGCTGGTAGACATAGGCCAGCACTTCCGCGACGGCCGTGTAAAGCGCTTCTGGAATAGGCGCACCTAACTCGCTGTGTTTATGCAAAGCACGCGCCAGCGGTGGTGCTTCGAGGATAGGCACGTTGTGTTCCTTGGCGATCTCTTTGATCTTGGCCGCCAACAGGTGTGAACCCTTGGCTACCACGATAGGCGCGCGCATCTTGTCCTCGCTGTATTTGAGTGCGACCGAATAGTGGGTCGGGTTGGTCACCACCACGTCGGCGGTCGGGATCTCGGACATCATGCGGCGGCGTGCAATCTCGCGCTGCATGCTGCGGATGCGTCCCTTGACCTGCGGATTCCCCTCGGTCTCCTTACCTTCCTGGCGGACCTCTTCCTTGGTCATCTTCAGCTTCTTGGTGTGTTCGTAAAGCTGGAACGGCACGTCGAGGATCACGATCAATACCATGCCCGCCATGATGGCGGCATAGCTCCACCAGATCATGTTGTTAAGATGCGGGATGGCGCGCACGACCGGTTCGCTCACCAGTTGCATCACTTCGTCGCGATTAGCCCACACCACCCAGGCACCGATGCCGCCGACCAGGATCGCCTTGCCCAGCGCCTTGACCAGCTCGATCAGGCTATGCGCGGAGAACATGCGCTTGATACCGCTGAAAGGATTGAGTTTGCCGAATTTCGGCTGTAAAGCCTTGGGCGAAAACAGCCAGCCACTCATCAGCAGCGGCGAGAGTAGCGCCACCAGCACCAGCATCACGAGGAATGGCACGAAGGTGAGCAGGATGTCCATGAACAGATCATGCAGCCTTGGTACCATCAGCTCGATGTTGAAAGCGAGCGCCCGATCCAGTGTCAGCCCGTTATGCAGAAGCCGCAGCATCCCCTGGCCCAGCACCTCACCCATCATCCACAGCCCAGCACCACCGGCCACAAGGCCCATGAAAGTGGACAGCTCGCGCGAGCGCGCAACCTGTCCGTCCTCGCGCGCCTTGTCAAGTTTGCGTTGCGAGGGTAATTCTGTCTTTTCGAGATCGCTGTCCTGACCGGCCATGTCGTCCATCCTTTATCGGTGCGGCGATCATAGGACGGGTTCACGCGTGACAAGGGTTCGAAATGAAGGGGTTTTTCAGCCCTATTGCATAGATTCCAATGCACCGGACCGTCATAAGATGGCATCATTGCGGCAGGCACCTCAAGCAACTACAGAGGTGGCCGATAAGAATCATCAGACATATGCATCAGGGGGAAGTATGAAAAGGAATATCACGCCGACCACGGTCGAGAAAGTGATGCGGGACGACGACTTCATCGTCTCCATGACCGACACCAAAGGGCGCATCACCTACGGCAACCGCATCTTCATCGAATTCTCCGGCTATAGCGAAGAAGAACTGCTGGGTACCCAGCACAACATCATCCGCCATCCTGATATGCCGCGCGCTGTGTTCCAGTTGCTGTGGGACAAGATCCAGAAGAAGGAAGAGTGCTTCGCCTATGTGAAGAACATGTCCAAGGACGGCGCTTTCTACTGGGTGTTCACCAACGTGACGCCGACCTTCGATTCTTCCGGCAACATCAACGGCTACTTCTCGGTGCGCCGCAAACCCAAGCGCAGCGGCATCGACGCGGTTACTCCGCTGTATGCGGCCATGCTGGAAGCGGAGCGCAAGGCCGGCCCTGCCAATGCCATCGCGGCATCCACCAAGATCCTGGTGGATATCCTGAACGAAAAAGGAATGAGCTATGACGAACTGGTCCTTGCAATCTAGGTTCTCCGCCCTGCTATGGGCGTTCTCCTTCGGTACACTGGTCATCATCCTGACCAGCTTCGCGCGTCACGGTTTCGATGCGTTCATGATCACCTTTCTGGTCGTCGGCATCGCCGTCTCGGCGGCAGGACAAATGCTGACCCGTCGCTGGCTGTCGCCACTGAAGAAGGTCGAAGAGGTGGTGCATGCCGTCGCGGCGGGCAAGTTCAATTCCCGCGTGACGGGCATCGGCCACTCCAGCGACGAGATCAGCATGCTGTGCTGGGACGTCAACGACATGCTGGACCAGCTGGCCACTTTCTTCCGCGAACAGGAGACCAGCTTCCGCGCCAATCTGGCAGGCAACTTCGAACGCCAGGCGATGAGCGGCGGCGTGCATGGCGGCTTCAAGAAAGGGCTGACCAACCAGAACATCCTGCTGGAGGGCATGGCCGAACAGAAACGCAGCGCCATGCGCACCCATATGCTGTCGCGCGCCCACCATCTGAACACCGAGAATCTGCTGAAGAACCTGGTCTCTAACCAGAGCGACCTGAAGACCATCACCGACAACATGGAAGATTTGGCCCGTCTCTCGCGCCGTACGCGGGCGGATGCCGAGGAAAGCCGCGCATCGGTGAAGGATGTGGTGCAGCGCCTGTCGGGCATCGTGGCACGGGTGAACCATGCCAATGAGGCGATCACCAACCTCAATGCGCGCAGCAGCGAGATCACCAAGGCGGTCGGCCTGATCACTTCCATTGCCGACCAGACCAACCTGCTCGCACTCAATGCCGCCATCGAGGCGGCCCGTGCGGGCGAAGCCGGACGCGGCTTTGCCGTGGTGGCGGACGAGGTGCGCAAGCTGGCCGAGAACACCAAGAACGCTTCGGAATCCATAGGCCGCATCATGCTGATGCTGCAGAGCGAATCGGCCAAGATGCTGACCGACTCGCAGGAGATGCACGAGATCGCCAATTCCTCGCAAAGTGTCATCGGCAAGCTGGAACACAAGTTCGGCCAGTTCTACGAATCGGCGGTGACCTCGCTGTCCAGCGCCCGTTACGCGCAAGATCTGAGTTTCGCGTCGCTGGTGAAGGTCGACCACGTCATCTACAAGCAGCGCGCCTATGTACTGGTCAACGACTGGGACAACGAGGAATACAAGACAGCGGTCGGTGTCGACCATCACAATTGCCGCTTGGGCAAGTGGTATGAAGGTGCCGGTAAAGAGGTGTTCGGCGAGATGCCATCATTCCGCAAACTGGATGTGCCGCACAGCAAGGTGCACGGATCCGTGCAACGCATGCTGTCGCTGATGGAACTGAACTGGGCGCACGACGAATCCCTGCAGGACCAGATCCTGGAGCAACTGAAGGTGGCGGAAGATGCCAGCCTGGAGGTTATGTCAGTCATCGACCAGATGGTCGCCGACAAACATCCTCAAGTAGCGAAGCGAAGCTGATCGTTAACGGGTGGTGAGGCGTCCGCGCATCGCCACCCGCTCAGTATTCCCGGCTGCGCATGATCGCCCGCTCGGCGATCCTTTCCAGCGTTAACACCTCATCCACCGCGCCCAGCTCGATCGCGGCACGCGGCATTCCGAACACCACGCAACTCTCTTCATCCTGGGCCAGATTGATGGCACCGGCCTGTTTCATCTCCAGCATGGCGACCGCCCCGTCCTTGCCCATACCGGTCAGCATCACACCGACGGCGCGCGCGCCCAATACCCTGGCAGCGGAGCGGAACAGCATCTCTACCGAAGGACGATGGAAGTTCACAGGGGGCGCATCGTTCAGCTGGATGCGATAGCCGGTGCCATGTCTGGCGATCTGCAGATGTGCATTGCCCGGGGAGAGATATACCGTACCTCCACGGATATCCTCGCCCTGCTCAGCCAGTTTGACTTTCAACTTGCACAGTCCATCCAAACGCTCGGCGAAAGAAGGCACGAACGACTCCGGCATGTGCTGCGCGATCAGGATAGCCGGTGCATCGACAGGCATCTGCGAGAGAAATATGCGCAAAGCATCCGTCCCGCCGGTGGAAGAGCCCACGACGATGATGCGCCCCTCATGCATGCTTGGCCAACTCGTAGACGGTCTGGCCGCGCAATCTGAAATAGGCGGCGGCATGATAGAAACTCTCCGAATGCCCCGCAAATAGCAAACCGTGCGGGTGCAGCAAGGGCGCGAACTTCTTCAAAATGCCGAGCTGGGTATCCTTGTCGAAGTAGATCATCACATTGCGGCAGAAGATGCCATCCAGCTTTTCACGGACCGGATAGTTCGCATCGAGCAGATTGATGCGCTTGAACTCGATGCACTGCTGCAACTCCGGGCGCACTTTGAAATACCCGTCCCCGTCAGGAAGAAAGTAGCGGGCCACACGTTCCGCTCCAAGTTTGAGTACGGCATCCGCCTTGTAAAGGCCAGCTTTTGCCGTGACCAGCACATGACTATCCAGATCCGAAGCGATGATACGTACCGGATGATCGAAACCGCCGAACGTCTCCGCGGCGGTGATCGCCATCGAATACGCCTCTTCGCCTGTGGAACAGGCCGAACACCACAGATATATCGGGCGGGACGGACCGAGTTGCCGCAGAAAATCCGCTAGCAGGTTGAAGTGATGTGCCTCGCGGAAGAACGAGGTGAGATTGGTGGTCAGGGAATTGACGAAGGCTTCCCATTCATCCTCGTGACCTTTCTGCAGGAAAGACAGATATTCCGAGAAGGTCTTGATCCCGGTCACGCGGAGCCTTCTCGCCAAGCGGCTGTAGACCAGTTCCTGCTTGCTGTCCGCCAGCGCGATGCCGGCATGGCGATGGATCAGGTCACGTATCTTCTGAAAATCCTGGTCGGTAAAAACAAATTCACGATTCATCATGCTGGGACAAAACCCGGTTCCGGCTGTCATGTATCGAACAACCGGAACTCAGTACCGGTGTCATTTTGTGGAAGCGCACAACAGACTGTTGTCCCCCTCCCCGGCGATGGCGATACGCTCCAGCGCGGACAGAACGGCCATGCTGTCCGATTCCATCTTGCCCACCAGTGCCATGCCGCGCAACGGATCGCCAGCATGGAAGGCCGCCACGGCTTCTTTGCCGTTGTTGTGGAAGCTCTGGTGCGGTGCAGCGACCGCCTGATATCCGTCCAGTTTCGAGAAGCAATCCTTGCCTTCACCCTCGAAATACCATTTGCCCAGACGGCAAGCGGTATGCGAGGCGAAGCTCGCGGGCTCCCTGTCGGAGATGCCCATGAACACCTTGTAGATCTCGAACTTGTACAGGATATGGTCGATCTTGGCGACTTCGACGAAGCTACGCAGGGCCGCCGCCGAGATGGTGCCCTCCATGGTGTGCGCCAGATCCAGCAGATGCTTCATGTTCCCCATCACGGTACCCACGTCGCTGCTGAACGTCTGCGACTTCGCGGCCCATTCTTCCATCTGGGTGCGCGCATGGTGTGTCTCGTCTTGGATCGCCGTCACGATGACCGATATCTCGCTGGTCGCCTTGGCGGTACGTTCCGCCAGCTTGCGCACTTCATCCGCCACCACCGCGAAACCGCGCCCCTGCTCGCCGGCACGGGCGGCTTCGATGGCCGCATTCAACGCCAGCAGATTGGTCTGATCCGCGATCTCCTTGATCAGCTTCACGATGCTGCCGATCTGCGCTGCCCGTTCGGTCAGCCCCTGCACGTTCTTTGAAGTGCGCAGCGTGTCGCCGGACAGCGATTCCAGACTGGACGCGATATTCAACACCGCTGCACGGTTGTTCACCGAAACAGAAGCCGCTTCGACCGCGTGCTGCTTCTCTTCGCGCAAGGAAGTCGCCGCCGCGACTTGCGATGTTTGCAGGGCGATGAACGATTCGCCAAAACCCTGCATGTTGACGAATATCTGGTCAGCCACTTCGCATTTCAGCTTAGCCTGCTCCGCTTCCTGACGGTACGACTCGCGCTGGCTCTCCAGCCTGGCCAGTTCGTCCCGCAGATTGCCGATGTCACGTTCCGTTTCTACCAGACGGCGCTGTGCCGTTTGATAGTCCTGCTTGATCTTTCCGCCAAACATGACTTCCTCCAGATTGATGTTGTTGTTCTATAAGCGAACGGCTTAGACCTTGAAAACTTCAACCGACTGCCGCACAGCACTGGCCTTGTCTTCCAGCTCAGTCGCCAACTGCAGCAGACTTTTGGCTGCACCTGCGTTCTCCTCGGACATCTGCGACACTTGCTCGGTACTCTTCGCCAGTTCCGCTGCCGCCGCATTCTGTTCCTGCAGCGCTCCGGCAATGTCATCGATCACGCCGGAGACTTCACTGAAACTGTTCTGGATATGTTTGATCGATGTCTGGGCTGTCTCGGCATCTCCCACGCCCTTGCGGGTCGTCTGCACAACTTTGTCCATACCGGAAAGCGCATTGCCGGCCACTTCCCCGATCTTGGAAGACATCTGGCTGATCTCGTTGGTGGCACCGGCGGTACGCTCGGCCAGTTTGCGCACCTCGTCTGCCACCACGGCAAAACCACGTCCCTGCTCCCCGGCGCGCGCTGCTTCGATGGCTGCGTTCAAAGCCAGCAAGTTGGTCTGGTCGGCGATCTCCTTGATCACTTTCACCACATCGCTGATGCGTGACGCATCTTCACCCAGTCGGGAGACCTCTCCTGACGCACTCTCTATCTCATTGGCGATCTCCAGCAAACCGGAGACGGTCATGTTCACCACTTTCGCGCCTTCCTGTGCGCTGTCACGCGAACTGTTCGCGATCTGCTTGGCATTGCTGCCCTGGTCGCTGATATGCGTGGTGGATACGCTCAATTCCTCGATCGCAGCGGCCATGCCGGATACAGCATCGGATTCATGATTGACGTTTTTGGCGATCTGGTTGGCCGAGGTCGCGAGACTGTGCGCCATGTCGCCGACATGGTGGGCCTGCGACTTCACTTGACCGATCATGTCGCGCAGACTGGCCTGCATCTGGTAGGCGTTAGCCAGCAGACTACCCGGTACGGGCTGCCCTGCAGGCTGCCGCGAGAAATCGCCTTGCGCCATCGTATTCACCACGGCCGCCACATCACGCGGATCACCGCCCAACTGGCGCATGACCTGGCGGATGATGACGGTCGCCAGCAGGAAGGAGATAGCCAGCGAGGCCAGTACCCAGGCGACGATCACGTTGCGCCGGTGCTCGTAATCTTCCTGCGCCATGGTGATCTTCTCTGCCGCCTTCTGCTCGGTGAAGGCCACAAAACCATCGCGCAGCTCGCTGACTTGTGCCAATACCGGCCGGTCGAGTCCCTCCACTTTCGCATCGGAGCCCATAGCATCCGCGCGGTGCGCATCGATCTGGGCGAGGTACTGGTCGCTGACAGTCTGGTGCATTTCCGCCAGCGCACCCAGTTTGCCGAGGAACCCGGTGAACTCCTGCTCATGACCCAATGCGAGCTGTTTCAATCCGGCGCTCGCCGCCTGCAGACTGCGCTCGAAACGCTCGCGTTCCTCGACGAAGCCGGCACGGTATTTCTTCTTCTTTTCCGCATCCTCGCCGCGCATCCACACGTTCTTGGCATGTTTGGTCTGTTTCAGGAACGCGATATCCATGGTGCTGATGTGCTCCATCACCATGATGTCCGCTTTCAGCCTTTCAACTCCTTCCTTCTCTGCATCAACCGAGCCCTTGAGCATGAACAGCGCAAAGAATGCCATGGCCACGAACATGGCGAACGACGTCGACTCGAGCGCCAGAAACTTCTTCTTCAACGACAGTGCGGCAAACATCTCTTCCTCCGGTTATTGTTCTTATTATCGGATCAGTTGCCGCGCACATCGCTGAGTAGTTCCTTGATATCCAGGATCAGCACGATATCGCCCTCGCTGGACATAGTGACGCCCGCCACACCCTTGGGACGGAAGGTATCCAGCGATTTGATCACCACGTCTTCGTGACCGACAAAACCGTCTGCAGTCAAGATGAAGCTGTTACTGCCGAACTGCATCAGCACGCCGACTTCCGAGCGCTCGTTGTTACCCCAGCCGATCAGCTGGGTGAGCGGCAGTACCGGCAGCACTTCGCCGCGCACGATCATGGTGGCCTTGCCGGAGACTTGTTGCAGCGCATCGCGCGTGACAGGCAGGATCTCGCGCACCATGGACAGCGGCACCGCGAACGACTGGTCGCCAAGACGCAGCACCAGCACAGGCAGGATGGCCAGCGTCAGCGGCAGCGAGATGGAGAAGATCGAACCCTTGCCGGGTTCGGACTGGATCTGGATGCTGCCGTTCAGCTTCTGGATATTGGTTTTCACCACATCCATGCCGACACCGCGTCCGGACACACTGGATATCTCGTCCTTGGTGGAGAAACCTGGCAGGAACACCAACTCCAGACACTGGTTCTCGTCCAGCGTGTTGGCCACCTCATTGGTGATCAAACCCTTTTCCACTGCCTTGTTGCGGATCACTTCCGGACGCATCCCTTTGCCATCGTCGGTGATGGTGATCAGGATGTGGTCCCCTTCCTGGCGCGCGGCCAGCTCGACCATGCTCTTCTCGGGTTTGCCCGCGGCACGACGCTCTACTATGGTTTCGACACCGTGATCGACCGCATTGCGCACCAGGTGCACCAGCGGATCGTTCAAGTCCTCGATCATGGTCTTGTCCATCTCGGTCTCTTCACCGATCAGCACCAGTTCCACATCCTTGTTCAAAGAGCGCGCCAGATCGCGCGCCAAACGTGGATATTTCTTGAACAGGCGGCCGATGGGTTGCATGCGCGTCTTCATGACGGCGTTCTGCAGATTCACGACCAGCATGTCGAGTTGGGTCACCGACAAGTCCAGCTCGCGCAGCGTGTCGCTATCGCTGCGCCCCTGCAGGATATCGGAGCGCAGATGAGTCAAACGGTTCTTGGTCAGGCCGATCTCGCCGGACAGGTTGAGCACTTGGTCCAGACGTTCGGTATCTACGCGGATGGTAGTCTCTTTTGCTTCGGTTGCCGGTACATCCCCGCCGCGCCGCCCCACCGTGCTGCCCGGGACATCGGTAGAGCGTCTGCCGAAGGCCTTGCGCGTCGATTCTTCCTCGTTGATGGCCTGCTTAATCACTTCCGGATCGCGCTTGGCACCGACCTGCTCGACGATGTCGCTACCTGTGAGCGCCTTGTACAAGGCGTCCCAGTCGACGTTCTCAGCCTCGATGACAGGCAGACCTGCCGTAGCTTCGGTTGCTGCTTGGACTGTCGCAGGCGAGGCGGACTTGATGGCAGCGACTGCCTTACCCTCCAGCGCATCCTTCAATGCACTGATGATCTCGACTGGCGCTGCCTGTGGCTGTTGATTCTTCTGCAGGGCGCCGAACATATGGCGCACTTCCGCCGTAGCGGCGAAGATCACATCCATCAGTTCCGCGCTCAAGGTGAGTTCCTTGTTGCGCAGTTTGTCGAACAGGTTCTCGGTCAGATGACACAAGGTGACGAGCTCACCCGCATTCAGGAATCCGGCACCGCCCTTGATGGTGTGGAAACCGCGGAATATCTCGTTCAGCAGACCGCTCTCACCCGGAGATTTTTCCAGTTCCATCAGCTTGCTGTCCACATCGGACAACATGTCTCCGGCTTCCATCAGGAAATCGCTCAGCAGGTCTTCCATTCCGGCAAAATCATTCATGTTCATCTCCTCAATCGAACACGCAGCACTGCGTACTCAGCATCCAGCACCGCTTAAAATCCCAGACTCTCCAGCAGATCGTCGACCTGATCCTGGCTGGTGACCACATCGTTCCTGCCTGCTGCGCTGATCACCGGGCCATTCAACAGACCCGAGTTTTCAGCACGTACCGCTGGCGGCGCGTTCTCAAGCAACAGTTCGACCAGTTGTTTTTCCATCTCTTGCGTCAACTGGATGATCTTCTTGATGACCTGCCCAGTCAGATCCTGGAAATCCTGGGCCATCATGATCTCCAGCAGATAGGCATTAACTTCCTTGCCCTGCTTGGGCATATCGTGCAGATGGGCGTGTGTCTGCGTTACCAGCGCCTTGAACTGCTGCACATCCAGTTTCTTCTGGAACAGCAGATCCCATTGCGCAGCCAAGCGCTGCGAATCGTCGGAAAGTTTGTCGACCAGCGGCTGCGCCGATTCTGTGGCGGTCAACACGCGTTCGGCAGCCTGCTGCGTCAGAGTCGCCACATAGTTGAGACGGTCGCGCGCATCGGGGATGGAGGACGTCGCCTTCTCGATCTCCTTGTGCAGGCCAAGTTCACGCAGCGTGTCGTGCAGCTTGCGTGCCATATGACCGACCTGATTGAGGACCTTTGCGGGCTCCGCATCGGCGTTCAACTGGATCACCTTGGCAGCAGCCTTGGGTTCATCGGTGTTGGCAGAGATGATGCTATCGAACAGTGCTTCGAGATCGTCCGAGTCGTTATTTGCAGGATTAGCCATGATTCACCTCACTTATTCAAATGCGGATTTGCCGCAAATATCTTTTTCAATTTCTCGTCCAGCGTCGCGGCAGTGAACGGCTTGACCACATACCCGGACGCGCCTGCTTGTGCCGCCTCGATGATGTTTTCCTTCTTCGCTTCTGCCGTCACCATCAATACGGGCAGATGCTTGAGAGTCGCGTCGGCACGGATCGCGCGCAGCAGTTCGATACCCGTCATGTTCGGCATGTTCCAGTCCGACACCACGAACTCGAACGGCTCTCCGCGCAATTTGTTCAGCGCATCCACGCCATCTTCCGCCTCTTGCACATTGACGAAACCCAGCTCTTTCAGAAGATTGCGCACGATGCGTCGCATCGTGGAGAAATCATCCACCACCAGAAATTTTGTGTTCTCTATTCCCATCTCAATCTCCTTAATACAACTTGCATACAGCTTGTTATGTCAGCAACGGTCTCAGAGTCGACGACAACACCATCGAATCGAACTTGGGCACGTAATAATCGACACCCACCCGCTTGCCCATCGCCCGGTTGGCGTCGGATGACAGCGAGGAATGCATCACCACCGGGATACCTTCGAAGCGCCTGTCGTTCTTCACGTACTGGGTCAACACATAGCCGTCCATAGCCGGCATCTCGGCATCGGTCAGGATCACCTGTATCTGGTCGTGCAGGTTCTGCCCGCTGCTCTGGGCGGCATCCGCCATCGCGCGCAAACGATCCCACGCTTCCTGCCCGTTGTTGGACTGGATGTGCTTGACGCCCATACGGTCCAGCACCTCGACGATCTTGCGCCGCGCCACCATGGAGTCGTCCGCAAAGAACACGCACAGATCATGGGCGGATTCGATACGCTCTACGTTGCCGACGATTGCTTCACCAAAGGCATTGGAGAGTATCTGCTCCACATCCAGGATGGACACCAGCGAGCCGTCATCCAGATTGGTGATGGCGGTGATCAGCGCATCCTTGTCGGACAGCATGCCCTCGGTCGGACGCACCTTGTCCCAATCGACACGGATGATGCGATCCACATCCTTCACCAGGAATCCCAGGATATGGTTGTTGTATTCGGCCACCATCATGGTCTGGTGCGGCTCTTCTTCGCGTATCCCCATGAACTTCGCCAGATTCAGCACAGGCATCACGTGGCCGCGCAGGCTGACGATACCGTCCACGCCTTGCGGCATATTGGGCGTGCGTGTGATCTTGCCGGCCTGGGACACCTCTTTCACCTTGAACACGTTGATACCGAACTTCTCATCCGTGCCCAGATTGAACAGCAGGATCTCCATCTTGTTGGTGCCCGCTAGATTCGTGCGCGCATCGATATGATCGAGCAGACCGTCATATTCACTGCTTGCCAGCATGTCTTCGTTGTATGCCATCTCGTGCTCCCCTTATCCCAGCAGACGCGCGAGCGTCTGCGACAATTTCTGCGGCTCGAACTTGGGCACATATTCATCCACGCCGACCGCCTTGCCCAACTGCTGGTTGGAATTACTGGACAGCGATGAATGCATCAGCACCGGGATACCGTTGAAACGTTTGTCCGACTTGATCTTGCGCGTCAGCATATAACCGTCCATCTCCGGCATCTCCACATCGGTCAGGATCACCTGCACCATATCTTTCAGAGGCGTGTTGGATGATTCCGCATAGTCCGCCATGCGCGCCAGCTCTTCCCAAGCTTTGCGTCCGTTGATGGCGGAGATGGATTTAACCCCCATCGCCTCCAAAGTGCGGGCGATCTGGTTGCGGGCCACGGACGAATCGTCAGCGTAGAAAACAGTACGATCCGCCTTGCTGATCGGCTGGACTGCCTTGAATATCATCTCGTCCGAACCGAAATGTCCGGTCTCTGCCAGCACCTTTTCCACGTCCAGCATCATCACCAGTCGCTTGTCCTTCAATTCCGTGATGGCGGTCACCAGCCCACCCATCTCCGCCGCCAGCATCTCGGGGGGAACACGCATCGCCGACCAGTCCAGACGCAGGATGTTATCCACCGACTTCACCAGGAAACCCTGGGTATGTCCGTTGTACTCGGTCACGATCATGATGTCGGGCTTGCTGTCGGACTCCATACCGATGTACTTTGCCAGATCGATCACCGGCACCAAGGCTCCGCGCAAACTCACCATACCTTCCACCGCCGCCGGCATCTCGGGCGCGCGCGTGATCTCGGGTATGCGCATCACTTCACGCACCTTGAATACGTTGATGCCGAAGGTCTCCTCGCGAGCGGTGCGCAGGTCCTTGCCCAGCGAGAACATCAGGATCTCCAGCTTGTTGGTGCCCGCCAGCTTGGTACGCGCATCGATATTCTTTAACAGTTCAGACATTGCTCTCTCCTTGCTCAGCCTTGGTTCCGCATGCCGCACTTGGTCAGCGGATAACCTGCCTTGCTCAATTCATCGGCCGATTTCGCCAGTTCTACAGCCGCATCACGCGTCTGCTGCGAAGAGCGGGCATTCTCGTCCACCAAACCGGAGATATGCTCCAGGCTCTTGGCCACATTCTCGCCGGCCACCGATTGCTCCTTGGACGCCATGGTGATGTGGTCGATGCGCTGCGACATGCTGACCGTGGCCTCCATCACTTCTTGCAGCCGCTCACCGTTACTCCGGATCAGCGTGATGCCGCTTTCGACCTCGACCACCGCCTCACCCATAGACTTCACTGCCTCCTCGGAGATTGCCGTGATGTCGGCGATGGTCTTGGTGATGTCCTTGGTACTGGAAGCCGTGCGCTCCGCCAGCTTGCGTACTTCGTCCGCCACCACCGCGAAACCGCGCCCCTGCTCGCCGGCACGCGCTGCCTCGATGGCTGCATTCAAGGCCAACAGGTTGGTCTGGTCGGCAATCTCCTTAATCGAATTGGCTATTTTACCGATTCTTTCTATGGAAGCCCCCAGATCCGAGATGGTCTTGCTGGAGCGCTGCACAGTCTCTGCCACCTTGGTGGTCGCGTCGATACTGAGCCCCATATTGGCATTGTTCTGTTCCACGATACCTTGGGTGCGCTTCATCTCGGTCAGCGAATCGGACGCCATGTTCGCCACCTCGGCAATGGACTGACTGAACTGTTCCATGGTCGCCGCGATACTCTGTATCTGAGCCTGCTCGGTCACGGCGTTACTGGCCACCACGCCCACCTTCTCATCCACCGATTTGACTTTGTCCCGCATCTTTACCACCGGCGTGACGATCTCGTCCACCATGGTGCGCAGATAGGTCTGCATGGTCTGGATCGCACATAGCAGCTTGCCCATCTCGTCCTGGATAGTGATGTCCAGTTCGGTGTCCAGATTGCCTTCCATGATATTGCGGAACTCTTTCTCGACCTGCGACAGCGGGCGATGGATGAAGCGATCCACACAGTAGCCGATGAAGAAGAACAGGAACAGTTGCAGCACGATCTGCCCGGCCAGCACCTTCATCTCCATCAGATGGATGCGGTCGAAATCGTCCTTGAGATCGATAGAGATGTCTGATGCTCCTGTCACCCAATTATCCGGCCCGGCGTGACACAAGGTGCAGTCGGTACCATGGAAGTCCTTGCTGGCCAGATATGGTGTGACGACACGCAGAACCGGCGAACCGGCACTGTCTTCCCCATAACTCACTTTGGCTTTACCGGATTTCAGCACCTCGCGCTGGACGTCATCTCTGGCCTTCTGCTCCGGCGTGCCCGCGCCGTACTGGTCGATCAGATGATCCGAACGCAGTATGACTGCCGACTGCACATGACCCGATGATGTGACTTTCTCGATCAGCAGTTTGCGGTTCTCTTCGATACCGATCTGCCCGGTCACCATCAGCATATTGGCGTTATCGATGATCTGGGTGGCGATCTGAGCCCCCTTGGATTCCGCCTGCAGCTTCGCCTCTTCCTGCATGCTCCCAGTCAGGTATATCTGCGCCACGGTCAGGATGAGCAGCAGCGGGATCTGGATCGCAGCTTGCAGTTTGGTCTTCAATGACCAGTTCTTGACCTTGAGCCGCTCGTAGCGGGAAACGACCTCACCACCGTTCTGATTGAGCGCCCGATACACCGATTCCGCTTTGGCGATCTGCGCGCGCGTGGGCGGCCGACGCACCGAGACGTAGCCGATGAGACTTCCGCCTTCCAGAATGGGCGCGACCGTAGCGCGCACCCAATAATGGTCGCCGTTCTTGCAGCGGTTCTTCACCAAGCCGCGCCATGGGCGTTCAGTCTTCAGGGTATCCCACAGCCATTTGAATGCCTGTTTCGGCATATCGGGATGGCGCACTATATTGTGGCTCTTGCCGATCAGTTCATTCCGCGAGTAACCGGACAACCGCTCGAAAGCGTCATTGCAGTAGGTGATGATGCCCTTGGTATCTGTCTTGGAGATCAGCACCTCTCCATCCGGAAAGGTGACCTCCTTCTGCGACACATATGCATTTTTATTTTGCATGATCTTCCTCCTGGTGCGACTGAAGCATCAAATCTTGAACTTGCCCACCGTCGATTTCAGACTCTCGGCGACTTGTTCCATCGTTTGCGCCGATGCCACCGTACGCTGCACCACTGCATTGCTTTGCTCTGCCATGGTGGCGATGTTCTCGACGTTGCGGGCGATCTCCTGCGCCGCATCGCGCTGTGAATTGATGGAGCGGGATATCTCTTCCAGACCTTCATTCACACCGCCGACCGACTGGTTGGACTCGATCAGAATCTTGGTCACATCACCCACATGCGTCTGGCTGGTCTGCAACGCGCTCATACCGGTCTGCACCGTGCGTTCGACCTGCTCGGACTGGCTGCCCAGCGATTGCGTCACTTCGTCGATCTGGGTGGCGGACTGGGCGGACTTCTCTGCCAGCTTGCGCACTTCATCCGCCACCACCGCGAAGCCACGACCCTGTTCACCCGCGCGAGCCGCCTCGATCGCCGCATTCAACGCCAGCAAATTGGTCTGCTCGGCGATGTCGCGCACTTGCTGCGTCATGCTGGTGATGCTCTGCGTATTGGCAACGAACTGGTTGACCGAGTTGGCGATCTCCCCCACTGCCCGCTCGACATTGCTCAGTTCCTGCACCATCTCCTGCAAACTTTCCTGCCCGCGGTTGGCGCGCTCCAGACTCTCATGGGAAAGTTTTGCAACGCGACTGGTGCTTTCCGCGACCTGACCGATGCTGCTGCTCACTTGCGAGACTGCGCTCGCCACGACAGCGGCCGCATCACTCTGCTTCTGCACACTGGTCGCCAGCGTTGCCGCATCACCGGACAGGGAATGTGCAGCACTCGCCACTTGCGAAGCCTGGCCGTCGACTTGCGCCACGATCACCTGGAAGTTATTGGCCAGCGCGTTGAATGCCTGCACTGTTTGCCCGACTTCGTCCTCGGTGCTCACCGGCACGCGCTTGGACAGATCACCGGTCGCTTGCATGGCCAGCATGGCTTGCTGCAGCGTCCGTGTCGGTCCGGTGACGAAACCGATCAACCAACCTATCATGAAATACAGGAACACTTGGATCGCGATCTGTATCCCCCAGAGAGCGGTATTGGCACGCGCCATCAGATCGAATTCCTCGGAGACGTCGAGCGTGATGCTGGCTGCACCGTTGACGGAGCCTTCGGGAACGATGTGACACATCAGGCAATTGGTGCCGCGGAAATTCGCCTGGGCGATGAACGGCACCACGACGCGCAGCGTATGCAAGTCACCCTGCTTTTCCACGCGGGTCTGCTGTTTTGCAGTGGTCAGCGCCTCCCGGTCCATCTCATCCTTGGCCTGCTCGGAAGGCAAACCTGGACCGAACTGTTCGATGACCGGTGTATGACGCATCACACGCAGATCGACCACCCTGTTTGAAGCGCCCATCTTTTCGACATACAGCTCGCGCTGTTCCGCATCGCTGATGATGCCGTTCAGCATCAGCATATTGAGACCGTTCAACACACCGTCTGCTGAAACGACCGCCTTCTGGCGCGCTTCTTCGAGGATGCGCTCTTCGAAAGTATCCAGTGCCGCGCGTTGCGCCAGCACCATGATGGCCAGCAGGATCAGCTGGATCGGGATCTGAAGTTTGCTCTTCAGAGAAAGTTTGCTCCACCATTTGTTCATGTTCATTCCCCCTGCGTAAATTGTCGCTTATGCCTGACTAACGGCCGATTTTCTGGCTTCTTTAATTCATCCCGGCTGGCAAAGCCTGCTGTGATGCGGTTTCCGGCAGATCGCTAACGGCCGTAACCCCCTCTGCCGAAACTGCGGTTACGCCCGAAACACCCAACACTCCTGCGGCATCACCGTCCTCGGCATCGATCTGCACAGTGCCACCATCCTGCTGCGCAGCCTCTTCAGCCTTCTTGTTCATCACGATGATGCTGATGCGCCGGTTGATCGGGTTAAGCGGCGCATCCTTGTCGAACAACACCGCCGAAGAAAGTCCGACCACGCGCACGATCTTTTCATCTGCAAGGCCGCCGGAGATCAATTCCCGGCGCGATGCGTTGGCACGGTCAGCAGACAGTTCCCAGTTGCTGTAGCGCCCTCCCTTTATACCGAAGGGCTGCGCATCGGTATGGCCTGACAGGCTGACCTTGTTCGGCATCTCGTTCAAGGTCTTGCCGATCTCGCGCAATATGTCGCGCGTGTAATCTTCAAGTTGCGCACTGCCGCTCTGGAACATGGGGCGATTCTTCTCATCCACGATCTGGATGCGCAGCCCTTCAGTAGTCAGATCGAGCAATATCTGGTTCTTGAATTTCTCAAGCTTCTTGTTGTTCTCGATCGCCGCCTCGATGTTCTTCTTCAGCTGGCGCAACTGTTCGATCTCTTTCTTCGCCTCCAGGCGCAGGAATTCCTGTTTCGCGGCTTTGAGGGTGATGGTCTTTTTGGGCGCCTCAATCTCTCCCTTCTTCACCTGCCCTTCAGTGCGCGTCAGATCTTGCCCGCCCCCCTTGATGATGCTGGAACTGTCACCACTGCCCGAACCGCCCATCAGCGCCACCTTGAGGGGCGTCTTGAAATATTCGGCGATCCCCACCAGATCGCCTTTGGCCGTCGAGCCCAGCAGCCACATCAACAGGAAGAACGCCATCATCGCCGTCACAAAGTCCGCGTAAGCGATCTTCCATGCGCCACCGTGATGGCCGGCCGCCACCTTCTTGATGCGCTTGATGACGATGGGGCGCTTGTTCTTGTCTTCGGCCATGTTTCAACTGCTCCCGGATCAGCGCTTCTGCTTCACGTGCTCTTCCAGCTCAACAAAGCCCGGACGGACGGAGGAAGTCAACACCTTGCGTCCGAACTCGACCGCCATCGCCGGCGCGTAACCGTTCAGATTGGCCAGCAGCACGACCTTGGCCGCCTGATAGATCTTGCTCTCCTCATCCGCCTTCTGCTCCAGCAGACCTGCCAGCGGCCCCACAAAACCGTAGGCCAGCAGGATGCCGAGGAAGGTACCGACCAGCGCATGCGCGATCAGGATGCCGAGCTCGGCGGGCGGGATGCCCACCGACTCCATTGTGTGCACCACGCCCATCACAGCGGCGACGATACCGAAAGCCGGCATGCCGTCGCCCAGTTTGGCGATGACGTGGGACGGCACCAATGCTTCATGGTGGTGCGTCTCGATCTCCACATCCATCAGATTCTCTATCTCCATCGCGTTCAGGTTACCGCTGACCATGATGCGCAGGTAGTCGGTGATGAACTCCACCACATGATGGTCGTTCAGGATCTTGGGATATTTCCCGAATATCGCGCTCTCATGCGGGTTCTCGACATCGCCCTCGATGGACATCATGCCTTCCTTGCGCACCTTGCCCAGCAGCTCATACATGAGTGCCATCAGCTCCATGTAGGTCTCTTTGGTGTACTTGGAGCCCTTGAAAATTACGGGAATCGCCTTGAAAGTGGCCTTGATAGTGGTCATGTTGTTGCCGACGAAGAATGCGCCCAGCGCACCGCCACCGATCATCAGCAATTCCACCGGCTGGTACAGACCGCCAAGATGGCCGCCCGCTATGGCGTAACCACCAAAAACTGCGCCCAGCACCACTATATATCCAACGATTACCAGCATGGTTCACCTCTACATATGCCTATCCAAGGCTCAATCGTATCCTAGCAGGAGTGTTTTGGCTTCATTACACGAACAAACCTTGATATCTACAGCTATTCAGTACTTTCACCACCCAGAAACTGCATCGCCGCCACACCGATGATTCCTCGGTAGTAGCGGCGATGGATCTCAGCACCATGCATCACTTACAGGCGATCATGCCATTGCAGCCGCTGCCTGGGCTGCCTTGCGGGTCTTGCCTGCTCGGGAGGGCGGGCGGCAGATGCCGCAGCTATATTCATCGCACAACTCGTTGGTGTGCACCACGAACTGACCGCCGCACTCCTTGCAGCGCGTCAATTGCATCATGCCGGCCTCGAAGAAACGGATCAGGAACCAGGCGCGCGTGATGCTCAGGGTCGGCTCATCTTCTCCGACTTCGGCCTGCTCCAGATACAAACGGTAACTCTTGATCAGCGCCTCGACGCCGGAGACATTCGCATTCTTGACCAGGAACTGGTGTATGCCCATGAACAACGAGGAGTGGATGTTCGGCAACCAGCTCATGAACCAGTCGGTGGAATAAGGCAGCATGCCCTTGGAGGGGGACTCACCTTTGACTTCCTTGTAGAGCTTGAGCAGACGCTCGCGGCTCAAGTGGGTCTCTTCCTGCAGGAGCTGCAGGCGCGCCCCCAGATTGATCAGGTCCACCGCGATCTGGATCTCGCGCGCCTCGTTCACCACACTCTTGTTGCGCATGATCGTGTCTCCTTAAGCAGCCAGTGCTTCGACCTGCTGCCCCGCCATCAGGATGGTGGCATGCGCATGGGACATCATGCGGTCCTTGTTGTAATCGGTGATCATGTTCAGCAACAGTTGTTCGTCGAAGCGGAAACGGCACAACAGCATATTGGAGCCTGTCATCTTCAGCATCTGCGCCGGCGACAGACCATCGATCAGCTCGGCCAATTCTTCGCTCACACCCAGACGGAAGATCGCGCTGGCCTTATCGCTGCGGATCATCTGCTGTGCCAGCATCATGTAGGAAAGATTGATCTCTCTGATCTCTTCGTGAACTTGATTCGTATTCATTGCAGTCCCCTCGCAAAAAACATTGATGTCTTGAATCGACGGTTGCATTTTGCGGGGACGATGGGAATAAGAAAATCGGAGGTTTTCCGATTTTTCGGTAGGAAGAGTTCCTACAAGACCTGTGAACCACACTTGCCTGTCTGATCAGGCAAACAGCGACTTGAGTGCAACTGCGAGGGGACACAGTAATGGATACACTCAAGCCAACGGAGTGCATTGTAGGAAGTTTATAGCCATGTCAAACAGGGAATAGCACGGTATATCAGGCCGTATTTTTTAAATGTGGCCTGTTTGCTTACTTAGTCAGTTTGTCGCAACCTTTCCGTGCTATCTGGCATGAAAGCTCGTAGTTCTGTCTTGCAGCTTCTTCATCCCCCATGGCTTCGTATGTCTTAGCCTTGCCGAAAAAGGGGCGGCTATCCAAATTCTTACCTGACTTTCGCATGATTTCTATGGCTTGGTTAAAGGCAGCGATTGCATTATTAAACTGCCTCTCCGAAAGGTATGTCGCCCCCAAATTTGTGTAGGCGAACGGAGAAACCGGATTCATCCTGATAGCCAATTCAAAATCAATTTTCGCATCGGGGAACAAGCCTAGGTTCAGTTTTTCCAAGCCACGGTTATTGTATATTCGCGCAAAACTGATCTCATCCTCTTTACCCTCCAGTAGTTTCGCCGCATCCTGCCACAATGTTAGAGGGTGCGAGAATGTAGCCAAGCGTTCCATGGAAATTGGAAATATCGCCAATGCCACAACACCCACGATGACTGCTGCGACACGTTTATCAAGCGCATCCAATACAAGCGGCAGCAGTGCACATGCGCCTACAACCCAGATATAGCTGCGGTAAAGAACAAAAGTTTCCTGGATACGCACAGTGGAGAATTCAGGAATGAACATCAACCATGGGAATATTAACGAAAATCCCAGAAGGCCCAAGCGGCCACGCTTGAACAACAGCCAAATTGCCAGTCCACCCCATGCCAGAAAAACAAACAAAGCAAGCAAGTACACTGACCATAAGGATGTAGCGAATGGCTCTCGCATATCAACCGACATCCATTGCGGATTGGGAAACAACCACAGCGCCGCATATTTAAAGAACAACCAGCTCTGGGTAAGGATGCTTAATGGCCAGTTCAAATCACTTTCAGGATTGGCTAGCATTTCGGGCGCACTGGTTTCATACGCATGCCCCAGTACACCTTTTTGCGCGAAGATCACCAACACTGCAATGATGACGAAACCCAAGCCAAGCCGCCAGCGCTGCTGCAGCTTCATTCTCCAGTCTTCGTGCAACAACACGGTCATAGCCACGAAAATGACCGGCAGCATGATGGCATGCTCTTTTGAAAACACTGCCATGTAGTAGAACAGCACACTCGACCACAACCAAGGTTTGCTATCGCGCTCACTGCCATGCAGGTATGACAGCATCGCCAAAAGGCTGAACAGAGTCGCCATCAACATGGTGCGCTGCGCCAGATAGCCAGTCGCATAAACCGCCAGTGGATGCAGAACGAAAAGTAGCGCCGCGCTGAAAGCAAGTGCGGCATGGCGCATTTGCAGTTCAGCGCGAACCGGAATAATCAGCAAGAAAAGTCGCTGCAGAAAATAAAATAGCGCAACCGCAACTGCCGAGTGCAGCACCAAGTTTTCGATGCGAAACACCATCATATCCAAGCCAAATATTTCCTTGCTCCAGGTCAGAGTGACATAAGGAAGCGATCGCAATTCAAATGGGGAATAGCTAAAAGCATCCAGCGGCTGGTGTCCCGCTGCATCTTCTGCAAAGAACGGAAGATCATCAAAAACGATAGGATTCACCAAAAACTGACCATATAGCAACGCAGCAGCCAGCAACAGCAACAGAACAACCCCAGAATTTCGCTTGATAAACATTATCACTCCCATGAAAAAGCCCCTCCGAAGAGGGGCTTCAGTTTCCTGCAGCTACAATTTACTTACAGATATTATCTGTGAAGCAAGTGCTGTTTGGAGTAGAAAGTGCCCAAGACACACCTTCTGTAGCACTGAAAGTCGGCACGTATGCAATGGTTTGACCAGTCAAGCCATTGGCATTCTTCGCAGTAGCGAGGACGTGCATGCTAGCGTAAGCACCGTCAGCTGTGTTACCTGTTGTAATAGCAGTTGCGAGCGAACCGATATACTTGGAATTCGCGAAACTGGCCACATCTGCAGGTACACCACCAGAACCACCTGGCGCACAATTGTCCACAATACCATTCTCATCTGCCAAACAGATTTCAATTGCTGTTTTGAGGGCTTGAGTAGCCTGCACCACTTCGGTGAATTTGGCTTTCTTGGTGTAGTCGCTGTAAGCAGGGATCGCCACAGCAGCCAGAATACCGATAATCGCGACCACGATCATCAGTTCGATCAGGGTAAAACCTTTTTGAACTTGTTTCATTGTTTATCTCCTTAGCGGGTTAGAACGTTGCCCTTGCGGGCACACACGAGGTGTGCGGGTGAATAGTAGCAGGTTGCGTGCCATCGTCAAAGGCTGGATCGGATGGGTTTCAAGCATGCATAACTGTACGTAGTGACTGATTTAGGGTGGCATGTGACGATTTTTGTCACTTACGGCTGGTAACCGGGTATCTGCCCCTCGTCCACATCGTCTATCTGTTCCGGCGACAGGAAGTGTTGCGCGTATTCCAGATAGACCCGTTCACGGATAAAGGCATCGAACAGTTCGGGATCGATATGGCCGTTCAGTTTGAAGTTGCCGAGGATGTTGAGCGATTCGGTCAACGTCTTGCCCGGCTTGTAGGGACGGTCTTTGGCGGTGAGGGCTTCGAAGATGTCCGCGATACCCATCAACCTAGCCTGAATGGACATCTGCTCCCTAGTCAGACCTTTCGGGTAGCCCTTGCCGTCCATGCGCTCATGGTGGCCGCCTGCATATTCGGGCACGCGCTTGAGGTGCTTGGGCCAGGGAAGCGATTCGAGCATCTTGATGGTCACCACGATATGGTGGTTGATGATCTCGCGCTCTTCCGCGGTCAACGTGCCGGCACGTATGGTCAGGTTATCGGTTTCGTTAGCAGACAGGAAGCTGCGCATCACACCATCCACATCGCGCCATTGATAGGCTGCTATCGCGCGCACCCTTGCGATGTCCGCATCGGACATCTTCTCGCCACCTATGTTGGTACGCCGCAGAAATTCTCGATCATCATCAAGCTGGCGCACGCGTGATTCATATTCTCCTTGGTTCGATTCACCGCGCAGCATAGCGATCTCCGCATCGCGCTTGAGCACCTCGAAACGGGTGTCGAGCAACTGGATGCGATCGAACAGGGTATGCAACTTGGTCGCCTTGTCCACCACATGGACGGGCGTGGTGATCTTGCCGCAGTCGTGCAACAGGCCGGCCATCTTGAGCTCATACCTGTCCTGGTCGGTCAGCTTGAATTCCTTTAGCCCGCCTCTGTCACTGCGACTGGCCGCCTCGGCCAGCATCATGGTCAGCGCCGGAACGCGCGCGCAGTGACCACCGGTGTAGGGAGATTTATCGTCGATCGCGGTGTTGATGAGTTTGATGAAGGACTCGAACAGTTCTTCCATCTGCAGGATGAGCCGCCGGTTACTGATGGCGATGGCTGCCTGCGACGCGAGCGATTCCAGCAGCTTCTGATCATCTACCGAGAATTGCTGCATGCCGCCCTGTTCATCCAAGGCATTGATCAGTTGCAGTACACCGATGACTTCGTGCTCGTGGTCACGCATCGGCACAGCCAGGAAAGAGCGCGAGCGATAGCCCGTCTTGGCGTCGAAATGCTTGGTGCCGGTAAAATCGAAACCCTCGGCGATGTAGGCGTCCGGGATGTTGACCGTCTCGCCGCTCAAGGCGGCATGGCTCACCACCATGGCATGATTGGGTTGACCGTCCTTGCCGATCAAGTGGATGGGGTAGAACGGGATGGCTTCGCCGGAAGTGCCGCCCATGCTGATGCCGAGCGAACGGTTGCGCAGTATCTCGAAGGTGAGCTCTTGTTTTTCCACGTCGAGCAGATATA